>WNFI01317960.1_pt2 | contig 11101 bp, 9 predicted proteins | sample 5400471 | NCBI WGS metagenome assembly WNFI01 (sample SAMN13153348, study PRJNA577476) | soil metagenome | isolation source: 100 cm saprolite on Douglas fir-dominated hillslope | place: USA:California | collected 2013-09-17 | reverse complement strand
CTTCCTCAACCTCTTCGAGCTCGAGGACATGACGGTCGACGACACGATGACGCCGCGCAGCCAGGTCGAGTACCTCGACCTGGCCGACGAAATCGAGGAGATCCGCAACAAGCTCGCGACCGCGCACCACACCCGCCTCGTGGTGTGCGAGGGCGGCCTCGACAACGTGACCGGCATCCTGCACGTGCGCAAGGTCGTGAACGCCATGCGCCGCGAGATGATCGACGTGGACGGCCTGCGCGAGATCACGCGCGACGCCTACTTCGTCCCCGAAGGCACGCACCTGCTCACGCAGCTGACGAATTTCCAGGAGAACCAGCGCCACATGGGCCTCGTGGTGGACGAGTACGGCGAGATCCTCGGCCTGGTCACGATGAAGGACATCCTCGAGGAGATCGTGGGCGAGTTCACGAGCCAGTCGATCGGCAGCTCCGCGCTCTTCCACAAGGAAGCCGACGGCAGCGTGATCGCCGACGGCGGCTGCTCGCTGCGCGTGCTCAACCGCAAGGCGGGATTCGATTTCCCGCTCGAGGGACCGAAGACCGTCAACGGGCTGCTCCTCGAGGCGCTCGAGGATATTCCCGAGGCGGGCACCACGCTCGTGGTCGGCGAGCACGCGCTCGAGATCCTGCAGGTGCAGAACCGCATGGTGAAAGTCGTGCGCATCCTGCCGCACGCGCGCTCGCCCGAGGAGTCGAAGCAGGCGGCTTAGCGGCGGTGCGGCGCGGGCTCCGCGTAGCGCGCGACGAAGGTGCGGTCGATTCGATCCTTCCAGCGCCACGCCCACCATCCCTGGAAGGAAAGCGATCCCCACATTCCGACCGCGTGCCGGCGTCCCGTCGAGACCAGCGCGAGGTAGCGTGGGCTGGTCGCGAACCGCGTGAGCGCGCTCCCGTGCGCGGCGGCGCGCAGGTTGGCCGCGAGCACGGGCGCGGCGCGCACGGCGAAGACGCCGGCCTTCGGCAGCGCGCGGCCCTCCGGCGATGCGCAGTCTCCCGCGGCGAACACGTCCCGATCGGTGACCGACTGCAGCATGTCGTGGCCGGATGAGGCGAGCCATGGCGGCGCGGATGCGCCCGTAGCCCAGAACGTCGCATCGGACGCGAAGACGAGACCCTTGTCGAGCCGCACGAAATCGGCGCCGACTTCGATCACGGTGCTCGATACGTGCACGCCGATGCCGCGCCGCCCGAGCGCGAGCATGAGGCGCCGGCGCGCGCCGGCGGGAGACTGCGGCAGGATCGTGGCGGTGTCCGCGACGATGCGCACGTGCGGCGGAGCCTGCGGGGTCTCGCGCCGCAGCCGATATTCCATCGCGAGCGCGAGCTCGACGCCCGCGGCGCCGCCCCCCACGATCGTGACCGAGCCGATCTTCGCCGCGCGGGCGTGCGACATGACGTCCGCCCATCCCTTCATCAGCGTCTCCGACGGCCGCACCGGCGTGGCGTGCTGCTCGACGCCCACCGCGCCGCCGACCGCGACGCGCGAGCCGACATCGAGCGAGAGGATGTCGTAGTCCACCGTCTCGCCGTCGGCGCAGTGCACGCGCCGGTTCGCCGAATCGACGCGGAAGATCGCGCCCAGCACGAAGCGGGCATTGGCGCGGCGCGCCAGCGCTTCCACGTCGATGGCGCAATCCTCGAGGCGGTAATGGCCGGCGATCACGCCCGGCACCATCCCGGTGTAGACCAATCGCGGCCGGGGCGTCACCAGCGTGACCGCGATTCCCGAGCCCGGACGCTCCGCGAAATCGCGCAGCACCTCGACGTGTGCGTGGCGCGCGGAAATCGGCGGCCACGTCGCGGCGCTCCTCGATCCATCGCCCCGCGCTCGCCGCGCCGCTCTCGAGCACCACCAGCCGCACGCGCTCGCCATAGGGACTCCAGATCGAATGGCCCTGCGGATGCCGGTTGTCCCAGACGTAGCAGATCGCCGCGGAGGGCACGTCGCCGTAGAGCAGCCGCGCGAGCTGCAGCCGCGCGCGCTCCGCGAACGAGAGGTCCTCGGGCGGGATCTCGAACGACACGTACACGCGCGCCGCGAAATCGTCGCCTTCCGTGCTGCCGAGGTCCGCGCGGTCGAGCACGCGGTCGACTTTCCATCGCCAGGAGATGACCGGCGCGTCGAGGTCGAACGTGAGGGCGGCGGTGCCGAAGGCGCGATCCGAATGCACGCGAAGCACCGTGCGCCCCTCGTCTTCCACCAACCGCACATCGGCCGGCGCGCGATGGCGCAGCGTCACGACCCGCCACGGCGGCGGCAATGCGTCGCCCGGCTTCGCCGCGGAGAACGGCGGCACCGGCGTTTGCGCGGAGGCTGCGCACGCCAGCGCGATCATGCACGCGCCGGCGACGCGCCGAGCGGTCAAGCCCGCACCTCGCCCGCGATCGCGCTTTCCTGCAGGCGCCGGTAATCGTCCGGACGATCCACGTCCCACAGCGTCTCGAGCTCCACGCAGGCGAGGCCGGCTTTCGCGATGCGCTTGCGCGTTCGCGCCATGACGCTCGCGTCTCCCCACGGCATGCCGGCGAAAAGCGACGGCTGCGGCCGCGCGAGGCCGATGAGCACGTAGCCTCCGTCCTCGGCCGGCGCGATCACCACGTCGTTCGAGCGCAATGCGTCCCACGCCGCGGCCACATGCGATGCGCGCAGGACCGGGCAGTCGCTGCCGATCAGCACGAGCGGCGTCGCCGCGGCGAACGCATTCGCCATGCGCTCGCCCAAGTCGGCGCCGCGCTGCGAAAAGAGCTCGCAACGGTAACGGAATCCGCACTCGCCGAAGAAGGGGTGCGCCACATCGGGCGCGCACCACAGCTGCAGCGACGCGGGCTGCGCCTCGCGCGCCATGGCGAGCGCATGCCTCACCAGCGACGCATGAAGGCGTGCCGCGCCCTCGGCGCCGAGCGACGGGACGAGGCGCGTCTTCACCGTTCCGGCCACCGGGGCCTTCGCGAACACCGCGATGCGCGGTGCATCAGCTTCTTTCGGCGCCATAGAGCTGCGCGAGCCGCTGCGGGTCGGCGCCCATCGCGTACGCCATCCGCAACCGCCACATGAGAAGGATCGTATGCACGGTTCCGTTGCGCTCCCAGCGCCGGCCCGACGTCGCGACGCGCTCGCGCAGGCATGCGGGCCGTGCGCGGCGCTTGAGCGCTTTCGACAACGCGACATCCTCCATGAGCGCGATGTCGGGAAATCCGCCGGCGGCGGCGAAGTCCTCGCGCCGGACGAACATCGCCTGGTCGCCGGTCGCGATCCCGGTGAGGCGCGAGCGCGCGTTCATCATCGCGGCGACCACGCGCAGGAGCGGACCGGACGCGGCGATCGTCACGTCGAACCGGCCCCAGCGCGCGCCGGCGGCGATGGCGCGTCCGATCGCGGCATCGGCGTCGGCCGGCAGCACGCTATCCGCATGCAGGAAGACGAGGACCTCGCAGCGCGCCGCTTGCGCGCCCGCGTTCATCTGGCGGGCACGGCCTCGGGGCGCGTCCATCACCCGATCGGCGAGGGATCCCGCGATCGCGCGCGTCGCATCGCGGCTGCCGCCATCCACCACCAGCACCTCGGTGCCGCGCTCGCGCATCGACTGCAGGGGTACCAGGCACGCCTCGAGACAGGCGGCCTCGTCGAGGGCGGGGACGATGACGGACAGGGCGTTCACGGCTTTGCGTCGTTCAACCCCCAATCGTAATCGAGGAATGCGACGTCCACCTGCTGCGAGCGCACCGCCGCGCGATCCTCGGGGCGGTCCGCGAGCTGGTCGGAATAGCGTGCGAGCGTGGCCTTCAACGACGCGTAGCCCTTGTGGCCCTTCTCGAAATCCTTCCCGTACCAGTCGAAGATCCTCGATACCTCGAGCTTGCGCGTTTCCGGGTTGTATCGGTTGCGCGTGCGGTCGGACATGAAGCGCCGCATCGCGTCGGCGAGCTGCGCCTCGAGGCGCTCGGCCACGAAAGCCTCGTTGCGCAGCATCGGGCAGCCGATGGAGGCGCAGACGACCGCGACGTGCACGCGCGGATCGTCGTAGACGCCCTCCTTGCGCAGCGTCTCGTGCTCGATGAAGTCCAGGTACGCCGGCTGGCCGAACAGCGTGAAGAACTTGTCCTTCCACGGGTTCCCGAACACCGTGCCGTAGTCGCGGATGGACTTGATGTCGGGATAGCGGCGCAGGATCTTCTCGACGGTGAACGCGTTGTACGCGTTGATGAGGAATGCCTGCTGCTGCGGCTTCGCCCAGCCGTCGAACTCGGCGCGCGTCACTTTCTGGTACTCGTCGAGGACGGCCTTGAGCTGCGCGCGGTCCCGCGCGAAGCCGGCGTAATCGACGCGCGAGGCGTTGCCGTCCTGGACATAGCGCACGTGCTTCTTCAGCAGCTCGTCCCACGCCCGGTGCGAATGGTCGAGCGCGGCCGCGGGAATCGCGGCGGCGGCGAGGAACAACGCGAGGAGGATGCGCACCATCATTCGTCTCCGTGGCTTTCTGCGATCTCGTAGTACGGCCGCTTGTCGGTGAGCGAGAGCAACTTGCCCAGGACGGCGGCGAGGCCGGTCTCGCCGCGCGTCCAGTCGTTGAAGGTGCGGGCGAATGCCATCTGGCCCTGCGTCACGTGCGATCGCTTCCAAGCGCCCGCGACGTACTTGTTCGCCTCGGGCAGCGTGGGATACGCATGGATGGTGCCCAGGATCTGGTTCAGCCCGACGCGATGCTTCATCGCCAGCACCAGCTCCGCGATGAGGTCGTCGGCGTGCTCGCCGGCGATGGTGGCGCCGAGGATCTCGCCCTTGCCGCCGCGTCGCGTGAGGACCTTGAGCAGGCCGTGCGCCTCGCCGTCGGCGATCGCCCGATCGAGGTCGTCGAGCCCATAGGTGTGGACCTCGACCGCGATCTTCTTCTCGCGCGCCTCGCTCTCGTTCAGCCCGACCCGTGCCACCACGGGATCGGTGAACGTCGCCCACGGCACCACGCTCCAGTCGACGCGGAATCGCCTGAACCGCCCGAAGAGCGCGTTCACCGCGCAGTACCACGCCATGTGCGACGCGGTGTGCGTGAACTGGTAGGGACCGGCGACGTCGCCGCAGGCGAAGATGTTGGGGAACCTCGCCTGCAGGAACTCGTTCACCTCGACCGTCTTCTGCTTCGTGACGGGGATGCCGAGCTCTTCCAGCCCATAGCCCTCCACGTTCGCGGCGCGGCCCACCGCGCAGAGGATCTCGTCGCACGCGAGGATGCGCGGCAGCATCTCGACCTGGGTCACTTTCGTTCCGAGGCGCGCGAAGCATTGCGCGAGCTCGCAGCCGATCGGGCCCCCGCCGAGGACCACCATGCGCCGCGGCTGGACGCGCAGGTCCCAGACCGTGTCGGACGTGAGCGGCATGCACTCGCGAAGCCCGGGGATCGGCGGCACGAAGGGGCTCCCGCCCGCCGCGATCACGATGTTGCGCGTGGTGAGCGTGCGCCGGCTGCCGTCCGCGAGCGTCGCTTCGACCGTCCACGGCGACGTGATCCGCGCCGTGGCCTGTACGCACTCGACGCCGAGCTTCGTATAGCGCTCGACCGAATCGTGCGGCTCGACCTCGCTCACGACGCGGGCGACGCGTTCCATCACGTCGGCGAAATCGAAATCCGCCGACGCGGAACGGATGCCGTATTCCTTCGACCGGCGCATCTGCGCGAGCAGCTTCGTCGTGGCGATGAGCGCCTTGGAGGGCACGCAGCCGGTGTTCAGGCAATCGCCGCCCATCCGGTGCTTCTCGATGAGCGTGACCTTCGCTTTCACCGCCGCGGCGATGTACGCGGTGACGAGGCCCGCCGAGCCGCCGCCGATCACGACGATGTTGTTGTCGTATCGCGCCGGCCGTTTCCATCCGGAATACACGCGGCGCGCCTTGAAAGCCTCGAGCACTTTCTTCGCGATGAGCGGGAAGATGCCGAGCAGCACGAACGCGGCGATCAGTCCTGCCGAAATCCGGAACTCTCCGAGTTGCGTGCCCGCGTACACATACACGATGGTCCCGAGGAACATGCCGAGCTGGCTCACCCAGAAGTAGGTCCAGATGCGCATCGATGTCAGCCCCATGACGACGTTGATCATGAAGAAGGGGAACGCGGGCACGAGCCGGAGCGCGAAGAGGTAGAACGCGCCCTCGCGCGCCACGCCGTCGTTGATCGTCTTGAGCTTGTCGCCGAACTTTTCCTGCACCCAGTCGCGCAGCACGTAGCGCGAGGCGAGGAACGCGAGCGTCGCGCCGATGGTCGATGCGAAGGAGACGATCACGACGCCCCATAGCAACCCGAAGACCGCGCCCGCGACGAGGGTGAGGACGGCCGCGCCAGGAAGCGAGAGTCCCGTCACCGCGACGTAGACGGCGAAGAACGCAGCCGCCGCCTGGAGCGGGCGCGAGTCGCGATACGCCTCGATGGCCGCGCGCTGCGCCTTGAAGTACTCGAGCGAAATGTACTGGCGCAGGTCGAAGATGAAGAACGCGGCGACGAGCGCCGCGATCACGGCCAGCACCGCCAGCTTGCCCTTGGTCATGGGTGACTCCCTTTCTTGCGATCCGGTTTCGTCGCCCGGAGCCCGCACCGCCTTACGCGAATCGCGGCCCGTCGACCATGCGCCGGTGGTACGACGCGTGCGCCGGCGACGATTCGGGCCAGCTCGCGAGGAAGCGGCGCATCCAACGCTCGTGGTCGTAGTCGACGCGCAACACGTCGGCATGGACGCCGCCGCGCTCGAGGCCGCGCACGCGCTCGAGGCCGCGATACGCGCGCGTGGACAACCGCGTGATGAGCCCGAAGCGGGTGCCGGCATGGTTCGGCATGCCCGCGGCGCCGTTGTTGGCGACGACGCCGAAGTCGAACGCGCGCAGCGCCGGCAGGCAGGTGTGCGTGCTCGCGAAGAAATCCACGCGCGCATCGGCGAAAGCCGACTCGAGCCAGCGAGGCGGGAAGCAAACGCGCCGTCTCGCGCAGCCGCGCGAGGATCTCGTTGGAGCGCGACACTTCCGCGTCGCTCACGTCGACCGGATAGGCGCAGCCGCATCCGGCACCCGAGTCCTCGCCGCCGATCTCGGTCTCGACGTTGCCGCGGATCGCCGCGTGCGAGAGCACCGCGCGCGAGACGAGCTCGAATTCGCCCGCGTCCACGTCGAACCAATGGAAGTCGCCGTTGAAGGCGAGGGTGACCGGTCCCGGCTCGCCCAGCGCCATCTGCTGGATGCGCTCCAGCGCTTCGACATTGCCGTAGAGGCCACCGATCACGTAAACGGTCTCGGCGACGATCTGCGGCGCGCGATCGAAGACCTTCGGCGAATAGCGATACTCCACCGGGCAGATCCTTCCCGGCGCCCGATCGGTGTCGCCTCGTACCTCGGACCTCGTAGCTCGCGCCTCGGAGCTCGCAGCTCGCACCGGACTGTTCACGCGAGCGCGCCTCCGCAGCTCGACCCCTGCCCCGCCGTGCACCCGTAGCAGTGATCGCGCACGACGATCGGGTTGCCGTCGAGATCGCGCGACAGTGCGTCGCTGACGTGCACGCGCGCACGTCCCGCCACGCGCAGCGGCAGCCCGAGCATCTGGTTGAAGTCGCAGTCGTACAAGTATCCCTGCCAGTCGATCGAGACCATCGAGCGGCACATCACCGATTCGAGGTTCTCCTCGCGGTGCGCGCCGCGCAGCAGGTCCATGTAGCCGCCGAACGTCCCCTTCGAGACCAGCGTCGAGCCGAAGCGCTGGATCGGCATGTTGGCGAGGGTGAGCAGGCGGTTGAACACGATGCCGCGTTCGCCCAGGACGCGCTTGTAATCCGCCTCGAGCTTCGCCTGCGGCGGCGGCAGGCTCGGGCCCTGCGGGTTGTAGACGAGGTCGAGCGCGAGCGCACTGCCATCGCGCCCGTATCCGAGCGCGTTCAGCAGGCGCAGCGCATCGAGGCTCTTCTCGTAGACGCCCTTGCCGCGCTGGCGGTCGACCAGCTCCATCGTGTAGCAGGGCAGCGACGCGACGATCGAGACCTCGTGGTCGGCGAGGAATCGCGCGAGATCTTCCTGGCCCGGCTCGAAGAGCACCGTGAGGTTGCAGCGGTCGATGACCTTGCCGCCGCGCGCGCGCACCGCGCGGACGAGGTCGCGAAAGCTCGCGTTCAGCTCCGGCGCGCCGCCGGTCAGGTCGACGGTCGTCGCGCCGCACGCCGTGAAATATTCGAGGACCTTCGCCGCGGTCTGCGCGGTCATCGCCTCGGTGCGCGTCGGTCCGGCGTTCACGTGACAGTGCAGGCACGTCTGGTTGCACACGTATCCCACGTTGACCTGCAGCGTATCGAGGCGCCTGCGGCGGATGGGCGGAAAATCCGTCGCGGCGAGCAGCGGGAGAGTGGCATGCATGGGGTTAGCTTAGACTAGTCGGTCGGCGGCGCACATGGCGAACAGCGATAAACCCCTTTCCCATCCAGACGGCGCGCGCCTCGACTTCGCCGGCGAGATGAGCTACGGCGACTACCTGCGCCTGGACGAGCTCCTCTCGGCGCAGCGACCGCGCTCCGGCGACCACAACGAGATGCTGTTCATCGTGCAGCATCAGGCGACCGAGATCTGGATGAAGCTCATGATCCACGAGCTGCGCGCGGCCGTGGCGCAGGTCCGCGGCGACGAGCTCCAGCCCGCGTTCAAGATGCTCTCGCGCGTGGCGCGCATCATGGCGCAGCTCAACCAGTCGTGGGACGTGCTCGCCACGCTCACGCCGGCCGAGTACTCGTCGTTCCGCGCCGAGCTCGGCAGCTCCTCGGGCTTCCAGTCGCACCAGTACCGCATGGTCGAATTCCTCCTCGGCAACAAGGACGCCATGGCGATGGAGCCGCACCGGCACCGCGCCGAGCTCTTCGCCATGCTCGAGGACCTGCATCGTGCTCCCTCCCTCTATGACGAGGCCATCCGTTTGCTGGCGCGGCGCGGATTCGCCATCGACCATGAATGTGTCGAGCGCGACTGCCGTTCCTTGCATGCCTTCAACGAGTCGGTCTGCGCGGCGTGGGTGCAGGTGTACCGGGATCCGCAGAGCCACTGGGAGCTCTATGAACTGGCGGAAAAGCTGGTGGATCTGGAAGATGCGTTCCGGCAGTGGCGTTTCCGCCATGCGACCACCGTCGAGCGCGTGATCGGCTTCAAGCGCGGCACCGGCGGCACCTCCGGCGTGGGCTACCTGCGCCGGCAGCTCGACGTCGTGCTCTTCCCGGAGCTCTGGCGCGCGCGCACCGAGCTCTAGCCGTGGAGGTCGAGCTCAAGCTGGCGATCGATCCGGCCGACGTCGCCCGCTTGCGCGAGGCCGCACCGCTCGCGGGCGCGAGGCCCGCCGTCGTTCGCATGGACGGCGTCTATCTCGACACCGACGATTGCGAGGTCGCGCGCCATGGCATGGCGTTGCGATTGCGCCGCGCCGGCCGGCGCTGGATGCAATGCCTGAAGGCCGGGCGCAGCGGCACGGGCGGCCTGCACGCGCGCGGCGAATGGGAATACGAGCAGCCGCGCGCCGTGGTGGACCTCGCCCTCTTCCGCGAAACGCCGCTCGCGGCGCTGCCTTCCGCGGACCGGCTGCACGAGCGGCTGCGCCCCGCGTTCCGCGTGACCTTCGATCGCACGGTGTGGGATCTCGCGCCCGCCGACGGATCGCGCCTCGAGGTCGCGCTCGATCGCGGCCGCGTCGCGAGCCACAAGCGCAGCGAGCCGTTGTGCGAGGTCGAGATCGAGTGCGTGGAAGGCGACGCGGGACACGCGTTCGATCTCGCGGAGAGCCTCGCGCAATCGGGCACGCTGCGCCCGAGCGCCGTCACCAAGGCGCGGCGCGGCTACCGCCTCTTTCGCGGCGAGGAGCCGCGGCCGGTTCGCGCGGGCGCCGCGCATGTGCGCAACGACATGACGCCGCTCGGCGCCGCGCGCGCGATCGTCGCCGCGGCGCTCGAGCAGCTGCAGGGCAACGAGGAAGGGCTGCTCGCGAGCGACGATCCGGAGTTCCTGCACCAGGCCCGCGTGGCGTTGCGCCGCATCCGCTCGGCGCTTCGCATGTTCCGCAAGCCCATCGGCAAGGCCCGCGCCGACGAATGGCGCCTGGAGCTGCGCGAGGTGGCGCGCACGCTGGGAGAGGCGCGCGACTGGGACGTCTTCGTGGAAGAGACGCTGGCCGCGATGCCGGCGGGCGAGCCGACTCTCGCGCGGGCGCAGGCCCGGCAGTCGCGCGCCCGCGCCGCCGCGCGCGAGGCGATCCGGTCGCGGCGATACGCGCTCGCGATCCTGCGCCTGTCGCGCTGGCTCGCCCTTGCCGGCGATCCCCCGCATGGCGGATCGCTGGAGCGATTCACGGTGAAGCTCCTCGCCAGGCGGCACGAGCGCCTCGCGCGCCGGCTCGAGGCGCTGCACGGCGCCTCCGTGGGCGAGCGCCATCGCATGCGCATCGATGCGAAGCGGCTGCGCTACGTGGTCGAGGGCCTCGCGGCGGCGGTGGATGCCGTCGCGGCGAAGCGCTATGCGCGCCGGCTCGAGCGGCTGCAGGACGCGCTCGGCCGCGCGAACGACGCGGTGACCGGACGCCGGCTCCTCGCCGCGCTCGATCCGCCGCGCGAGCTCGCGGATTTCGCTCGAGGCTGGTTCGCGGCCCGCATCGACGACGAATCGGCGGACCTGGCGCGCGCCGCCGCCGGCATCACGCAGACAAGACCATTCTGGCGCGACGACTAGGGAGGCACGCGATGTTCGAATCGGCGGAGATCGGCCACAAGCTCGACAAGGCGCGCTTCAAGCGCGAGGAGCCCAAGGTGCGCAAGCGCCTGCTCGACCTGCAGTACCGGCTCCTCGAGATGTCGAAGTTTCCCGTGATCATCCTCGTGAACGGCGTGGACGGAGCCGGCAAGGGCGAGACCGTCAACCTGTTCAACGAATGGATGGATCCGCGCCATATCCGCACGCATGCCTTCGGCCCGCTCACCGACGTCGAGCGCGACCGCCCCGAGATGTGGCGCTTCTGGCAGGCGCTGCCGCCCAAGGGCCACATCGGCATCCTCTTCGGCTCGTGGTACACCGACCCGATCGTGCAGCGCGTGATGGGCGGCGAGAAGCG
>WNFI01144345.1_pt1 | contig 11101 bp, 12 predicted proteins | sample 5400471 | NCBI WGS metagenome assembly WNFI01 (sample SAMN13153348, study PRJNA577476) | soil metagenome | isolation source: 100 cm saprolite on Douglas fir-dominated hillslope | place: USA:California | collected 2013-09-17 | reverse complement strand
ATTCTGAATCCGCTGACGCCCCTTTACGTAGGATTGAGCCTGTCACTGCAAGAAGGCGCGAATGGTCAGTCGTCCGTCAAAACAGGTTATGTCTACGTTGTGCGGCCTGACGATAATATTTATCGTGTCGCCGCCCGTTATGGCCTTGCCCTCAGTACCTTGATTAACGTGAACAATCTAGACCGCATTCCAACCATTTATCCAGGGCAGCGACTGGTGATCCCCGGCGCGGCGAACGGTCCACAACTGCTCGACGTGCCGCAGCCGTTTGATCGCTTTTCCATCATTCCGGCCCAACCCCAACAGGGCCGCACGATGGAATTGCAAATCACAACACTGACACCCGTAAAGTTGACCGCGCATTTTATGGGCAAGCCTCTGGTGATAACAAGTGACACGAATCAAACCAGCCATAAAATCCTGTTCGGCATAGACGCCTTCGCCAAACCCGGCATCTATCCTCTGGATGTCACTAGCATTGACGCCAAGGGGCAGCAAACGACGATCACCCGTAACATTCAGGTCAGTGATGGCAACTATCCTTCAGAGGAAATTCAATTGCCACCTGACGAGCTTGATCTGCTTAATCCAAAAGTGACGCAACCTGAAGCGGATAGAGTGCTGGCGCTGGTGAGCAATTACACTGAGCCGTCACATATCAACGGGCCAATGGGATTGCCGTGTGCGGCCCCGATTACTTCGCAATTTGGCACACGTCGCTCGTACAACGGTGGCCCCTACAATCAATGGCACGCGGGCACGGACTTCGCGGCGATGCCCGGCTCCGCGATCTATGCACCTGCGGGTGGAGTCGTCGTTTTGGCGGAAACGCTGCATGTACGCGGCAATGCGACGATCATCGATCATGGGCATGGTGTCTTCACAGGCTACTGGCATCAGTCCGAGATCAAGGTGAAGGTTGGCGATGTCGTTTCGCCGGGGCAGGTCATCGGCCTGGTGGGCAGTACGGGCCGCGCGACAGGACCTCATCTTCACTGGGAGATGTTTGTCGAAGACGTGCAGGTTGATCCCTTACAGTGGACGCGCATCCCGTTCTCATGAGGAGCGTTTTCTCGGACAAGCGCCGCGCATTGCTCGAACGGCTAGTGTCATGCCTCAACTATTTAACGTCAATTCGGGATAACCTCCCCTGTATCCCCCAGCCCATCGCCCTGCTCGCGCGGGAGAGGGTGCCTTTGGGGTCGGAGGCTGGTTGGGCGTACAAACCATCAAGCGACCCCAAAGGACGGGGTGAGGGGTGAACGCTTGTAGATTCAGAGTCAACGCCTTATCCCGACCTGAAGTTATTAGCTCGCGGCAGCCTCAGAACGTAACGGTTGCAGATAGCTTTGGACAGGTCGGCGCAGCGTCGTTGATGTCGAATTTTCGGCGCTCCGCGTCGGTCAGATCGCGAGAAAGGCGCTGGCAGGCTTGCGCAATCAGCGGGCGATAATCGACTTTCCAGAATCGCACCGTGCCGTCCTCACTGCCCGTCATGAGATATTGACCGTCAGGCGAAAAGGCCAGGTTGTTGATGGGCTTGGTGTGCCCGGTCAGGACACGCAGTTCTGTTCCGGTCTTCGCATCGACAACATGCGCTGTATTATCCGTACCTGCCGCCAGCAGAAGCGTGCTATCCGGCGAAAACACCGCATCTCCCGTAGCATCATCGACATAGCCCCGTTCGATCCCCGTCTTCACATCCATGATGTGCAGATGCGCGTCGCCGTTCATTACAAGGACATTGCTATCTGGCGAAAAGACAGCCGGGGCTTTGCCATCGTTGAAGCGCCCGTATCCATGTCCAGAATCAGCATCCAATAGGATGATTGACGTGTCCTCGCCACCCGTTAGCAAATAGCGACTGTCGGGCGAGAAGATGGCGAAATCGACGGAATCTGAATCCAACTTTCTGATCTCTGTCAATGTGACCGCGTTTAATTGTTCTATCCCGTACTTGCTATTTGTCACAAAATATTTTCCATTGGACGAAAGAACACCCTCGAACTCGCTATTTGTGAAGCGCTTCATCTCCTTGCCCGTCTGGACATCCCACAACTGCATAATCGGGTCAAGTTTGTCTGCGGTATTCGCGCCTACCGACACTACACTTTTGTTGCCAGCTAGGAGACGTGCATTTACGATATATTTTGTCTGGCTGGTGAAATGCTGAAGTTCGGTGCCTGTCTCTAGCTGAATCAGGTAGGCAGTCCAGGTCTGTCCGCCAGAATCGACATGCGTGGTTAGCACGAGCTTGCGATCCGGCGAAAATGCCGCTATATCGCCATCAACTGGCAGGCTGCGTAATTCGGCACCCGTTTGGATATCCCACCATTTGAGGACCGTCCCCGTATGAGCAATGATCTGTTTCCCATCCGCCGAAAATACCGCGTGATCCAGCGGCGTTGAATCGCTAATGATATGTAGCTGGTTTCCACGAACTGTCGTACCGCCAAGCGCGGCAAGTACCTGCGACAGTGCAAGATCAGCATCCGCGTTGTAGCCCAGGCGGAGCGCACGAATGCTGAGAAGCGCGGCAAGTTCGGTATTGCCGGAATCGTTCGCGTTCAACAGGCCAAGCGCTTGAACGCCAAGCCGTTTGCTATCGCTCCGGACCATCCGCACCTGAGCCGTTGCTGCGTTGTTTTCGGCTTGCATCCGTGCCGTCGCGGCTGCATCAACCTGTGCCAGCGCGGTTGCCTCCCCACTGACTGCTTGATCGCGGACATTCAGGGTACTAACGAGTAATCCAATAGTGATTGCCAGAATGATCGTCAACACAACAATGAGGAACCAAATGCCACCGGCTGGAGTCGATTTGTCAGTCAAGGCTGCTCCTGAAAAGTCGAAGGGATTTATTGAATTGAGTCGGGACTCAGGACATAATATACATAAGTTCGGTTGGTAGTATATCCGTAAACATCGGATACCAATAGAATAATACGCAGGGCGAACCGGGGGGAACTACATGGTAAAAGCTGATGTTGGGTCACGTCAGGAGGGTATTCTCGGCCTCCTGGATTTTCCACGGGACGTAACAGCCCAGACAAGGGAGACCGCCTATGACGCTTATAATGAACTCGCGCGTGCGAAAGTGAAAGCCATGGGCTTCAATTTTAGCGCTACCGATTACATGAACAGCGCCGGAATAGGTCTCATTATTAATCTGGTGGAAGATGCTCTGCAAGCGGGTCGAAAAGTCTTTGCCTACGGCCTCGGATCGCATTATCGCAAGCTGTTTAGCATGGTTGGCCTGACTGAACGTCTTACGCTTGTCGCCGACGAAAACGAAGTGAAGGAAAAAGCCGAAGCGTAATCGCGCGACCATTCCCGATAGAAGGTTATTATCAGGGTAGGGCACAAGCTCTACCTTGTTTATTTGATGAGGCTATTGATGAAGAATTGGATAATGTTTGGCGCGGTAGGATTGATCTGGGGATCATCCTTTTTGTTAATCAAGATTGGCCTGCAAGAGTTAACTGCCTTTTCCCTGGTTGCTGGTCGAATTGGTCTTGCTGCGATTGCCTTTGTCATCGCGCTAATGGCGCTGCGCAAGCCGCTGCCCCGCGACACAAAAACGCTGATTATTATTGCGATTGTCGGGATGATAAATACTGCCATCCCTTTCTTGCTGATTACCTCTGGCGAGCAGACGATTGATAGCGGCTTAGCCAGCGTGCTCGATGCAACGGTACCGCTGTTCAGCATTTTTATCGCTCACATTGCGCTAACCGACGATAAAATTAACGTAGGCAAAGTGCTCGGTCTAATAGCTGGATTTAGCGGCGTAATCCTTTTGGCTTTACGGCAGGTGGACCCGAACCATCCTAATCCGTTTGCAGGCCAGCTTGCGGTGCTCATCGCTTCCATCTTTTATGCGATTGGCGCAGTCGTCATTCGGCGTTATCTACGGCACGTAGACCCGATAGTAACGGCGGGCGGGTCAATGTTTGTGGGAGCAACGGTTGTCGTCGTCGTTACGCTCCTGTTTACGCGCCCACTGCCGAATATCCCGACACTGACGCTACAAACGGACCTGGCGATATTGACGTTGGCAATCGTGAATACTTTTGTCGCCTATATTCTGTATTTTACGCTGATCAACAATTGGGGACCGTCGCGCGCGACAATGGTAACGTATGTCATCCCACCGGTGGGGTTAGTGCTTGGGGCGCTGGCTAATCACGAACCCTTGGACTTATCCATTGTCATTGGCGCAGGGCTGATTATCGCCGGGATCGCCTTTGCCAATTACCGCCGAAGCAAAACATTCGAAGAAGTTGAAACTGCGCCTGCCGCGTAGCCGGAAGATGCACTAACCTTACTGGATGCCGTTTCGTAGGGCGCGCGCGCTGGAGTGTAAGGGACATACACAGCGCGTACACTCGGCGCGTTCGCCTGTCCGATAAGCCCTGCGGAGATCGAGGGCCTGCGGGCTGTTAATATCTTCTTCCAGCGATTCACCCTTAAATTTGCCCATCGCGGGAAGGAAGAAGCAGGGTCGCAGCGTACCATCCACCTCGATCACCGTGGAAATGTGCGGCGCGTTGCAGTTCGGACCCTCAAATTCTGCCATGCCATTGACAGCCATAAAGTAGCGGTGCAGCCGCCAGAGTTTCATGGGACTTTCTGCGATTAAGCCCGATTTGAAATCGGCAGTGTGCGTGTGTTCCAGGTGATCGAGTATCCGGGCGAACTCTGGCAGATCGGTGCGGGTGAGTGCAGGACCGGGCGCTACATGGATCGCAGCGGCGGGGTGTCCAGTTTCGTCGAAGCGGGGGCCAAATGCAACGGTATTGCTCACATCGACGGCGAGAAAGCTAACTTTTTTGACACCGGCTTCTTTGGCGATGTCTACGATAAGCGGCATCTCGCGGTAATTGCCGCGTTGAACCGTGGTGCGAGTCGTGATGGGGACACCGCCCGCCGCCGCCGCCTGCATTCCTTCAAGGATGGCAGGCAGCACGTCGACCCCGCGAATAGCACGATAGGTTTCCGACGTACCGCCGTCAAGGCTCACGGTCAGCCCATCAACATTGTCAATTACCTCGCGGACCTGCTTCTTCAATGCGAGACCATTGGTGAGCAGCATCACTTTAATCCCGACGTTTCTGAACATCTCCGCAATGCCGGCGTGGCAATTTCCAAATATCGCAGGTTACGCAGCGGCTATTACAGCCATCGGTGATATACATCACAACTAACGGTAAAACTCGTAAACGATCTGCTGGAAGCGTGGTAATCAGCGTGGGAAGGCGCATCACATTTTGACCTCGCTGCCGGTTTACTTCTAAAAGCAAGCCGCCAATAACACAAAATCCACTTACTATATCAATTATCGTTCTTTTAATTCGATTCAGGAAATCCAACTGGAATATCGCGCGTTCCACGGTCAACTTCCCACGGATAGACAATGTGAGCATCGGTGACAGCGCCATAAAAATCTGGCTCGGCTTTTGAAAACAGGGATCGATAGGGATTGAAGTGAAACACACAGGTTAATGGAATTGCGCCTGCGGACTCGCAGCGACTTTTAACTGCGGTGCTGGTCCGCCCACTGCCCCACACGTCATCGACAATCAATGTGCGCCGCGCGGTAATTAATTTTTCGTCTGGGAATTGTAAATAAGTAGGCCAGCCTGCAAATTGCGCGCGCCCCTGCTGTGACGGGAAATCCACGGCAGCCGTCAAAATATAGCTAATATTCAGTGCCTCGCTGATTAACCCGCCGGGAACCATCCCACCCCGCGTAATCAGCAACAAAGCATCAAAATGGCCTGCGGAGCGAAGCTGCGGCAGCAAGACATCTACCAGTTTATCGATCTCTGCCCACGATAGCAGTTCGTGACGTATTGGTCCGCGTGAGGTTGACATAATTCGGCGCACTGACTGCCGAGAGGGCAGGGCAAGTGCCAGGCTCCTTTCATATTGAGCGTCGATTTCGCGATACTATTATAGCAAGGTTGCGGCAATACCGATTCAGCATCCTCGCTGAATGAGGTATTATCTGCCCTGGGCTGCTCCCAAAGGAATTAAACCATGACCACTGAGAAGGTAGAGGCGCTGATCCAGCGGCATATTCAGCGCTATCCCCAGATCGACATTCAAGACATTTACAAGTTGCTGCATCAAGCGGTTTTTGGTCCCGGTCATGCCATCACCAAACGCAAGGCAGCACAAGAATGGTTGGAATGGCAAAGCGGGCTTGTCCAGCTTGCGCCAACTCAATCTTTACTGGAAAGCATTCACCTGGAAGATGCTGTCGTGCGGCTGCATCTACAGCCCTATTTGGCGCTCAATGGCAGCCTTAAGAAATTGTTGGATGCCTTTATCGACTCCTCAAAGGTCATTAAGGGTGATCTCGATACATTGTCGGACTGGTGGGGAGTTTTCCAGCGTATGACAGACAAAGGCAAGCCACTTGCTGATCGTTTCGATGCGCGAACCGTCGTGCTTATTGGACGGACCCGCGCTAATGAACACTGGCCCGCCATGCACCATTCGCCAGCTTTTGATATGGCGTACAATCCCATCTATCGTGTCTTGACCCGTCCCCTAGCGGAAACTTTGCTGGACCAACAAAAAATCAAATTTGATTTGATTTGACACTAATCGTTCATGCCAAAAACCTGGATCGCGTCACTGGAACCGGGTGGATTGCTGCGTCCAAAGAAGACCCAGAACAACAGATTGAAAACGAGCGCTGTAAGGATAGAGAGATTAACCGTATTGACGGCAACGACCTCGGCCCGTTGCCGGAAGAATCCCCTCTCGCAGACGATCTGGAATAACTGGCTGCAATCGCCTGACATCCGGTAAATGGCATAACGCCAGATAATGACGCTGCCGATTACCACAATCACCAATGATACATTTCTCCGCTTGCGTTCAGAACGCTGCACCAGCAGGAACAATCCAGCGAATACAGCCGAGACTAAAAGCCAACCGCCCACATTGATCATAGAGCCTTGTGCCTACCTTGTTTTGACTCGCGGCATACGATGACTTCAAATTTTACCGTGTTCGGATAACCAGATGGACCAGGAAATTACGTGGCTTATGCGTCGAACGGCCTGGCGACTAACATCGAAGGCAAAAGCTTCTGTAAATCTTTTACATTGTGAGTATAAATTGGAACGTTCAAACGATAGCAAAGGGATGCAATTAAGCAGTCGTTGATGTGTACGCCATCACTAAGGCGATAGAGTTCCATTTGAAGCATTGCCCAATCCTGATCAGCATCTGTAAGACGAATTAGTTCAAATTGCGAGAGAATGGAAAGGCATAGCGTCTGTCCTACTTTGCTTGGCACTCCATCCATAAACTCCATCCAGGTTATTGAACTGACTGAGAGCTGTTCGGTTTGTAGGCTAAACCATTCCTGAGCTGCCAAATTCTTTCGATAGAGGTGAATCAAAACTGAAGTGTCTACAAACGCAGTCGTCATTCAGCACCCCAGCCGGGGTTTCGCCTCTGTGTCTGGGTCCGACGATGTTCTCGCACCCACGCTTCAGGGTCTGAAATATCCATTTGATCACCTTTGTCGAGGTCGAATTGGTTCACCAGGGCAACCAAATGTTGACCCCAGCTAGTATCATTCGATTGGGCCATTGACTGCTCTGATTCCGCACTGTTTAGCCATTCGCGGAGGCGTTCTACTTCGACAGACGGCATTTGCTCAATCAGGATCTTGACCTGCTCAAAAGTAATGTCCGCCATATTATTGTTTGCCTCTTCACCTGAATTCCGTACAGCTAATTATACTATACTGCTGCCACGTAGCCTCATTACAACAGTCTATTTCAACTGCATCACGAGATACATGACTGGCTCCGGCCCCATTCCCAGGTCCAGGTTGACGGTGCGGTTGTCCTTGAAGCCGAGGCGAAGATAAAGCGCGTGCGCACGTGGATTATTCATCGCGACCCCGATCTCGACCTGCGACATAGGCCAGAGACGCGCCCGCTCAATCAGATCGCAGATGATAGCCGAACCGATTCCCTGGTTGCGCACGTCCGCCGTCACAATCAGATCACTGATCTCGCATGTGCGAGGCCAGATGGTAAGTTGTCCGTAACCTAGCGCCCGGTATCCGGCAACGGCAATAAGGCCGAGGCCGCGCTTGTGTTTGGAAAGTCCTTCGGCGCGTTCTAATAGTTCTCGAACGGCATCGACTGACCTTTCAGGCCAACAGGATTCTTGCAGCAAAGCGGCATCGGCTGGAGTAGCAGGCCGCAGTTGATAGTTGACGCTCATAGCTGATTCGTGTTCAAATGATGGGAAGATTATAACAAACTTGGAGAGTGATTGTGACAGGACTTGTGGTACTATGCGGCGGCAATGAATTTGAGGAAGAAAGCGACTCGCTCAATAAAGCGCTGCTTGATGCGGTGAAGGGCAAGAAACCGCGTCTCGTGGTCTTGCCGATTGCTGCTACCCAAAATCCACGCAAAGCGACGAAACAGGGTGTGAATTACTTCAACAAGATCGGCGCGTGGGCTGAGTCGATGATGATTTCCGATGCTGCCACCGCCAATGCGCCGGAGATGTCCGCGCCAATGGAAACGGCTGACATTATTTATCTGACTGATGGCAATCCAGCCGATGCTGTCGAGGGGCTGGCAAATTCTGAAGCGCTGGCAAAGCTGATCCGAGCGTGGAACAAGGACGTAATTATCGCCGCCAGCGGAGCCGCCGCGATGGTGTTGTGCGATTACTATTGGGACAGTGGCGCGTGGGAAAAAGGCCTGGGTGTGCTGAAGAACATTGTCGTCATGCCCCATTATGAGCACATCGCGGGGCGATTTTCCCCGGAGCGGCTGCGGCAGAACTTGCCAGAGGGCTATATTCTGGTTGGCCTGGATGACTCGACGGGCGTGATAATTAATGGTCAGCAGGCGAGAGTTGCTGGACCAGAGGTCGTCACGGTTATCGGCGCAAGTGGAGAGCAGGAATATACCGCAGGCCAGTCATTCAATATAACGAATAGTAGCTCGTAAAAGCGGCTCAATTTTGCCTTCCTTTCTCGCACTAAATCCTCTTCAGAAATCATCTAACCATCAAGGAATCCTATGCCATTTATTGGAGAATTAGCGGCTGTCGGAACGTCATTGGCGTTTTCGATTGGGTCAGTTCTGTTCACATTTGCGGGGCGGGCGATTGGTACGGTTGTCGTCAACCGTCTGCGATTGGCGCTCGCACTCGTATTTACGCTGATCCTGCACTGGATTTTCGTCGGTACATTTTATCCGGTTGGCACGCCGTCCGATACATTTTTTTGGATGGCCGCGTCTGGTGTCGTCGGTTTCGTAATCGGCGATGCCTTCTTGTTTCAGGGGTTTGTTCTGGTTGGGCCGCGCCTCTCCATGCTCATGATGGCGTTAGCGCCCGTATTGAGCACGATCATGGCCTGGGTATTTTTGCACGAGGGGCTTGGCTTCATTGAAATCATCGGGATCGTGATCACGATGGCGGGGATCGCAATGGTAGTTAGCACACCGCAGCCGGTAGAGCAAAGCGAAACAGCGCATAAAGATCGCAGGGTATACGTCTTGGGCTTGCTCTTCGCCTTCGGAGGTGAGAATCGCCGCGCAATGGTCTACGTGGTGATAGCAACGATTGCAGGTCCAGTTATCGGCGTATGGCTGTCCCTGATCTCGGTGCAGTTAGCACCGCTCGGCATCGTGACCACTTTGCAGTCCCTCCCGCCCATTTTCCTGATTCCGATTGGCTATTTTGTCTTCAAGGAGCGGATCACGTGGCGCGTAGTTTTGGGTACAGTCGTCGCGCTGATTGGTAGCGTGCTATTATTCTTCTAAGGGCTACATTCTGGTTGGCCTGGATGACTCGACAGGCGTGATTATCAATGGTCAGCAGGCAACGGTTGCCGGACCGGAGGTTGTCACGGTAATTGGGGCCGATGGGGAGCAAGAATACAGCGAGGGTGCGACGTTCCAGTTGGGAGTTCTGGCAAGTGGCAGATGAAACTCTTCCAACAGTAATGCCTAGTCGCCCAGTCCATTATGGGAGAATAAGCAATGACGCCAAAAACGCTTCGAGTTTTATTCGGCCCATTTTTCATCTTGTTGATCGGACTGTCTGGCGGGCCACGTTATCTACCAGATGCAGCTAATGCTGCCACGCCGCGACCATCAACCTCTGCACTAATTCCTATCACCACCGAGAATGCACAAAAGGTCTCGCTGTTGAAGCAGATGGGCGGCGGCTGGATTTATCGAAGTGTCTGGTCGCCCGATGGCAAGACACTGGCTGTGCCGAGTACGGTGGGTGTATGGCTGTATTCCACGAAGAACTATCAGCAGACCCCAACCCTGTTGGAAGGTTATCGAAACATCTGGTACGGTCGGGACGGAAAATACCTTGCGCTGGCGGATCGTGACAACAACCTTGAAGTGCGCGACGTAGCTACCAACCAGATGCTATCTGTGATGGAAGGGCACACCGCCATGATCTATGACGTTGCCTTCAGCGCCGATGACACAACGGTATTGACCGCCGCAGAGGACCCGGATAATTCAGTCTGGGTTTGGGATGCGCACACTGGCAGACAGTTGGCAAGCTATTCCAATTTTCAAAATGCAACTTTTAGCCGGGATGGGTTCTTGTTCGCGGCGGGCAATTCCAATGGCGTTTCCGTCTGGAATGTGACGACGGGTAAACAACAGACGACGTTGCAGACGACCGAAAATTTCGGGTGTTCCAGCAACTACCCTGCAACGCTGCGATATGCCCCCGGTTATATATACCAGAACGACAACACCGAAGGTCTGGTGTTTAGCCCGGACAATTCGCTTTTAGCATGTATAAACGAGTATCAAGTCACCATCTGGTCCACGCGAACGGGCCAGCTATTTGGCATGTACGCGAACGGTCACGACATTCATGTTTCCCCACAGATCACGAGTGTAGCGTTCAGTCCCGATGGAACACTGTTCGCAGTAGCTGGCGGCGAACCAGTATGGGATGCCATGTGCCTTTGCGTCGAAAACGGCATATGGTTATGGGATCTGCGAACTGGCAAGAAAATAATGATCTTCCACGGACATAATGCGCAGGTCAACACGGTTGATTTTACGCCCGA
>WNFI01199875.1_pt1 | contig 11102 bp, 10 predicted proteins | sample 5400471 | NCBI WGS metagenome assembly WNFI01 (sample SAMN13153348, study PRJNA577476) | soil metagenome | isolation source: 100 cm saprolite on Douglas fir-dominated hillslope | place: USA:California | collected 2013-09-17 | reverse complement strand
TGAAGCGATGAAGGAACGCAAATTGGACCTTGAGGCCGCCGTCCTCAACCCCGTCGCCTATTTCGATCAACCCAAATCCGTCGTCACCAACCGCAAGCTGTCGCGCCAACAGAAATTGGCCATCCTGAAGAACTGGGAACGCGATGCCCGCGGCTTGGCGGTCGCCGAGGAAGAGGGCATGACAGGCGGAGAGGAGAGCCTGCTGTCTCGCATCCGTGGCGCCATCAATGCGCTTGGCGAGGAACGTCTCGCCCCGGAATCGACCAGCAAGCATGGCTGATCATTGCCATTCCGGAACCACGTCTCATGCAGTCGCGCTAGATCGCGGGACGAGAATCGCTACGGAGAGCAACGATGAATTGGGACCGCGCATCCGGCGATTGGAAGCAACTCAAAGGCAAGGTGAAGGAGAAGCGGGGGAAACTCACGGATGACGATCTCGCCTACGTCGCAGGCAAGCGCGATCAATCGTTAGGCCGCATCCAGGAACGCTACGGGATCGCCCAGGACCAGGCGGAACGCGAGCTTAGAGACTGAGAGTCAACAATGTAGCTTGGTAGGCGGCGCAATCGCCGGAAAGTGCGATTGGCGCGAGTTCCTGGAAGCGCCGCACCCGGCCTGTCGAGGGCCGGGTGCGGTGTCGTTTTGAGTTCAACTCGTCAATCGCAAGGCGCGCTGCCGGCGTTGAGTTGGCTCCGTGACGTCAGCCCGCCGGCAGCAGCACCGGCGGCGCCGCCGGCAGCCGCACCCAGAGCCGGATTGCCGCCGAGTGCTCCCAGCACGGCACCGCCCGCGGCGCCGATGCCGGCGCCGGTCAGCGCCCGGCAACCGGGGCTGTTGCCGCAGCCGGAGAGGGCGAGCGGCACCACGAGGATGAATGCAAACCAAGGCGATCTCATAGCAAACCTCCTTGCCCCTGGGACAGCGACGGCTGGCTCGTCAGCGCGCCTTCGTCAGCCTCGGGAGTATTTGAATTCGGGGAGCGACTTCAGCGCTTCCCTGGTCGCGCCGGGCAGAACGATCTTGCTGTTGGTGATTTTCAGATCTTCGTATGGCAGGACGATCAGGTGGGTCCCTACCCCAAGAAATCCGCCGACCGAGAGTATCGCGTAGAGAACCCGATCATCCGGGTCGATGATCAAGTCGTCGACCGTGCCGATCTTCTCGTTGCCGGAGTTGTAGACCGAAGAGTGGGTGATCTTCGAAGCCCGGTAGCCGGTTGCCATATGCGCGACATTGACCCGCAATTGACTGATCGTTTGCGGCACTCCCTGCGGCCACGCCGGTATGGCAGCGCTGGTCGCCAGGAGCACAGCGGCAAGCGGCAAGACCCGCCTGGTGGTAGTCATCGATTTCATCCACTGGTGGTTGCGATGCGTCAGCGGCGACGCTGCCGCCGAATGGGCGGTCGCTGCCTATTCGCTGGAATGTCAATGCTTTGCCAACGAGGCCAGTTCCGCTGCCTCAGAACGACCACGGTCGCCGGTCATGGCGGCGGACCCACCGATCGGTCGGAACCTTTGTCGACATAAGGCGTTCAAACGCCGGGATGCGCGGGTCATTGAACGATCAGGTTCTCGGGAGGTGATGGCGCGACCGCGATGGCAGTCGCCGCCGGTTTGCTCCTGGGCCGGCTCTTGGAACGACCACACCGCTGGTATCCGTACGGAGGGTCGACGGTGGTTCGCCGCCGCTGATTGCTGCTCGAGCTTCCGGAATTCGCAAACGACAAATCCGCCACCTAGGAGATTGGCCATGAAACTACGCTTCGCAGAGCTTCCCTATCGCACCGACGCCTTGGAGCCGCACTATTCCGAGGAGATGCTGAAGCTCCACTACCAGAAGCATCACCGCGCCTATTTCGACAAGACGGTCGAGCTCATCCAAGGCACGGACCTCGAGGATCAGACCTTGGAACAGATCATCAAGGCGGCAGCCAAGGACCGTAAGCAGACGACGCTGTTCAACAACGCGGCGCAAGTGTGGAACCACGACCTATTCTGGCGGTCGGTGATGCCGGACGGCGGCGGCGAGCCGGAGGCGGAGCTGAGTGAGCTCATTGAGCGGGATTTCGGCAGCTATTCCGAGCTGCGCGAGAGCCTCAAGGACCATGCTGTCAATCAATTCGGCAGCGGCTGGGCTTGGCTCGTGTTCGACGGCAGCAAGCTCTCGGCCACCTCGACCGGCAATGCCGATAACCCATTGGTTCACGGCAAGACGGCGTTGCTGGCGCTCGACGTCTGGGAGCATGCCTACTACGTCGACTATCAGAACCGTCGGGCGGAATACGTCGATGCATTCCTGGACAATCTGGTGAACTGGCGGCACGCTGTGGAACTGATGGCCGGGGCTCGACGCGGCAGCGAGCCCGGGATGAAGCGGGCTGCCGGTGGGCGGTCGCGGAGCTGAATGCGGCTTTCTGAGATGAGGTGATCGACGGGAAACTTGCTGGTCTGGCTTCCGGCGCCGGTCGAAAGCCGGCCGTCCCCGAGCCCATGTGATGAAGATCCCGGGATCGGTCGTTCGTGAGGTTCGGCCGTCCTGGGATCACCTTTCTGGGCGCAGCCGTTCTATTGGCGGACGCGTCAAGCGCCGCCGCCGCAGAGGTGGCGCACACCCCTTCCGAAGCCGTCTTCCTCACCCAAATCGTCGTGTTGCTGCTCTGCGGCCGGCTTCTCGGCGAGGCGATGCTGCGCATCGGCCAGCCCGCAGTGACCGGCCAGTTGATTGCCGGCATCCTCCTTGGCCCCTCGGTGCTGGGCGCGTTCGCGCCGGATCTGGAACGGGCGCTGTTTCCGAGCGCTCCCGAGCAGAAAAGCATGATCGACGCGGTCTCCCAGCTCGGCATCCTGCTCTTGCTCCTGCTGGCTGGGATGGAAACGGATCTTGCCCTTGCGAAGCGCTTGCGCCGCGCCGCCGCAAGCGTATCGCTCGCAGGGATCAGCATTCCGTTCTTATGCGGATTTGCCGTCGGTCAGTTCCTGCCGGAGGCGTTGCTGCCGCGGCCCGAACAGCGGCTGATCACCTCGCTCTTTCTGGGGACAGCGCTGTCGATCTCATCGGTCAAGATCGTCGCCATGGTCGTGCGCGAGATGGACTTCATGCGCCGGAATGTCGGGCAGCTGATCCTTTCCGCGGCCATCATCGACGACACCATCGGATGGATCGTCATCGCCATCATCCTGGGCTTGGCGCTTCACGGCGGCCTGGACGTTCCGGCCATCCTGCAAAGCGTGCTTGGAACCGGGCTGTTTCTTCTGGCGAGCTTCACCATCGGACGCCGCCTCGTGGCACTGGCGATTCGCTGGGTGAACGACAATCTCATGAGCGAAATGGCGGTCATAACCGCGATCCTGGTCATCATGGGATTGTTCGCCCTGACGACGCATCTGATAGGCGTTCATACGGTGCTCGGCGCGTTCGTCGCCGGCATGCTCATCGGGCAGTCGCCGATCCTGACCCGGCACATCGACGAGCAGCTGCGCGGGCTCATCGTCGCCCTGTTCATGCCGGTGTTCTTCGGCCTGGCGGGCCTCAGCGCCAATGTCGCGATCCTCCGTGACCCGACGCTTCTGCTGCTGTCATTGGCTCTGATCGCGATCGCCAGCATCGGGAAGTTCGTCGGCGCCTTCATCGGCGGCGGCCTCGGCGGCCTGAGCTGGAGGGAGTCTATGGCGCTCGGCTGCGGCATGAACGCGCGCGGCTCCACCGAGGTCATCGTTGCCTCGATCGGCCTGTCGATGGGAGCGCTGAGTCAAGATCTGTTCACCATGATCGTGGCGATGGCGGTAGTCACCACGTCGGCGATGCCGCCGATGCTTCGCTGGGCGCTGTCCAGGCTTCCGTTGCGGGGCGAAGAAAAGGAGCGTCTGGACCGCGAGGCCATGGAGGAGCGGGGGTTCGTGTCTAACCTCGAGCGCCTGCTCGTAGCCGCCGATGGGAGCGCCAATGGGCGGCTCGCTCTGCACCTAGCTGGACTGCTGGCTGGGTCGCGCCGACTGCCGACGACGGTGCTCGATGTCGGTGCGATGTCTGGACGGACGACAAAGACGATTGATGCAGAAGGCGAGCGTGGCGGCGAAGTCGCCAAGGAGACCGCCGATGCCGCGGCCAGCGAGGCAGAGCCTGAAAAGGCAGCCACGCCGGTGGACATAACCACGCGGACCAAGATCAGGCCCGTGGATGAGGCCATCGCCGAAGAAGCGCGGAAGGGCTACGACCTGCTGATGATCGGCGTCGACCCGGGAACCCGGGAACGCGAGCTCGACGAGGATGTGGCGCGGCTGGCGGCAGCTTTTGACGGCCCCTTCGCTGTAGCTGCAGCCCGCGGGACCGATCGAGGCAGCGCGATCGCAACGCCTCTCCGGATCCTGGCGCCGGTCACTGGAACCAGCGTGTCCCGCCGAGGGGCGGAGATGGCCTTGGCGCTCGCGCAAGCATCCGGCGGCTCGGTGACCGCGCTCCATGTCACCACGCAAGCGCAGCAGTCATGGCAGCGCCGGCTTGGCGCGGAGTTCGCCTCGGGCACGATTGCCGAAGCCATCCTGCTCGACATCGCTGCGCTGGGGAACCGCTCGAACGTTTCGGTGCGGACCCTCATTCGATCAATTTCTACATCAACCGGGCCGGCCGGAATTTGCCGGAGACGCGAAAGCGGATCCTCGAGCGCGCCAAGGCTGAGCTGCGAAGGCTCTTCGGCAAGGCCTAGCGGCCAGCGCCGGCCGCAAAGCGCGTCGAAGCCGAACCGACTTGGCCCGATCCGAGCCGATTGACCTGCCGCCAATTCGGCGCGACCCTCTGATGTCGATCTTCATCCGATCGGGACCGCATCGATGGCCCGGGCACTCACGCGCCGACTATTCGCGCAATCATCGCTCGCTACCCTCGGCGCCGGCCTCCTCGCGCCTGCCCGGGCGCGCGGTCAGGAGACGCTGCTCCGCTTTAGCTGGTGGGGCGGTCAAGACCGGCTGCGCCGCACGCTTGCGGCCATGGCGCTGTTCGAAAAGCGCCATCCTGGGCTGCGTACCTCGGGCGAGGCAGCGACCAATGGCGGACCGTTCTGGGCGAAGTTGGCAACCGCGGTTGCCGGACACAACGCGCCTGATCTCTACATGATGGACTACCGGGTCGAGCAGGAATACGCCCGCCGCGGAGCAGCTCTCCCGCTCGACCAATTCATGCCGAGCCTGCTCGACCTCGGCGATTGGCCAGCCTACGCGCGCGACGCCGGCAAGATCGCCGACAAGACCTACGCGGTCAGCCTCGGCACCAATTCGACGGCGATCCTCTACGACCGGTCGGTGCTGGAGAAGGCGGGTATCGGCAAGCCCAGCCTGGATTGGACCTGGGACGATTATGCGCGGATCGCGATCGAGGTCACCAAGGCGACTAGCGGCAAGCTCGTCGGCACCACCGACTTCGCCTACAACGAATATGTTTATCAGACCTGGATCCGGCAGCGCGGCGGCGAGCTCTACACCGAGGACGGTCAGCTCGGCTACACGGCCGATGACATGGCGGATTGGCTCGACTATTGGACGAAGCTGCGGCTTGCCGGCGGGACTCTTCGCCCAGAGATCCAGGCCTTGGACAAGGACTCCATCGACACCAACGGCATGGTCAATCGGCGGACCGCGATGACATTCGCCTATTCGAACCAGTTCGTCTCCTACCAAAGGCTGATGCAGGGCAGTCTTGGGATCAATGTCGATCCCAACGGGCCGCCGGGCTCGCCGCCGGGCCGATATCTGAAGGCGGCGCTGCTGGCCTGCGTTTATGCCGGGAGCAAATACGCCGAGGCCGCCGTCCGTCTCCTCAACTTTCAGATCAATGATCCCGAAGCGATCAAGATCTTCGGCGTCGAGCGCGGCATCCCGCCCTCGCCCAAGGGGCTCGGGATCGTGCTGCCGAGCCTGAACCAGTCGGATCGCGACATCGTCGACTATGTCCAATACGTCGCGGAGAAGGCCTCCTCGCCGGTGCCGCCGCCGCCGCCGATCGGGGCGACCGAGATCTGGCAGGCACGGCGCCGCACCGTCGAGGCGGTTGCCTTCGGCATGGTCCCGATCGGCCAGGCGGCGAAGGACTATGTCCGGGACGCCAAGCGGATCCTCGAGGAGGAGCGGAACGGGTGACAGCCGAGACCTTGGGTTCACGCGCCGCCGGCCGCCGCGAGGGAACGCTGTTGCGGGCCTTGGTCCAGCGGCATGGGCCGGCCTATCTCTTCCTGCTGCCCTGGCTCGTCGGCTTCTTCGGATTGACGCTGGGGCCGGCTCTGGCCTCGTTCTACTTTTCCTTCACCCATTTCGACCTGCTGACGCCGCCGCGCTGGATCGGCACCTACAACTACCTTCGCATGTTCACCGCCGACGCCCGCTTCTGGCGGGCGGTCGCCGTGACCTTCAGCTATGTCCTGTTGGCGGTGCCGCTGAAGCTCGCCTTCGCGCTCGCCGTCGCGGTGGCGATGGACAAGGGAATCCGCTTCCTGCCGATGTACCGGGCGCTGTTCTATCTGCCCTCGCTCTTGGGCGCCTCGGTGACGGTATCGGTACTGTGGCGGCGGCTCTTTGTCGACGACGGCGTCGTCAATCAGGTGCTGGGATGGGTCGGCCTGCCGCATCTGAGCTGGATCTCGAATCCCCAAACCTCGCTTTACGTCATGGTGGCGCTCAGCATCTGGCAATTCGGCTCGCCGATGATCATCTTCCTCGCCGGCCTCAGGCAGATTCCGCAGGACGTCTACGACGCTGCCGAGGTCGACGGCGCAAACCGGCTGCAGCAATTCTGGAAGATCACCGTTCCGCTGCTGGGGCCGGTGCTGTTCTTCAATCTGGTGCTGCAGACGATCGATGCCTTCAAGGCCTTTACGCAAGCCTTCATCATGAGCGACGGCACCGGCCGGCCGGCCGACTCGCTGCTGTTCTATACGCTCTACCTCTACGATCAGGCCTTCGTCAGCCACCACATGGGCTACGCCTCAGCGCTCGCCTGGGTGCTCGTCGTCGGCATCTCGGCGGCGACCGCGCTCTCATTCTGGTCCTCGCGCTACTGGGTCTACTATGACGACGCACGCTGATCCGAGGCGGATTCCGCTCGCCGCCCTCCTGCGCCATGCCGGCCTGCTGGTGGGCGCCGCCATCGTCGTCTACCCGCTGCTCTGGATGGTCGGCGCATCGTTCAAGCCGGACAATGAGATTTTCGGCTCGGCCGGCATTTGGCCCGCCCATTGGCAGCCGCCTCGACTTTGCCGGCAAGAAGCTCTGGTTTGCCCTGATGATGGCGACCCTGATGCTGCCCTATCACGTGACCTTGGTGCCGCAATACGTGCTGTTCCTGCATCTTGGCTGGATCGACACCTATCTGCCCCTGGTCGTTCCCAAGTTCCTTGCGTGCGATGCCTTCTTCATCTTCCTTCTTGTGCAGTTCTTCCGCAGGCTGCCCCGCGAGCTCGATGAAGCGGCGATGATCGACGGTTGCGGCCCGCTCTACATCTATTGGAAGATCATGCTGCCGCTCTCGACCGCGGCGCTCGCCACCGTCGGCATCTTCTCTTTCATCTGGACCTGGGATGATTTCTTCGCGCCGCTCATCTACCTCAACAGCCTGGAGACCTACACCGTGCCGGTAGCGCTCTCGACTTTCGTCGATCAGACCGGAGAGGCTGCGTGGGGGGCGCTCTTCGCCATGTCGACCCTGGCGGTGCTGCCCATCTTCTTTCTCTTCCTGTTCTTCCAGAGATTTCTCATTCAGGGCATCGCCTGGACGGGCTTGCGCGGATGATCTCGAAGCCCGTGAGCGCCCACCCCGTCCTGTCGACCGGGCTCTGCTCGGTGACGTTCCGCCAGCTTGATGCAGACGAGGTCATCCGCCTCGCAGCCGAGGGCGGCATTGCCGGGATCGAATGGGGCTCGGACAAGCACGTGTCCCCCGGTAATCTCGCGCATGCGCGCGAGGTCGCTGGGCGCTGCCGCGACCGCGGAATCGCCGTTGCGTCGATTGGCTCCTATGTGGAAGCAGGCGCCGATCAGGGCCAGGACGCCTCGGCGATACTAGAGCTTGCCGAGGCGATGGCGGCGCCCAACATTCGCGTCTGGGCGGGCAAGCGCGGCGTGAGCGCCGCCGCGGCGACTGCAGCCGATCGTCGCCAGACCGCCGCGGCGCTCCGGAACATGACTGAGCGAGCGGATGGGCTCGGCATATCGATATCGCTCGAATTCCATCCTGAGACCCTCACCGACGATTTGCAGTCGACGCTCGACCTGCTCGGCGACGTCGATCGCCCGTCCTTGTGGACCTATTGGCAACCGTGGCCCGGCATCGCGCTTGCCTCCGCGCTCGAGCAGGTGGCGGCGCTCGAGGGGCGGATGTCGCATCTCCATGTCTTCTCCTGGACCGTCGCACGCGACAGGCTGCCCTTGGCGGCACGCGAAGATTTTCGCTGGCTTGCCGCCACTGGGTCCGATCGGGGAGAGCGATGACCAGCGGGCAGAGCATCGTCCCGGGATTTCGGCCGCTCGCCGGCAATCCGTTTCGCACGCGAAGCGACGTCGCAGATGCTCTGCATGCGCTCTTCCGGCCACTGCGCCCATGCTACAGCGCCGGCGGTGCGCGGCTGCGTCTCGCCAGCGGTGCTGCCCGCTTCGACGAGGCCGCCGCCGAGCTCGAGGGATTTTCTCGGGTGCTCTGGGGCTTGGTGCCGCTTGCCGCTGGCGGCGGCAAGAGCGATGCCTGGGAGCTGGTGCGGAGGGGGCTCGCCAGTGGCACCGATCCCGATCATCCGGAATTCTGGGGCTGGACCGAGGAACGCGACCAACGCATGGTCGAGATGGCGGCGATCGGCTTCGCGCTGGCGCTGGTGCCGGAGCTCGTCTGGGAGCCCTTGGACAGGCGGGCCCGCGACAATCTCGTCCGCTGGCTCGTCGGCATCAACGCGCATGAGACGGTCGACAACAACTGGCGCTTCTTTCGCGTGCTGGTGAATCTCGGGCTCCGCCGTGTCGATGGTCCTTGGGATCGCAAACTGACCGAGGATGCCTGCGCCAAGCTCGATCGGTTCTATCTGGGCGATGGCTGGTACCGAGACGGCGAGCGCCCGCAGCTCGACTACTACGTTGCCTTCGCGAGCCACTGGTTCGGCGATGCCGGTGCGGCGATCCCGTTCGGCCGCAGCCTCACCTATCGCTTCGCTCAGGGCGCCTTCTGGGGGGCGCTGGCCTTCGCCGATGTGGAGGCACTGCCCTGGGGTGAAGCCAAGGGCCTCTATCTGCGCCATCTGCGCTGGTGGTCCGACAAGCCGATCGCCGACCGCGACGGTGTTCTCACCATCGGCTATGGCTATGCCAACCTCTTGATGTCCGAGGACTACAATTCCCCGCAATCGCCCTATTGGGCGATGAAGGCGTTCCTGCCGCTTGCCGTCAGCGACAAGCATCCGTTCTGGGCGGCTAGCGAGCTGCCGAATGCGGCGCCGTCACGATCCGTGCAGAAGCATCCCGGGCTCATTCTCGAGCGCGATGCCACCCATGCGGTCATGCTGTCGAGCGGACAAAGCAACCGGTTGGCGCGCCAAGGGACGGCCAAATATTCGAAATTCGCCTATTCGTCACGGTTCGGCTTCAGCATCGAGAGCGGTTGGGGCGGCGTGGATTATGGCTGCTACGACAGCATGCTCGCCATCGCCTATACCGACGCCCCCGATCAATATCGCGTCCGCGAGTCGCTCGAAGCGTCTGCCGTCGAGGAACGCTGGCTCTATTCGCGATGGCTCCCCTGGCCCGAGGTCGAGGTCGAGAGCTGGCTCATCCCGGTGGGCTTGCCTTGGCTGCTGCGGGTGCATCGCCTGGTGACCCGGCGCCCGATCCTGACGAAAGAGGCGGGCTTCGCTGCCGATCGGACTGGTGCGACCCATGCTGACCGCGAGTATCTGTCGGCGACCAAGGATCATCAGCTCCGCATCGACGCTGCCGGCGGCATCATCGGCATTCGCGACCTCGGCATCGCGGGCGGGAATCCACAGCGTCTAGCTGCGACCTCGCGGCCGCTGCCGAACACGAATCTCGTCCACTCGCGCACGATTGCGGCGATGCTGCTCGGCCGCCACGAGATCGGTCGGCTGCTGCTGGCGACCGCGGTGTTTGCGACGATAGAGATCGACGTCGCAAACCGCATGTGGGACCGACCGCCGACGGTGCCGGCGGGACCTTGGCTCGACGGCTAGCCGCGCCGGCACGGAACGACTTGCGGTCCGGTGCGGCTTCGGGCAGCCTTCCTTCGGCCAGCGTCGACACTGTTCCCGGCAGGATCCCGATGTATTCGACTAGCACGGCCTTGCTCGAAGCGCTGACCGAGGCCGGGGTCTCCTATCTGTTTGCCAATTTCGGCAGCGATCACCCGCCGATCGTGGAAAGCATTGCCGAGGGACGGGCCAAAGGGCGGCGGATTCCCACTGTCATTACCTGCCCCAACGAAATGGTGGCGCTCTCGGCCGCGCATGGCTTTGCGCAGGCATCCGGCCAGGCTCAGGCGGTTCTGGTCCACGTCGATTGCGGGACCCAGGCCTTGGCCGGCGCGGTCCACAACGTTGCCCGCGCGCGCACGCCGGTGCTGATCGTCGCCGGCGCCTCTCCGGTCACTCAGGACGGCGAGCTCAAAGGCAGCCGCAACGAGTTCATTCATTGGATCCAGGATGTGTTCGATCAGCGCGGCCTGGTCCGCGGCTATGTGAAGTACGAAAATGAAGTTCGCAGCGGCCGCAACGTGAAGCAGCTCGTGCACCGCGCCCTGCAGATCGCCAACAGCGATCCCAAGGGGCCGGTGTATCTCATGGGCCACCGCGAGGTGCTGGAGGAGCAGATTCCTCCGGTTGCGATCGACGTTGCCGGTTGGCAGCCGATCGCGCCGGCGGCACTGCCGGCGGACGGCGTGCAGGCCGTCGCCGAGGCGCTCATCGCCGCTGAGAGACCCCTCGTCGTTACCTCCTATATCGGCCGCAATGCGGATGCGGTCCGCGAGCTGGTGCGGCTGGCGGATCTCACGGCGGTGGCCGTGCACGAGTCGGTGCCGAGCTATATGAACTTCCCCTCGGATCATCCGATGTATCAGGG
>WNFI01180560.1_pt1 | contig 11103 bp, 10 predicted proteins | sample 5400471 | NCBI WGS metagenome assembly WNFI01 (sample SAMN13153348, study PRJNA577476) | soil metagenome | isolation source: 100 cm saprolite on Douglas fir-dominated hillslope | place: USA:California | collected 2013-09-17 | reverse complement strand
GTGACGGTGAGCCCTTCCTTCTGCGCTTTGCGCACCTGGTTCCGCACCTTGCGATCGATCGTTTTCCACAGATCCTCGACGCTGCGTGGCAGCTCACGCGCGAGGCCGACCTTGCTCTGCCGGTAGGGCAGCTCCGGCATCTGCCGGTCGCGATGGCGCAACTCCACGTGCTTCGCCCGATGCTCGCGCGCCAGAGCCTGCGCGTGCGCCACCAGCGCCGCAACTACCGCCGCATCGTTCGCCACCACACCGGCATAATTGAAATACGGCAGCGACACGAGAAACCGGCCGAAAATCGCCGACCGATATCGCACCAGCGGCAGCACACCGGCCACGGCACCGCCCCGCCGCGCCGCCAGATACACGCAGTCGTGTCCGAAGGCGCGGGTGAGCACCTCGCGCCAGCCCCACAGATGCTCACACGTGGCGTCGGGATGCTGCGCCAGAAACGCGTCCCACTCGCACTCATCCACGTCCGTCGACACGGTCACGGCACCCTCGTCGCGCCGCACTGAACTGCCGTGCTGACCGGCGGCGCCGGCGTCCGGAGTTGGAAGCGTTTCGGCCACAACAGTCGACGGCGGGTCAATCACCATTGGTACGGCAGGGCGACAGTCGGCCGGCCGGCCGCGACAGGTAGCGACAGCCGGGTTTGGGCCACGACTGCGTCGAGTGCGTCGAATCGGAAATCGGTCAGGAGCTGACGGAGACGGCTTTCGGTCTGCTCGAGGTGGCGGTAGTGACGAAACCGGCTGAGCCGAGCGACCTTCAGCCGCGGCTGGTCGGGATCGATCTCCCACGGATGCAGGTAGAAAATAGCCGGCCGCCGCTCGCGCGCATTCACGCGTGCGATGCCCCAGCGGGTCCACCAATATGGAAGGATGCGGAAATACCCTCCTCCCGCGACCGGGAGGTTCAATGGCCCGACGCGTGTCGTCGAGCCCGGCACCTCGACCAGCACGCCGCGGGCGCGCTCGATCAGGTAGGGCTTCCGCCCCGACACTGGGATGCCGTAGCGATCGTGGCGGATCGGAAAAATGCTCGAATCGTACTGGTAGCCCTCCTCCAGGAGCACATCGAGCGCCCAGAGCGTACGCGGTGTAATGGAGTAGCTCGGAGCGCGGTAGCCTACGACTTTGCGGCCGCTCACCTCTTCCAGCAACCCTTTGGCCTTCCTCACGTCCTCCCGGAATGCCGCGGTCGTTTGATCGTAGATCAGCCGGTGTGCGTACCCGTGCGAGGCCACCTCATGGCCCGCTTCGGCGATGCGTCGCACCAGGTCGGGGTGACGCTCGCCGACGCAGCCAAGGACGAAGAACGTACTGCGGACACCGTATTCCGCGAAGATGTCCAGTAAGCGGTCGGTGTTGCGGCAAACGCGGCTCTCCATGCCCGCCCATTGGGCGCGCGGGACGATGCCGTCGAACACGCTGACGTGGTAATAGTCTTCCACGTCGATGCTCATCGCATTGACCATCGTTGCCGCGTGGGATTCGCCGCCGGTATTCATAGAACGTCAGGCGCCACGCCTGAGAATCACCGTCTTCACGGTTTCGGTAATGATGAAGAGATCCAACGATAGCGAGAGATTCTTGATGTAGAACAGGTCGTACTGCAGCTTCTGCAGCGCGTCCTCCTGGCTGGCCCCATAGGTGTATCGCACCTGCGCCCAGCCGGTCAGGCCGGGACGCACGATGTGGCGTTGTCCGTAGAAAGGAATCTCCCGGGTCAGCGCCGCGACGAATTCGGGCCGCTCCGGCCGTGGGCCGACAAAGCTCATGTCCCCCTTCAGGACGTTCCAGAGCTGTGGCAGTTCGTCGAGACGCAGCCGACGGAGCCAGAGGCCGATCGGCGTGACCCGCGGATCGCCGCTCTTCGCTGCCCACACCGGGCCGGTCGTCGCCTCCGCATTGTGCGACATCGAGCGGAACTTGTGGACCGTGAATACCAGCCCGAACTGGCCGACGCGCGCCTGGTGATACAGCACGGGTCCCGGCGAGGTGAGCCGGATCGCCAGGGCGACCAGGGCGGCGATCGGTGCGGCCAGCACAATCCCGACAACGGCCAGCACTACGTCGCTGGCCCGCTTGGCCGCCGACTGCAGGCGGCTCTTCCGGAAGCCGTCCGAGAAAATCAGCCAGCTCGGACGGAGATTTTCCACGGCGATCTTGCCGGTGTACTGCTCGTAGACCGACGCCAGATGATCGAACGTGACTCCGTCGAGCTTCATCTCCAGCAGCTTGTCCATCGGCAGTTTTCCGCGGGCATCGGCAAGGCTGACAACGACGCGATCGACGCCTCGCGCGCGGACAATCGATGGGATGTCCTCGATGGTACCGACGACCCCTGGGTTGATCAGGGCCGCTCCGACCCGCGCCGGATCCGGGTCGATGAAGCCGACGATTTCCACGCCCAGCTCATGGCGCCGATCGAAAAGCTCGCGCGCCAGCGTCACGGCAGCCGCGTTGGTGCCGACGAGCAACAGCCGTTCGCGGGGCCGCACGCGGCGGCTGAGGAAATCGAACATGATGCGCCAGCCGATGACGGCCGTCATGACGAAGAAGGCAGAAATCGTAAACACGCCGCGGCCGATGATCAGACTCGGGATCCAGTAGTACAGGGCCGCCAGAATGAACGATGCCGACCCGAGCGCCTGGACGATGCCGACAAACAGCTCGCGGCGATCGGACACGAGGCGTAGATCGTACATGTCGGCGTAATAGAGGCACATCTGGCACACGAGGGCGATGAGCAGCGTCTTGGGCACGCCGTACTCGTTCGCGAACACAGTCCACGCGTCTTCGCCGAGGCGCAGGTAGGCGGCGGCGACAATGGTGCAGAAGATCAGCGCGGTCTCGAACCCGACGAGCACCATCGCACGTCCGGTCAGACGGTGCAGCAGGCGACGGATCATAGGGGCTTCCGTCCTTTCTGGCGGGGCGCCTCGCGGTGGTCGTAGTAGTCGTATTGCGATAGCGCGGTGTTGCGTTCCGCGCGATTCAGCACAATCCCCAGCAGCTTGGCGCGGCCGATCGCCTCGATTGCACGCTTGACCATGTAGCACGACGTCGATCCGGCGGCCACGATGATGATGGCGCCGTCAGCCAGTGAGCCGAGCAGGTTCGCGTCGGGCAGCAGGCCGAGCGGCGGCGTGTCGATAATGACCCAGTCGAACATCTCCCGCGCTTCGGCAATGAGGCGCGCCATACGCGGCGAGGTCAGTCCCGCCATCGGGTCCGCACTCGGCACTCCGGCAGGCAGCAGCGCCAGATGCTCGGAGAGTTGGCGGACCATCAGCGGTTTGTCCGCTCCGGCGCTGAGCCCGTCGGACAACCCCGATGCGTTCTCCACGTGGAATAGCTGGTGCAGCGATGGACGCCGCAGGTCGCCGTCGATCAGCAGCACTGAACGGTTGTACGATTCGCTGAAAGTCAGCGCCAGGTTGGCGGCCGTGAGCGTCTTGCCTTCGCCGGGCGCGGCGCTGCCAATCATCACCACTTTCAGTCCGGTTACTCCCTGGGTGTGGTGGAGCGACGCGGCGAGACGTCGATACTGTTCGCGCGACAGCGGCATCGTCTTGTCGTCGATGACGAGTTTTTGCGCCAGCCTGGCGTCCATGCGCTCGATCAGGCGGAGCGGAGCGGGCTCGTCCGCCGCGGCAGGGAGCGCGGCGGGTTTCAGCGAGAGGGGACCCGGCCCCGCCACCGGGACGGCGTACGCAAAATGGTGGACCTGCGCCGGACGGGCGTGGATCGGTTCCGGCATCTCTTCGGGAATCGCCTCGTTGGCGAGCGCGTCCAGCTCCTCGGCGACAGTCCGGACGTCGCTCGGCCGATCGCCCTCCATCGCCTTGCGCAGCGCCTCATCGATTCGACTCATGCACCTTCACCACTAAAAAATACCGAACAGGCGACGCCGGCGCGCTGGTCCGGCGGCGGCCGCCGCCTCATCGCCGCGCGGGGATTCCGGAAAAGGCTGGTCGAGCATCAGCAGACTTGGCCGTCGCGGACTCGCGAGCGCCGCCGCCGGCCGAGCGACGGGATCGGGTAGCTCGTTCTGGCGGCCATTGGTTCTGCCCTCCCCCGTGGGGAACCCGGCCGGCGCATCGACGCCTGCCTCCCGGCGCTGCCCCAAATCGAAATCGCGACAGACGTCCAGGACGATGTGACGACCAACGGGACGCTGTTCCAGGGCGAACCCGCTGACCAGCGCGTTGTCCGCAAGCACGCTGATGGTGCGCGGGATCCCAGCCGACCGTTCATGGATGAGCGACACCGCATCGCGGGTGAAGACCTGCGCGCCCTGGCCGCCGGCGGCCTGGATGCGGCCGGCCAAATACGTGGCGGTTTCCTGCAGCGTGAGCGGCTTCAACTCGCAGCGGAGCGCCACCCGCTGCTTCAACTGACGGAGCGCGGGGTCGTTCAGACGCACGGAGAGCTCCGGCTGTCCCGCGAGAATGACCGACAGCAGCTTGTGCGCCGCGGTCTCGAAATTCGCCAGCAGTCGCACTTCTTCGAGGAGCTCGATCGACAGGCTCTGCGCTTCGTCGACCACCAGCACCGTGCTTTCCCCGCGTGCATGCCGATCCCGGACGAGCCCCTCGAGCTCGATCAGGAGGGCGGCCTTCGAGGCGCGGGCACCCCAGCTTAACTGGAACTTAGTGGCGAGGATCTCGACAAATTCCCCGCGTGTCAGCGCGGGGTTCGGCAGACGCGGTGCGCCGCGATCATGACGAGGAACCGGGGATCGGGCACCAGATCGAAGGGCCGTTCACGAAAGCCGAAGAATTTCTCGTACATGGGCGTCAGGCTACGAAGGTATACACAACGATGGCGAGGCAGGATGCGACTGTCGCGCCGAGCCCGCAGCCAAGGACAATCCTGCGGCGCATCAGCCGCCGGCGCTCCTCGGTCGACTGCATCAAGGGCACGACCGCCAGCACGTTCACCGCCAGCACCGCGGCAATTTCGTCTTCGGTGCTGAAACTTGCGTCGCGGTACTCGAGAAACCCGATGAGCGCGGCGCCGAGGGCAAAACCGCCGAACAACCCCCCGAGGGTGATCAGCCGCCGGTCGGGACTGAACGGCCTCTCAGGCAGCCGCGCCTGGTCGAGGAGCTTGAACTGCTCGCCGATTTGCCGGCGCTCGAGATTGGCGGCGATCTTCGATTGTTCCTTTTTCTCCAGCAAGCTCTGGTACATGGTCTGCAGCGTGGAGTAGTCCCGCGTCAGCGAGGCCATTTCCGATTCGCGAGTCGGGGCCGCTTCGACGCGCTGCTGATAGGAGCCGACGATGTTTCGGAGACGCTTGTCTTCTCCTTGCTTGAACGCAATCTGCCGGTCGAGCTGTTCAATTTCCGCGCGCAGCTCCTTGCTCTTGTGGCCGCGCGCCACTTCAGCCGCCGTCGCCTTGCGCGAGGGCGCGTTCGGCGAGAGGGGCGGGGCCGCCGCCTCCTGCGCCGCCTGCTTTTCCAACTCCGCGATCGCGCGTTTCACGCGCCTGATGTCCGGGTGCTCGGGCTTGAGCTTCAGCTCCATGGTCGCGAGAGCGGCCTGGGCGGCGGAGAGCTGCTGAGCGGCCGAGCCGGGATTCGCGCCCGCCTCGAAACCTGCCGCGGTCGCGGGGGTCTCGGTCGCCGAGGTGACCGGCTCGAGATCGGCCCGCTCCAGCAGCTGGCGGCGATCGCGATCCCGGTTCAAGGACTCGTTGAGCTGTTGCAACTGGTCGCTCGTGCCGCGAATCACCTGGAGATTCGCGTCGAGCTGCGATGGCAGCTGGCCGGCGAACCGTTTGCGATACTCCTCGAGCTTCTTTTCGTGCTCGATCAGCCGGCGCCGGGCGTCTTCCAGCTGCGACTCGAGGAACTGATCGGTCCCTTCGGCGAGATTGGCCCGGTCGCGCAGGTTCTCCTCGATGAAGAGCGACGACAACCGATCGGTCACCTTCACGACGGTGCGAGGGTCGCGCCCCACATACCTCACGCGGAAGGCGTCCCCCTTGACGACGTCGACGTTGATGTCGTTGCGCATTCGGTCGACGATGTCTTCCAGGATTCCCGTCTTGCGCTCTTCGGCGTAGAGGTTGAAATCCTGGATGATGCGCTCGAGACGGGTCCGGCTCAGAATCTGCTGCGAGATCGACGGCAGACGATCCTCGATGTGGGCCGTGACCGTCGCTTTCACGTAGTTCTCCGGCACGCGCTGGGGGACGACGAGGATTAGTGTTTCAGCCCGGTAGCGGTCCGGCAGCCGGCGACCCGCGAGGGCGGTCGCGGCCGACACGACGGCGATCGGGACCACAAGGACCCAGATCCGCCGACGGACGATTCGCAGAATATCCTCCGGGCGATACACCTTACCGGGCAGCATCAGGCCTCTCCGCACGCTTCATGACCGGCAGCCACACCGTGACGCCCCCCTGGACACTCTGACGTTCCAGACGGCGGCTCGCGGCCACGGGAAGCGGCACTGAAGGATCGAATGACGAGTGATAAAAGGAATAGATCAGACTCAGCCCGACATGCCGCGACATCCCGACCGTCATCTGGGAGGTGCTGAAATAACTGTTGTAGCCGCTGCCACCGGTGAGGCCCACCGTCCCCAGTGCGGCACCCAGCCCGGTCGACATCTGCACCCGCCGGCTCGCCATGCCACCGAGCGACAGCGACAACGAATCCGCAAACACCGGCTCCCGCAGGTTCTGGAGAAAGCCCGCGTCGCGGGTGTATGCCAGCGCGAGGTTCCAGCTCCGCCGCAGCTCGTAGGTCAGGTGGGCGTTTCCGGTCAACCGGAAGACGGTTCGATTCGAGTCCTGAACGACGGTGGAGCCGGAACCGAATGTCAGCGTCGTGCGGCGCGAAAACGAGAGCGGTCTGTTGTAGTCGAGTCCGACGTCGAAGTTGTGCAGGCGCTGGTCCCGGGACTGGGGCGCGTCGCCGTACCGGCCCTCGCGATAGCCATATCCCCCGTGGGCGCCAAGGCCACGGGCGATCCGAAGGGCGAGCCGCGCGTCGGTCGAATAGCTGGTCAGATTCCGGCTCGCCAGCGAGACCCGCGTCGCATCGTAGCCGGCGCGGAACGACACGGACGTTCTGGCGGTCAGGCCCTGCGTGACGGACGCGGCGACGTTGTGCCGCCACTGATTGCCGTTTTCGGTCGCAGTGTCAAACGACGGCGCCGTAAAACCGGACAACCCGGCAGGGCCCAGGTCCGCACCAGTCGCCGCGGCGAAGAACCCATAACTGAGAAAAGGCTGGAACGACGACGACTCGCTCGCGGTAACCAGCGTGCGTCTCGCCGCCTGCAACCATCCTGAGGCCGCACCCGCATAGCTGCCGAGAAAGTTATCGCCGGCGGCCGTGTAGCGGCGGCCGGTCGTCGATACCGACGCGGCGCCCCCCCCGCGCTTGCGATTCGCTGTATAGGACAGGGTGGCGGCGGCCTGCCCGTATCCCCCGCGTGGCAGGCGTTGCAGATCGGGGGAGGCGGCGATCCCGCCACCCTCGCGGGCCGCCCCGCTCGTGAGATCGTATCCGCCAGAGACCGAGGCATTGATCGTCAGCATCTGGCGTGCGGTCTCCCCGCCACCCCCGCCAAACAGGCTGCTGTAGGGCCGCTGCGGTCGCGGCGCCTGCGCCCGAGCCGAGGGCGCCGCGCCGAGAACGGCGACAAGACCGAACAGGAGGGAGGTGTTGCGCATGACTCTCAAGGGACGATGATCGTATCGCCGGGCTTCAGCTCGATGTTCTGCTGCAGGTTTTTCCGCTTGAGCACGTCCTTGTAGTTGAAGGTGAAGCTGACGGGCCCGCCGCTCTCGGTCCGCATCACGACGATATGTTTCGAATCGGCGTACTCCAGAACGCCGCCGGCCATCGCGATCAGCTGCAACACCGTCGTCGGACCGCTGAGCGGATAGGGGCCCGGCTTCGCCACCTGGCCGGTGATGAATGCCCGCCGGCTGTTGATTTCCTTGACCACCACCGTCACGGTCGGATCGTCAACGAACCGCGCCGCCGCCGTCGTGAGCTGCTGGCGGAGCTGCTCCGGCGTCAGTCCCGCGGCCTGGACATCGTTGACCAGCGGCAACGAGATCTTGCCATCCGGCCGCACGGAGACATCTCCGGACATGTCCTTGTCGCGCCAGAACACGACGGTCAGGACGTCGTTCGGTCCGATCGTGTAGTCCGGAGGCGCCGCGACGCCCACTGGCGCCGTGACGGGAGGACGCGTGGAGGAGGCGGCCGGCGACTGGGCGGCCGGCGACGGCAGTGGTGCTGCCTGCAAGATGCCTCCGATGAGCACCAGAACAAGGGCCCGCACTAGCGGTACTCCTTGAAAGGCACCTGACAGTCGTGCTTCCGCAGGAAATTGAGGAAGCGCTTGTATTCGCGCTGCTCCATGTTGAACAGGCGCGCGACGATCTTGTAGTTACCGCGCGCTTCTTCCAGTCCCTTGCGCACCAGGTCGCGGACATTGCCCCGGGTGATCTCGCGCTGCATGTAGAGCGGATAGACGGTGTTCCAGAACGACTCGCGGTCGTCGAGCAGCTTCTTGTAAAGATCGTCAGCCACCGTCCGCCGGCGCTCGCGCTTCGGACGCAGCCCGGCGCCCTGGTGCGCCCGCACCTCCATCGGCAGATCCTCGGCCACCACTTGGGCCTTGCGGCCCGACACGACGAGCCGCTCGATCACGTTCTCGAGTTCGCGGACGTTCCCCGGCCACGAGTATTCGCATAAAAACCTGACCGCGTCGGGTGCAAGGCTTTTCACCGCCGTGCCGTTGTTCTTCGTGAACTCGTGAAAGAAATGATCGATCAGCGCCGGTATGTCCTCGCGGCGCTCCCTGAGCGACGGCACCGTCAGATGAATGACGTTGAGCCGGTAGAACAAGTCCTCGCGAAACGTCCCCTGGTTGATCATCTCCCGGAGGTTTCGATTGGTAGCGGCGACGACGCGCACGTTGACGCGCCGCGACACACGGTCGGTCCCGACCTTCTGCAGTTCGCCGGCCTCCATGAACCGCAGGAGGAGACCCTGCATCCGGAGGGTCATTTCGCCGATCTCATCGAGGAAGATCGTGCTGCCGTCGGCCATCTCGAGCTTGCCTTCTTTGTCGCGGTATGCGCCGGTAAAAGAGCCCTTGACGTGTCCGAACAGCTCGGATTCGAGCAGCGTTTCAGGCAAGCCGGCGCAATTGAGCGCGATCAAGGGACGCTGGCCGCGCGGACTCCGGCTGTGGATCGCCTGCGCGACGAGCTCCTTGCCGGCGCCGCTCTCGCCCGTGATCAGCACCTTGGCATCCGATCGGGCGACCCGCTCGATTTCCTCGATCAAGTCGACGATCAGCGCGCTCGTCCCGATGAATTGCGTGTTCTTTTGAATTCTCATTGCATTACTACCCGCCGCCGTGCCTGGGTTCTCCCCGCCGTAAAAACTGCAGGAGGCTCACACGGCTTGTTTCGTCCATCGACGCGAACGTCGCCCCGAGTTCGTGTTGCGTCTTCTTGCGTGGCGATTGTTCGCGCCGCAGCTTCAGCTCCGCGTTGAACGGCGCCGCGCCGAGGCTCATGCGAACACGGCCCGGCGTTCCCACGGGAAAGAGCACGTCGCAGGCGATGAGCGCACCTGACAGGCTGATGTCCATCAGCTGCATCTGCCCACGCACGTTGATGTCCATGAAGGCATCGCTGTTCACGTTTACCCGGCGATTGCGTCGTCGATCGATGACCATCAGCCCTCCGCGCCGCCTTCGGCGCCCAGCCACGAGTCGATTTGCGCGCGCAGCGCCGCTCCGATACTGACGAACTCGAGACCGATGACATACCGCGGGCGGCCGCTCTTTGGCGCCAGCGGGTCGACGCGCCGGATACGGACTTTCGTTGGCGCCGGTATGCCGTCGCAGGTGATCGTCACGTGGTGTTCGGAATCCACGCTCAGCGGGATATCCGAATGCACCAGGGCTCCTCCGTGGCTGACGTTGGTCAGCGGTAGCGCGACGATGCAGTCGAGCCTGCCCCAGACTTCACCGACAATTTCAAACCGGGGCCGGCCGCGGCGATCTGCCAATCTGCGCCTCAAAGGATCCATCGTCGGCCTCTACCGCACCGGAGCGAGATCGCGCTGCGCTTCGGAGACCAGAGCGGAGGCGGTGCGACACTGCTGTGAAAACGCCGCCTGCCCCAGACTTGGCAGGGGCAGCCCGAGCCCGCGCGTCAGGTCCGCGATCCGACGCCGCAGCCGCGGGATGACAGACGTCATGCCGGCTACATCGGTGTGCACGAGCAGGGCGGCAATTCGGCCGTCATCCATGACGCCGAGCAAGTCGGACCCGCGAAGTTCGTGGCGCACGGCAGCGGCGATGCGATCGAGCGAGGCCTCCCCCGGTCCGGCACCGCGTTTCGGGTCGATGAGCACCATCGATAATGCGAGGTCAAACCGTTTGGCGCGCTCGAGTTCTTCGTCAATGCGCTTCGCGAAGCCGCCGTTGACCGCGTGCTCGACCGGCGAACCCAGCGACACCTCGGAGCCGGCGAGCCAGCTGTGCAGGATGTGGCAGGCCGCGACGAGCGCCCGACTACTGGCGAGCGTGAAGCCGCCGCCCACCGCGCGCAAGTCGACGATGGCCGTCTGGTCAGGCCCGAGCGCCATCGGATACGTCAATTGATCCGGAGCGAGCAGCGGCTCGTGCGGAGGGACAACGGGCGGCTGCGCGCTCCCGAACGCGGCGAGTCGCTCCAGATGCTTTCCGCGATACACTGTGAGCGTACCGGCGGAGGCCCCCGTCTCGTCGAGGAGCTGGCGAAGGACCCGCATGGCCGTTGCCTGCTTCGTCCCAGGCTGCGTGACGATGCGATGAAAAACGGAACGGGTGTGGTGCAGCCGCCGCTCCGCCTGCGCCTCGAGCTGAGATCCGAGTGCCTGGGCCAAACCCAGAACGACGGCGCTGGCTGTCGCCGGTACCGTCCCGGCAAGGACCAGGACCCACTCATCCTGCCCACCAATTGCAATCGGCAGCAGCAGGACGCCGGCGGTCGACCACCGTAGCCCCTCAGGAAGCTCCGGAAAAGCAATGCGGCGCATCCTTTCTGGTCCGACCAGGCTGGGGTC
>WNFI01708895.1_pt1 | contig 11104 bp, 14 predicted proteins | sample 5400471 | NCBI WGS metagenome assembly WNFI01 (sample SAMN13153348, study PRJNA577476) | soil metagenome | isolation source: 100 cm saprolite on Douglas fir-dominated hillslope | place: USA:California | collected 2013-09-17 | reverse complement strand
CGAGGCAAGACGATGGGGGCGCTTGACGTCGTGGCTGCGATGTCTGCGCCCGCACGCGGTCGAAGATAGGGTTTGAGGAGATCAGAAATATCAGGCAGGTCATCATCTCGAGACAATATGAGCAGGCTGCTGCGCTTGAGAGGGTCAAGTCTCACCTTGTGTCTGTGATGGTAGGTCACAAGGTAGAGGGGTCGCGTCGCCTGTTCCTTCAAGTTAGGTAAAGAGGAACAGGAGCAAACTACATTTGTATGCACCTGATATTGCCCGTGAGGAATCTAACGATTCATTCTGTCTGACTGGCGATGAAGGAGTACAGTTCGGCGGCCTCTGCTGGCCAGATGACGAGGGTTGATTGGCTAAGTTGCAGTCCAGAAGGCCATTCGGAACGAAGCCCTGCACAGGGAGTCCAGTATTTGCACCCATTGCCTCTTCAATTCGCAAGGGACCAACTGGTCCAAAGTCGGCCATTGTGTAGTCGGCACTGTTTGGTGTAATGAGAACGCGTCGGGTGCGGTCTTTCATCTTTATCACGTGGTCGCGCGTAAGTCAGATCTCAGAGTGATCTTAGGCCTCGCTTGAATCCTTATCCACACATTCTCACAAAGGACACTTTTTGATATATCACCGGTATGTCTACATTTACAATCAAATCTAACTACATCAAGCGGTCGTACTCCACATTGTGCTTGGACCAGCAAGTCTTGCTACCAACGACCGAGAAGTTGGATCTGACTGTCTGCATGGCCCTAGGTGTTGGTCAAAGTCATGCGGCGAAACATTAAACACATTTCTCCGTAAAATATCCATGATTAAACACGAGACTACCAAGTTCGTTAGGTAAAATGCTCAAACTGCGACAAGCGGGACCAGTACCTATCATCTCAACCATCTGCGCAGAGTGCAGTTCATGAATCTCGAGAAAGTGTGACCCCATGCCAGGCATGGAAGCAGGATGAAATCGATCACCAACTTGAATGCTGTTGAGATGAAAGGCAGATCGGAGCTGGCCAGAAGCGCTACAGCGGAGCTTATTGGAAGCGAGTCAGAGAGGAATGGAAACCAAGTATAGCACATTGGCACCTCGAGCGAGCGTCGCGTAGCCACCCACACGGCACCGATCCGAGTCGGCACCTTCAGTTCGGACGATCTGTGGGAACTGGGCTCAGAGAGAATCCAGAGAATTTCAGCGACTTGTCGCTGGTGAATGTCAGTCATGACGGTCCTGCGACGACGGACCGAGGTATCCTGGGTACCTGCGAATGGGTGATAGACGCGTTCTGTGGTGTAAACAGATCCTGTGTGGACAGCGAACATGTGAACACCTGAGCCGGCGTCAGTAATGGAAGAATTGAGTAAATCGGGGGACGAGTATTGGAGGAGCATTGAAGGGTGTTAGGGGGGGGTGGCGGGCGTAAGGAGGAGTGGTCGAGACGAGATTTATGCGAATGCGAGATACTAGCCGAGATAAGAGGACCATTGGTGTCTGCGTGTGTCTTTCGACGAGAGTGTCAGCGATGAGCGGATCTGGATGAACAAAAGCAAAAGAGGGCAGCCACAAAGTGCCACGCGGTCACGCGCACACCACGTGATCTCAGGTCACACTATTTGTGGGTGTTTGTGCGGCGTTCGTCTCGCTGTTGTGTCGGCGCGCAAAACAAGGCAACACAAGCAGGAAAGACTCGAGGGATCATTCAACTCTCAGCTCTCCCAATTATCGAGCCAGCTCATTCCCTGCGTCGAGCCACAATACCCAACCTGGCCCTTTAGTCCTGGCATCCCTCATTCATTAACCAAAATCGCCCCCTTCTGTCCCTTTTGGACTTGTTGGTATGGCTCAGCGTCGTGGGTCACACTCAAGACTGCAATCAAACGCGACAGCTAACACCACTGCACACACATATAATTATTCCAAGTCTCGTCACCACCCATCCTCGCACAGAGGTGTACTCTCTTTTTTACCGCAAAGCGCAAGCGTGTGGTCAGCGGGAACGAGAACACGCACAGTGCCTCGCGAGGTTCCCGCAACGGCCTCAATGCGTTTAAACGCCGGAGACCGTCTCTTCGACGTGAAGAGTCAAGTGACGAGGGGACCGGAACGGCGATGGAAATTGATACCCAAATGCAGTGCTCTGATTCAGAACGCTCCAGCGACGGCGATGCTAGCGATTGGGATTCGTGTATGCTCTTTCTTTGACCTTTTGAATGCTCTTCTAATGCATCTTCATAGCTGTAGACCACCTCATCAATCAAGCGCCCACTCGCGAACTCTTACGATTAAGGAAGGGCCGCCTTCAAGATTTGCACCGCTCCGTGGGCCTGTCTGATGATCCTGAGACCCTCACAAAGCAAGAAATCGTTGATGCCATTGTTTCCGCGCGTGATGATCTCGCGGAGCTGCCTCCATCCTCGCCCTACTGTGCTAACTCGAGCGAGTGCTCATCTGACGACGGCAATATTGCAGGAGGGGAAGAGACGGACGCTGGTAACCAGCGGAGGTCACGTCCCCTGGGCTTACGACGGCATGTGACGCATAATGTTGTTCACGCACCAAATCTTGCCGCCCCTCAGCAGGGTCGAAGTTTCTCACTTGGCCACACAAGGACGTCGCCCGGTGGTAGTTGCCAAATTGAGACAAGGTCTGTGGACTGGTTTCAATCACGTGAGCTGACTGACTGACCAAACCAATACAGGCGTAGAGCAGCCTCACTTCGTTCTTCACCAACGACTTCGACAGCGTCGGGATCTCTTCCATCTCCACCCGCTACGCGTCTTCGATCCCGTAAGGTTTCCGGAGAGGATGGATCTGTGGCGTCAACTTTACGCCCCACCAGATCCAGAGGGAAGGCGAAGCATGTCGAGTTCAACGAGCAAGTCCAAGTTGCCAACGTCGAGGCTCTCAGTGATCTTACTGATTTGTCCGATGCTGAACCTTACAGTCCCCCGAAAAATCCTTCTCCCCGGCGATTACGCAGTCAAGGCGGGAGGACGGCGCGAACGCCACCAAAGCGCGAGAGCAAGAAAAAGACCAGCAACTCCGGTCAGGATGATGACGAGGTTGATGATGAAATCGATGAGCTTGCCTCTTCACGAGATGTGACGCCACTTCCAGTGATCACCGATCGCACACCAGTCAAACATCGGTTGAGACCACGACAGACTCAAACACATACACCACCCGATGAGAGCGACGATGGAGATGACGAAGAAGAGGGGGAAGAAGTTGAAGAGGACGGGGATGAGGGTGCGACAGAAGATGCTGTATCTGTGGACGTAGCCGAAGAAGAGGATGACGCGACGCTCGTAGAGCCGCGTAAACTTCGCAATGGGAAGATTGTTGGTGAAGAAGAAGACGGTCTGGAAATCATTGATGAGCAAGAAGGTAGCGAAGAATCTACCCAAGAAGAAATTCCTGTCGATGAGGAGATTGACCTAGAAGCTGAGGACGATGAATCTGAGGAGAGTTCTCATGACGAATTTGCAGAGGAAGCAATGGATGATGGTGAGTAACATTCATTTTCAATGAACTTTTCTAATCATGAGTCTAGTTGATCTCACCATCGCGACGGCAAAGAGTCTTGTGCGCTTGCGCCGGGATGATCTCATTCGATTGTGTGAGAGTCGTGACCTAGACGTCGAGGGTACTAAGCCTCAGCTCGCAGAGGTCCTCCTCCTGTGGCGTGACCGCCAGTCCGAAGCATCGTCTCCATCATCTGCAGGAACTGTCCGTCCGCCTTCTACTGCGCGTCTAGTGCGTCGTCGTGGGAGCAGCAAAGGCAAGAGCACCACTCTGCCTGTCCTTCTTCGCACACATGTGCACATAGATGAACTCCGCACACCCCCTTTATCATCCGCGCAAAGGGAGAGGGACGAAGATCTCGAACTGGACCTGGAAAGTTTAGGTTTAGACGACCGTGAAATCCCCCCTGAGAAGCTTACGAAGCTCGAAAAAATTGGGAGTGGTGGCTTCAAGGATGTGTTCATTGGTAAATTTAAGGGGCGTAAGGTGGCAATTGCTGAATTCCGTGGGCACCTCACGGCGAGTAAGTCGCCATTTAAACTGCACGCTACTGTTCTAACGCTGACTATTTATACTCAAAGTGGACATCAAGGAACTGAAACTTTTAGGGGGATTCAACCACCCCAATATCGTCCGTTTCGTGCGTGTTCATTACTCCCACGTTCACTGCAGTACGTTCATCATGTCCCATTCTGCAGCTGGGCGTCAGTATCCCGGAAGATACACGTGTCACCCCTGTGATGATCGTCAGTGAGCTCTGCTCGAACGGAGACCTGTTTGACTATGTTCGGAACGTACCTCCGCCATCCCTTTACCGCGTTGTACGTCCTATTGCACTTGCAACTTACACAGAAGCCTAAGCTATATTTTCAGCAATCCATCATGCTGGATGTCGCTCGTGGTCTTGAGTATTTGCATCAGCGAAAGCCCTCTGTTATTCATCGTGATTGCAAATCCTCCAACATCCTCATAACCTCAAAAGGGATCGCCAAGATCGCCGACTTTGGTTTGGCCAAGGTGAAACAAAGCACGCGCTCCATGGTCCGCAGCCTGGTCGGTACTGTTAATTGGCAGGCACCAGAATTGTGGCACGCACATCCCAAATATAATCATAAAGTCGACGTGTTTGCGTGTGGCGCGGTGTACTGGGAGATGCTTCAGTGGCATTTACCTAACAAGAAGTACCCGTGGGAGGTGAGATCCAGTGCCTGGCAATGTGGAATTATTGTTGATCATGTTCGTCCAGGGTATGAATGAGCACGCGATTTACGAGGCTGTTGGATCAAAACGGCAACGGTGCGTCCAAATACCGTTTTTCCACCCTCATTTATTCACGAACGCCCATTTCAGACCCTCCGTGTCAGGACTGCGTAAGCAGTGGTGTCCGGAAATTGTAGACCTCATAGAGCACATGTGGGCGCAGGAACATCAAGACCGGCCCACCATCACCGAGGTTGTGACTGAGCTCGAGGAGCTCGTCCGTAAGTACAAGTAAAACGATGGTTCCCACCACATACACACACATACATACACCCTTACTTTATGCTTTATCGTGCGTCTTGGGTGTGCATAGTTCTTTCTTGTTGGCTAGACCAAAAGTTTTGATTTCCAAGCCTTCTCACTTTGCATATTCCCCCGTCTTGTGCTGCGAGCAGCTCAGCTCAACCTCATTCTTCGATCGCACTGCACACATATTTTTCTGCACCCTACAATTGTATATTATACTTGTCAAATCCCAATGTCTTGTACAAACACCGATAGTTTTTTGGACATTAACCGACGTTTTTACATTCTGTTAGCGTGACATGGGCTGATTTCTACGTGCGTGCACGTCGGCTTCCCTCTTGGTAGTTTGTCTTTATCCGCAGCACTTCGACGAATAATCTCACATAAAGGCGCATGCGGTTACTACAGTATAATAGGTATCTACCAATTCAGTCCGTCGTTACTACAACCACTGAAGACGCGCTACAATTAGGTTCCAAAACCATCTTCCACCCATCCATGTGCGCTGCCTACAGACTATACCTGGTACACACTTTCAACCCTGTACATCTTGGTGGCGTTTTCGATATCGGGTGCTTCGGCTCCGGTCACCATGTTAACCTTGTACATCTTCGTGTCTGGCGGCGTGACGCCATACCTGTCCACCCCGCCAGCAGTAGGCGTGGCATCATCAGCAACAGCAGCGGCCTTCGCCTTTCCCTTCTTTTCATTAGCCTTTGCCGATTTCCCCGCTGCGGCGGCGGCATTGCTGTCCTCCCCTTTCGATCGCTGAGACGCCTCCGCGGCCGTGACACCGGCTTTACTCGCGAGACCCGCGGCGCGTCCATCGGGAATGCGAATGAACTCCCAAGTCTTCTCCTGCTTCTCCTTCTCGGCAATACCATCAAAGATGTAATACCCGCGCCGCTCAAACTGAATAATATCGCCTTGCTTGAGCTCGCGCACATTCGCGTCCGCAAACGCCTCCTCGCGGAACTCGGTCACGGGCGTGGCAAAGTCCTTCAGGTCATCGTTCTCCTCGAGTTTCTTCTTCGTGATGAGGTAGTCATAGTCGATTAACGTCGTGTCGACGAGCGGGCGTGTGGACGTCGGTTGTGCTAGCCATGTGATCTTTTTCGTTGTCTTTTTGAAGTCGCCTTCCAGGTGCAGCTCCATGGACAGAGTGGTGATCGTGCCGGAGTTGTCGGAAGTTTTGGAGCGTACGATGGCGTTACCCCAGTCCATAAGAGTGATCTAGTTCCCGTTCGTGAGCACAGACAGTGCGTTCGGGAAGGAGCAACGTACCTCTTCGTTATCTTCGAATGACAAGGCATCCTCCTGATCTATCAAAATGCTTGACGTGTAGACAGTCTTCTTCTCGCCTACTTCAGGGTTCTTTTTGTGTTTAGGCAATGTCTTGACCTCCGCCTCGAGAGGACCACCTTGGATGGCTACGAGAACACTGGAGTTCGTGTTTCAGGGCAATAAGACATACTGGTGGCACTTCTGTACTCACGTTTTTGTCTTCAGAATGGCCCAATGCCGTGGCGCAACTGGGTCGATGATCTTCTTGTTCAATGCCCAGATGGAATCCCACTCAAGTGACACGATAGATTGACTGGGGCCCTGCGACAACATGAACTGTGTAAGTGCCTCGACGGTCATCCCGCGACGCTGGATACCCCGAACGGTCGGGAAGCGCGGATCGTCCCAACCACTGACGAGGCCTTCGTCTACGAACCAGCGTAGCTTGCGTTTGGAAAGGAACGTGTAAACAAAGCCGAGCCGGCTGTAATCCCATATGTTAACATGGCGAATGCCCAAGGCCTCGATAAACCAGTGAAATTGAGCGTTACGATCTCGGTACTCGATCGTACGGAGGGCATGGGTGATACCTTCCAGGGAGTCTACAAGGGGACATGCAAAGTCGTAGGTGGGATAAACCTTCCATTTCGATCTGAAGGGTAATAGAAGTTGGGAGAAACGCCGAAATCAAAGCAACGCATACCCTGTACGATGGTGCGGGTCAAGGTTGCAGCGGTAAATCACTGGGTCGCGCATGGCTTTGTTGGGATTATCTACGCTCATTTTCGCGCGGAGACACCATCGGATGCCGTCTTTGGTACCCTTGGTCATCTCTTCGAAGCGCGATAAGTTCTCCTCGACCGTCGCGTCCCGACGCCTCGATGCGATGCCTTGACCACGTTCTTCCCGCATCTGCAATTTCGTTAGCCTACAAAGTAATTACTACTTAATGGGGGCCCACCTGCGCTTGTTCGGTATCATCCGCATATGCGAGTCCAATTTTGATAATTTTGATTGCTTGTTCGTAGATTTGGTCAAAGTAATCGGATGTATGCGTGACTTTATCCGCCTTGATGTCTAGGAGATGGAGATCTTCTAGAATTGTCTCCTCAAACTCAGCCTTAAAGCGAAGAAGCTAAGCAGAAGCCGCCGACTACTTAGAACCATCTCACTAACCCGTTCCTTCGAAGGATTCGTGTCGTCGAATCGAACAACCATCTTGCCTTTATACATCTCGGCAAAATATCGATTAAGAATTGCTGCCTTTGCGTGGCCTATGTGAAGGTAGCCACTGGGCTCAGGAGGAAACCGGGTAACGACCTCGCCCTCCTTGGCATTTCTGAGCCCTAATGCAAATGAGGATGCTGTCTTTTGGGTCAAACGGGCCTTTGAAGCTTTTGCTTCAGCATAACCCGCCAGCGCCGCTTGTGTTGGCTCAAGGGATTCGAGATGGTTATACCATCGCATGAGATGCTGGTGCTGATTGTTTTTGAGTAGACCGACAAGTCTTAGGTTGCCTATCCTCAGATTAATTGGGTAATCATAATTGGTCCGAGAAAGAACCATGCCTTTGAGGACACCCCACACGACCCAATCAGCTGCAGTACTATCATGGCCAACAAGGAAGGTGCGATAAGCTAGATGGTCATCTAGTGAATCAAGGGAAGAGATGATCTGAGGTATTGCCGTGGTTGTGGCAAGAGATTTGGCCAGAGTGAAGTATGCTGGGGTCTAAGCCAATGCAGTCAGACATATATCTCACGAAAATCGTCGATGTGTACCTTGACGCTGTCTTCTGCCAGACCTCCAGCTTTGGCGAGAGCTTTGACCGCGTCTTCTTCAGATGTGAATTGGGTACCTTCGAGTGTTAAAGTCAATCCAGAGGCCGACTCATCATAGTTGACCTCCGCCTTTTTAGTATACGATGCTATCACAACTGCAGCATAAGGGAACGGAGATTCTTTGAAGGAAACAGTGAGAGTTCCGACGGCCATTGCTCGAGTCGCAGATATACAATCTTAACCACACTTTAGGGTATATCTTATTTCAGGTCACGCCCTCATGACTCATTTTTTGCGTCGTGTCTTTGAATTTGTCTCTCCATCCCATCATGCCTTGCATGCTGTGAGTTTTCTTTGGGCATCAAAGCTTGAAATACGTGCACACGAACTGACTGACAGTCTAGCATTGACCCCTCCCAAAGGTACAAACCGTACACTCCCCTCCCTCTTCAAAACCGTCAATGGCCCACCAAAAGATCTACAGTACCTCCAATATGGCTTTCTACAGATCTGCGTGATGGGAACCAGGCACTTGCAAATCCCATGACTATCGAACAGAAAACGACTTTCTTTGCGCTGCTCGTCGAATGTGGGTATAAGGAAATTGAGGTCGCATATCCTGCCGCTAGCGACACGGATTTTAATTTCGTGCGCGGTCTGATAGAAAAGAATCAGATCCCGGACGATGTGTGGATCCAGGTCCGGTCGTGTTTTTCTTTCGTCCTCATTGAGAATGCTGATGAGATTGTAGGTTTTGACGCCCGCACGGGAAGACCTGATCAGGCGGACCGTGGATGCCGTTGCAGGCTCCAAGAAAGCCATCATTCACATGTACAATGCCACATCCCCATTATTTAGGAATGTCGTCTTCAAAAACTCTAAAGAGGAGACTATTCAGCTCGCGTCAATACACACCGAACTCGTCCGCCGCCTCACCGAAGAGTGCACAGAAAAGCACGGGACCATCTTCAGATATGAGTACAGCCCAGAAACATTTTCCCAAACGGAACCCGAGTTTGCTGTGGAGATCTGCGATGCGGTCAAGAAAGCATGGGGCAAGGCTGGTACTGACACATTAACCAAAATCATTTTCAATCTACCGGCTACTGTCGAAATCGCTCCCCCAAATCATTTCGCTGACTCGGTGGGTGTCTTGCTTGACTAATACGTTTCGTAGGTTAATTCGGATGAGCGCAGGTGGAATATTTTCATACTCATATATCGGAGCGGGAGAGGATTCTCATCAGTTTGCATCCGCACAATGATAGAGGCAGGTACCAGCGTTCCTTGCCGTGACAATATTCCAACCCTGCACATAGACAATATTCCAACCCTGCACATAGGGACTGGCATCGCTGCTGCCGAGCTTGGCATTCTTGCCGGAGCAGACCGCGTAGAAGGCTGCCTCTTTGGAAACGGGGAGCGTACAGGCAACGTCGACCTCGTCAATCTTGCCTTAAACTATTACACACAAGGCATCTACCCGAACGTTGACTTCAGCGACATTCAACATGTCATTGACGTTGTCACCCAGTGCAATGACCTGCCCGTTCATCCCCGACATCCGTACGCCGGGGAGCTGGTCTTCACTGCTTTCTCTGGCTCTCACCAAGATGCCATTAAGAAAGGTTTCGAGGACCAAGAGAAAAGACATTCACTCGCACGCTTACAGGGAGAAAAGGAGATCTGGGAAATGCCATACCTTCCCATCGACCCAGCAGATCTTGGTCAAACCTACGAGGCAGTCATCCGCGTCAACTCGCAGTCTGGCAAAGGTGGTATTGCGTATCTTGTCAAACAGAATCTACACCTCGATCTTCCACGCAAGATGCAGATGTCCTTTTACCAGGTTATTCAGTCCATTGCAGACCGCGAGGCCCGTGAAATGACAGTTGACGATATTACCACCGCATTTCGCTCGACTTACCACTTTGGTGGTGGTAAACACGAAGGGCGCCTCGCGCTACGCTCCTTCAAAATATCCTCAACACCGAACCCGGACACAGCCGAAGAAGCAGAGGATATTCGCCAATTTGATGGAACCGTCGCCGTTGATGGTGTACTGCGTGTTATCCGTGGCGATGGTAATGGGCCTATCTCTTCCTTAATTCATGCACTCCAGACACATCTCGACATTGACCTCGCCGTGCGTGAATATACTGAGCACTCGGTCGACACGGAGACTGATCTGCAAAACTCACGCGCGGCGTCATACGTCGAGCTTGTCCCCGCGAATGACCGCAAGTCCGCGCGCTCATGGTGGGGTGTTGGTGTTGACCATGATATTGTGGGTTCCGGTCTCCGTGCTGTGCTCTCCGCGGTGAACTTTCACATCGGGGACCGTCCGCTGCCCGAGCTCAAGCTCTCAGTCGGGTTTAGTGCGCGGTCTGGCCAATCTGATGTCGCGTCCGCTATTCTGAATTTGCTTGGTTTGGAATTGCCACGGCGCCTTCAGGCCGCATTCTTCGAGGTCGTACAACGTGCCGCTGTGGATTCGAGTGGCGAGATTACGCATGATGCGCTGGGGCTGCTGTTCAAGAAGACATATGGTTATGATTCTCCATCGGGGCGATTATCGCTGAAATCCTTCGAGCTTGACCGCGATGAAGGGGGTACGCGCCTCACAGGTGAGTTCGTGCTGGATGGGAAAGTACAGCATATCAAGGGCGTCGGGAACGGCCCACTATCGGCGCTACTGGCTTGCCTGCACAATTCTATCGATGGCACCGTCATGATTCGTGAGTACTCGGAACATGCTCTCGGTCATGGAACGGAGGTCGGCGCTGTGAGTTATGTCGAACTCGTGCACGAGGTGACGAAGAATGGGCGGACACGCAAGTCGTCTGAGTGGGGAGTTGCTTCTGATACGGATATTGCAGCGTCTGGTTTACATGCTGTTATGTCGGCGGCGAGTCGAGTGGGTATAGTTTGCAAGACGACGGCTTGAAGATTTCTAACAAATGTACTATACCATGTAGCGTTTGTATCTACTGTGACAGAAAGTATGCCAGTGCTA
>WNFI01026845.1_pt1 | contig 11104 bp, 10 predicted proteins | sample 5400471 | NCBI WGS metagenome assembly WNFI01 (sample SAMN13153348, study PRJNA577476) | soil metagenome | isolation source: 100 cm saprolite on Douglas fir-dominated hillslope | place: USA:California | collected 2013-09-17 | reverse complement strand
ACGCGCAGCAACTCGCGGTTCCGGGCGCAACCTGTACCCTGATCAATGCGTCGGGCACCCCCGCGGCACGCCCCGCCACCACCGACGAACGGGGAGCGGCCGTATTTGACCGGTTGTCGGCCGGTTCGTACACGCTGCGCGTCGAGCTCGACGGATTTCCCTCGTTCATTCGCCCTAATCTCCTCGTCGTCAGCGGCGCGACTCTGGAGCTCGAGGCCCTTCTCGGCGCGCCGACCGTGTCGCAGAGCGTATTGGTCACCGCACCCACCACCGCCGAAATCGGGATCGTCGCGGGCGCCGCGCCGCCGGCGACGATAGGGCGCCGGGTGATGCAGCGGCTGCCGCTGCCCATCTCTTCATTCAAGGAAGCGCTGCCCCTGCTGCCCGGCGTCATCCGCTCGGGCACGGGTGAGCTCAATTTCAAGGGCGCCAGTGAAGAGCAGAGCGGGCTGCGCCTCAACGGGATGAGCGCGGCCGATCCTGTAAGCGGCGCGTTCCGTCTCAGCCTGCCGGTGGATGCCGTCGAAGGCGTCCAGGTGTTCCTGCATCCGTATACCGCCGAACACGGAGAGTTCACTGGAGCCCTGACGGAGATCGACACGCGCGCGGGCGGCGATCGGTGGCGGTTCGAGCTGAACGACTTCCTGCCGGACCTCCGCTTCGTGGGCGGGAAGATTGTCGGCATCGCGGAGGATTCGCCGCACCTGAATCTGAGCGGGCCGCTGTTCTCGAAGCGCCTGTTCCTCTCGCAATCCGCCGCGTACACCCTCGCGAAGCGTCCCGTGCGCGGCCTCGAGTTTCCCGTCAACGAAACGAGAACCGAGGCGCAGAGCTATTTCACGCAGCTCGACTTCAGCCTGCGCCCCGGCCACCATCAGACCGTGACGATGGGCTACTTTCCGGAGCTGCGGGAATTCGTGGATCTCGATGTGTTCCGCCCGCAGCCGGTGACGCCGAGCATCCGGCAGCGGGATGCCATCCTCACCGCCCGCGACAACTCGGAGATCGCCGGCGGCCTGTTGAGCTCCTCGATCTCGGTCAGCCGGTACGACACGCGGGTCTGGAGCCGCGGTCCGCTCGAGCTCACCATCACGCCGACCGGCGAAGAAGGCAATTACTTTGCGACGCAGGCAGGGCGGTCGGCGCGCGTCGAGATTCTCGAAGTCTTTGCCCTTCCGACGAAGCACTGGCTGGTCGGGTCGCACGACGTCAAATTCGGCGTGGATCTGAACAGCAGCAGCAGCCGGCTCGATTACCAGGCCCGCCCCGTCAACGTCGTCCGTGCGAATGGCACGCTCTCGAGACGAACCACGTTCGATATCCCGCCGCAGATCCGCGCGTCGAACCAGGAGCTCGTGGGCTTTGCCCAGGACCGGTGGTCCATGGGCGGCCGCGTCGCGATCGACCTCGGCGTGCGATTCGAGGATCAGCGCGTGGCGGATGCGACGGTCGTCGCGCCGCGGGTCGGATTTGCGTGGACGCCGTCGGCGGACGGCTCGACGGTGATTCGCGGCGGAGTCGGCCTGTTCTTCGACAAGGTCCCGTTGAATATCCGCAGCTTCGCGCGCTATCCAGCGCGTACCGTGACCCGCTACGCCCGGGACGGCGTGACCGTGCTCGATCGGCGCCACGTCGCCAACCTGCTGGTCGACGCGGTCGACGGGCCCGCCGTGGACCCGACTGTCCCGACCGTCGTCCCGACCGAGTTCGTCCCCGAGAACCTCACCTGGAACCTTCAGGCTGACCGCACGTTCAGGCCATGGATGGCCGCGCGTGTGAGCTTCGTCAGCAGCCATTCCAACAATCTGTACATCGTCACGCCGAAGCTGCTGGCGGGCAAGAGCGTCATCGAGCTGAGCTCGATCGGATCCTCCTTCTACCGGGCGCTCGAAGTGAGCGGGCGGTTCGGGCCGCCCGAGCGCTCGATCAGCCTGTCCTACGCACGTTCACGCGCGCGCGGCGACCTGAACACGTTCGCGGAGGCTTTCGGCGACCTCGCGTCCCCGGTCATCAAGAGCAATCAGTATTCGCGGTTGCCGACCGACGCTCCGCACCGCGTCATCGGATGGGGCACCATCATCCTGCCGAAGCGCCTGACACTCGCCCCGATCGTCGAAGTGAGGACCGGTTTTCCGTACTCCGTGCGCGACGCCGACCAGAACTTCGTCGGCGTGCGCAATGCCGACACCACGCGCTTTCCGCGGTTTGTCGCGATCGATCTCGAGGTGGCGAAGGAGCTGCAGATCACGCGCAAGTACGCCATCCGTCCGTCGCTGCGCGGATTCAACCTGACGAACCATTTCAATCCGCGCGACGTGCACGCCAACACGGCCGACCCGGCGTTCGGCCGGTTCCTCGCCTCGTACCGGCGGTATTTCGCCGGCGGCTTCGACATCGTCTTTTAGGGATAGTTCTCGAAAGGCTCGTCGTGACCTGGCACGATCAGGCCGTCGAACGCGAGGATCCGCGCCTGCGATCGCCGGTACAGCGGCGTCGACCACGGCGGCATCATCGGCGCCCCGTAGTTCGCTTCGTCGCGCAACAGCAGCGCGTCTCCGCAGATGAGCACGGGCCGGTGCCGGGTGGTTATGATGAATGAGACGTGGTGAGGACTGTGCCCCGGCGTTTCGAGGAGCGTGACCCCGGGCGGGAGCTCCGCCTCCTCCAGCCACGCCGCCTGCTCGGGCGGGCCCCAGCGCGATTCGTCCCAGAGCAGTTTCTCGATACCCACGACTTTTCGAACGGTCTTGGGAGGGCTGGTGCCGGTGGCGATCTCTGGGTAGAAGGCGGCCACCTCGTCCGGACCGGGGTGATCGACCGCCGAAAGGGCCGCATGGAACGCGCGCGTCCACTCCCGGTCGCGGGCCGAGCAGAAGATGCGCGCGCGGGCGAACAACGCGTTGTTATGGGAATGATCGACGTGGGCGTGCGTGTTGAAGACCAGCGTCACGTCATCCGGCGTGAGGCCTTCCGCGGCCAGCGCCGTCCGGAACGAGGTCGTGTGATGCGCCATGCCCGTGTCGAAGACGGCAACCTCCGGTCCGCGCCGGGCGAGGATGCTGCTGGCACGCGTCGCTCCACCTCGCATGAGCACGCTGACGGCGATCATTCTGCTCCTGTCGGCCTATCTGCATCAAGTCATCACGCGGACGCTGATCGAAGACGCCAAGTACAACGCCGCCATCAGCCGCACGGTGGCCATCTCCGCCCGGATCGCGGCGCTCCAGCTGTTCAACAACCCGCGGGCCTTGCAGCGGGACATCCAGCTCGTCGTGCAGGCGCCCGAAGATTTCCAGCAGATCGACGTCTTTCAGCGCGCCGGGCAGGGTCTTCGGCTGACGGCCTCGACCGCGCCGGCGGCCACGCGGCTGCCCGCCCTCAACGACAAGACCGCCGATAACGAGCTCCGCGAGATGGAGCACCCGTTGCCCGAAGTCGTGACCATGGAGGTGCTGCGCGGGGGGGCCCGGTACTGGCTCATCTCCAGCGCGTTCAAGGAGCCGACGGGCACCGGATATGTCACGGCTCTCGTGAGCAAGAGCTCGGTCACCCCCATCGCCGGGGTCGTGCAGTTCCGGCACAACCTGGTGCTCGGCGGCGTGGTGGCCGTGTCCGTCGTGCTGTTTTACGTGCTCTTCGAGCATTTCTTCCGCCGTCCCGCCCGCGCCATCGTGCAGGCGCTGGCGAGAGCCCGGACGGGCGACTTCACCTCGCGCGCCGACGTGCGCCGCGACGACGAGCTGGGGGAGATCGCCAGCGGGTTCAACGTCATGATGGAGGTGCTGAACGCGCGCGACCGGGAGCGCGAAGCGCTGCTCGCCCGCATCGGCTCGTTCAACGACGAGCTGCGCGCGGAGGTCGCCCGGGCGACGCGCGAAGTGCGCGACGCGAACGAGGCGCTGCTGCGATCGCAGCGGCAGCTTGCCCGGTCGGAACGGCTCGCCGCCCTGGGGCATGTCGCCGCGTCGATCGCGCACGAAATCGGCACGCCGCTGAACTCCATTTCCGGGCACATCGGGCTGCTGGCGCGGCGGCTGCCCGACGATCCCGACGCCCACCGGCGCGTCGGCATCATCAACCAGCAGCTCGACTCCATCGTCTCCAGCGTTCGCCACTTGCTCCAGCGCACCCGGAAACCGCGTCCGCGGCCCGGCCCGGCGGACCTCAACGCGCTGATCGCGGAATGGCTTCGTCTGGTCGCTCCGGTACTCGATGGGCGCCGCATCGCGGTCACCCCGGGCGCTTCGTCGAGATGACCGTGCAGGATACCGGCCCCGGCCTGTCGTCCGACGCGAAGGACCACCTCTTCGAGCCGCTCTGGACGACCAAGCCGACCGGAACCGGCTTTGGTCTCTCCATCGCCCGTGAGATTCTGGCCGAGCAGGGGGGCACGATCGATGTCGATCCGTCGGCGACGGGTGGCGCGCGGTTCCGCCTGCGGGTCCCGTTGGCGGAGGTGACGCATGGCGCGTAAACGGGCGCGGATCACCGTCGTCGACGACGACCTCGTGACGTGTGAGCTGCTCTGCGAAGTCTTCAGCCAGGAAGGGTTCGCCGTGGCCTTCGCGCAGAGCGCGGAATCCGCGCTCGAGGCGATTGCCGCCGGTCCTCCCGACGTGATCGTCAGCGACATCCGCATGAAGGGAGGGCTCGACGGGCTGGCGCTCCTTCAGCGGCTTCGCCGCGAACATCCGTCGATTCCCGTGGTGCTCATCACGGCCTTTGGGTCCATCGAGACCGCGATCCGCGCCGTCAAGGACGGCGCCTTCGACTACATCAGCAAGCCGTTCGATCTGACGGCCCTGGTCGACACCGTCAAGCGGGCGCTCGAGATCAGGCCGTCGGCACCCGCTCCGGCGGCGACGGACGACGAGCTGCCGGATCTGTCGAGCGAGATCGTAGGGGGCAGCCCGGGAATGCTCGAGGTGTACAAGATGATCGCCCGCGTCGCGGATGCGAACGCGGCGGTCCTGATCACCGGCGACTCGGGAACGGGAAAGGAGCTCGTCGCCCGCGCCATTCATCGCAACGGCGTGCGGCACGCCGAGCCGTTCGTCGCCGTGAACTGCGGCGCGCTGACTGAGACGCTGCTCGAATCGGAGCTGTTCGGGCACGTGCGCGGCTCCTTCACGGGGGCGATTGCGAACCGCCGCGGTCTCTTCGAGCAGGCCGGCGACGGCACCGTGTTCCTCGACGAGATCAGCGAAACGAGCCCGGCCTTCCAGGTGAAGCTCCTCCGCGTGCTGCAGGAGCGCGAAGTGACGCCGGTCGGCGGCAGCACGCCGATCAGCGCGCGGGCCCGGATCATCGCGGCGAGCAACACCGATCTGGAGCGCCTGGCGCGCGCCGGGGGATTCCGTCGCGATCTGTGGTACCGGCTGAACGTCATCAACATCCACCTGCCCCCCCTGCGCGAGCGTCAGGAGGACATCCCGCGCCTGGCCGCGCACTTCCTGCGGAAGTACACGGCGGACGGATCCACGCCGCCTATCCTGAGTGAAGGGGCCGCGCGCGTGCTCTCTTCATTCTCCTGGCCGGGAAACGTTCGCGAGCTGGAGAACACGATCGAGCGGGCCGTGACGCTGAACCGCGGCGGCGTCATTACCGAAGATGATCTGCCGCCCCACGTCAGATCAGCAGAGGTGATCGATCCGCCGGAAGGCACACCCGTCGATCCCGAGACGCTCTTCGCCGATCTCCCCACGATCGACGAGCTGGAGCGGCGGTATCTCGCGCACGTCCTGCAGGCGGCCGGCGGTAACCGGAAGCGCGCGTCGGAGATCCTCGGCATCAACCGTCGAACCCTTTACCGGATGGCGGTCCGCTTCGGTCTCGACCTGTGAGTGAGGCAATTTGTCCTCCTGCCGCACCTGGCAGGTGACAGAACGCCGCACAAACAGCGCTTTTCCCGCCGCGAATGCCCCGTAACGGCCCTCCGGGTCGGCACACGGGTTGCTCCAATAGACAGTACTCGTGAAATTCGTTGACGACATCCGGGTCGATACGGGCGCCGGCTCAGCGGAGGGAACGCTCTTCGTCGATCCCGGCGCGGACTACCTGAAGGACCACTTTCCGGGTTTTCCGACGCTCCCCGGGCTGCTGATGCTCGAGGCCTCGGTGCAGACCGCCGCGGCGCTCTGGGCCGCATCCGCGACGCCGCCGCGAGAGGGAGCCGTGCTGGAACACGTCGACCGCCTGCAGGTGGTGCGGCGGGTCGTTCCCGGAGAGACGTTGCGCGTGCGCGTGACGGTCCAATCCGATGCGGGCGGACGCGGGACGGCGTCCTTTACCGTACGGGGCGCGGTGGATACGGAGACGGCCGTGCGCGCGAGCTTTCGCTTGCGCGCGGCGGCGCAGGAGGTGACGCGGTGACCGAGGAAAACCTGAGCCGGGAGCAGATAGGCGATCGCGTGGCGCAGGCGCTCGTGCAGGCGCTCGGCGTCAGCCGGAGCGACATCACGCCGGAGACCTCGCTGGTCGGCGATCTGGAAGCGGAATCGATCGACTTCCTCGACGTCGTCTTCCGGCTGGAAAAGGAATTCGGGTTCGAGATCGCGCGCGGCGAGCTGTTTCCTCAGGAGCTGCTCCGCGACGCGACGCTGGTCACCAGCGGCCGGCTCACCGCCGAGGGGGTGGCCGCGCTGCGGCAGCGGTTCGAGTTCACCGACCTCTCGTCGCTGCAGCCGGGCGCGAACGTGGACGATCTCATGAACGATCTGTTGACCGTGCGGCTCATCATCGACTTTGTCGAGAGCAAGCTGCGCGCCTCGGTGCAGCGAACCTGAGTCGCCTCCGCACCGCATGAACGAAAACATCACTGACGAGGCGACTCGCGCCATCCTCGACGCTGCGGAGCCTTTCTTCTCGGTGCTCGCGGCGCGCCGCAGCGTGCGGCAGTTCGCGCCGGGCATGCCGCCGCGCGAGCTGATCGTGCGCGCGATCGAGGGGGCCACGCACGCGCCGTCCGGGATGAACAAGCAGCCCTGGCGGTTCGTCATCGTGGCGAACGAAGCGGTCAAGGCCGAGATGGTCGCCCGCGTGAGCCTGGAGATCGAGACCATCCTCACGCTGCTGGCGGGCGACGAGTACGCCGACAAAGTGGCGGAGTATCTCCGGAACTACGCCCCGCTGTTTCGCAGCGCGCCGGTCGTGATCAACGTCCTGTATCGCGAGTACGGCCAGGTGATCGCCAGCCTCCTCGAGCGATCGAACCTGCAGTATCCCGACAACCAGGAAGAGGCGGCGAACCCCGCGATGCAGAGCGTGTCGGCAGCGATCCAGAATCTCCAGCTGGCCGCCCAGGCGCTGGGGCTGGCGACCTGCTGGATGACGGCGCCGCTCTTTGCGCGGAAGCAGCTGCACGAGCTGCTGGAGGTGGAGTCGCCGTGGCAGCTTGCCGCCGTGATTCCCATCGGCTATGCCGCGTCGGCCACCAACCACGGTCCAAGGCGGCTGCGCCTGGATCGCGTGATGCGCTGGATCGAGTGACCGGGATGGCGATCATCGTGGGCCTGGGCGTCGACGTCGCGCCGATCGCGCGCGTCGGGAGGCTCGTCGGCGACCATTCGGCGGCGCTCGCGCGAATCTTCACGCCCGGGGAACGCGGTTTCTGCGACGCCGTGCAGGGGCGCCGGCGCGACGCGCGCTACGCGGCCGCATTTGCCGCGAAAGAAGCGGTCATGAAGGCGCTCGGCACGGGCTGGCGGGCGGACGTCGCATGGTCGGACATCGACACGCGGGCGATCGACGCGCACGGAGGGATCGCCCTCTCCGGCGGGATCGGCAGGGCGGCCGAGCGCCTTGGCGTCACGCGCGTGCTCGTCAGCACGTCGGCAGCCGGCGAGAGCGCGGTCGCGTCCGCGGTGGCGGAAGGGAGCGCCCGTGGGTAAGGCGTATCTCGGCGCTCTGGTCCTCGCGGCGGCGGTGTTGGCGGTTCCATCCGCTGCGCCAGTCACGTGGGACGAGGTCGTCGCGAGTTATGCGGCCGTCCACGATTACACGGCCACGTACGAGAAGCGGGAACGGGCGATCGATCACGGCGGGCCGCAGACGATACGGCTGTCGTTCCGCAAGCCGCTCGACGTGCGGCTCGACTGGCTCGACGACAAGGGCAAGGTCGATCAGACCGCCGTGTATCGGAAGGGGATGAACGACGGGAAGCTCATCGCGCACCGCAACGGCATGCTCGGATCGATAGTCGGCACCGTGCGCCTCGATCTGCACGACAAGCGCGCGCTCGAGGACTCGCGGCACCCCATCACGGAGGTCGGGCTCGGCTACATCATCGACCGTGTGGCGCGCGATCTCCGGGACGGGCGCGTGACGAGTCAGCCGGTGGTCGAGGACGCCGTCGACGGCCGTCCCGCGTGGCGCTTCCAGCTCGACGCGCCGGCGGGAGTGCCGCTCTTCGGCATCGAAGGCGCGTCGCGCGCGATCGTCTGGGTCGACCGCGCGCTCAAGCTGCCCGTCAAGGTCGAGATCCTGGACGCGGCCGGCGCGATGATCGAGCGGCACCAGTTCAAGAACCTTCGTCTCGACGCCGGCCTCGGCGACGACGTGTTCACGCTGTAAGAGTCGCGATGTATACAAGACGCATTGTCGTGACGGGCCTCGGCGCCATGACGCCGGTGGGCAACGATGCCGGGACGTTCTGGCAGTCGCTCGTCGACGGCCGCTCCGGCGTCCGCCCGATCGAGGGGCTGGCCGGCACCGGCGCGCGTCCGTCGTATGCGGCCGAAGTGAAGGACCTGACGTCCGATGCCGTGGGCCTGCCGCGCAAGCGCCTGAAGATCATGGGGCGGCAGGCGCAGCTCGCGTACGCCGCCGTCGCGCAGGCGTGGAACGACGCCGCGCTCGGGGCCGACGGGGCCGTCGACCGGCGCCGGCTGGGCATCATCCTCGGCGTCGGCATGCTCAACGCCGATGTGGACGAGCTCGGTCCGGCGTTCCACGCAACAGCCGACGGGCGCCCCGACGGGCCGTTCGACCTCGTGGCGTTCGGCAAGCGAGGGGGGCCGCACCTGTTTCCGCTGTGGCTGCTGCGGCACATCCCGAACCTCGCGGCCGCGCACGCGAGCATCTCGCTCGACGCGCAGGGACCCTCCAACACGATTGCGACCGGGTGCGTGGCCGGCGCGAACGCGATCGGCGAGGCGGCGCGGCTCATCGCGCGCGGAGACGCGGAGGTGATTCTGGCGGGCGGGACCGACGCTCGAACCACTGCGTTCGCCCTCCTCAGGTACCGGGAGCTCGGCTGGCTCGCCACGCGCGAAGACGTACCGCCCGCCGCCGCGAGCGCGCCGTTCGACGAGAGCGCCGCCGGCTTCGTGAGCGGGGAAGGCGCGGGCATCGTCGTGCTGGAGTCGCTGGACCACGCGCAGCGGCGCGGCGCGCGCATCCGCGCGGAGCTGGCCGGCTATGGCGCCGCCAACGACGCGCACGACATCCTGGCGCCGCATCCCGAAGGCCGCGGACTCGCGCGTGCGCTGTCGGTGTGTCTCGACCGCACGGGAATCTCCAAGGACGACGTCGACGTCGTGTTCGCGCCGGCCCAGTCGGTGCCGGCGTTCGATCGCGCCATCGCCAGGGCTCTCGACCGCGTCCTCCGCACGACGGAGGGCGGTCCCGCGATTACGGCCACCCGATCGGTTCTCGGTCACACGCACGCCGCCTCGTCGGCGCTGGACAGCATCGCGGCGGTGCAGGCGATCCAGGACTCGCGCGTGCCGGGGACGTTGAATCTCCACGCCCCGATCGCGGATCTGGCGTTCGTGCGCGAGACCACCTGCGATGCGCCGATCGCCACCGCGCTCGTCGGCGCCTATGGCTTCGGCGGACACGCGGCGGCGCTCGCATGGCGGAGGTACCAGGCATGAAGCGGCGCGTCGTCATCACCGGCGCCGGCGTCGTGTCCCCCCTCGGGATTGGTCTCGACGCGTTCTGGCGCGGACTCAGTCACGGGATGCCGGGGATTGCCCCCATCGGGCGCTACGACGCGTCGGGTCTGCCGGTGCGGATCGCGGCGGAAGTCCGCGGTTTCCGCCTGGCGGACCACATCGACGTCGCCGATCCGCGGCTCTCGCCAGGGGACGGCCGCGCCACGCTCGACTGGCGGACTCAATACGCGCTCGCCGCGGCGGACATGTGCGTGCGCGACGCGGGCCTCGACGGATCGGGGGCGTGGCCGGACGCCAGTTTGTATTTCGGCGCCGGCGAGGGGGACAACGATCTCGCTTTGCTCTCGGGCCTGCTCACGCCGTGCGCGACCGATCGCGGTTGCGACACCGCGGCGCTGCTCTCGGGCGGGGAAGCCCGCCATTTTGCCGTCCGCGATCAGCTCATGGAGCCCACGGTGCCGGCATCGATGATCGCGGCGCGGTACGGGATCCAGGGGGAAGTCACGACCTGCCTGACGGCCTGCGCCGCCAGCGCGCAGGCGATCGGCGAAGCGATGCGCCGCATCCAGGCCGGCGAGTGCGATCTGGCGCTGACCGGCGGCGCGCACGCGATGACCGCGCCGCTCGACGTGCTCGGCTTCGCGATGCTCTCGGCGCTGTCCTCCCGCAATGACGCGCCCGCGCGCGCGTCGCGTCCGTTCGACCGTCACCGCGACGGCTTCGTGCTCGGGGAAGGGGCCGCGGCGCTCGTGCTCGAGGAATGGCATCACGCCCGAAAGCGCGGCGCCCGCGTCTACGCCGAGCTCGTCGGCTACGGCGCGGCCAACGACGCCTACCGCGTGACCGACATGCATCCGGACGCGCGCGGGGCGACGCGCGCCATGTCCCAGGCGCTCGAAGATGCGTCGACCGATCCCTCGGAGATCGGCTACGTGAACGCGCACGGCACCTCGACGATCGAAAACGATCGCGCGGAAACCCTGGCGCTGCACAAGTCGCTCGGCGCCGCCGCGCGCACGACGCCGATCAGCTCGACGAAATCGATGACGGGGCACGCGGTGGCCGCGGCCGGCGCGCTCGAGCTCGTCGCCGTGGCGCTCGCGCTGCGCGCGCAGGTGCTGCCGCCGACGATCAACCTGGAGACGCCGGATCCCGAGTGCGACCTCGACTACGTCCCCAACCGTGCGCGCGCGCACGCGTTTCGCACG
>WNFI01060167.1_pt1 | contig 11105 bp, 5 predicted proteins | sample 5400471 | NCBI WGS metagenome assembly WNFI01 (sample SAMN13153348, study PRJNA577476) | soil metagenome | isolation source: 100 cm saprolite on Douglas fir-dominated hillslope | place: USA:California | collected 2013-09-17 | reverse complement strand
TTAAATTCATCGTGGCCTTCGATCCGAATCGTGTACGTCTCCTTGTCTTCGCTGGGATCACAGTGGCGATCGTCCGCCTGAAATGCGTAGTCTCCGACGCCGGGCGCCGCGAGGGTACCAGTCCATCGGACGGAGAAGCGGTTGGGGTCCACGCCGGGAGCAGGTGACACTGCATTCCAATCGAAATCGATCTGGCGATCTTTTCGCGCAAAAACAGGGCGGCCCTCGAAATGTGCGCCGTTGTAGAACTCAGCCTGCAGACCGGACCCGAATGCGGTTCGCGGCACTGGCACGGCAAGTTCCTCGGCAAAAGGCGAGCCTTGCGCGTAAACGATGCGGTACGCGCCAAAGATCGCCTCCATGCCATCCAACGGTAGAACTGGACGCGTTGGTGTCCCTTTGTAATTTCCCTCCAGCGCAATCAGTGAGGTCGCGCTGGGCCCGATGACCGCAATCTTTCCCTTGCCTTGCTGAAGCGGCAAGACTCCGTCATTCTTTAGCAAGACGATGGACTCGCGTGCCGCTCGCAGCGAGAGCGCTTGATGTTCTTCCGAATGATTTTCCGTCGTCGCGATACGCGAAAATGGAACTTGGTCCGGTGGGTCAAACATACCCAGCCGCATGCGTGCCGTGAACAGGCGCTTTACTGCGATGTCAATTTCTGACTCTGCGATCAGGCCCGCACGCACGGCGGAAAGCAGATCCACATACTCATTCCCGCAAGTAGTGTCGGTCCCGGCCTTCACCGCCAATGCGGCTCCGTGAGCATTGTCTGGGGTGGAGTGGTGCCCGGTAGTGATGTCCTGAATCGCTCCGCAATCGGATGTAACAAAGCCGCTAAACTGCCAATCTTTGCGGAGTAGTTCGCCGAGCAACATTTTGTTCGAGCAGGCGGGATCGCCGTTGACGGCGTTGTAAGAGCACATCAGTGAGTCGGCTTTAGCCTCGACAATGGCTCGTCGAAAGGCAGGAAGATAGGTCTCGAAGAGATCCTTTGGCGATGGATTTACGTTGAAGCCGTGACGCAGGGGCTCTGGCCCACTATGAACTGCGAAGTGTTTCGGCGTCGCGATTGCCCGAAAGTATTTGGGATCTGTCCCCTGGATGCCTTGGATGAACTGAGCCGCGAGGGTGCCGGTAAGGTACGGATCTTCTCCCAGCGTCTCCTGGCCGCGTCCCCATCGAGGATCGCGGAAAATGTTGATGTTTGGGGACCAGAATGTCAGGCCGTAGTACCGGCCGGTGTTTCCCTCCCGCTGGGCCTGGTTATAACGCGCCCTCGCCTCGGTCCCGATAGTCTCGCCTTCAGCATGAAGCAACCGCGTATCCCAGGTGGCGGCCATACCAATGGCCTGCGGGAACATGGTGGCTTCTCCGCCGCGTGCTACGCCATGCAATGCCTCGCTCCAATACTCGTAGGCGGGAACTCCGAGTCGGGGGATGGCGGGCGCATCATTCTGCATCTGGCGCACCTTCTGATCGAGTGTCATGCGACCCACCAGATCGGTAACGCGCTCTTCGATGGGCAAGTTCGCGTCGCGAAAACTCTGCGCCTGGGCGAGCGGGCAACATAGCTTGGCGCTTGCGCCTGCGAAAGCGCAGAGTGCCAGACCGCGGATCAGGGTGGCGATGCGATATCTTTTTATCAAGGCTAACTTCATTTTCGTAATCATCATTGGTTCAGCCAATAGGTGCGAGGAGTGTACGGAGAGCGTGCTGCGGCTGTCAACAAGCTGCGCGCCGGTGGTTTAGGGGTCAGCACCCATACCGGCGCCTGCTTTCTCATTTCTACGATAGAATCACCGCGTCATTGGACCAGCCTATTAGCAATGGAGCGAGTATGACGGATCTGCCGAACGCATTATGCCCAAGACAAAAAGGAAGACGAAGGCGAGGACTTTGTCGCCCGTCACCTGCCGGGGTGGGCCTTGCGCTCCTCGCAATTGCTGCGTTCGCCCCGGTGCAGTGCACCGGACAGCAACGGCAGCAGTCCGCTCCAATGCCGACGAGCGGCATAGCGGCCAGATGGGATTTCGGTTCGGCACCGCAGGGCTTCGCGGTGGAGCAGATCAGCGGCAGTCACGATCCAATTACGGGAGTCTCCAGGCCAACAATCAGTCCTGTGGGACCGGCCTTGCACATGGATGGCTACACCACGGCCATACATCACACGTCGCTGCGGCTGCTTGCGCACGCGAGTGACCTGAGCATCTCCTGTTGGCTACAACTGGAGGCATATCCGTGGAACGACGTTCCAATTCTTGATCAAGATGGTCCAGATCGCGCGATCTTTTTCGGTGTCGACGCGGAGGGCCATCTCATCGCCTCACTGACGGGGGCGAATGGGGAACTGCGCAAATTTAGAAGCGTCGACGAATTGCCTTTGCGGCAATGGACGCTGGTCACCTTCACTGTCCGCGACGGGCAGATCGCTCTTTACATTGGTGGACGGAGCATCGTCGCGCAGGAGGCTGCGGCTGCGCTTCCAAGCTCTAAACCTGCTTCGAACCAGGTGAGCGATCTTCTCATCGGCCACGTTCGCAAACCGCTCCTTCCGGGCCCTTCATCAATGATCCATCCCCAACTGCCCGTCGAGTACTCATTACAGGGTTCTCTCGGAGAATTGACCGTTTACGATCACGCGCTGACAGCGGAGGACATCGCTGCGCTGGTGGAAGCAGGCAACAGGCGCTCGCTGGAAAAGACGCCCTGGCCGGCCTTCCCGAGAGCGCAGGCAGGAGCCGGCAAATTCGGTGCCTTCTACACCACTCTGAAATTTGATCCCACCTGGGATAAAACCCGTCGCGTTGGTCCCGATTCGGATGTGGTCGTGCGTTTTCCGAACGCTGCGATTCAGCTCGTTTTCTGGCAAGGCATGAACTACGTTCCAGCCTGGGTCACAGAAAATAATCGCTGGTACACCGACGAGTTCATGGAGGTGTACGGCCATCCGAGATGCCCCGATGGCGAAGACTGTGAACCGATGTCAGACAAGCAAGAGCGCTATTCACATGTTCGCATCCTGGAGAGCACGCCCGCTCGGGCGGTCATTCACTGGAGATATGCGCTCTCTGAAGTAGAGCGTTACGGAATTGCAGATGCGCCCGCGCCTACGGCGTGGGGTGACTGGGCGGACGAGTACTGGACGGTGTATCCGGACGGAGTTGCGATACGCCGCCAGGTCCTGTGGAGCACGGCGCCCGAACGCGACAAATCTGAGTTCCAGGAATCAATCGTGCTCATTCCTGCCGGAGAGTCGCCCGAGGACAACATTCATTTTGACGCTCTCCGCTTTGCCAATCTCCAGGGCGATGTTCATGCCTATAGCTGGCAACCCAAGACTGACAAAGGGCTCAGCATGCCAAAAGGGCCTGAGCCATTCACGGAGCCCGCTAATGCCGTCATTCAGTGGGTCAATCTCAAGTCCACATGGAAGCCATTCCAAGTGGCGTGGGGAGACGCGGTGAAATTCGATGCTTACAACGGCGAACAGTCGATCTCCTCGTTCGAGTGGTGGAATCACTGGCCGGTTGCACAGATTCCTTCGAGCGGCCGCCCGGCCCTGGCAGCCGATCGTCCCGGGCACACGTCTTTGTCCCATATCTACTGGCCCATTTCGGAGCAGGATGATCAGCACATCGGAAGAATTCTCATGGATGGCCTCACGACATTGGAGGCAGCTCAGCTCGCGCCGCTTGCGGCCTCATGGCGAACCCCTGCGCAGGCAAATGTGGCCGGCGGCAACGGCATTCGCTACGATGCGGCGCAGCGTGCATATGTGCTGTCCGGTGCTATGCCGGAAACGTTGCGCATAACCCTGCATGGAAGCAAGGAGAGTCCGGTTGTAAATCCGGCATTTGTTTTCTTCGGAACATGACGTCACCGTCACAATCCACTCGGACAAGTGAGGCGCCGCTTCCGTGAGGTGATTATTGTTTCGCGAAGGTGAACCAGGTGAGGTTGAAGAGATAGCCTTCTGCATTTCCGTTCTCGCCGCGGGCCACCAGGCAAAGATCGTGAACACCCTGCACGCGCGAGCCTATTCTCGCTGAGAGAACACGATAAGCGGTTTTCCCGTGACCGCCGTCAACGGCGATAGACGCGATGACCGGCCCAGCGGGGTTATCGAGTCGCACCTCTAGCGTCGCGTCTTTCAGTTTCTCCGCTTCGGAGCTCACTTCAACGCGGAACGAGGATGCGCCACCCTGGCCAAAATCCATCCCGTGGAACTGAAGATATCCGCCGTCTTTCATCTTCATTTGGTATTCGCCTGAAAGGGCAGGCTCGGCTTCGGCTTTGGTCCGGACATGAAACTCGGCGGCCTCACGACGCGCTGCAAAGGCGTCCAGCCTGAGCGAGACCACTCCGGGAGTGCCAACACCGCGATCGCGATCCGGATTCACCGCCCGCAGACTGCCATCCGGATTAATGGTGAGCGAAGTAATGGCCACCTGGCGATGGTGATCGTTGTACGGCGCGACGTTGTCGTAGGGAAGGTGATAGGCCAGATACCACCGGTCACGGTATTGGCAAATCCCTTGCTGGACCGATTCCTCGCCCCCGGCTGAAGGATAGATGAGGTGTCTGGCAGGAGCGTCAAACGGTCCAAACATGGTGTCTGCCACGGCGTATTCAACGTACGATCCTTTACGGTCGCAGGACGGACCCTTTTCATCCTTGTAAGCGACGTAGGTCAGGTACCACGTAGACCCATTCTTAAACAGCATCGGGCTTTCAAAATATTCCAGGTTGCCACACTCGTCTTTTTGTTGCACAGCGATCTCGCGCGGCTGCTCTGCCAGCTGGGTCATGTCCGGCTTCAATCGCGCCAACATTACTTCGTGTTTTTCGGCAACGAATACCCCTACACTGAAGCGGCCGTAATTCGCTTCCTGGCTCGAGTTCATTCGGAAGGGCGCGTACGCATAGAATTTGCCATTGGCTGGTATACCGGCGTCGCCGTCCCACAGCGCCGCGCCTGTGTTCCAGGAAACATCGCGGGATGTCAGGATGGAGCCGTGATCAACCCAGTGGTCAAAGTCAGTTGTGCTCAGGGCGTGGTACGCGTACATGCCTTTGAAGTACTTGTTGTCGGTCTGAAGTTGGGTGGTGAAGGGATCCTGGGTGGTGAACAAATAGAACTGGCCGTCAATTTCGCGACAAGTCGGGTCCGAGTTGAAAAGATATCCAGGCGTGACCAGCTTCTGCGCCATCGAGACCTGAACCACCAGGAGGGTGTAAGCAAGTAGCAGATGCACGCGGCGCAGCATCACCAGGAGATCTCTGCCGGAAAGAATTCAGCGAAGAGATCGTCGTAGTACGGCTTCAGTTCCTTCAGATTGGGTTTGGTGTGACCTTTGGAGTAGAGGTCGTAGGGGTTGAACTTGTGAACCCAGTGCAGCATTTCGCGATCCTGCTGGTTACAGAGATAGTCATACGCGCCATGTCGATGCCAGGCGTAGAACGAGTGATAGCGGAGCATGTAGAGAGCTTCCATCGGAAGGCAATGCTTCATGACTTCATAGATATAGCCGTCGTGCCCAAAGGAAATATGCACGTTATCGAGACCGCAGTTCGGCTCGTAGATGCCGAACCGGGTCTGATATTTCGGGTTAGCTCGATCGGGGTTTGCCTGGAAATATTCCGGAAAGACGATGGCATCGGAGAATGCGCAGCCGGTTGGAAAAGTATCGCCCACGACGCCCCATTGCGGCTCGCCATAAAGACACAGCACTTTGCCAAGATCGTGCACAAAACCCGCCGCTACCATCCAGCGAGGATGGCCGTCGCTGCGGATGGCCTCAGAAGTCTGTAAAAGGTGCTCAATCTGGGTGAGGTCGGTGTCGGGATCGCTGTCATCCACCAGGGTGTTGAGGTACTCTGCGGCTTCCCAGATGCTCTTCTTCCCGCGCTTAAGTCCCAGGTAGTCCTTTTCCTTGGCCAAGACGTATTCATGAGTCTGGTACTGATGATTGAGACGGTAAAACTCGGCGACACCAGGATTGGCATTTGCGTCGTACTGGCGGAACTCTGACTCGGATTTCCCCTGGGTGTAGCGTCCTGCGAGAAATTCATCCCACTGCTCCAGATTCCCCAGGGGGTCTTGCGATGATGATGATGTAGACGGCCGAGTATCCATGGCTTCACGATTCCTATAAAAAGTTCCTCGCCTGCGCAAAGCTCGGTACCGGTAACGATACTCCACCCTCACTGGGCAGGCAAGCGCCAATGACGCGAACGTGCAGAGCCTGACTAGGAGTAGTGCGTGTCGCGACGCAAGCGATAACCACAAAAAACGAGGCTGACGATAAGAACGCCACCAAGGGCCGCAGCCCAGCGGAGATTCATGGTCAGAGAAGGAACGGCGGCATGAAATCCCAAGTACACAAAAATGGCGGTGGCTGCTGCGATGATAAGGATGTCCCACCACCGGCGCCCTTCCGGACGAACTCCCAACTCCTCTCCACTTTGGGCTGACAGTACCTGGTTGAAGTCGAGACCATACCGGTCGCACTCACGTTGCAGAGCTTCTCGTCGGGTCGAGTGCTCACCGAGGGAGGACTTGGCAGTGCTGATGCAGAGTGCGCCTACGATCATCACCAACGATCCGCAAACCACCATCGCTTTGTGTGCGAAATCGGCCGAGGCGAGTTCTCCGAACACAAGAGCACCCCATGCAAGTCCCCAGAGCTGATTGGTGTTGGTGAGCGGAATACCGCGGCCGATGCCAAGATATTTGGCTGCGAATTGCTGAAACAGGTCGCCAATCACCCATACAAAGCCGCCTGCGAAAAGCCAAAAAACAAAAGGGGAACCCTGCGTTAGGCGCAGACTAGTTGCGTGGAAGCCGCCGTCGAATTTCCACGTCAGAATGAGCATTGTCAGCAACTCTCCCACGGTGAAGACGGTGACAAAGGAAAGCGGGTTCATTCCGCTCAAATATGCTTTACGGTAGGGTACATACATGGTTCCCCACATCAGGCTTGCTCCCAGAGCAGCCAATATGCCGAAGGTTGCATTATGAGGCGCGGAAGCGGAGTTGCCGTGAAGCGTGCTGAACCCAAGCAAGATGGCTGCAAGGACGATGCACACTGCTCCGACGATCACCTTCGCAATCGTTCTACGATCAGCGCCGTCCAGTTCGCGGAATAGAACTCGGCCCCAGAAGAGGCCTACCAGCGCGTTGGTGTTCCACATGGGAAATGCAATCGAAAGCCCTACGTCCCGGATGGCGAAGATGGTCAGCGTATTGGCAACGGCCCACAGAGATCCAGCCAGTATGGCCCAGACAATCAGATGCCTTCTCTGCGACAAATCGGAAAAGACGTAGGTAGTGCCCTTCAGCAAAGTTGGGAAAGTCCAGCGTGCGGTAAAGACGCCCGCGACCATGCAGAGCGACACGGTAAAGGGCGTGAAGCCTGAGTTGACAAGTTTTGTCGGAGCCTCCGCGGCCCCGAGCCAGACCCCAGCTGTGAGGCCGCAGAGAACCCCCAGGCCGTGCAGGGATCGAGTGCCTTCCGGCGCCGTGTTGAGTATGCTGGTTTGACTCTGAGTTGCCATAAGAGGCTGTTTCCGTCCAATTAGCGGATCCCCATCAGCAGGATCAGGCCAAAGGCTAAGGCTGCTACTGGTATCCAGAAATGGGTGTCGGTGAGAATGGCTTTGGCTGTGTCTGAGGTTCGCAAGTCAACACCCCGAAATGAATATTGGAGTACTTCCCACAAAACGGTACCGGTACCGATCCGAAATGAGGCTAGGCCAGCAGCGTACCGATGTCAAGATGATCGGTGATCGATAGTGGTCCAGTTTCCGGATTGTCGACAATTCGTCCCTTCGCACGTCTAGGACCGGGCTCAAGTGATCATGCCCTTCGGCCGATGTGGAATCCAGGGGTGAAAAGGACCACGTATGTCCGTCGAACAATCGGGTCTTGGCACAGGTACCCGCAGACAGCAGAGTCACCCACAAGGCTGGCTCATCGGCGGTGGAGAAATGGGCAAGCTGATCCGGTCAATGGACTGGGGAAAGACCCCACTTGGTCCTATCGAGTCATGGCCCCAGAGCCTTCGCACCACCGTCAGTCTGTGCCTCGCCTCCAATTTTCCTATCGCTCTGGCGTGGGGACCCAAGCATGTACAGATCTATAACGATGGCTATTGGCCGATCTGCGGTGAGAAGCATCCCGGGGCTATGGGACAGGACTTCACCGAGTGCTGGGCCGCGCCTTGGCCCGTTATTGGAGAAGCGTTTACGCGCGCCCTAGCGGGTGAAACATCCTTTCTAGAGAACCAGCGGATGTTCCTTGACCGCAACGGATACCTCGAGGAGACATTCTTCACATTTTCTTTTAGTCCCATCCGCGACGAGACGGGTGTCGCCGGTTTGTTTCATCCGGTGACTGAAACGACTAGTCGAATGTTGAGCGAGCGACGCACGCGCGCCCTTCGTGACTTGGCGGCCCGCGCTGGTAAGGCGCAGACGACGGAGGAAGCTTGCGCGCTGGCCGCACAGACACTCTCGGACTACCAACTTGATCTTCCCTTCGTCCTTTTCTATCTGCTCGATGCTTCGGGCAAAGAAGCGCGGCTGATCGCCAGCACGGGGTTACCGCAGGGATCCGCCGCCAGCGCGGCCCTGGTGGACTTAGCTGCGCTCCAAAAGTCGGGTTGGCCATTGGCGGAGGTAGCGCGCTCGCGCCAGCCGCAACACGTGGATGACCTAGAGAAGCGATTCGGTCATCTATCGTGTGGCGAATACCCTGAATCTCAAAAGGAGGCCCTGGCGCTGCCGATCACGCCTCCCGGTTGCGAGCGGCCAGTTGTCATCCTCGTAGCCGGCGTCAGCTCCCGATTGGCGTTGAACGAGACTTACCGCGCCTTCTACGATTTGTTGGCAGCGGCTGTAACCACCGGGGTGGCCAACGCACGAGCCTCCGAGGAGGAGCGCAAGCGGGCCGAAGCCCTGATGGAGATTGATCGCGCCAAGACCGCGTTCTTCTCCAACGTCAGCCACGAATTTCGCACTCCGCTTACGCTAATGTTGGGGCCACTGGAGGACGAGCTCGCTGAACGCGACAGCCCGCTTCCCCCCGCGCGGCGGGAGCGGCTGGAGACCGCACATCGCAACAGCCTGCGGCTCTTGAAGCTTGTCAACACCCTGCTGGACTTCTCCCGCGTCGAGGCTGATCGCACTCAGGCAAGCTACGAGCCCAGTGATCTAGCCGCCCATACGGCGGAATTGGCGAGTGTCTTTCGCTCGGCGACTGAGAAAGCAAACCTGACCTTAACCGTAGACTGCCCCACCCTGCCTGAGCCGGTTTACGTCGACCGGGAGATGTGGGAGAAGGTCGTACTCAACCTCCTATCGAACGCCTTTAAGCACACCTTTGACGGCGGCATCACGGTCGCGCTCCGGTGGTACGGCGACCACGCGGAGTTGGCGGTGACGGACACGGGTGTCGGCATCTCTGAGGCGGAGTTACCGCGTCTGTTCGAGCGTTTCCACAGGGTCAAAGGGGCGAAGTCCCGCACCCATGAGGGCACTGGAATAGGTTTGGCCTTGGTGCAGGAGCTGGTTTCTCTACATGGCGGAGCGGTGCGTATCGAGAGTGAAGAAGGCAAGGGAAGCACGTTTACGGTCACGGTCAAGGCCGGGACTGCCCACCTTCCGCCTGACCGCCTGGGCGCGGCGCATGCACTCGCCTCGGCTGCGACACGGGCTGCCGCATACGCCGAGGAGGCGATGCATTGGTTGCCCAGCGCGGCTACGCCAGACGATCTATCACCTTGTTCTGGGGCGACGGATGTCGTTTCTGCTCCGCGCGAGACCAGCAGCACACCGGGCGGCCGTCGTCCGCGGATTCTCTGGGCTGATGACAATGCCGACATGCGGAATTATGTCCGCCGACTGCTCGCCGAGCGTTATGACGTGATCGCAGTTCCGGATGGTTTGGCTGCCTTGACTACTGCTAGGGATGATCCTCCCGACTTGGTCCTGACCGACATCATGATGCCTGGACTGGATGGCTTTGGGCTGCTCCGCGAATTGCGGGCCGACGCACGCACCCGGACGATCCCTGTGATCCTGCTGTCTGCGCGAGCAGGCGAAGAGTCGGCCGTCGAGGGATTGGATGCAGGCGCTGATGACTATCTTGCAAAGCCGTTTTCCGCCCAAGAACTTCTGGCTCGCGTGCGGACCCATCTGGAACTCGCGCGTGTCCGCCGTGCATGGGCGAATGAGCTGGAACAGGCAAACAAGGAGCTGGAAGCCTTCAGTTACTCGGTCTCGCACGATCTACGAGCGCCACTGCGCGCGATCGATGGGTTTAGTAAGGCGCTTCTCGAGGAGTACGGCGAGACGCTGGATGAGCAGGCTTGTCGCTACCTCGATCGGGTCCGTCTGGGAACTCAGAAAATGTCTGGACTCGTTAACGATCTTCTCGATCTTTCACGTATAACCCGCACTGCGCTGCGGAAAAAGCCAATCAGCTTGACAGAGCTGGCGCGGGGCGTGGTCGCTGAGCTCCAGAATGGAGAGCCTTCACGCGAGGTTGCTGTCGAGATTGCCGACGGGATCACCGCATGTGGGGACGCGCGTTTGGTTACGATTGTCCTTGTGAACCTGCTCGGGAACGCTTGGAAGTATTCAGCGAAGCGCCCATTGCCCCAGATCGCATTCAGACATCAGACCAAGGGAAACGAGACGGTTTTCTACGTCGCGGATAACGGCGCCGGTTTCGATATGAAGTACGCCAGCAAGCTCTTCGCGCCGTTCCAAAGGCTGCACCGGGATTCTGAGTTTGAAGGCACCGGGATCGGCCTGGCGACTGTGCAGCGGATCATTTCGCGACATGGTGGCCGCATCTGGGCCGAGGCGGCGGTCGGCGAAGGTGCGACTTTCTTTTTCACGCTGGGAGACAATCGATGATGATCCAAGAGCAGATGATCCTACTCGTCGAGGATAACGACGACGACGCCGAACTGGCGGTGAGGGCGTTCCATCGTGCAAAGGTCACGAATCCACTGGTTCGCGTGCGCGACGGAGTCGAGGCCCTCGACTATCTGTTGGGGCGCGGCAAATACGCGGAAAGGGGTGTGCGTGACCTC
>WNFI01264187.1_pt1 | contig 11106 bp, 13 predicted proteins | sample 5400471 | NCBI WGS metagenome assembly WNFI01 (sample SAMN13153348, study PRJNA577476) | soil metagenome | isolation source: 100 cm saprolite on Douglas fir-dominated hillslope | place: USA:California | collected 2013-09-17 | reverse complement strand
GAGCCGAACCAGCGGCTGTCGTATCGCTGGAACGCCTCGGGAGACGACGCGAAGAGCGGCACCGGGACCATCGTCACGTGGACCCTCACGCCGACGAAGGGCGGCACGCTGTTGCGCATGGAGCACGCCGGCTTCGGTACCGGCCCGGCACACGAAGGCTTCTACCAGGGCGCGCAGTTCGGGTGGAAGAAAATGCTGGGGACTCTCGACGGGGTGTTGGCCCGCATCTAGGGCACTATTTCTTCTCCACGACCACGCGGCCATCCTTCACGTACACGCGGTACTTGTTGCCATCCTTGCAGGTGGCGAGGAAATCGTTGTCGCCCTGCGCGACGTAGCTCACCACCTCGCCGCACGGCTTGCCGTCCAGCGCGATGACGGCGCTGAGATCCTGCTTCTGCTTCGGATCGTCGGCGGCGAGCGCGAGCGAGATGCCGAGGCCGATCGTCGCGAGGGTAAAGGGGACTCGTCTCATGGCTCCTCCTAGAGATACTGCGAGAACTTCTGGCGATCGCTCAGCACACCCCAGATCGCCTCGCGCGAGGCGTTGATGTCGCGGGCGAGCGCTTTGTCGCTATCCTGCAAGAGCGTCAGCACCTTCATGAGCAGTAGCTCGTAGGCGGGGCGCAGATCCTGGAGCGTCGGCGGCCGCGAGCCGGCGTGGAACGCCTTGAACCGGTCCACCAGGTCGTCGACCTGGTTCTTGAGCGAGAGCTTCGTCACGACGCCGATCGCGCCGGTGTCCTTGAGGCGCTGCTCGAGGGACTTTAGGTCGAGCGGCGCCGGAGCGGGCGCCTTGGCGGCGGCGACTGGCGGCGGAGTGGGCGCGGATTTCGCGGGTGCCTTCGGTGGCGCCGGCGGTGGAGTTGCAGGTTTCGGCGGCGTGGGTGACGGCGTCGTGGTCGATGGCTTGGCCGTCGCGACGGGAGAAGGTGCCGGCGGAGGCGGCGCCGTGCTGCACCCGGCAACCACCAACGCAAGCAAGCTCACTCTGTGGATTCTCCTCATCCGATCACTCCCAACTCTCGTCCCACCTTCGCGAACGCCGCCACCGCGCGATCGATCTGCTGCGGCTCGTGCGCCGCGGACATCTGCGCGCGAATGCGTGCCTGTCCCTTTGGAACGACCGGGAACGAGAATCCGATGACATAGATGCCTTCGGCGAGGAGCTTGTTCGCCATCGACTGCGCGAGCGCGGCGTCGCCGAGCATCACGGGAATGATGGGATGGCCGGCGCCGGCGAGCCTGAAGCCGAGCCGGCTCATCTCGCCGCGGAAGTGCTCGGCATTGCGCCGAAGCTTCTCGCGCAACGCGTCGCTCGCCTGCAGCAGGTCGAGCACCTTGATCGACGCGTGCGCGATCACCGGCATCAGCGTGTTGGAGAAAAGGTACGGCCGCGAACGGTTGCGTAGCCACGCGACCACCTGGCGCGGACCGGCGGTGTAGCCGCCCGACGCGCCGCCCAGCGCCTTGCCGAGCGTGCCGGTCAGGATGTCGACGCGGCCCATGACGCCGCAGTGCTCGGGCGTGCCGCGGCCTTTGGCACCGACGAAACCCACGGCGTGCGAGTCGTCGACCATCACCATCGCGTCGTGCTGGTCGGCGAGGTCGCAGACGGCCTTCAGGTTCGCGACGATGCCGTCCATCGAGAACACGCCGTCGGTCGCGATCAGCTTGTAGCGCGCGCCGTCGGCCTTCGCCTGTTGGAGCTGGCGCTCGAGATCGGCGATGTCGTTGTTCGCGTAGCGGTAGCGCTTGGCCTTCGACAGCCGCACGCCGTCGATGATCGACGCGTGGTTGAGCGCGTCGCTGATGACGGCATCCTCTTCGCCGAGCAGGGTCTCGAACAAGCCGCCATTCGCGTCGAAGCACGAGCCGTAGAGGATCGCGTCCTCGGTGCCGAGGAATTCCGCGATGCGCTTTTCCAACGCTCGATGCACGTCCTGCGTCCCGCAGATGAATCGTACCGACGCCATGCCGTAGCCGTGCTCGCGCAATCCCTCCTGCGCCGCGGCCTCCACCGCCGGGTGATGCGCGAGGCCGAGATAGTTGTTGGCGCAGAAGTTGAGGACGGTGCCGCCGCCCTCGACATGGATCTCGGCCGCCTGCGGCGAATCGATGACGCGCTCGTGCTTGTAGAGGCCCGCGGATTCGAGGTCCGCGAGCTGCGATTCGAGGTGGGAAATGAAGTTCGAGGGCATGAGTCATTGTAGACTGCGAGCGACGACGAATCGCCATCCGCCATGCGCAAAGCCACCCTCGCCTTCATCTTCGCGCTCGTCGCCATGGACGTGCTCGCGATGGGCATCGTCATTCCGGTCTATCCGAAGCTCGTCGAGCAGTTCATGAACGGCGACACGGCGCGGGCAGCGCAGGTCTACGGCTACATGAGCACGGCGTGGGGCGTGATGCAGTTCGTCTTCATGCCGCTGCTCGGCATGCTCTCGGATCGCTTCGGGCGCCGGCCGGTGATCCTCATCTCGTGCTTCGGGCTCGCGGTCGATTACGTGGTGATGGCGCTGGCGCCGAACGTCGAATGGCTCTTCATCGGCCGCGTGCTGTCCGGAATCACCGCCGCCAACATGTCGACCGCGTTCGCGTACATCGCGGACGTGACGCCGCAGGAGAAGCGCGCGGGCGCGTTCGGGATCATGGGCGCGGCCTTCGGCGTGGGTTTCGTCGCCGGGCCGGCGCTCGGCGGCGTGCTGGGCGGCGTCGATCCGAGGCTGCCCTTCTGGGTCGCGGGCGTGCTCGCGCTCCTGAACGCGGCGTACGGCTTCTTCGTGCTGCCCGAATCGCTGCCGCCGGAGAAGCGGGCGAAGTTCCGGTGGGCGCGCGCGAATCCAGTCGGCTCGCTCAGGCTGCTGCGCTCGCATCACGAGCTCTTCGGCCTCTCGCTCGTCCTTTTCCTCATGAACCTCGCGCACTTCTCGCTGCCCGCGGTCGCGGTGCTCTACATGGGCTATCGCTACGGCTGGGGTCCGGTGCGCGTGGGCCTCGTGCTTGCCGGGGTCGGCGTCTTCGCGATGATCGTGCAGGGCGGGCTCGTGAGGAAGGTGGTGCCGAAGATCGGCGAGCGGCGCGCGCTCGCCATCGGGCTGCTCTTCGGCGCGATCGGATTCCTCATGTACGGGCTCGCGCCCACCGGCCTCCTCTTCCTCGCGGCGATTCCCGTGATGTCCCTGTGGGGCTTCGCGATGCCGTCGGCGCAATCGATCATGACGCGCCACGTGAGCGTCTCGGAGCAGGGGCAGCTGCAGGGCGCGAACGCGAGCCTCATGTCGATCGCCGGCATCTTCGCGCCGGGACTCTTCACGCAGACGTTCGCGGCGACGCTGGATCGCATGCCGGGCGCCGCATTCATCGTCGCCGCGGCGATGTTGTTTCTCGCGCTCGCGATCGCGTGGCGCGTGACGCGGGGAGAACCTCTAACAGAGACTGGGTCCCGGCCTACGCCGGGATGACGATTACTTGGGCCGCTGCGGATACGGCCGGTCGTCGCCCATGAGGCCGCGCCACAGGATCCGGTTGTAGGTCTGGGCGTCGACGACGTCCTCCTTCGAGAAGTCCAGGCCCTCGGTCGCAGCGACCCACCACGCGGCGTCGCGCGGCGGCTTGTCGATCTTCGCGTTCGCCGATTTCGGCAGCGGCAGCTGCGTGCCGCGCAGGAGGTCCGGCACGATCGCGGCGTAGTCCCAATCGGGCGAACCGATGTCGAACACGTCGGTCATCGGTCCCTGTGTGGCCGTGTGCAGGCTCACGTGATCGATGCCGAGGACGTCTTCCATCGTGCGCAGCAGGTTCACGGTCGAGTAGCGCGTCGAGACCACGGCGCCTTTCTTCACGTAGGGTCCCACGATGAAGGCGATGCTGCGATGCTCGTCGACGTGATCGGGACCATCCTGGCAATCGTCCTCGACCATGAAGATGAGCGTGTCCTTCGCGTACGGGCTCTTCGCTACGGCTTGGATCAGGAGGCCGATGGCGTAGTCGTTCGCGGCGACGCCACGGCTCCGGCAGTGCGTTGTCGTAGCCGCGGAAGTATTCGTCGGTGCGTCCGACGAGCTGCGGATCGGCCGCGACCGCCTGGCGCTTGCCGTGGCGGAACGGCTCGCGCTCGCGCGGATTCACGTCGCTCACGAAGAAGCCGTAGTTGCGAACCGTCTTGCCGGCACGCAACGCCGCGCTCCAGAGATAACCGCGCTGCCACTCGCCGCCGGGTCCATCGGGCGCGGCGACGTTGCCGACGCCGGGAAGGAAATCGTCGTCGTCCGGCATGTTCGGGCTCGCCTGCCGCCGCTCCTGGCCCAGCACGCCCATGGCGACGTTGCGATTCTCGCCTTCCCACTCGTACGCGCCGCCGCGCCCGGCATAGTTGGGCGGCAGCATCTTCACGCCGAAATCCGATTCGCGCCCCGCCACGCTCCATGGCCAGCCGTTGCCGCTCACCTCGCCCGGATCGTAGAAGCTGTCGAGCGTCACGAGCATGCGCGCGAGGGCGTGCTGGTTGGGCGTGACGTGCTCGCCGAATTCCGCGAGGGCGGGGTCGCCGTTGCCCCGGCCGAGGTCGCCGAGCACCTGGTCGTAGGTGCGGTTCTCCCGCACGATGTAGATCACGTGCTTGATGCGCCCGCGCAGGAACGCCATCACCTTCTCTTCGTCGGAGCCGGACTGGAACGCGAACGTGTTGTTGGCCGCGACCTGGCGCGTGAGCTTGGCGAGCACGCCGCGGCCCGTCGGCGCGGGCATCGCCTGGAAGCCCGAGCGCGAGAGGTTCAGCACGTACTGGTTGTACTGCTTCTTCACGATGCTGGTCTTGCAGTTGTTGGCCGCGCAGTGACCCGGATTCGGCCCGGGGATGCTCTTGCTGTTCACGACGTAGAGCATGTCGCGCGGCCCGACGGCGACGTGCTGCGGATACCAGCCGGTCGGGATGAGGCCCACATTGCGCGGCATGACGGTCGCGAGGTCGATGACCGCGATCGAGTTGGTGCCGCCGTTGGTGACGTAGAGCGTGCGCTCGTCCGCGGATAACGCGAGGCTGTTCGGCGCCGCGCCGCCGTACGCGCGCGCGTGCGTGAACGTCCCGGGTGGCGCGACCGTCGTCACGGTGGCGGCGATCCGATGGGTGCGCGTATTGATCACGGCGACCGCGTCGGCGTTGTCCATCGCGACGAAGAGGCGCGCGCCGCGCGCATCGAGGATCATCTTGCTCGGGTTGCCCGTGAGCTTGATGCGCGTCGTGATGCGGCGCGACGGCAGGTCGACCACGACGATCTCGCGATCGCGCACGCTCGATACGTACGCGGTGTCGTTGCCGCGGATCGCGACCCAATACGGATAGTTGCCGCCCGGCTCGCCTTTCGCGCCGCCGCTCTTGCCGGGCCTCAGGTCGATCTCGGCCGCGACTTCGCGCCTCCCCGCCTCCACGATCGAGATCGAGTCGTTGTACATGTTGGCGACGACCACGAAGCGGCCGTCGCGCGTCACGGCGAGGCCCGCCGCGACGGGCTTCACGTCCACGCCGATGCCGCTTGCATGCTTCAGCGCGATCGGCGCACCCTGCTCCGCCCATGGGCCCGCGTTGCGCGCGAACGTGTGGATGGTGTCGTCGACGCCACCGGCGACGTACAACGCGTTCCCATCGGGCGAGAACGCGATGCCCGCCCACGTGTTCGGCACCGCGAGCACCTGCTTCTGCACCGCGCGTCCGCCGCTCACGTCGAACAGGAACACGTATTCGTTCACGAGCTGCGGATCGCGCTTGCCCGTCGCCGGATCGGTCCACTTGTTGTAGCCGGTGGTGAGCACGGCGAGCGTCGCGCCATCCGGCGAGAGCGCTTCGGTGACGGCGCCGCCGACTTCGAGCTCCGGATGGCTGGCGAGACCCGGATTCAGCGTGGCGAAGATCGACGCCGGCGACAGCGTCGGCGTGACCTGCTGCCCGGTCGGCAGCGAGACCGGGTTCGCGGGACCGAGGTCGGGCTCCGGCGCTTCGCGATTGATCGCGGGACAGCCCGCAAGGAAGACGGCGGCGAATGCCGCCGCGGCCGCGCGCCCGATCACAGCTTCCCGAGGAAGTCCTGCTTGCCGACCTCGACGCCGTTGTGGCGCAGGACGGCGTACGCCGCCGTGGAATGGAAGAAGAGGTTCGGAAAGACGCGATTCAGCAGGTACGCCTGGCCCTGCATCGATCGCGTGTTCTCCCCGGCCTTCCACGTGATGGTGCGGTCTTCGCCGCCGTCGATCTGCGCGGGCTTGAGCGTCTCGAGGAACGCCACGGTCTTGCGGGTGCGCTCGACGAGCTGCGCGAACGTCGTCTCGTCATCCGAATACGCTGGCGGCTCCATCTGCGCCAGCCGCGCGCCGCCGGCCTTGGCGGTATCGGAGGCGATCTGCACCTGCTGCTTAAGCGGGAACATGTCGGGGTAGAGCCGCGCGTTCACGAGCACGGACGGATCGATCTTCTTCGCCTCGCAATGGGCCGCGCCCTTCTCGAGCACCGCCGCAAGGTTGTTCAGCACCCGGATCATCGTGGGCACACTGGCCTGGTACATGGAAATCGTCATCGGGTCTCCTCTCGCAGAGCCGCGATCCTAGCAAACTTCGTGAGAGAATAACGCTCGTTTTTCGCAACCGCTTCCATGAAAAAGCTCGTCGCCGTCCTGTTCGTGATCGTCGTTGGTCTCCTCGCCGCCGCCTACATCTTCCGGTCCCGCCTCGAATCCGAGCCTCCGCAGGTCACGCTCAGTCCGGCCACCGATGTGCTCGGCCTCGCGCCGCTGGAAGTCACCGTCGCGGATCCTGGCTCGGGGCTGAAATCCGTCACGATCACGTTGTCGAGCAGCGGCGCGGAGATTCCGCTCCTGAACGAGCAGTACCCCAGGCCAGTGCCGGAGAAGAAGCTCACCATCGCGGCGGCGAAGATCCCGGGCGTCAAGGAAGGGCCGGCGGTGCTTCGCATCAGCGCCCGCGACGCATCGCTGTGGCACATGTTGAGCGGCAACGAGACGACGATCGAGAAGCCGCTCACGATCGACGTCACGCCGCCGACGATCGAGCTCGTCGCCGACGATCGCTACATCGACTTCGGCGGCGTCGGCGCGATCGTCTACAAGCCGTCGCCGGATACCGTGACCTCCGGCGTGAAGATCGGCGATCGTTTCTTTCCGGGGTTCCCGGGACAGGTGAAGGGACATCCCGAGCGCTACTTCGTCCTCTTCGCGCATCCGTACGACGCGCCGCCGGACGCGCGCGCCACGCTGGTCGCGACCGACAAGGCGGGCAACACGCGCGAAATGCGGCTCGCCTACGAGCTGAAGAACGTGAAGTACAAGAAGAGCACCATCGGGATTTCGGATGCGTTCCTCCAGAACAAGGTCGCGCCGCTGCTCACCGACGTCGCGAAGCGCCAGGGCTCGCCCAAGGACGTGTTCGTGGCGGTGAATCACGGCGTGCGCAAGGACAACGAGGACAAGATCACGCAGATCACGAGCAAGGCGACGCCGCAGATCCTGTGGAAGGGTGCCTTCACCCAGCTCAGCAACTCGAAGGTCGAGGCCAACTTCGCCGATTCGCGCACCTATACCTACAAGGGCGAGAAGCTCGACACCGCGTACCACCTGGGCTACGACCTCTCGGTCACGAAGAACTATCCCGTCGAGGCGGCCAACAGCGGCACCGTCGCTTTCACGGGCGACCTCGGCCTCTACGGCAACACCATCATCATCGACCACGGCCTGGGCCTCTTCACGCTCTACGGGCACCTGAGCGCGATCGACGTGAAGCCCGGCGATTCGATCACCCCGCGCCAGATCATCGGCAAGACCGGCGAGACCGGGTTCGCGGGCGGCGACCACTTGCATTACGGCGTCTATCTCGACGGAGTCGCCGTGCTGCCGGTCGAGTGGTGGGACGCGAAGTGGATCCGCGACAACATCGAGCCCAAGCTCGCGGGCGGCGAGAGCCAGCAGATCGCCGAGGCGCAGCAGCAGCCGCGGCGCGCGGCACGCCGGCATCGGCGCTAGCGCCGCGAGGCTAGCGCTTCTCCTGCTCCTTCGCCCGGCGCACCAGCGCGAGATAGCTGATGGCATCCCACGAGTTGCGGATGCCGGTGAAGAGCAACATGAGCGCGGCCGTCGCCACGCCGAACAGCGCGTCGCGCTCATTGGAAGACGCGCAGAGCCCCGACACCCCGAGCACGGAGTAGCCCACGAAAGGGGCCGCCACGTTGAAGATCCAGTCGTCGCGGTCGGGCTCATACGAGGTCTGTCGCATGCGCCGCGCCACGATGAAGACGGCTTCGGCGGCGCGCGGCGGCGGCCGCTCGGCGATGAGCGTCATCACCACGAACTGCAGGCCGATCAGCGCTCCGACCGCCGATCCGACGATCACGTAGAAGCTTTCCCAATGCTTCAGCTCTTGCATGCCGGGCTCCTGTCGGCGCCACAGTACTCCTAGACCCCCGCTTTCGCGAGGATCACCACCGAGATGCCCATCGCCTCCTTCGCGCCGTTGTTGCGATAGGAGTGCGGCACGTTGCCGGGGAAGGCGAGCACGTCGCCCGCGTCGAGGTCGTAGCGGTCGCCGGCGACGAAGATGGTGACCGCGCCCTCGAGGCACGAGAAGTATTCGCGCGTGCCCGGCAGATGCGGCGTTCCGGCCATCACGGCGCCCGGCGCGAATTCCATCCGCACCAGCATTTCCTCCGGCACCGGCTCGGGCACGAGCGGGCGCTGCGTCACGCCGCGGCCGTGCGCGCTGGACGGCAGCTCCGACGCACTCCACTTGCGGACTTTCCCGCGCGGCGAGGAGAGCAGCTCGTCGATCGGCACGCGAAGCTGTGCGGCGACTTTCACCAGCACCGCGAGCGACGGATTGCCCTCGCCCGATTCCAGGTTCGCGATGGTCGAGCGCGGCACGCCGGCCGACTTGGCGAGGGCGGCCTGCGTAAGGCCGCGCGCATGGCGAAGGCTTGCGAGATTGCGGGCGAGATGCGAGGCGATGCGTTCGGGCTTATCCATCCGGGTGACCCTTTGCCAATCTGTTGGACATTGCCTTGAAGATTACAGGGAAGACTCTATTCTGATGGAAAGGAGGCTTGTCCAAATGAATAGACGCATCGCCATCACGGGTGGCACTTCGGGACTGGGGCTCGCGCTGGTGCGCGAGTTGGCGCGGCGCGGCGAACGCGTCGCTTTCGTCGCGCGGCACGCCGAGGCCGTCGCGCGCGTCGTGCGCGAGAATCCGGGCACGGTCGGCATCGTGGGGGACGTCTCGCGCAAGGAGGACATCTATCCCATCGCCACACAGATCCTCGGCAACCTGGGCGGGCTCGACGTGCTCGTCAACAACGCATCGGCGCTTGGGCCGGTTCCGGTGCAGCTCCTCGCCGACACCGAATGCGAGGATTTCCAGGTCGCGCTCGACACGAATGTGCTGGGTCCCTTCCGGCTCACGAAGGCGCTGCTCGGCGCGCTCGCCGCTTCCGCGCGCGAGGGCCGCTCGCCAATCGTGCTCAACATCTCGAGCGACGCCGCGGTGAATCCCTACGCGCGATGGGGCGCCTATGGCGCGTCGAAAGCCGCGCTGCAGCACATGACGCGCATCTGGGACGAGGAGCTCGCGCCCGAAGGCATTCGCTTCGTGGCGCGCGATCCCGGCGACATGGATACGCCGCTGCACGCGCTCGCGGTGCCGGAGGCCGATCGCGCGAGCCTGAAGCGTCCCGAGGATTCGGCGCGCGAGCTTGCGGATGTGATCGCACCGCTGCTCGCGAAGGCGGCCGCGTGATCGCCGCCCGCCTCGCGGTCCAGCGCCCCGCCGACGCGCGCCTGCTCGTCGAAGTCCGCCTCGCGGCGGCGCGATCGCTCGACGTCGCCGACAACCCGCGCTTCGCCGCGATCGCGTTCGGCGCCGGCGACTATCGCACGCGCACCGAGGATCGTGCGCTTCCGCCGCCGCTCGCCGTCGGCGACACGCTCGAGCTGGGCCCGATCACCGCGACGGTGGAGCGCCTCCTCGATCATCCGCGCCTCGCCGAGCTGCGGCTCGAAGGATCGAGCGAATGCGTGTGGGCCGCCATCGCGCATCACGGCCGGCCGATCCAGTACGCGCACGTGCCCGCGCCGCTCGCAGCCTGGGACGTGTGGACACCGATCGCCGCCGCGCCGCTCGCGTTCGAGGCGCCCTCCGCCGGATTCACGCTCGACTGGAACGCGCTCGCACGGCTGCGCGAGCGGGGCGCGGGCTTCGCCACGCTCACGCTCGCCGCGGGCATCTCTTCGACCGGCGATCCGGCGCTCGACGCGCGGCTGCCCTTCGACGAGCCGTATCGCATTTCCACCGCCACCGCCGGGGCGATTCGACGCGCCAGGAATCGCGGCGCGCGCGTGATCGCGATCGGCACCACGGTCGTGCGAGCGCTGGAGAGCGCCGCGGCACGCGACGGCGCGGTCCGCGCGGGCGACGGCATCGCCACGCTGCGCATCGGCTTGGACACGGATCTCCAGGTCGTCGACGCGATTCTCTCCGGCACGCACGAGCGCGGCACAAGCCATTTCGCGCTGTTGCGCGCATTCACCGGGGAAGCGACGCTCGAGCGGATGGCCCATGAGCTCGACGCCGGCGCCTATCGCACCCACGAGTTTGGCGACTCGATTTTCGTCGAGAGGTCTCGCGATGCGTTCGCGAGCCTTCGGTGCGTTCGCCAGCCGCTGCGAGGGCTGCTTTAATGGCGTGATGGCTTCCGCGCCCGACGACGCCGCCGATCCGCGTCCCGAGCCGCCGGCGCGGCCGCTCGCCGCGGACTGCTGTCGCGGCGGCTGCGACCCGTGCGTGTTCGATCTCTACGAAGAAGAGCTCGCACGCTACGAAGAATCGCTGCGGCGCTGGCGCCTGCGGAACCCCCGCGTCTAGGCCTGTCGAAATACCGTAATACGATTCGACCAGGATGCAGGACCCCCTTTGTTCAGGAGATGCCATGGCCACCAAGCGCAAGACCCCCGCGGCTCGCCCCGCCAAAAGAAGCTCGTCCCGGACGCGACCCGCTTCCGCGTCGTCCCGGACGCAGCCATCGCAGCAACGGTCCGGGACGCAAGGCATCCA
>WNFI01543772.1_pt1 | contig 11111 bp, 11 predicted proteins | sample 5400471 | NCBI WGS metagenome assembly WNFI01 (sample SAMN13153348, study PRJNA577476) | soil metagenome | isolation source: 100 cm saprolite on Douglas fir-dominated hillslope | place: USA:California | collected 2013-09-17 | reverse complement strand
CCAGGAACCTACCGTGGAGGGTTAGGGCAATGGACGGAGATTAGTTACCGGGGCGATGCATCCTGGGGAGTTTCGGCGCTTGTTGACCGCACCCACTTTCCTGCTACCGGGCTTGAAGGTGGTAAATCTGGCTCATCAGGCGAATTTCTCGTGAACAATACGATCCGTCCCCAACCAAAGGCGCTTATTACCCTCGCGCCAGGTGCCCACGTCCAACTCAATCTACCCGGGGGAGGTGGCTATGGGAACCCACTCCAACGTTCTGTAGATCTAGTGCTGAACGATGTCGTCAACGGGTATGTATCGCTTGAGGCGGCTGAACGTGAATATGGCGTGGTCATTCGCTACCTGGGGAGCCAGGATCAGCTTGTGCGACCCCCCCAACTCTATGTGATTGATGAAGTAGCAACGAGAGCCCTGCGCCAGTAGTTAGCCTCACATGCTTCAAGAGGAATATAGCCTCACATCCTTGAGATGCTGGCCTTGAGACCATAAGGCGTTTTCCAGGCAAGCCAGGAATAACACTGTGTATACTTATGACAAGTAAATTAACCTGTGCTGTTCCTTCACGACGCACGAGACACCTTGCAGCGTATTCTCGAAAGTCGATATTTCTGCCTGCATCCTTGATCATCTTTCCAAAGGAATAAAGTAACTATTCAGGTCTTCTCTCTGCTTGACTCCTCACTGCCTACGGCAGTTCGCTAGGAGTATGGAGTGGGTGCGGGCTGTGCCGCCGCAGGCGGCACAGCCCGCACCCACTCCATACCTGGGTGAGCCGCAGGCGGCCAATACCATTCAAATAAGGAGAAAAGCCTGTGGATGATGGTCGGAAAGCCTGGCGAGGGCAAGCCTCGCCACTCCAGGTCGCTTGACGTACCTGTCGTGCCTGACCTGGAGTGGCGAGGCTTGCCCTCGCCAGGCTCTCCAACGGCCTCTTCTCGACTCGTGCACGTATTTGAACGGTATTGGCCGCAGGAGGCGGCACAGCCCGCACTTACTCCAGACCTGGGTGAGCCGCAGGCAGTGAGGAGTCCCGAATAGTTACGGAAAAAACACTTCTTAATACTATTTCTAGATCACATTGAAAGGAAGAGTGATATGAAACATCCCTGCATAGCAGGTTTTCGGGGGAGGAGCATGCTGCCTCTCTTTTTATTCATTTTGGGTGTACTGATCCTATCTGCCTGTACACCTACTACTATTCCTGTTTCGGCGAAAGTCTCTACTCCTATTTCTTCGATGAAGACCTCTACTCCTGTTTCGAAGAAGACATCAATTCCTGTCTCGAAGAAAGCCTTCGTACAATGCCGACCTGGTCATCAAGTAGGTTTCCTCAGTGCCTTTCATAGTGAATTGGTGGACGCATCGTCGGGGTGCCAGGTGTCTCTCACTGGCGTCAGCTGGTTTGGGTTTGAGACCAGTGCCTTTGCCCCACATGGGCTGGGAGCTCGCAACTGGCAGGACATGTTGAACCAGGTCGCACGGACAGGCTTCAACACCCTTCGCCTGCCGTTCTCCAATCAGCTCTTCGACTCGTCGAGCGTGCCGCAGGGGATCAACTACCAACTGAACCCTGACCTGAAAGGGCTTCAAGGTTTGGCACTCATGGATCGGATTATCCAGGGTGCCCGTAAGGCTGGCTTGAAGGTCATCCTGGACCGACATGATCCCACGGCCGACCTCCGGCCCCCATTGTGGTACACCGATCAGATGCCCCAGACACGCTGGATCCAGGATTGGGCCATGTTGGCCCAACACTACCGGGGGAATGAGGCCGTCATCGGTGCTGACCTGGCTAATGAGCCACACAGCCCGGCCACCTGGGGCGGTGGCAATCCCAGCACCGATTGGCGCCTTGCTGCCGAGCAGGCGGGCAACGCTATCCTGGCTGTCAATCCGAATTGGCTGATTATCGTCGAGGGGATCGATGTGTTCCAGGGCGACTCCTACTGGTGGGGTGGCAACCTGGAAGGGGCCAGGCAGTTCCCTGTGCGGCTCTCGCGGCCGAACAAGCTGGTGTATTCTGCCCATGACTACGGGCCTGATGTCTACCTCGAGCAGTGGTTCAAGGTCTCCAACCCGGCTGTCCTTACTCACACGCTCCCTGCCATCTGGCAGAAGCATTGGGCCTATCTGCAACAGGATGGGATTGCCCCGGTGTTCATGGGGGAGTTCGGAGGGCGCTCGATGGGCCAGGACACTGAGGGTGTGTGGCAACGTACCCTGGTGGCCTTCCTGCACGCGCATGGCATGAGCTATGCCTACTGGGCGTGGAATGCAGACTCGGGGGATACCGGTGGCATCTTGCAGAACGACTGGACGACGATCAATCAGAGCAAGCTCGACGTGTTGAGCGCCTATCAATGGCCAATGCTGGGTTAGCCGCAATGACGAAGGGGTGATCAAGCCAGGGATGGGCTTCTTTTCGTTGGAGACCGCGTGGCGTATCCTGCAAGGATACGAGGTGATGAACATGATCAGGAAAGGGCAGGTTCGGTCAGGGGGATACCGCGCCTGCCCTGTCTGGCCCGCTCACGCGTTTGGCGTCGGATCAGTCAGAGCAGAGGCCATGGTCTGCTCCAGCAGCATCGTTCGTCCGTGCGTGGGCGGCTGAATCTCGTGTAGCGATATTACCCGCGTCGGGCCGCATCTGCTTCCTCTGCCAGTTGGTGTAGCACCGCAAAGAACTCCTTCGATTGGCCGATGAACAGCCCGTCGTCCGTCAAGGCCTTCGCCGCGCCCATGGCTACCCCCTCGGTCTCGGTCGGGCGAATGATCGAGACGACCGGGAACTTGCGGCTGAGGAAGATGGTTGGCTCGGGCATGATCAGGTTGGTCTGGAAATCCTCTCCGCCAAAAGGAGAGGCATTGAGGTTCGGAAACACTAACCCATTCGTGGGGTCTTTCAGAGCAGGCGCATTGCCTGCCTTGTCGTGCCAGGTCTGAAAGTGCTGTGTCTCGGTTGGGCCGATACTGAGCAAGATGCGCAACACTTCCGGATGGGTGACCCGCTGAGCCAGCGAGGGATAGAGGCTGGTGCCACCTTGCTCGATAAACCCAAAGTGGAATCCCGCCGTATTGGCGATCGCCTGGATGTGGTCGTTAGGGGACAGGTCGCCATCGTGCCTGGGAATCGCCGGGAACTTCCCATTCTTCAAACCTGGGATGGCTTGAGGGAACGTGTCACCGAAATCGGGATTCTGCATGCGGCTGCGGTACCGAGTCCAATAACTGGTGTCCACGGTGAGCTGCATGAGGTTGGTGAGCCGTCCGATGTGCTGGGCGCCTGTCGCTTTACTGCTCGGCAACGTGCGAAACTTATCCAGGTTGACGGGATCGGCGCCCTTCGAAACCAGGTACGCGTTGATGAACGTGAAGTGGGTCATCTCATCCTCGGTATTGTCGTGGATATACTGGGGCATGTCCCCATCCAGCACTTGAAGAGCTTTGGTGTAGGCCGCACTCCCGCTCCCCCCCGGGACTTCGCTGTCCTGGATTCCTCCCAGTTCGTTGTATTGTCGCCACAGGTCGGTCTCGAGGATTTCGGCCGCAGACAGGAACCTGAGGATGGCCACGTCTCCCTTTGTGAGACTGTCACTACCTTCTTCAGCGAAGGCCTGCAACGATAACCCATTGGTCAACAGCCCGGCGCCGGTGGCTCCTGCTGCTCCTACCGTCAGTCCCTTACGCAAAAAGGAACGGCGGCTGGTAGCATGTTTCGATGGTTGTACCTTGTGTATCATGATCTTTTCTTTCTGCGTCTAGCGCGCGTTGTGTTACACGATCTTTTCCTGATCGTGGCTGAGTCCATCACGAGGCACACAAGCCTAGACCCGTGTGTTCCGTGAACAACGGATGTATATCATTTGTGGAGCTCCCCATTGCACTAACGTGCTAGTGATTACTACGCAGAATGGTTACAGACGCAAGGGCGGTATCGACGGACCTATGGACTCAGCTACAGCGCTCAATGTCATCTCGCTGGGGGTGCATAACGCCCGCCTCCAACTGGACCGCGACCCCAGTGAACTGGCTGAGGCGCTGGACTATGTGTTCGAGTTGGCCGAAGCGGCACTGATTGAGATGCGAACCTTGATTTTCGAGCCAGGGCCCGAGTCGCTGGAGACCGAGGGGCTGGTGACAGCGCAGATTCAAACCTTCAGCGTTGATGCTTTGAGCCGAAAATAGCCAGATTCCGTCCAGGCCCAGTGCTACGAAAGGTGTCATGGGCCGCAAAGTAAGTGAACATTCTCCTCAAACAGGAACTCTGGCCTCTCGACATTTTGCATAGGTAGAAGTGGATGATCAGAGTCAATGGTTCTACACGAGTGTCTGTGCGGCGCGTAGCTGCTTAAGGTGCTCAGGGGAGGATTCGAGAGGAACTGCAAAATCGGGACACGCATCGGGACACAATCGGGACACTGCCCCATGACAGCGGGACGCCCAGTCCGCTACACTTCGAGTAGAGAAACAACGAGTGGGCATGCAGCATCCCGACCGCTCTATGGAGGTATCAGCTCGTCGTGGATAGACGACCCTGACACATCGTATTGATCGCTCTCATGAGCAGCACACCACTCGGCGTCTGCTCATGAGAAGCCCTGTTCATGTATCCTGAAGGAGAAGAATACACATGCAGACACAAACGCAACTGCGCACATCCAACAAGTTACTCGTTCCTATTGTCCTCCTGGTCATCGATGGGCTGTACAACATCCTTTCGTTCTTCATTCCCCTCATCTCGCTCTCAACGGGGCACTTCGATGGGATTGCTCGGCCCATCCCGGTCATTGTGGTCGTCCTGGTGCTCGCCCTCGTGAGCCTGGTTGCTGCGTGGGGTCTCAGGCAGCGTCGAGGGTGGGCGCGCATTGCTGGGCTGGTCAGTACCGTCATCCTGCTCCTGCTTGCTATTGTCGGGATCATTCTTCCGGTGACGGGTGGCCAGCTTGACCTTGGTCCGATCATTGATATCCCCTTGAATATTGTTCTCCTGGTCTTTCTCTTCCAACCCACAGTCAAGCAGGCTCTGGTGTAGAGGACGACCAGCGACAGACTGTTTCCTTTGAATGGATCGTTCAGTCATAAAGGATGGGCGAGCACGCATGGCTTGCCCATCCGAAGACCTGGTGGGCTACGCCATTCAGTCCAGTGCCACTGATAAGCAGCCGATTGCGCAACTGGATATGGCACCCTAGCTGCAGTGGTGCAGACGCAAGGAAGATAAACATGAGAGATGGTACTATCGAGATGCACATGGTCAACGGGAAAGGGCCGTTGGCTCTTCCACGGGGACTTCCTCCAGAGCCTTCGTCCCCTGGCTCCGCGGAGCCAGCAGCTGCAGAGCGTGCGCTGAGCATTCCCGCACTTGCCGAGCAGTGTCGACGGGAAATCCAGGCGTACCATCGTGGAGAGCCTTCCAATGAGGCGTATGGCCTCGAACTGCTGTACCGCGCGATCGTGCAAGGAGATCAGGATGCCTGGGCAGGAATACAGCAGTGCTTGAGCGAGCAGGTGCGTGGCTGGCTGCATGGTCATCCTCGTCGAGAGGCGGCCCTTCGCTGGGAGGGCGAAGAGTCCTATGTGGCGCTGGCCTTTGAGCGGTTCTGGCAGGCCACTACCGGGCAGCAGATGCAATTCAGGACGCTCGCTGGGGCTTTGGCCTACTTGCGTGCGAGTCTGCACGGGGCTATCGTGGATACCCTGCGGACCTACTCGCGGCCAGCAGAAGTCTCCTTGCCGGAGTCAGGAGTGGCAGGTGAGCCACATATGGAAGACCAGACCAACAGCAGTGAGCTGTGGGAGATCCTCCAAACGATACTGCCGAGTGCGCGTGAGCAGCGACTAGCCTATCTGTTCTATCACTGTGGCCTCAAGCCGAGAGAGATCGTGCGCTTCTGTCCACAGGAGTGGAGTGATGTCCAGGAGATCTATCGTCTGCGCCGCAACATGCTGGAGCGAGTCTTGCGCCATGCAGACCAGCTCCGTTGGCGGCTCAATGATGGGGAACCACGATAAAGAGGTGAGAATATGTCTTAATGTCGACATCCCCAGACTGCCTGTATGGTAAGATAGGATAAAGACCTGCATTCCTGCGTGTATCGTGGGGCAGGTCGCCGACCGAGAAGCGAGCAAAGGAGCAGATGATGGATCTGCATCAGAGAGCAGCACGCAGCAAGAGCAACACGCGTGAAAGAGAGCACACCAGGCTTGAAGAAACACTGCATGGCGGCTTTCTGGTGCTCGCACGGGGCGCATGGATTGCGTTCGCACTGGTGGAGCTTGTGCTGTTCATCGCTGGGATCTTCGCCTACGCGGCCCAACTGCACACCATCTGTACAAATACGATACATGTGACCTGCAACTACTGGCAGCCCACACCGGGCAACGTCCATGCGCTTGCGCATCTGGGCCTTTCGCTCTTTGACTACGCCGCCGTGTTTCTCACCATCGACATCCTGGTTTCGTTGATCTTTTGGGGCGTCGGCCTGCTCATCTTCTGGCGGAAATCCGAAACCTGGATTGGTCTGTTTGTCTCGCTCCTGCTGATCATGTTCGGAGCTGCTGGTATCTCGACTACCCTGAGTAGGGCCTTCCAGGCGTTGTACGCCGCACCAGTAGTCGTCCTGCTGCTCATCTTACTAACCTTCATCCAGTTCTCGGCTCTTGCTGCCTTCCTGTTGACGTTCCCTGATGGACGATTTGTGCCGCGCTGGTCGTGGGTCGTGATCCTGCTCTGGATCGCACAAGACGTGTTCTTCCAATTACCTGCACCCTTCAATGTCTCGTTCTGGCCTCTCCCTCTGTTCGCTGCCGAATTGCTCCTCACGTGGGGCACGGCGCTAGCTATCCAGGTCTTTCGCTACGTGCGCGTCTATGATCGGGTGGAGCGTCAGCAGGTCAAGTGGCTGTTGTTTGGCCTGGCCATCTTCTTGACTCTGAACACGCTCTACCGGGGCATGGAAAATCTGGTTCCTGGCTGGAGTCGCCCTGATTCCCTCTATCAGTTAGCCGATGGAACGGTGACCGCGCTCCTCTTTGTGACCATCCCGCTCGCCATTGGTGTTGCCATCCTGCGCCATCGCCTCTTCGACATCGATCTCATCATCAATCGCACCCTGGTCTATGGCACCTTAACTGCCTGCGTGATCGGCATGTACGTGCTTGTGGTCGGGTATTTCAGTGCGCTCTTCCGTACTGGCAATAATGCCGTCATTTCGCTCATCGCTACCGGCCTGGTCGCCGTGCTGTTCCAACCGTTGCGCAATCTCCTCCAGCGTGCCATTAATCGGCTGATGTACGGGGAACGTGATGATCCCTATGCCGTGCTGGCTCGCCTGGGCAGTCGCCTGGAGGCGACGCTTGCTCCAGATACTGTGCTCGCGACGATTGTCGAAACGGTGGCTCAGACGCTCAAACTGCCCTACGTGGCCATTGCGCTGCTCCCTGAACGGCCATTGTTCACCGCAACAGCAGCCAAGACGGCGGGAGCCATGGCCGGAGCAGGAATCGAGGTGCCAGACATCGTGGCCTCCTACGGCACACCAATGCCTAACCCGCTACGGGTGCCGCTGATCTCCCAGGCCGAGACGATTGGCTACCTGCTCCTGGCTGCTCGCGCAGGCGACACGTTCGGCAAGACCGATGAGCGCTTGCTGACGGACCTGGCGCGGCAGGCAGGTGTGGCGGTGTACGCTGTGCGACTGACCACCCATCTCCAACACCTGACGGAGGGCTTGCAGCAGGCCAGGGAACGCCTGGTGACGACGCGCGAGGAAGAACGCCGCCGCCTGCGCCGGGACCTGCACGACGGCCTGGGGCCGACTCTAGCCAGCCTGACCTTCAAAGTCGATGCGGCGCGCAATCTCCTCACCCGGGATACCGAGCGGGCGAACATGCTGCTGGATGCCGTGAGGCAGCAGGCCCAGGAGGCGATTGCGGATATTCGCCGCCTGGTCTACAATCTGCGTCCCCCGGCCCTGGACGAACTCGGCCTGCTCTCGGCACTCCGCGAACAGGCGGCACACTCCCAACACCAGGGACTTGAGGTCGTCTTTGATACCCCGCCGTCTCTCCCAGCGTTACCGGCAGCTGTTGAAGTGGCCACCTATCGCATAGCCCAGGAAGCCCTGACCAATGTTGCCCGCCATGCCCAGGCGCAGCACTGCCTGCTGCGTCTTTCCATCGACGCCGAGGTAGTGCATCTGGACATCAGCGATGATGGGCAAGGCATCCCGGCTTCACATCGCATCGGGGTTGGGCTGCACACCATGCAGGAGCGCGCGCGCGAATTGGGGGGAAACTGCGCGATTACACCCGGCCCCTCCGGGGGTACCACTATCCGAGTCAGGTTACCACTGGGAGCAGCAAGGGATGCGCTGCCCACATCCGCCCAGGAGACAGAACACCAGCAGCAGGAAAGCACCAGCGCACCTGACGTGCGCCTGATGCATCAGGAGGAATAAGGAGGAGCCATGGACCCGATTCGTATCCTGATTGCCGACGATCACCCCCTGTTCCGCGACGGCTTGCATGCCTTGCTGGATTCGGTCACGGATATGCAGGTGATTGGCGAGGCAGCGACCGGTGACGAGGTGCTCGCCCAGGCACGCGCCTTACAGCCCGAGGTCATTCTGATGGATATTAAAATGCCGGGCATCAACGGGATTGAAGCCACCCGCCGCATCCTACAAACCAGTCCCCACATCCACATTCTCGTCGTGACGATGTTCGAGGACGACGACTCCGTCTTCGCCGCCATCCGCGCCGGAGCACGCGGCTACCTGCTCAAGGGAGCCATCCAAGAGGAGACGTTGCGTGCCATTCGCGCTGTGGCTCACGGCGAGGCGATCTTTGGTCCTGCCGTCGCAGAGCGCCTGATACGCTATTTCGGCTCTACGAGACCAACCGCGAAGAGTGGACCCGCGCAGTTCTTCCCGGAGCTGACGGAGCGTGAATACGAGATCCTCACCCTGATTGCGCAGCGCAAGTCTAATGCCGAGATCGCTGCCCGCCTTGTCTTGAGTCCCAAGACGGTGCGCAACCACGTCTCCAACATCCTCAGCAAGCTCCAGGTTGCCGACCGGACCGAAGCAATGCATGCTGCGTGGACAGCAGGACTGGGACAGGGAGGCGGGGAGCCCACACCTACAAATATGTAATACAGTCCCGGCTTCTACATCCTCTCTTCCTTGTTTCGTTTTGTTTATTATGCGCACTACTTTGCGGCTGGTGACAGCTTAGTAGCGCTACCCCGTCTACAGACGCTGGAGGAATGCGAGTATCGCTGCATTGACCTCTTGAACGCGCTCCAGTTGTATCCAGTGCCCACAGCCCGAAAGGACGGTTTGGCGGAGATTAGGGACGAATTGCTGCATCCGTTCGATCCATCTGCTCGCACCCACCACTTCAAAGGTCGGATCCTGGTCACCCCATAGGAAGAGGGTGGGCTGGGGAATGCTGGCTCCACTATAGGCAGCCAGGAGTTCCCAGTTGCGGTCGATATTGCGGTACCAGTTGAGGCCACCGCGAAATCCAGTGCGCTCAAACTCGGCGGTGTACACATCGAGATCCGCCTCGGTGACCCAGGATGGCAGGGACGCGGGATTGCCAGCCGAGTTGAGTGGGCCAGCCTGTGGATCGGGCACAATGGGATGCCAGCGTTCGGAAGGCGGCGCGTCCCCTGAAAGTCCGTACCAGAGGCGGCGCATCGTGGTACGGACGTCACGCTCGAATTCGGCTTCGGCGACACCGGGTTGCTGGAAATAGGACTGGTAAAAGAATTGGTCCCCCAGGGCTTTCTTCCAGGACTGCGTTGGTGGAATGGTGGCTCGCTCTCCATGAAGCGGGCCACGAGGAAGATAGGGGACACTCATCGTGATCAGCACTGGGAAACGGTCAGGACGCATCAGCGCCGCATTCCAGGCGAGGACGCTGCCCCAGTCGTGGCCGACAAGAATCGCCTGTTGTTCACCGAGCACGTCGAGCACGCCCACCAGGTCACCGACGAGGTGCAGCAGCGTATACGCTTCGATAGCATCTGGCTGGTCGGTCTGGCCGTATCCTCGCAGGTCGAGGGCAACGACGTGGTAGCCAGCTTTGGCCAGCACGGAGAACTGGTGCCGCCAGGAATACCAAAGCTCAGGGAAGCCGTGGCAGAGAAGCATGAGGGGGCCAGTTCCCTGCTCGGCGATGTGTATACGCAAGCCATTGGTGTCGACAAATCGATGTGACAGGGCGTCTAGCGGGATATTTGTCGCGTTCTTTTCGGTTGCCATTGGATCCTCCTCCCTGTAGGGACGTGAGAATGAAACGTTCTTTGATTCATTTCCCATTTAAGATATGTGTTTTGGCTCACGAGTAGGGCCGGTTGGTTGCTCAACTCCCTGGCCGAACAGGTGCAAAATGCTTTCCATTTTGTCCAACGCTGCCTCATCTAAAGTGTTGAAGAGTCCCAGGTAGATGATGTCCACCAGGCCAAGCATCGCGATGCGCGCGGAAATACGCAAATTGCGACGAAACGCCGTTGGCTCGCGCGGCGTGACGACAAGCTTGATATCGGCAAAGCGAGCCAGCGAGGAGCGCGGGTTGCCAGTGATCGCGATCGTGGTCGCCCCTTGCTGGTGCGCCAGGCCGAGCGCCTTCACTGTCGCCCTGGTTTCACCGGCATACGAGAAGGCCATAGCCACATCCTGGCTGCTTATCAGCGATGCCGACGCCAGCTGATTCGCGATATCGGGTAACCAGCTCACGCTCAGGCCAAGGTTCAAAAAGCGATTGAAGGTATCGAGGGCTACCGATGACGAGATGCCCATGGCGTACAGGTCAATGTGCCGGGCCTGCTGAATGGCCTCAATCGTCTTTTCTACGTCGCCCATATCCACGCTGCGCAAGGTCGTCAGGAGTGCATCGATGTCGGCACTGATCGCTTTATTCGCAATGTCTTGCAACGTATCACCGCGCGCAATGGCGGCCTGATTCAGGTGAAGTGGAGTGTTCACTTCCGCTGCCAGATCAAGTCGAAATGCTTTGAAACCGCTGTAGCCCAGCGCCTGGCTAAAATTCGAGAGCGTTCCCTGGCTGACCCCAATCTCTTTTGCTAATTGATCCGT
>WNFI01426974.1_pt1 | contig 11111 bp, 15 predicted proteins | sample 5400471 | NCBI WGS metagenome assembly WNFI01 (sample SAMN13153348, study PRJNA577476) | soil metagenome | isolation source: 100 cm saprolite on Douglas fir-dominated hillslope | place: USA:California | collected 2013-09-17 | reverse complement strand
TTTTTAAGAGGCTCCACCTGCAACTGTGTTGCAGGTGGAGCCTCTTAAAAATCAAGTGAGTGATAGGGGAGAAGACAAGGATGGGTGGCCTTGACTTGTGCAGTCACTAGGGAAAGTGGGAGGGAAAAGAAAAGAAAAGTTTGACCTTTTTTAAATACACGTCATGGCAATCTCCGTGTTTTCTCTCTCCACAGGTCGAGCTTGAATGAACAGCAGGGGCGATTATCCGACCTTAATGATTGTTTTTCCTCAGGCTTGTCAGTGCTTGTGTCAGCAGTTCAGCTCAACCCGTTCTCGACTATCTATTAAATTGCAAGTGTCCGTCCACCTTTACAATAACCATCTCACTGTCGGGTCTCCGTTCGGGCCAAGAAAGTAGACTCGAGGTAATTTGTCTTATTTACTGCTCTCAATCATATGAAGGTCTTCCTGCGTGTAGCTCTCTCTGTGCCTCGTTGGCTCCATCATTCATGAATCACCATGTTAACGCCCAAGGTTCCTCTCCCACAGCGTCAGACTTAAGCAACTGTCTAACACAAATTTTGAGCACCAGACCCGCTGACGCTGGGCCAGATCTCGCGGTCCGCTTAATTTGCCCAGATTGCAAAGATCCCAACCCAAAGATTGTCGAGGAGTTTGAAAGCGGGGACCTCGTATGCGGTGATTGTGGACTCGTGTTGGGGGATAGGATCGTGGATACAAGAAGCAAATGTAAGCTCACGTTTCGCGTGCAAGACAGCCCCTGACTCATCATGCCTCATAGGGCGTATTCTTCGCGGAAAATCGACAGATGCGATCGTCGCGTGCTGTATTTTTATCGCCTGCCGCCAAGGAAATGTTCCCCTTCGTTCAAAGAAGTTTGTCAACTCACTCGTGTACCAAAGAAGATCATCGGACAGTGTTTTAAAGTCATCGAACATGCTTTTAGTCTCACAGCTCGCCCTTCCACTGCTTCTGCTGCTGGTACTCCGAATGCATCTGGCAACACGGATGGAACTGGCGGAGGCGCAAGTACAGGCTCATCTCCCGAAGATTTGCTCGCTCGTTATTGTTATTGTAACCACCTCGACCTTCATCCGAGCGTTCAGGGTGTCTGTCGTGACGTCGTGCTTCTTGCGCGCGAGCACTCAGTCGCTCAAGGACGAAGCCTTGTCAGCATCGCTGGAGGCGCCATTCTTTTCACTAACCACCAGACAACCCTCCCACCAAGTGCATGCCTTGCCAAACCGTCCCGAAGTGGGTATGGGCGCTCATCGTAATTCCGTTCGAGTGCCTCCTCGTCAATGACCTGCTGCAGGCCCAGATCTACTGCGGAGGAGTGTTAGTGACGCTGGCCTTCCCAGTATGGGACAACTAATCAGGGATAAACGCAAGATGTCTCCGGGTGTGGTGCGGAGGGATTCTGTACCCGTAAGTACCATGTTCAAAACTACCATGGTTGTCCCAGTACAATGAGCCGTCACCCAGACTATCGATAGCAACAGCCATGCTTCTGGAGGACGTGAGCACGACGCGGGCCCCGCCATTACTAAATGGGAGTAGCTGCCTTTATTCCCTGACTTGCTGCGTTCCATTGCCAAGTATGTAAGTCCTTGAGTTTGCGTGTATTCAAGGCCAGATTTGATATTTGTTTGTAGATCCAGTGTTGGTCCACCAAACAAAATCCAACGAGCCCTTCCTTTCCTTCTTTGTGGCTCTAATATCATTGCTCAAGCACCCCCAACCCAAGAGCGTATCGCCGCATATGTCATTCCCGCGATTCACATTGCCTTGGCGAGCCTTGCGAACAAGCCGTTTAATCGCAGGCCCCTTGTGGTTATTATTTCTACCACTGTCGATCAGGCCACTCAGGCCCAGAGAATGGCCCGGGATCTTGGCAACCCCGTTGGCGTTCACTCCGCCCTTGGTGTCGGTACTGGTGGTGATGTCGTGCAAGAGCTTCGCATGTTACAACAGAACATGCCGCACATCCTTTGCGGAACACCACAGAAGCTTCATGCATTGTTCACGTCTCCTGGCGGTCTTCCTGGTCAAGAGGCTCACTTCCTTGTGCTCGATGAAGTTGATCAGCTCATTGCGCGAAATCTCCATGAATTCATTTTCAATATCGTCAAGCTCTTCCCTTCTCCTTATGATAACTCCCGCTCCCATTCCGCACCCCGCATCCTTTTGCCAAGCTTCATGGCCGACGAGTGGAATCTGGACATCTAATCTCAGGAGGGCTTTGCGAAGATGAAGGAAATCATGGCCGATCTTTTAGCCTATGCAACCAACGTGTGATTCGGGGCGATCGTCGCCCTCCGTTCGCTCAAGGGAATTGAAGGTGTGATCAATCTATTGGATAGGCTCAGCAGTGCTTCAGATGCTGACTATGCTGCCAACTTGACCAGCGGTTTGCTCTCAGACTGGAACTTGGGGAATCGATATGGACTGATGTCGCCCATGAGGTCAACAATCATTTGTGCAGCATGAATATCATTATAGCCATGGTGAATGATGAACATTGATTGATGATGTTGTTAGGTTGCAGACGCAGCATGTTCATCGCCACGCAAGACACCTGAAGATCGGAATCGCATTCCTATTACAATGTGGTGTGCTTCCTAAGCTACGCTTGGAGTAACGTGAAAAAGGCGCCCATCAGGTGGGAACCGCCTCGTACCTCGATTTGATAACAAAATAAGATCCATCTATGGGTAACCACAGCCCCGATCTATATGACACGTACGTAGACTGACCACGTGATCAAGTGGCGGTGGCCGTGACACGTCGTTCATCTGTACATAAGGGCTTCTCCTAAGTGCTTGCAGTTTCCTCTACCCTTCCCTCTTCCCTCAGAATGCATCTCCCTTCTCTTTTAAGGTCCTCATTGCTAATTGCTGCGACTGTTGCCCCCTGGTATGCACACGTTTCTTCTGTCAACCTTCACCTCCCGACCAATTGTTTTGTTTGGGCTTCGATGTGAATCTAGGTTAGCGGCGGCGGATGAGGGTCACAGCGATGTCATAGAGCTCACTTCAGATACCTTCGAGGCGGAGACGCAGAATGCGGCGCTGATACTTGTCGAGTTCTTTGCGCCATGGTACTTATGAGTAATCAACTGTGGAATTTCTCTCATTCGATCCGATCAATGTTAGGTGTGGCCATTGCAAAGCTCTCGCTCCTCACTACGAGGAGGCTGCTACTGCCTTGAAGGACAAGGACATCAAATTGGCCAAGGTTGACTGTGTTGCTCAAGCAGATCTCTGTGCGGAAAACGGGGTTCAGGGATACCCAACTCTCAAAATTTTCAAAAAGGGGAACTCAACGGACTACAATGGACCTCGTCAAGCTGATGGAATCATAAAATATATGACCAAGTGAGTGATCTACTTATCACATTCGTGATATTTCTGAGTTCCATTCTAGGCAATTGCTTCCATCCGTTACCACCGTCACCGCGGACAACTACGAAGAATTCAAGGTTGCGGATAGTGTCGTTCTGTTCGCCTACGTTGCTTCTACAGAAGATGCACCTATCCCTGTTTTCTCCGCCGTCGCTGAGAGCTACCGAGACAAGTATTCGTTTGGTTTGACCACTGACGGGGCTCTCGCAAAGAAGGCTGGGGTCAAAGCTCCTGCTATCGTTCTATACAAGAAGTTCGATGAAGGCCGTGTCAACCTTCCCTCTGATAAGGTTGCTACTGTTACCGATGACTCTTTCGTCGAATGGATCAGGTCGAATGCTGTTCCGCTCATCGATGAGGTTTCCCCCGAGAACTACAACTACTATGTTACTACTGGTCTTCCTCTCGCCTACATCTTCATTGAGCCCACGGATCCTAAGAAGGAAGAGCTCATCAAAGAGTTAACGCCCATCGCAAACGAGCACAAGGGCGTCCTCAACTTCGTCTCGATTAATGCGGCCATGTACAGCGAGCACGCCAAAACCCTCACCCTTCCCGAGGCCAAGTGGCCCAGTTTTGTTGTCCAGGACATCAAGACCGAACTTAAGTACCCCTTGAACCAGTCTCTCGAGGTCAACTTTAAGACCGTTAGTAACTTGGTTAACAAGCTTGTCGCTGGCAAGTTGGAGCCTACGCTGAAGAGCGAGCCTATTCCTGAGGAGCAGACCGAGAAGTATCATCAACTTGTAGGACACACCTTTGAGAAGGTTGTCTATGATGACAGTAAGGACGTCTTCTTCCAGCTCTCCGCGCCATGGTAAGCTCAGGCTCTCTTCCTAATGAACTGGTTGTACTTACGGGACGGAATTTAGGTGCGGGCACTGCAAGCGTCTCTTGCCTACCTGGGAGACTCTGGGCGAGGCTTACGCTGACCAAGCGGACCTCCTTACCATGTATGTATTCCGTTCCTTCGTTCACCTCCGTCTCTGGGACTAAACCACGCGCACCACAGCGCCAAGATGGATGCTACGGTGAATGATCTTCCAGTAGGGACTCCTTTCAAGCTCACTGGATTCCCTACTCTCAAGTTTAAGCCTGCTGGGTCACGCGAATTCATCGACTACGAAGGAGATCGTTCGATTGAGTCTCTCGTCGAGTTCATCCACTCCAAGGCGAAGAACAGCCTAACTCAACCCACCATCAAGACTCCAGAACCAGAGAATCCCAAAGCTTCACCCGAAACTACTCATGAAGCCTCTACTGAGGCCACTCCTGAAGTCACTCCTCGTGAAGACTTATAGACGCTCAAAAGATGGTCAATTTGGATGGAGAACTCTGACTTGTTCAAGTGTATATCGCGATTTGTGCTGATATCTATTTTTCAGTCCTAGTATTTACTTGTATATCGTCACATTGAATTTGGATTCTTTTGACGAAATCCGGAGTCCAATGGTCACAACGAGGATAATAGTCATCGGTTCAGTAGCTAACTTGGACAAACTTGTATTCGTTCTCGTATGGATGATAGTCGAATGAGATCGTTTAACACTGTCTCTGCAGTCACTGGCGAGGGATCATTCACTTTACTTACACGCTGTAAATTCCGCGAGGTCGGAAGGGTGACGTTTGTCCCAATCTTGGTTCTTGGGGAGACCATCACTAATTCCGGGAAACTCGCTCTGCATCGGGTGGCCTACATATATGAATGGTCCGAATGGTCCAGGTTGAAAGGTATATGGATAGACCGTGGATGCGTGAACTGAGTCACTGAGACAGTAAGGAACGTAGACACCGTAACTGCTGCCTTGGAAGGTGAATAGCAATATGCACTGCATACATCCTTGAGCTTGCTCTTGTTGAGCTGAAAATGGGTCCAGGCCGGCCAATCAGTGTCTCGATAAAGGCAATAAGTGTTACACGAGTAAGCACTGTGCGACGATCGATGTTCGATGTCGCTCCTCAGGCGCTACGTCTATGGCTTGTAGACGAGTACATGTGACGCAACATGTGGCGCAATGGATCAGGAAGACAGCAAACAAAGGGATATACGCCCCAGGTTTCCCGCCTACCAAGGCGTTTCTATTGGTGGCGGACAAACCACCGGCGACGTGGACCCGGACTGCTGCCACTCGTAACAATAAGCACGGGTCTGACCCTGATGCTAGTATTAACTGGTTAGTCGTTAATTTCCCGCGCGAGTACTTTGCCAACCACGATGGAGGGCTGGAGCCGGAGCCAAGAGTTTCGGGGTTCGGATAGTTCACCTAGCGCTTGCCGCACCTCGACCCCTTCATACTCCAGCCCACGCTCGACAATATCGAGGTGAAGACCATCATTCGCTTAACAAGCTACAGGACCCACTTCTCGATTGTTGCTCGAACAGAAGGATTATTAAAAAAACTTGGACAAGTTTGTTTTTCGTCTTTGAGAGCACAGTAGAAGGAGGTAGGTATCATAATGGCAGGAGCGGCAGGAGCATATTGTTCTGAGTTTCGTGTGATGCTCTCCTTCGCTTTATCACCTTGACGCGACAATTCCTAGGTCATGGGCGGAGTCTGACGTTATGGCCAGGAAAGAAATCGCTCTTTCGTTTCCACTTGTGCATGCGGATTATCGTGACACTCATCATGCGGACAACGGATACCGCATGGGACAAAAGAAGGGCTTCCGCACTTATCAAGGGGAAGACCGAATCACTTGTCTAGTCTTCTGATGATTCGCACGATAGACAAATCATGCCAAAGAGAGCGGGGAGTAACTTTTTCCTTCGTTTGAACAGATGTGAGAAGCGAGTACGAACCCGAGACTGAATATCTAGGCAGCACGTGCGAGAGACAGCAGTAATAATCCCCAGCTTTTCCAAGTATCCAAAGGGGTGGCAATGATTCTGCCGATTTGCCGAATGCACTGGAAGATCATCCTGAGATATTACTATAATGAGGCGATGTGGTGAAGGTGAGGCTTCAGTTTTAGTTATAACGCTGCCTGGGGGGATCTTCCCATAGGGGCTAGCCTCAGATACCAAAGAGTGAGTTAAGCCCCTGCAACGCTGCCCCGTGTGCAGAGCTTGATGCCGCCAAGAGATCTCCAGTGCGGTCACCTCCTCCACCGTCTTAAGACGGGACGCCTCCTACGAGTGCAGAAAGGGATCTTCCCCTCGAGATGAATTCAAGGCATATCTAATGCGCCCTCATCATGTTCAGGGGGAGCGTCACGGTAGGAAAGCTTTAGCTACATTACCAGCCAACTGGGGCTAACTCCACCACCTTCAGGTTCGTGGAAGGAGAATAGTGCCAACGCAGAAGTGGTCAAGATGATGTAGACGGGGCCTGATGAAATTTTCTGGAAGTTTGGACAAAACATCTCCGCAGTTCGGTCCTCGCCGGTTATGGGAGGCAACACCGCCAAATTCTGGATCGACACTCCGAAGTCTACGGCTGGCCCAGCGGTTGCCGGGGGCATGAACCCCTGGCTCTGCACAGCGGCAACCGCAAACTTCGGGTTGGCTCCCACGCCAGGTACTTGCAATTCTGGGCTCATTTCTAGGAACTAGGACCACGACGTTTAGAGACGACGTCAGATGGTGCAGTTCAGCCTGAGGGAGCTGACGAACCTTAGACGGCATTGATTGACCGTAACAACCACCGGGTCTTCATTGCGTTGCTGATTTGGACAGATTGTGTGAGTGTGCCTTGAGGATGACGGCGGTCCAAGCACATACGTACGGTTACGGGTGGGGGAGGAGAGCCTTACGAAACAGGCCCTTCCGCTCGTCGCCAGCGTCTGCTTTTGACTCATGGTCACCAGAGATCATGGTACAGGATCGAACGTGATGCAAGTGTCTGCGGTTCTGAAACGGAGAAGTATCCTCTGACCATGACCCTTAATTCATACATATAAGGCTGGAATACTTACCTTTTGTCCGGGTAATCTTCACAGCGTGCAGTTCGCCTCAGATACTTCTTGTGTGGTTCGCATCGCTAGTTCAGCTCTATCCTAGAGCCTATCGAGAGGATCGCAACCATGAGATATCCACCGGCTACACGGCGTACTAGACCTAGGTTAGTTTCTATATGATGTATCTCATTCTACCAGCAATTGCATAGTCGCCGACATCCATGATCAAGCCTCAAGAAGAAATCCTTTCCAGACAAACAGGAAAAGGCAATATGGGGTTGATGAGGTATCTTTATCGACCACAACTGGAGTGTCGCGTGCGTACCCACGGTAAGAGGTGGGAGAGGATGATTCATTATATCGAACCTTGTAGTGGTTTCAGATTTGACAAGCGGAGATAGGTGCATGGAGATCTGTGAGAGGACGTGTCGTCTCAGTTTGGTCTCAGTCGTGCGCGTCAAGTGCTTGAACAATTACCTCCTTGCTGCACACTTAATTTATTTGGTGTCAGTTAACTAATTCATGTCGCCTCGCAAAAGCTCAACTATCTGTTCAACTTGATTGCTCAAGACATGTACGTCCGGTGATGCCCAATGTTCGATTCATGACTCGCCTCGATGACACACGGAACTCAGTCGCGCTCTGTTGTTTGGAATTAATTGGTAATAGTCACCAAATGGGCTTTCTGCATTTCTAGGGACCTGGTATTTACCAGACGTACCCAAGAATAGCAGTGGTCACTCTCAGATTCTGAATAAGTGACATCGGCCGAAGGCTTCCGGTGCCCTAAAACACTCACATTCATCCTCCATACCTCCCTCCTGTTTCCTCCATCACTTTCTAAGGCTTTTTACCCCCACAATGCCTGCTCCCAATCCAGCGCCTCGAACGTTATATGATAAGATCTGGGATGACCATGTCGTGTGAGCTGGGTGCTAATTGGCATCGACTGTGTACCACTAAGAATTTGAAATCTCCCCCACAGACACCAGCAGGAGAGCGGAGAGGCACTCTTGTACATCGACCGGTGGGCCTCGAGAATAAACTCAAGTCGATCCAATCCCTGATATGAGCTCCGCATAGTCATCTCGTGCACGAAGTTACTAGCCCCCAAGCCTTTGAGGGTCTGTGAGTATACTATCTGTATCTTACTTTCAATATCATTCAAGTGGAACTGAAATATATAACTTGAGCCGGACCGCTCAGCGCCCAGTGCGCAGACCCGATTGCACTCTCGCTACTGTCGATCATAACGTCCCGTAAGCCTTCACTCGAAAACGAACGGAATATCCCCACTAATCTTCGGTATGGTGTCATAGTACGGTCTCTCGCAAAAACTTTACTGATGTGAAGGTCTACATTGAAGAGCCGGAATCCCGTGCCCAATGCATCACTCTCGAGGGAAATGTGAAAGAGTTCGGTTTGACGTATTTCGGAATGTCGGACAAACGGCAAGGTCAGTCACAACTTTCGCAATCTGACTTTCATCCAATTTACTCTAGCCACAACGTAGGTATTGTCCACATCATTGGGCCAGAGCAAGGTTTCACAGTATGTGGATCACGATGAAGCCAGAAAGTAGTTTACGGTTCCTTTTTAGCTTCCCGGAACCACCTGTGTCTGCGGCGACTCACATACATCAAGTACGGTGATTCGTCATCAGCCTAGGCTTAGAGTGACCTTTTTTCCCCTCTAGCACATGGTGCCTTTGGCTCGATTGCTTTTGGTATCGGGACTTCCGAGGTCGAACACGTCCTCGCTACTCAAACCCTTTTACAGCGGAAGTCAAAAAACATGCGAATTAACGTCCACGGCATCCTCCCCCCTGGTTGTGCATCGAAAGATGTTATTTTGCACATCATCGGTGTAATCGGGACAGCAGGTGGCACCGGGTGTGTCATTGAGTACGCTGGAAATGTTTTCGAGGAGATGAGCGTGGAGGCCAGAATGAGCGTCTGCAACATGAGCATCGAAGCTGGTGCTCGCGCTGGGATGGTAGCCCCTGATGAGATTACGTTCAAATATCTCAAGGGCCGTCCTCTCGCTCCCAAAGGAGATGAATGGGACCGTGCGGTGGCGTATTGGCGCACGCTGAAGTCGGATGAAGGGGCGAAGTTCGACGTCGAGGTGAACATTCGCGCAGAAGACATCGTTCCTACCGTTACGTGGGGTACCTCGCCTCAAGACGTTGTTCCGATTACTGCTGTTGTGCCAGATCCCGCCTCAATCACGGACCCAATCAAGAAATCCGGCGCCGAGCGCGCGCTAACCTATATGGGTCTTAAACCTGGTACGCCTATGCAGGACATTACGATCGACAAGGTCTTTATTGGCTCCTGCACAAACGCACGTATCGAGGATCTGCGGATTGCTGCTGGTATTATCGTTTCAGCCACCTCGGTCGATTCCTCCATAAGAGTTCCGGACAACGTCCACGCCATGATCGTCCCTGGTTCGGGACTCATCAAGCAGCAGGCTGAGGTCGAAGGCCTCGATGCCATATTCAAGCGTGTTGGCTTTGACTGGAGAGAGGCTGGCTGCTCGATGTGTTTGGGCATGAATCCTGATCAGTTGTCCCCTGGTCAGCGATGCGCCAGTACCAGCAACCGAAACTTCGAAGGGAGACAAGGGTCTGGTGGACGTACACATCTGATGAGTCCCGCGATGGCAACAGCAGCTGCTCTCACTGGAAAGTTGACGGACGTGCGCAAGTTCCTGAAGGCATCGCAGAATTCGGATCCTAACCAAGTGAAGCTCAAGGTGACAAGCGCATTCGACTATCTTACGGATCAGACACTCCCCCCACCAAAACCCATGCCTCTGTCGGATTCTCCGTCCGCTGCTGCTGTGGGTTCGATGGATCCTGTCCCCGCTCCAATCACCGCCGCTGCATCAACGATCCCGCCATTTACCACTGTCCAGGGTACCACTGCTCCCCTTGACATTGCCAACGTCGATACAGATATGATTATTCCTAAGCAGTTCCTTAAGACGTTGAAGCGCACTGGCTTAGGCAAGGCATTGTTCTACACTCTGAGAGTAGATCCGAAGACAGGAGAACCGACAGATTTCATTCTCAATCAGCCTCCGTATAACCAATCTAGTATCCTTGTTTGCACTGGAGGTAATTTTGGGTGCGGCAGTAGCCGAGAACATGCACCCTGGAGTTTGTCAGTCATAATCACCTCTGGTTGCGGCTGAGTCGCAGATGACTAATGGCGTCTGTCTTTAGGAACGATTTTGGTATCCGTACTGTCATCGCTCCTTCGTTTGCCGAAATTTTCAAGAACAACATGCTCCAAAATGGGATGCTTCCCGTCACACTCCCAGTTGAACAGTGCAAGGAGCTGGCCCATGATGCTCATGCTAGAAAGCATATAGAAGTCGACCTCGAGAGATGTGAGATTCGACGCGAGGATGGAAAACCTGCCATTCCTTTCGAGGTAGATTCCTTCAGGCGTCACTGTCTCCTGAATGGCTTGGACGATATAAGCTTGACACTGCTGAAAGAGGATTCTATCCAGAGATTCGAGGAGAAGCGGAGCGAAGTCTGGCCTTGGCTTGACGGGTTTGGGTACGTTAAGGGTGGCGGTCGAGTACCTGAAGCGCCAACCTCGAAGGGAGAAAAGAAGCTTGATTGGTGAACCCCCCGCTTGTACATCACTGTGTATTAGATCAAATCATTGTGTACTCTGCGAAATTGAACGTGATGAACCTCGGACGTCGCTGGCCGACGGCTATGGCGACCGTTACGTAAGGGGGAACCTAGACAACATTAGTAAATAGAATAATGGGCCAGTTCCGGTGCTCCGCTCTGTTGCCTCGTTG
>WNFI01314185.1_pt1 | contig 11111 bp, 9 predicted proteins | sample 5400471 | NCBI WGS metagenome assembly WNFI01 (sample SAMN13153348, study PRJNA577476) | soil metagenome | isolation source: 100 cm saprolite on Douglas fir-dominated hillslope | place: USA:California | collected 2013-09-17 | reverse complement strand
CTTGAGCAACGATCGTTCCGGGTGGGGGCAAGCGTTATTCCGTAAAGAACGTGGCCATCTGACGAAACTTCTTGTAGCGGCCGTCAAGGAGCTGCGGGACCGGCTGATCCTTCAGCTCGTTAAAGTGTTTGAACAGGACGTGGTCCACCATAGCGGCCGCAGCATCGTGGTCCAGGTGCGCTCCACCGTCCGGTTCGGGAATAATCTCATCGATAATTGCCATTTCTTTCAGATCGGGCGCGGTAATGCGCAGCGCCTGGGCGGCAACCTCTTTCTTGGATGCGTCACGCCACATGATGGAAGCACAGCCCTCAGGCGAGATGACCGAATAAACCGTATTTTCCATCATGAAAACGCGGTCTGCCACGGCTAGCGCCAGCGCGCCTCCGCTGCCACCTTCGCCGGTGATGGTGGTGATGATGGGGACCTCAATGCGGGCCATCTCACGCAGGTTGCGGGCGATGGCTTCCGCCTGGCCGCGCTCCTCCGCCCCCAAACCGGGAAAAGCGCCCGGCGTGTCGATGAAAGTAAAGATCGGCCGCTTGAATTTTTCCGCCATCTTCATGCAACGCAGCGCCTTGCGATACCCTTCGGGATTGGCCTGGCCAAAATTGCGATACACGCGCTGTTTAGTATCACGTCCTTTCTGGTGGCCGATCACCATCACGTTCTCACCGTGATAACGCGCCATGCCGCACAGGATGGCCGGATCGTCGCCGAAGGTGCGGTCACCGTGGACTTCACTCCAGTCGCTGAAAAGCCGCTCAACGTAATCCAGCGTAAAAGGACGCTGTGAATGCCTCGCCAGTTCGGTCTTCTGCCAGGCATTGATGTGCAATCGGATCTGTTCCCGCAAGAAGTTAATCTGGTGTTGAAGGTGTTTGAGCTGTAGATGGGCATCCTGATCGGCGCCGGCCTTGGCCTCAAGCTGTGAGACCTGCTCTTCAATCACTTGCAACTGCCGTTGCGCTTTTACCGCTGGATCCAAAAATAGCTCCTGGCGAATAGCTGCTGGCTGGTAGCTTCTAGCTACTGGCTTCTAGCGAAAATCTTTCGGTGGACCATTTCATTTCAGACTGTCATCCTGAGTGAGCATGAGGGAGCGGAGCGACAGAGGGCGAGTCGAAGGATCCCGAGAATCTGTCCGCAACCATGCCGTATCAGGGAGTTCTCCCATGTTTTAAATTCTTTCGCGCGCTGCTTTTTCGCTCAACAATCTCGGCAAAAGCGGAAGCTCGCACTTACTAGCAGCTAGTAGCTAGCCGCTAATCCACAATCCGCACACTGCCACGACCGCACAAATCTTCCACGCGCGCGATGAAAGAACGGTCTGGACAAACATTATAGCTGTCCGCCTCCATCACCACCATGAAGTCTCCGCTACGTTCCACATCAAACAACACCTTGGCTTCTCCCCGGCGTTCATGGCAGATGGATTGGAGCGCGTCCTCCGTGGCCGGCGTTGCGGTCTCCAGCGGAACGCGGATGCGTATCGCCCGCGGAAGCTTGGGCTGGGCTTCATCCAGCGGTGTTAACTGGCTGACGGCGATCTTGGGATTCGATCCTTCTTCCACGCGAATGCTACAGCGCACTAGCATGGGGATCTCTTGTTTCAGAATGGCTTGCAGCCGCTTGTAGGCCTCCGGAAAAACGATGGCTTCCACCGTTCCCGTCATGTCTTCCATCACAGCGTTGGCGTAAAGGTCTCCTTTGCGCGACTTCATCACGCGGACGCCGGAGATTATCCCGGCAGCATAGACTTCATCGCGGCCCGTACCGCTGGTCATGGCCCCAATGGCTTCTGCCGTGAGCGCGCGGAAGTCTGCCAGCTTGTCCTTAAATTTCTCCATCGGATGGCCCGTGATAAAAAAGCCCAGCACTTCTTTTTCATTGGCCAACCTCTGATGCTCCTCCCACTCCGGGACGCTGGGGAGCTTCTCCCCGCTGCCGTTCTGTTGCTCTTCTTCAAAGACACCGAACAGCCCATGCTGACCCAACTCGGCATCGCGCTGCGATTTCTGCGCACGCTCCATGGCTTTATCCAGCACGGCCATCAGTTGCGCCCGATAGCCAAACGCATCCATGGCGCCGCTCTTGATCAAGGACTCAAGCACACGACGGTTCATCAGCCGCAGGTCAACTTTTTCGCAAAACTCAAAGATGGAGCTGAAGCGGCCAATCTCTTTTCGCGCCGCGATGATGGAATCAATCGCGTTGTGCCCAACATTCTTCACCGCCGCCAGTCCAAAGCGGATGGCGCTTTCATGCGGGGTAAAGTTGGAGTCGCTTACGTTAATGTCCGGCGGCTCCACCGGAATTTCCATCTCACGGCACTCGTTGATGTACTTGACCACGTTGTCCGTGTTGCCCATCTGCGAAGTCAGGAGCGCGGCCATGAACTCCACCGGATAATGCGTCTTCAGATAAGCGGTCTGGTAAGCCAGCAGCGCGTACGCCGCGGAGTGCGCTTTGGGAAAGCCGTACTTGGCAAACTGCTCCATCAGGTCAAATATTTTGACGACCTTCTTTTCCGGGAACCCCCGTTCCAGCGCCCCCCCGACAAAGCGCTCTCGCTGTTTGGCCATCTCTTCAGCAATCTTCTTGCCCATGGCCTTGCGCAGAATATCAGCGTCCCCCAAAGAAAATCCGCCCATCACATTGGCGATGCGCATGACCTGCTCCTGGTAGACGATCACGCCCAGCGTCTCTTTCAGGATCTGCTCCAGCTCCGGCAGTTCATATTCAACCTTTCTGCGGCCCCACTTGCGTTCGATGAAGTCATCAATCATGCCGCCTTGAATGGGCCCGGGACGGTAAAGAGCATTCAACGCAGTGAGATCTTCAATCGTATTCGGTTTGTAGCGGCGCAGAACGTCAGCCATGCCGATGGATTCAAACTGGAATATGCCGGAGGTCAGGGCACTATGAAAAACGCGCTCGTAAGTCTTGGCATCATCGAGCGGAATCTTGTCGAGATCAATGGCGGCGCCGCGCTGCGCAATCAGCTTGAGTGCGTCATCCAGGATCGTGAGCGTGGTGAGCCCCAGGAAGTCCATTTTCAGCAGGCCCATCTTCCCCACCGCGTTCATGTCATAGGCGGTCACGATTTCGTCGTTCTTGGTCTTGTGTAGCGGCAGCAAGTCGGTAAGCGGCTGAGGAGAAATCACTACGCCGGCCGCGTGTACGCCGGAGTTGCGCACCAGTCCTTCCAGCTTCAGCGCCGTATCAATCAGCGCCGTGACCTGCGACTCGTTCTCATACGCCTCCTGCAATTGCGGCGAGTCTTTGAGCGCCTGGTCAATGGTGATGTTCAGCGTGTTGGGCACCATCTTGGCGATGCGGTCAACATCGTTGTACGGGATGTCCATGGCCCGGCCCACGTCTTTGATGGCCGCTTTGGCCGCCATGGTGCCGAAGGTGATGATCTGGGCCACGTTGTCGCGTCCATACTTACGTGTGACGTAGTCGATCACCTCGCCGCGGCGGTTCATGCAGAAATCCGTGTCGATGTCAGGCAAGTCAACGCGCTCGGGGTTGAGGAAACGCTCGAACAGAAGTTCGTTCTGTAACGGATCGATATTGGTAATGCCCATGGAATAGGCCACCAGCGCGCCCGCCGCCGAACCGCGTCCCGGACCTACGGGAATGCTTTTCTCCCGCGCGTAGCGGATGAAATCCCAGACAATCAGAAAATATCCGGAGAACTTCATCTGCCGGATAATGGCGATCTCATGCGATAAACGCTGCTCGTAATCAGCGCGCGATTTCTTCAATCTGCCGGCAGCCTCGAGACTACCCAGCAACTGCCAGCGACGGGCAAAGCCTTCGCGCGCCACGTGCTCAAAATAACTGTCCAGCGTGTAGCCATCCGGTACCGTGAAGTCCGGGAACGGGTTCTTGACCTTGTTCAGTTTGAAATTGCAGCGCTCAGCGATGGCGAGCGTACGCTTGAGCACGTCTTCCCTGCCGGAAAAGAGGCGGCCCATCTCATCCGCGCTCTTGACGAAGAACTGATTGCCGTGGAACTTCAGTCGGTTTGTGTCATTGACAGATTTGCCTGTCTGCACGCAGACCAGCACGTCCTGGGCGTGAGCGTCATCTTCGCAAAGATAATGGCTATCATTGGTGGCCACCATCGGCATGCCTAATTCTTTTTCCAGGCGGAAGAGGTCGGCGTGTATGCGGTGTTCTTCCGGCAGGCCCTGGTCCTGTATCTCGACAAAGAAATTGTCTTTGCCGAAGAGATCACGATAAAACGCGGCAGCATCGCGCGCGGCGTCGAATTTGCCCGCCAAAAGGTTCTCGCAGACCTCACCCGCCAGGCATCCGGAAAGGCCGATCAACCCCTTGGAGTGCTCGGCCAGAAACTTCTTGCTCACGCGCGGCTTGTAATAAAAGCCGCGCATGGAGGCCTCAGAGGTGATCTTGATCAGATTGCGGTAGCCCTCTTCATTTTCCGCCAGCACCAACAGGTGGTTATAGGTGTCGCCTTCGGGCGGCGTGCGCTCGATGTTGTGGTCGTCCTTCTTGCAGACATACAATTCGCAGCCAACGATGGGCTTGACCCCGGCTTTCTCCGCCGCGTCCTGAAACTCAACTGCGCCATAGATGTTGCCGTGGTCGGTCATGGCAACAGCTTTTTGGCCGAGCTCCTTCACGCGCGACACCAGCTTCTTGATGTCGCAAGCGCCATCGAGCAGTGAGTAGTCGGTATGTAGATGAAGATGGACGAATTCTGACATAGGGAGTCTTAAGCTCAATTATAGCGATCTATGGAGCTGTGCATTCCTGTGCAAGTGTGTGGAAAAGCAAGCTTTTATTCCGCGAGCAGAGGCAAGGTCACAATTCTTCTCGGATTCGCCAGCCCAGAAGGGACGAAGAAGTCTAGCTTAGGCGAATATACCGAGTCATGATAACTTCGTGCTGATTCTAAGGTGAGCTGGAGGCGGGTATGCGATTCGCATTGGTTGGTCTGTTGGCAGCATGCACTGTGACGCCATTATGGGCACAGACGAACACCGAAGGTCCGACAGATGAGAAGGCGAAGACCTATAAAGAGGCCTTACAGTATCTGAAACAGCGCCGGATCGATGCTGCGCTTGACAGCTTCAAGAAAGCCGACAAGCAAGACGACGGGCACTGCCTGGTCTGCCAGAAGAAAATAATCAAGTATGCGCTTGAGCTGCAGGACTGGAAGACCGCTGAAACCATTGACGCCGATGGCGTGCTGCAAGATGAACATATTGGCGACGCATCCGTCGAAGGCAAGCTCAAAAAGCTCGTGAACCATACGCGGGAACTGCAAGCCGCGGAAAAACCAGGGCAATGACATTGGGGACTCAGCGACCATGCCTGCTTCCTATGAGATCGACCAGCACCAGAGACTGGTAATCACCACCGCATCCGGTGTGTTGACTCTGGCTGATGCCTTGGCCCACCAGGAGCAGCTTACCGAGGACAAGAATTTTGATCCTGAGTTTTCTCAACTGATCGACCTCTCCGGCATCACTGAGCTGGCCATCGATTCGGCTGGCATACGAGCGCTGGCTATCAGAAACGTATTCTCCGTTCGCTCGCGGCGGGCCGCCTTGGTAAACAGCGAACTGGCGTTTGCATTCGCCAGAATGTTTTCGTCGTTTCGCGAGTTCAGTGGGGAACAGCAGATGGAGATCTTTCGCAACCGGGAAGAGGCCATGGAGTGGCTATCCGCAAATACGTGAAATGCTCTGGTTACCCTTGATCGTAGTGCCGATCTGGAAGCGCCCGAAAGCGCCACGCGGCGCATGGAACGAATGCTATTGCGAACCGGTCCTACCACACGGTTTATGATGTTTTAAGTCAAAATGCCCAAGACCATAGAAATAGCCAATCCGCTCAAGCTGGACAAACTCACACGGGTCATGCGGATCAAAGGCGTGGACGTGTATGTCCACTGGACTGTATTTCTGATTGCCGCAATCATGCTGGCCAACACGATCCGCCGGCCAGTTTTAACGTTGGCTGGGATGGGCGCGTGGCTGAGCTTGATCCTTATCCACGAATGCGGTCATCTCATCGCGGCGCAATGGCGGCACTGCGAGGTACTGAGTATTGAACTCTATCCCATCCATGGCTTTTGTTGCTTCGAGTTGCCATGGTCGCGGTTCGACCATTGCCTGATCGCCTGGGGCGGGGTTGCAGCACAGGCTGTGGTTGCGCTTCCTCTCGTCGCGTATGTTTTGGTGTTTGGCTACACGCGCTTTGCGCCGGTGAATGCAGTCCTGGCGATCCTGGGCTTCTATAGTCTGTTCGTGGCCGCATTCAATCTGTTGCCCGCGGGCAGGCTTGACGGTGCGCTGGCCTGGGGCCTGATACCCGAGATGGTCCGGCGCATGCGCACGCGCCGGAAGAAGCGCCCGCCTTCTGGATGGAGATCTTATTGATCATCAAGCTTGAAGCTTGACAATGCCTGATTCACTGCTATGCTCCTACCAAAATCCACTACGAGGCTATAGCTTATGCTTGCACGCGGTCTCATCGTGACTACCACGTTAGTAATGGCCGCGGCTTCCGCCATGGCCCAGACTACTTTCCCCGATCACTGCGCCAATCAGTCGCCCCTGCCATTCGCAGCGATCGAAGTGAAGCATCCTATTGACAGCAGTTGTGGCATCAAGGGCAAGCCGGGATCGGCGTCTGAAAACCAGTTGCAAAACTCAGTGAAAAACAATTTCTGCGGCGTGCCCGCGAGCGGTACTCCCGAAACCTTTACCCCGCAGATGCTCATTGACTTGCAACACAACACGCACATTGCTTCAGGACAGGGACAAGATCCCGCGGACAGGACGGAACTTCAGCAACTGGGTGAAGGCAAGATCGTAAAGATGAAAGCCTTCCTGATTGAAGCCCATCACGCCGATCTTGGAGGCGGCGAGAGCGTCAACTGCAACGGGCCGAATGAAGAAGACAATGACATCCATATCGCACTCGGACCGAAACTCCCGACCCAGGAATGCAACAGCGTCTCGGCGGAGATCAGTTCTCATTTTCGTCCGGCCTCGTGGAACGAGATAGGGCACTATGAGAAGTTCGACAGCAAGACCAAAATGAATGTTGTGAATCCGGGGATAGCGTCGCGACTGCAAGCGCACGCCTTGCTGATTACCGGTCAGCTCTTCTTCGACGCATCACACGCGCCCTGCCCCTGCGGCACTAAGTGCAATCCTGTGCGGTCCTCGGTGTGGGAGATCCATCCCATCTATAACATTCAAGTTTGCAAAGCGGGAACGCCCTGCGATGAAAACTCTGAAGCTGACTGGATGGCCTTTGACACATGGTGGAACAGCCTAGCTCCGCTCCAGCCGGTCAAGCCGCCACATACCCACAGCGCACACGAACCAACGAAAAAGAAGAAGACGACAACAACAACAAAGGCGAAGAAATAAAAAGAGACCCCACTCCTGGCAGAGTTGAAGAGTGGGGTTCACACCATATTCATGCTCTAGGAAACTTTCGCGGTAACGTCATACAGCCCTTCGCGCTCCGCGGCCCAGAGCCTTAGAGCGTACCGGTTGAGAAGTTCTTTATTGGCTTCAAGGAAATCAACCAGCAGTCCGGGCGCGAGCAACTCGAAGGCGCGAATAACATCCGGCTTGGCGACGCCCGCCCGAGGATTGCCTTTGGTGAGTGGCTGGGGGCCAATCCAGTGGCGCAGCTCGGCCATGACTTCCGGCCGTTCCAAGTGGTCCCGAACAAAGCTTTGCATTTCATGCATCAACGTAATCCAGACATGCTCGCTCATTTCAACGGCCATGTGATCTGCTCCTTAGAGGGGTCGGGATGCGATCAAATAATGTAGAAAGTATAGCGTTCTTTCACGAGGAAAATGCGCCGTTGGGAATGTATTCACAGAAAAATTTGCGATAGGAAATCGTTTGCACATTTCCCAAGTAAAGATGCAAATTTTTTATCACAGGTTGCGCCAGATGGCGTGCAGCAATGGCGAAAATCCAAGTTTTTTATTTCTTCTTGCCCGGCTTTTTCTTTGCAGCCGGCGCTTTTTTATGCGCAGGCTTTTTGGCGGCGGGTTTCTTTACTGGAGCTTTCGCTTTTGCCGGAGCTTGCTTTTTGGACGGAAGAGCGGGTTTCTGCTTTGCGGGCGCGTGCTTTGCTGGAGCAGCCACAGGAGGCGCAGGTGTTTTCCTAGCGGCCTCAGACGGTGGCACAGGCACAGCCGCAGGCGCGCCTTCCACGGCGGCCTTCGGTTTGCGTCCGCGCTTCTTGGGGGGTTCGCCTCCAGCAGCGCCGGCTTGGTCCTTCTTGGCTGCCCGGCCGCGACGCACCGGCGGTGGCGGCGGTGGCGGCAACGGTGGAGAATACGGTTCCAGAAAGTTCACGATTTCAGTATGCGAGCGCAGCTTGCCATCCAGCAGCAGAAGGAAAGCTTCATCCTGGATCTTTTTGTACTCCGCGTGTTCCGGTGTAATGCGCATCTCCAGCATCTCCGGGAACGGCAACTTCTGCCGCAGAAGCGGCCATTTGGTGAGGAAGTTTTTCAGCTTCTGCTCCACCGCTGCGGCCCGGGGCGTGATCGCGCTAAACAGCAGGGCCTCCGGCTTGGCCTTCATCAGGAACTTCCACGTTTGCGACGGCAATGCCAGGTCGCGGGCCATCAGCTTCTTGGCAAAATCCTTGGCATCATCTTCCACGCTCCGCCAGCGCTCCACAAAGCCTTTGTTGTGGATCTGCTTCTGCATGCTGGAGATTTCCTTTTCCCCCAGCTTGCGGGTGAGAAAGTACATGGCGATCGGGCTGGAATCCGGGTTCAGACCGACCTCCTGCATTTGCTGCTTCACCTTGAGCAACTGGCCCAGTCCCGCGGAATCGACTTTGGACACGGAGAGATGCGGTACCAGGACTTTGAGCCAGCCTTCTTTTTCCAGGGCTTTCAGGACGTCAAGCGGGCTTTCTTCGTGCGCCAGTTGTTCGATCTCATGCCCCATGGCGCGATCAGAGAGGCTTTCTATGTAGTTATTCTCTTTGGCCGAATCATAGCGGGCCTGGGTGCGTTCTTCCAGCGTCCAGTGGAAGCGGGCCATCAGCCGAGTAGCGCGGATCAACCGCGAAGGCTCTTCATAAAAAGCGTAGTTATGCAGTACGCGCAGGACCTTGGCTTCAATGTCAGCCACGCCGTTGAAAGGATCGCTGAGCAGGCCGCGTGAGCCGGGATTCAGGGAGAGCGCCATGGCGTTCACGGTAAAGTCGCGGCGACGCATGTCGTCATTAATGGTGCCGGCAGTGATCTCGGGGGGCTTGCCCGGTTTCTCGTACTTCTCTGACCGTGTGCTGGTGACCTCCGCGCGGACGTTGCCGGGCAGCAGCAACATGATGGTGCGCGTGGCCTCGTCGGTGGCCTCGGTGAGTACGCCGGCCTTTTCAAAATCTTTCTGCAGCTTGAGCGCGTTGCCCTGCACGGAGAAGTCCAGGTCGCGAATAATAAAGCCGCTGATGATGTCGCGGACCGCGCCCCCAGTGAGGAAAATGTTCATCTCATGGGCACGGGCAACGTCTGTCACCAGCGCCACTGCGCGCTGCTGGTTCGGCGAAAGCCGGGTTTCCATCAAATAAATAAAGTCAGCCATCAGGTCAGAAATACACTACTACCCGCTCGGCAACAGCCAAGTGAGCTCACCGATTCGTGCAGGTCTTCTGTAAGTCGCACTTTTTACAAGGCTTAGACGGCAACAGCAGGGACACGAGCAAACTCCAGACATTATCATAAAGGTTAACCTTTTGGCTACCCCACAACGTACAAAACACGGGTGTCGCCTTTGATGCCCCCATAATCAGTGCGAGAATCAATCTCAGCCATGGCCTCAACCCACAAGAAAGTCATCGTACGCAAGACCGGGCGCGACTCCCTCAGTGGATACGTCTCCCCGGCCAAGTTTGTGGTAGAGGGCAAGCTGGAGTTGCTGAATCCCTCCGGCAAGGTGGTTCTGATTGATCTGGCCGAGGTCAAAAGCGTGGACTTTGTGCGCGACTTCAGAGAAGCGCCAAGCACTGGACGGAAAACCTTTACCTCCCGCCCGCGCACGGAAGGCTTGTGGGTACGGCTGAGGTTCACCGATAACGACATCCTGGAAGGCCTGATGGCCAATGAACTGACGCAGGTCATTCCTGAGGGTTACCTGATCACGCCTCCGGATACACGCGGCAACACGCAAAAAATCTTTGTTCCCAAATCTGCCCTGGTTGAGATGAACGTGCTGGCGGTGATTGGCCGGCCTGAAGCGCGCAGAAAAACCGCGGACGACTTGCGCCAAGAGAAGCTCTTTACAGAGCCCTAAGCGATTTTGCTCTGACCTTTCCCCGGTTCCCGTTACAATCACGCCTTCAGCAGTTTCAATCAGGACCATCAGATCATGAAGCTTAAAGAGATCGCCGCCCAGGTGGGAGCCAGGCTTGAGCCGCCCGACGCCGAAATGGAAATTACCGGCATCGCCGCCATCGAGTCCGCCGCGCCGGGCCAGATCACCTTCATCGCCAATCCAAAGTATGCGGCGTCGGCCAAGACCACGCAGGCCTCGGCGATCATCGTGGACGAAAAGTTTCCTGCCTTGGACAAGCCAAGTTTGCGGACCAAGAATCCGCAATACGTGTATGCCCGAACAGCCGAGCTTTTTTATCAAGCTCCCCGCCATGAGCGTGGCGTTCATCCCACGGCGGTGGTTGATCCCTCCGCCCGGATCGGCGTCAACGCTTCCATCGGCGCTTATGTAGTGATTGGCGCTAACGTGGAAATCGGCGAGGGCTGCACCCTTCTTCCCCACGTGGTGGTTTATCGCGGAGTAAAAATTGGAAATAACTTCTTTGCTCACTCGCATGTGGCGGTCCGCGAGAACTGCGCGATCGGCAACAACGTCCTGCTTCACAACGGAGTGGTCGTCGGCTCGGATGGCTTCGGCTTTGCCAAGGACAATGACGGCAGATGGTACAAGATACCGCAGATGGGCCGTGTGGTCGTTGAAGACGACGTTGAAATTCAAGCAAACTCTTGCATCGATCGCGCCAGCATGGGAGAGACGCGCATTGGACGCGGGACCAAGATCGACAACCTGACCCATGTGGGA
>WNFI01403219.1_pt1 | contig 11112 bp, 12 predicted proteins | sample 5400471 | NCBI WGS metagenome assembly WNFI01 (sample SAMN13153348, study PRJNA577476) | soil metagenome | isolation source: 100 cm saprolite on Douglas fir-dominated hillslope | place: USA:California | collected 2013-09-17 | reverse complement strand
GTGAACGGAAGCGATCTCCCAGTCGTCCCATCTCAAGGTTTAACAAGAAGTCTGACGATCCTATTCATGATACCATTTATGTGGAATCATGAAGCTACCTTCCCAATGCGGGCATGAGCGCTTCAAAACCGAACTCGCCTCGGCGGCCAAGTTAGAATTGTCGTTGATGTAGCATAAGTAACCACCCATCCTAGCACTTGCCCCACCACCATTATTTAGTTCATCGGATTCCGGCCTCTCTTCAATTTTTTTTCCCTTGATGCACTGCGGTCGAAGAGTGAAAGCGATAGTAGGCCGCTTTTCATACATTGGCCGTCAATGATTGCGGATAGTGACCTTCCTGTGCTTCCCACGGTCTCCCTTACAGGGATTTAACTCCTCCCATGAATGCGCATGGCTCGTACTTCGCTTCATTATCTTTACAGCTTAAGGCGAAGCACGGAGATTTATTTGATGCCCAGCTCTTTGCTCCTCTCCTCGCGAGCGTAGTTGCTCACGAGAAGAACATCATCATTCGGACAGTTGAGGAGGACATCACGCGCGTCTGCAATGCCGCCTCTCATGTAAGTCCTGAACCCAGTGCAGGGTATCTATCACTAGTGGATCTCATTGAGAACGACCATAGATGCTATCTGCTATCTTTGGGCTCTCCGCCCATCGAGTGAACACATTTAAGCACTCACGTCGAAGGAGAATAAATGCTGATACATCCCCATTGATCGACTCTCTCTTTATGTCCCCCTCGCCTCTCCTGTCCGAGCAAGTCCATCGGCGCTCGTCTCCATCGATTTCTCGCAGACGAGCGGCACAGAACCTTCACGCTTCCCCTTCCCTGGAAGTTCGAGCTCTATCGAGTGGCACTATCGCCGGGACCAAGATTCCACCTAAACCTCTATCGGTATCTTCGCAACACATCAGATCGATCTCGGCAGGCAGCTTCTCGGCACCCGCGGCATGGGAATCACCCTTCAACGACGCCCAAGATATCGCGCCCCTATTCTCGGGAAAGGACCACCCACCTGCTTTGAGATCATCATCTCCTGAAAGAGGAGTGATTGTTGGTTCTATTGAGCCGTCACAGATATCTTTCCTTCCAACCACTTCTACACAACGTGTGACATCAACAGAAGGGATCGACATCCCAAAATCGCCAACCAGCATCAGACTTCCGGATGTTATACTGTTCACCAAACTTGAAAAAGCTAGCCCAAGTGACCATGAGGCTTTGGCGGAAATGTTGAGAACGCGTAAAGCAGTCTCGCCTAGGCCAGATGACGAGGGCGAAAGCGAGGTATCACTGCATCCAGGATTCTTCATTATCTCGGTCTGTGGCATTGGGAATGGAAAGACATGCCCAGAGATGCCATCTTACTTAGTGAGTCAACCGTAGACATTGGGGCTAACTGCATCTGAGGCGAGGGAACTTCGAAGCTCGATGAATTCTCATTCAGCTCAACTGTCCTACTGGATCCTTCTTTCCCATCTTCACGCCCTAGGGTGCCTTCACTTAGCCCTTCCATAACTCTGGCGGTGGCTCCCCTCCCTTATTTTCATCTTTCTCTTTAGCTAATGGCTTTCTCAGGAAATCGAGCAGTTTCGCAGTCAGTGCCTACAAGCTTCACGGCTACTTTCAGAGAGCTCCCAAGACTCTCCAAGGACATTCATCTCTCCTCATCTTCAAATTTATATTCAGAACCTGCTGAGCGCGGCTCGTCACCATCCATCATTACAGGGCAATTTGATATCTGCGCATTGCGCTCAAGATCTGGAAGACTTTACCAGAGTAGCGCGAGTCATATTCGGAAGCCAAGCGCCGAGCAAGGGATCAGACCAGATAGTTTCCTTGCGGAGTGGGAAGCTGCCTCCCAACACGTTAGACTGTGTTGAGATGGACGTTGCTCGGGTCTTTGCCAGCGTTGTTGGGCATAGACTTGCCACAAGAAGGCAAGTGTGTGGGCCTTTAAGCTCTATGGTGCGGACCGCGGTGTTTCTCCCCGATGAGAATGACATGACTCGACAAGGGTTGGAGGACATTCAACCGAAAGAGACTATAAATTCTGTGTTGGCGGAAATACTTGGGAAAGTATAGGGATATCATAGATGTATATACTATTGGGGGAGTGCTGTCAGTACACGACTCTCCAGAATCATGACGCACAGCGCAAACAAAAACCATCATTGTTGATCCATATTGACATCGACGTATTCTTCGTTCCCACCCAAGATGTCTGTCTTGCGCACATTTGTAACCTCTTCCGGGGCACTCGCTGCTTGCAGGGCCGCCTCTAAGACTGCGCCATCGCTGGGGCTGGTTTCTCGTCGTGGCTACGCGGAGGCCGTCTCTTCTGTCTCGGACAAATTGCAACTTTCCCTCGTTTTGCCTCATCAGGTTTGTCTCGTTGTCATGTCCATTCTCACGACATAAGCAGGGGTGTTCGGGGGCGATTCTGCAATGTCTCATTTCGTGCTGTTGGCGCTGCCGTTATTATGGATAGAATGACCTGATGTTGATGTTCTCCAGACCATTTTCAAGTCCACCGATGTTACTCAAGTCAATATCACTGCAGCTTCCGGTGACATGGGTATCCTCGCCAATCATGTCCCGTCGGTAGAACCTCTTCGCCCTGGTGTTCTGGAGGTTATCGAATCCAGTGGACAGAGCCAGAAGTGGTTCGGTGAGCTATTGATAACATAACTTTGTCACTGCGCCCCCGAAGCGTCGGCTGTTTAGTCACAGGCTAACATTACTTTCTAGTGAGCGGCGGATTTGCCATTGTTCATCCTGGCAGCTCCCTTACCATAAATGCCGTTGAGGCAGCTTCCTTGGATGGATTCTCACTTGAAGTGAGTAAAGTGCCTTTCCGATTAGATTTGGATACACTAATTCTAATGACAAATGATTTCACTGTTTCTCTGCATAATGGGGTCATCGTCGCCGTTCAAGGCTATTCGCCAGAACCTTGCTGAGGCTCAGCGTGTCGTTGCCGGAAGTGGTTCAGAGGAGGATAAAATCGAAGCACGCATTGGATTGGAAGTCTACGAAGCGCTTCAGCACAGTGTCACCAGCTAGTGCATAATCAATACGTCCTTGGCTGATTTCACCCTCACTGTGTTGGTTTCCACTATACATGGCTGACCTTTTCAGACTTTATGAACCTGGACTGAAACTGCTTACATTTGTTTATTGAGTTTTAGCAGACACTTGACCCCATTGCGAACTTGTAAGGTCTAGCCCAATGGGTGTCAGGGATTTACGAATTTGAAATGGAAAGTCTTGACGTAATCACGTGGCTATATGGTGCGTATATAAGGATGAAATCGGGGACATCGTTGGTACTCCAGACCAATACATGCGCATATAAGGATGTTCTCTTTCAATCAGCCGCTTAGTGAAGACTGGAGGACCCTGAATTGGGGTCTTTTTACAAGCCATGTTGATTGTTTCGAATTCGAAAGGTTGCTGCGAGCCGGTCGACGCCCGTCTGAGAGCGAGAAGGAGCGACAAATTTGCTGGGCAAAGGGTGTCGCTACCAGTCAATGCTCTCATATGGAAAAGGTTAGCTTCTCTCCTTCATGTTTCTGCTGAGTGTATAGCTCAACGATGATCGTACTGACTGTTCGACGAATATAAGTGGATCAAAGAGTGGCTTCGAGCTTTTGGTTTATCAGAGTCCGGGGTAGAGACTTTAGAAATTGATCAAGGAATTTTTGAAATTGCTGTCGAAACTTTATTCAAAGTCTACAGTTTCCAACATGAACGAGGTGTCGTTGCGGAGGGCTATCATTATGAACCGATCTGGTATGGAGCATGCAATAAGCTTCAAAGGTTTGTTTACCCGGGCTTCCAGTAAATTGTTGTTGTTTTTAAGTGTCGATCCAGGCTGCTTGACAAGCATGAGCTTCGAAGGGACCATTCCGCCACAGTCAATGCTCAAGTTAAACCACGGTCGCCACTTAGTCTTCTCTCCGATGCTAGAGGCGTCACTAGGGGTAAAGGGACATCCGGTATTTCATTCACTGGGTTCTGACAAGCGTTTCCTGTCTATCTTACTAGGAAGAACGCTCAAGAATAAGCTGCGAAAGTCTCGCTTGGCAAAAGCGAATAAAAGAGGCGGAAAGTATATCAATGGCAAGAGAAAGAAGGGAGGACATTTGAAACGGACTGTTGCCCTTACAAGGAAAGCCATCCGCGAAGCAAATAATGCATCCGAAGCGCCTCATTCCCCTGTTGGGTTTATCGAGAATAATGATACCCCTACTAGTCACATAGAAATGGCTGTGCCTCTATCTCCGCCTCTACTTGATATGATCGGTACTACTCCGAAGCACCAGAAGTACACAGATGGTGATGTCGACTCCAATCTGAAGGTGATGGACTCGAACAGGACAAGCAATTCTTGTCAGTGCAAGTCCTTCCTTATTTCACTATTTCACACCTGATGCACTTCCCAGCACTCCCCCCAACAAATTTGTCTCCGAGTTGGCCCTGTGGTTCCACACTGACGGCTTCAGCGTTGGCTTCCCCATCTAATCGTCATGGCCCAGAGAGTCCTTCCATGACTGTTCAGGATGGGAACTCGAGATTTTCTGAACTTTCAGTGCCAACGTATCACCCTTTACCGAAGGAGTCACATAGCGAATCATACAGTGCGGCAAGTCCGCAGTCAGGTTGGAATCCTCCGAGGCCAGCGGAGTTACGTGGTGAAATACCGATCGCTCATCTCGAAGGTCAAATAGGCTGTCGATGGGTAGCCCCTGGTGCGCAGCTCTCCAATGAAGCGGAAAACGAAGGAGCAACGCATCACACGAGGAAAATGCCTCAGAGCCAACAATGTCGTTCCGGAAAAGAAAGCTCTAAGAATTACGAACGGTTGGTCATGCCCCGGGCCAAGGACGGAGTAGTGCCCTCCGGAAGCTCCAATCGCACCATCCTTCACACCCCAGTTCAGAGCCCGAATACCTTAGTTCAGACATGGCAGATTGCCACACCAGCGTCCTCTGCTCCTAGATTTCAAGGCATAGTAGAGCACGTCCAACCGGCACCTTTGCCCTCGGTTCGCAAGCATAAGCGCACATTTCCGGAGCCTCCCAATGAACGGTCGACGGAGACAATTGAACACACCGCCAAGAGGCCCCATTTCCTGAGTGAGAAACAGGTTCTTTCTGATGTTGATCGTGTGTACAGTGATACGGGACCAGTAGGTCGGGGGAAGGGGCTTGCACGACCGTCATCGTCGTCGAAGTCTATGAATAAACGATCATCAGCAATTCGTCACAACTTAAACTGGAGAAACCCGTACCCCACACCATCTCCGACGCCAAAGAAATTTAATGGTACAAGGGTGGGTGCCCCGAGTCTGTCGCGCAAGACGCAGAGCGCACATCGCAATCACAAGTCTCCTTCGTTTTGGAAACGGGGCCCTACGCCTATTTATCCCCCTCAATGGGAGCCGCCGGGGGTATCAGTTGAAACCCTGACGCAGCCAATTTTCCCTCAGAACTTGGGGATTCGACAACCTGATTGCAGACCTATTCTATGGAATTGCAAACCCCCGGTCTGGGCCTCGGTGAGTTTCCTAGCAATACCATCCCCAGATAACTCTAAATAATGATGTCGGATTCGGTAGCAACGTCCCGAGTTGGCAGAGTCACTCTCGTACTTCAGAACCTTCCAAGCAGGTATGCAGTCGCAGGTACTTGATGATCTGTGTTCTCAAGTTACTTTCATAGGTGTTTACTGCTCGCCCGAGCAGGGTGCCATGGGCTATCTACTTGACGGTTTTCCGAGTCGCTGGGATCAATGCAGTGCCGACGGACGAGTTATCATTTCACATGGGTATCGTATTGTTTACTTAATGTTGGTGCAGTCTTTGCTTACTGGAATTTCAGGGGTGGAGGCACCACGGAGGCGAAGCTGCGTGCAAGGGGGACAAGAGAACGTTACATGGTTCGAGACCATTCGCTTCAGAGAGGATCAGTCAAAAGCCTTTGGACAGCGCATCGGAATTTCAAGGCCATTATCGTGATAGTCGGACCAAATTGTAGACGGTTTCCGTTTCGATTTTGCGAAAAGTACAAGTTCGTTGTGCTGGGTATGTATGCAATTACCCATATGTGGGGTGAGTCAAGATTCCCCCCCCCCAAATGCTAGTGTCGTGACACTGTGGTGAACGAAGCGTACCCTGAGAAGGCGAGTCCTATCGCCGATAGCGATCGCTTCCAGAAACCAGGACAAGGTAGTGCCTTTGAACGGTAATCTAGGCGGATGCGTGCTTATGTTCCCAAGCAACTCGATACATGTTTCGGTTTGAATGGGTAGGGAGCGATAAGCCATGGTGGCTCTCGGTGGCGCTTGATATTACCAGTCAACCACGGATCGAGTAAGCCGTCGCTGTATGTTCCATATCGCTCCCGAGACTGACTAGCCATTAGAATTGTCCACAACGTCTGTAGTACATGCAATGAACAATCGCCTCGTGTGTTCTCAGAACAGAAATGTTTGAGGCCAGCTTGCGCTGAGTTCCACAAGGTAGGCGCTTCGGGTTTTATTCAAAGATCATACCCACTATACTTTATAGGACAACTTCGCATCCTCCCTTGAGTATTCCGACCAGGTCTTCCGATTGACGACTAGCGCCGCCGATTTCAAACCCATATGCCAAATGATCCCTGACCAGCCCGTTCTTAGTTCCAGCACGGATCGGAAATCTTGGTTTGGATGGCATTGCGAAAAGTGTGGGAAGCTGACCCGCCGCACTCACTGGTTGCATTGGAGTTGTTCCGAATGCGAGGTAAGAGTCTAGCTTTCGGTAGGGAAGCCTCTTTCTAAATCCCTACTTAGATCGAACAACAAGCGAACCATCGTATCAGACATTCAGCAGAGTTTAATGGCAGTCTGAGTGTCAGGCGGCTCGGATCTTCTAACGTTGAGTACCAATTTCAACAGGTGTCCGGCCATCAGGTCGACACCTGGATCTTAGATAACCAGCCAAGGTAACAAAGGGCTTCAACGCCTGGATTTTGCTCATGGACGGTGTCATCCATAGCTGCTTGATTCATCGCTTGAGGTGTTTATCAACATCCCCCGCGGATTCCATATTTGAAGATTATCAAAAGGATCATCAAGCCGCCGAGCTTTTCATTCGGCGCCAGCTAAGGTTGAACCAAGTAGGTTCTTGAATCCATGCCGTACAGTTACATTAACCTCGTCTTACTGTGCACAGCGTACTCAAGGTTAGAGTGCCTGTCTCGACGATCACGGAAGCTACCAACATTTGGGTATTCTAGTGCAGGGAAGTATCAACAGGCACTTCGCATTCAACGGTTCGTGTTTTCCATTTTCCCAGATTTCGCAGCGCTTACCCCTGAAGTGTAGTTGGGGAACCATACAAGGTCCGTGTGTAAATGCCCTTTGTCGGTGCCAATATGCCTCAGAGAGAAATCCTTTAGTACTCTAGCCTCGTGAACCAAGAAGACATTCCTCTTCACGAAGGTATCTAAGCTACAGAGGTCGTCTTCATTTTTAACCATTGCACCCTTAGGACCTGCATGCGTACGAGCGGCTCTCGAATATGTGCGCACGGTCTGTACCCTAGTTGAGCCTGGCGTAGACTTCAATGAGGTTCTTTCTGTTGCTTACATGGAAGACATGAGGATGTCCTACCATAGTGACGATGAAGTGGGGCTTCGAGACTTGGTCGCATCTCTGAGCATGGGAGCGCCTGCTAGGATGTCCTTCCGGCACCGAGGTACGAAGGACAGGAGGCTCGCATTGGAGCTCCGACATGTAAGCCTGATCTTATGCCTGTCATTCAGCACACCCTGATACATCCTAGGGAGACATCCTGGTCATGAGGGGAGCAGTTCAAAACCTATATGAGGCAAGTAGTGCTGCTCTTCGACTCCTGACACTTTCCTGAACTAGCACAGCACAAGATCGATGGAATTGCTGACCTGCGGATCGCGGCTACATGTCGATATATTTCCTCTGCCATCCACAACAACGAAGTGAAGTTAAGCACCCCGCAAGTCGGTGTTCACTTGGCGAAGGGCCCTTTCACACCGTACGCTCCTCAGTTCTTTTCGACTGCTGCACTCGAAGCATATACTTGACCGCCATCATATCTGACAACTCTTTTTCCATGCCCACCACTTCTGTGGACAATTGGTTCTTGAACTATAGATTTTTGCACTTTCTAATATTACTTCGCGAATGATAATATATCCCATTTACCTCATTGATCTGATTGTGCAAGTTTACCGACGTTGCTTCTTTCATTGCCTCTACAAATCGAAGCCGCTCGCCGCGGATTTCACTCGAGATTTCTAGACAAAGTGGTTCAACCCAGATACGGGCTTAAGACACAAAATCTTCCGTACCGTTAGCTAACGTCCGGACCAGGTCCTCGTGCTGTATATGTTGCTGGTGCAACATTGCCTCAATGACTTGAGGTTCTAAAAATGGGCCTCAGGCGCTGGACACAACTGGCAATTTGTGGACCGCCAGACGAACCCAAGGAAGTGCGGCTGATTTGCGTCTGCCGCAGAACATGGTCAAGCTGCTGAGTGAGCCCATGTAGGCTTTGATGCATGTTATCTAGCACAATGTCTCTCTGACGGAACTCCAACAGTAAACCCTGTATGTGACCTAACATCTGAAAACCCTCAGAAGCACTTTGTTGGGATGACAAGTTGACGTTGAGGAGTTGTGTGACATTGTTAGAAATGGCCTGAGTCTGGGTGGTGTGCTGTTGGAGAAAGCCTTCCAACCATTGATTGAGTTCTTCGAGTGTTTCAGTGACGTGCGGTACTGGACTGTGGTGAACTTGACACCTACGTTGAAGGTATCGTGCATTCTCCGATGCCTGGACGACTAAAACCTCTTGTCGCGCCCCATTTGTAGATAGAAGCTCTTTAATTTCATGGAGCTAAGTGTCTGTTAGTAGTCGGTGAGTAGGGATAAGAGCCTATACTGACCTCTTCCACTTTGTTAGCATGTCGAGGATCCGTGATATCTGCTCCGTTCGCCACGTTGGGCATTGTTTCCTAGTATCTGGTGTTTCAGATAAGAATGAGTCACCGCATGAGATAATATACCATCGTCTTAGGTGACGAAACGAGGTCGCCTGATCCCGCATGAAACATCCCCGAGTGACTGTACACCGACGCAGTGGAGTCCGAGGCATTAGTAAGAGACGAGTCCATATCACGGACCTCAAGAAACCTCTTCAATGCGTCCAGTTTATCGTGCAGTCTGGTCAAATCGTCAGGCGAACATAGCTTTGGAGAAGGATCCGGAAGAGCGGGGGCGAGTCTCGTAGTTAGATTCTCGAGGATGTCAATTACGCCTACAAAACGCTCGTGCTCCCCAACACTTCCAGCTAGACCGGAAGTATTGTCGTTCATCAAGTCAAGCTTAGCAGAGATATTTGGTGCGACATTGTTTGTCCGGGTAAAGGAGTCCAAGGAACGAAGCCGAGTATCCATCTCATCGAGTTTCGAGATTACTTTCGACACATTCTCCTCCTCATACGCATCCACCGCAGGAAGATTACGAAGGGTTTCTACCATTACACCATTGTGATGTCGACGCGAAAATGGAGAGGGGGTTGCATCCATCATGTTCTTGAGATCCTCAAGTTTACGGTCCAGATGGGGTAAAACCTTGACAGTTTCACGGATTTCGTGCAGTCCCTGGTTCGCCAGCCCGTCTTCTTTCAACAGCATGTCGACCTTCGCGTTCAAAGACGATAAATCTTCCTCGTCTTGGCGGAGCGAAAGCGAGTTAGTAGCGGAAGCAATCTCCTGAAGATTTGCGCCGAATGACTGCAGATTTCCTTGGATATCGTCCACCTTCTTCAATACAGCAAGAGAGATGTTTCCATGGACGGCGGGGACACGATCATGCTCTTTTTCATGAGAAGAACAGCTTGAACTGCAGCGGCCCGGAGGAGAATGAGTTTTGTTGTTGACGAATGAGAACTTAGAAAAGCGGCGGGAAGACTGTGAAGGTAAGTATGAACCAGATTTGTCTGCGTTGTTCAAGTGAGTCTTGTCTTGAGGTAGTTTCGAGGATAAATCGTCATTGTACGAGCATTTACTCAGCTCAGCTCTTCCGGTTGCATGTCCTGCGATGCTCCTAAGTCATTACCATAAGAAGTCACGAGTTCAGAGTCTTGACGTATAGGAGGGCTTGGAGTGTGGAGAGTCTCGGAAGATCCGATCGATGTCAGCGAATTGCGGGCCTTGTTTTGACTGTCCAGATGCTGAAGATGAGTGTTTGATACAAACGAAGCGGGAAGACAAGCATAATTTGAAGGAGTAGGCGAGAGAATCTGAGGGCTGTGAAATGTAATGGAAGTGTTGAAAGAATCAGGCGAGGATAGCTTGCTTTCGGAGAGTGAGTGACTAGACGACTTAGTAGGTCCATCCATCGTTAAGCTGCGACCATTGGAGATCGTTCCGACTGATGACGGCCCAGACAACGCGGATAGACGAGAGGCATTGACGACTCTGAGAGGGGAGCTATTGATACCGTTAATAGAGGTAGGTGACCCGCTCCCGTCAAACACGTTACTGGGAAGCAGGCCCTGGTGAGCATAGATGACATCCCTGTATTGTATATCTCAGTGTGATTCGAATGATTTTATAAATATATTGGATTTCATTTACCAAATTTTGCTCACCCAATCCCCTCTCTCCCTAATGCTGCTGGTGGCGAGTTGCCTCCGGGTCTTATCTGCAAGCTCCAGCTCGAAGACATGTAAGGTGTCAAAGTCAGTGCCTTCAGAGTTCTCGACGGTGTAAGATTTTTCCCCAGGTACGCTTTGGACACTTGAGCATGCATTAAGATCTAAACTTATGTTGCGGTAGCCTCTTGGCCCTCCCGTGGGGAAGTAACATCCTAGATGAGTCTCCGTCAAAGTTGCAATAGATTTTGTCCAACGATCGTCTCCAGATGGATTCTTCAGACGATAAATAACTTCACCAGTCTTGAGGGGCTGTTTCTGTATCAAGTGAATGATTGATCCGATCCGTCAGATCTACAACTCTCCACGGTAAGCTGACGGGGGTCGAACCTTGAGGCTCACTGGTGGATCTCTGGACTCTTTG
>WNFI01479755.1_pt1 | contig 11113 bp, 16 predicted proteins | sample 5400471 | NCBI WGS metagenome assembly WNFI01 (sample SAMN13153348, study PRJNA577476) | soil metagenome | isolation source: 100 cm saprolite on Douglas fir-dominated hillslope | place: USA:California | collected 2013-09-17 | reverse complement strand
TTTCTCGACGTTCAGCAGGATCCCCACCACGATGCGATCGAACAGGCGGGAGCCGCGCTGAATGATGTCGACGTGCCCGTTGGTCAACGGGTCGAACGTCCCGGGGTAGATGGCGAGGGTGTCAGCGTTCATCAGAAGGTGCTAACGGTGCTACTGGTGCCAACGGTGCTAAGGGTGCCGCACGTAAAACGAGAGTCCGCTGTCGCCGGCTTTCACGGTGCGCGTCAGGCGAAGGCCGGCGTGTTCCGCCGGTGGCGCGTGGCGCGTCGCGTGCTCCACGACGACCTTCGTGCCCTCCGCCGCCAGCGGCGCCGCGGCGCCGAGCGCCTCCAGCGCGGCCGTATCCGCGTAAGGGGGGTCCAGCACGATCACATCGAAGACCTGGCCGCCCAGCCGCGTAACCGCCTCCGCCAATCCTGCGCGAATAATAGCACCGCTGGCGCCCAGCATGGCCAGGTTCGCTTCGATCAGCCGCACCGCCCGCGGATCCTTCTCGACAAACGTCACGCGGGCCGCGCCACGGCTGAGCGCCTCGATCCCGATCGCCCCCGTGCCCGCGTAGCCGTCCAGCACCCGTGCCCCGCGCACCGACGGGCCAAGGATATTGAACAGCGTCTCCCGCAGCCGATCCGAGGTCGGCCGCAGCCCCTCCCACGTCGGAGACTGCAGCTGCCTGCCCCGGAATTCTCCGGCGACTATCCGCACCTCGCGCCTCGGGCCTCGCGCCGCGGTTTCATCCTATCCCCACCAGCCCAAAGCGCTGTTCCCAGCCGGTGTTGACCAGCGCGGTGAGCGCGGCGGCCTGGTCCGGATCGTCGAGGGCGGCGACGGCTTCGCGGCGCGCTTCTTCCATCAGCGCGTGATCCCGCAGCAGGTCGCCGACGCGGAGCGTCGGCATCCCGGACTGGCGCGTGCCGAAGAAGTCGCCCGGACCGCGGAGCTGGAGGTCGCGCTCGGCAATCCCGAATCCGTCCGTCGTGTCGGTCAGCGCCTTCAGGCGCGCTTTCCCCTCGTCGGTAATCGGATACTGATACAGGAGAATGCAGAACAACTTGTGCGCGCCGCGGCCGACGCGGCCCCGCAGCTGGTGGAGCTGCGACAGGCCGAAGCGCTCGGCGTGCTCGATCACCATCACCGTCGCGTTGGGCACGTCGACGCCCACTTCGATGACCGTCGTCGAAACGAGAATGTCGAACTCCCCGCGCACGAACGCGCCCATGACGCGGTCCTTGGCGTCCTGCTTCAAGCGCCCGTGCAGCAGCGCGACGCGGAGATCCGGGAACACGTCCTGCGCCAGGTGGTCGGCCATCTCGGTGGCCGCCCGCAAGTCCACTTTCGCGGACTCTTCGATCAGCGGATAAATGACGTACGCCTGCCGCCCCTGCTCGATCTCCCGGCGGACGAAGGCGTAGATCTCGTCGCGGCGCGATTCGGGACGCGCGGTCGTCGAAATCGGACGCCGAAGCGGTGCTGCTCGTCGATGATCGCGAGCCCCAGCTCGCGGAACGCGACGTCCTCCTGCACGAGCGCGTGTGTGCCGATGACCATCTGGATCGAGCCGCCCGCCAGCTCCGCGAGCGCCTCGCGCCGCTTTCGCGCGGGCGTGCCGCCTGTGAGCAGCGTCAGACGGAAGCGCGACTTCTCGAGCAGGCGCCGGATATTGAAGAAGTGCTGCTCGGCCAGGATCTCGGTCGGCGCCATGAACGCGACCTGCAGCCCGTTCTCCATCGCGACGAGCGCCGCCATCAGCGCGACGATTGTCTTGCCCGACCCGACGTCCCCCTGGAGCAAGCGGTTCATCGGCTGCGGCCGTTGCATGTCGGCGACGATCTCGCGGATGACGGTCTTCTGGTCCCCCGTCAGCTTGAACGGCAGGATCTGCCGGACGGCTTCGCGCGTCTCGTCGGTGACGACGACGGCGCGTCCCTTGCGCTCGGCGTCCGCGCGTCGCTTCCGCAGGACGATCCCCAGCTGAAACAGGAAGAACTCTTCGAAGATCAGCCGCCGGTGCGCGGGCGAGCGAAACGCGTTCAGCTCGGCGATCGATGTCCCCGCGTCCGGAAAGTGCACCTGCTCGAGCGCATCGCGCCGGTCGATCAGCTTCTGCCGCCTCCGCACGCCGGCGGGCAGCGGATCGGGAAGCTGGGCCGGCATCGCCTGCAGCGCCTGGTACACCAGCGCACGCTGCATCTTCGCGGTCAACTGCCCTGTCTTCTCATACACCGGCACGATTCGGCCGGTGTGGACGGTATCCGGCGCGTTCCCCTCCTCCGCCGCCTCGAGAGGTTCGTCGCCGAGGGTTTCATACTGCGGGCTCGGCATCTGCAGACCGTGCGACGTCAGCTCGAGCTTGCCGAAGAGGATGACGCGCTGGTGCGGGTGGAAGACGTCCTTGAGGAACGGCTGGTTGAACCAGACGGCGCGCAGGCTGCCCGTCTGGTCCCGCAGGAGCATCTCGAAGATCTTGAACCGCGGACGACGGGTCGGACGGATGCCGCAGCTGAGCACCTCGGCCGCGACCGACGCCTCGACGCCGGGCTTCAGCGAAGCGATGGTCTGGAAGTGCCCGCGATCTTCGTACCGCGTAGGGAACCGGTACAGGAGATCCTCGACGGTCGAGAGCCCGGCGCGCTGGAGATCCGCCGCGCGGCGCGGCCCGACGCCTTTCAGATATTGCAGTGGGCCTTGCAGGGGATCCATCTCAATGTCCAATGACGAATGCCAAATGCCACAACGGCTTCATCTCGCTTCGGCATTCGGCATTCGGCATTTGCCATTTACTGAACGACCACCGCGCTCCCCGTTCCGATCCGGATCTCCTGGATTGCGGCGGGGAGCTTGAACGGTTCGTCCATGTTGATGCCGGAAGGCTTCTCCGCCGTGCGCGAGTAGTAGCTCAGAAGCTCCTGCAGCAGCGACTTCGGGATGGTGATGCCGGAGATGGCGGCCGAGTCGAGCGTGAACTGCCCGACGCCCGCGTGCGTCGTCAGCGCACCGGCGGCCGTGACCGGCAACCGCCCCGTCAGATAGCCGAGGGGATCGGTCGTTGACCTCGCCATCGGTCACCTGCGTCGTCCGCGCGCCTGTGCCCTTGCGCGGTGTGACGGCGTTTCTTTCAATCTGGGCGAGCTTGGCCTGGAAGCGGGTCGCGTCCTGCCTGGACAGCTTCGCGGCTTGCGCCGACAGATGCGCGACGCAGGCGAGCAGCGCGAGGGCGCATGGCAGGCTTCGCAGATGGCGGAAGTTCACAGTTAACAGTTTACAGTTTACAGTTCTATGTTTTCTGAACTGTGAACTGTGAACCGTAAACTGTGAACGCTCAGGGCTGTCCGCGTCCCCGAGCGGCCGCGCGGGCGTTCTGGCGCGCACGCATGAGCAGCTCCAGCTTCTGCTGTTCCATCCGCTCTTCGAAGATCCGGAAGCGCGCCTGCTGCCGGGTGTCGAGCGTCTCGTCGACCCCTTCGTACGCCTTCTTCAAGTCGACGGCGGTCCGGTCTTCTTCATCGCGCAGCGCTTTCAGCCGCTCGGCGACCGCGAGGTCGTCGTTGCTGCCGGTCTGCGGATTCGTGAGCTTCCGGAGATCGCCCATGATCTGGTTCCGCGTGACCTGGTGCTTCCGCCGGACCTGGTGCTTCCGCCGCGCGTCCTGCAGCGCCTTGAGCCGCGTGACGAAGCGGCCGTACTGCGACTCCGAGAGCTGGAGCGCCTCCTGCGCCTGGAGCACGGTGAAGGCTTCGAACCAGCGCTGGATCTGCCCGGCGGAAATCGCGGTGTCCGGGGCAGCCGGTTGCGCAGGGGCCGGCGGAGGCTGCTGCGCGTCGGGCTTGCCCGGAGCCGACTGGCCTGCCGCGAGCGACCCGGCCGACACCAGCGTGAGGAGGCCGGCCACCAGGATGGATCGTGCTTTCACAGTCCCCTTCTACGCCCCTAATTCGAGGAGCGTTTCAACTCGGTTTGGAGCAGGCGGCCAAGCTCGGTCAGTTCGGCGGCGGACATGTCCTGCACGGCGTGGTCGATCGCGGCCGGGTGCACGTGCATCCCCGCCGCGTGCGCGTCTTCGAACTCCACGCCCGACGCCGCCGCCGTGAGCACCGCCCAGACCTCCGCGTTCTTCGCATCCGGCGTGGCGTCCGGCCGCCGATCGGGCGCCACCGGCGCCGTCACAGTACGCGCGATGGGCTCCGACCGCAAGCGCCCCGTCGGGAGCGCCCGCACCAGGAGCACGCCCGAGATCACGGCCACGACCAGCGCCGCGACGGCCGCGAGCGGCATGAGGCCATGCAACCTGCTCCAGATCCCACCATGCCTGCTCGGGACGGCTTCCGCCGCGACCTCGTCGCGCACCCGCGCGGACAGGTGGTCCCAGAAGAGCGGCGACGGCTCGGGCACCTCCACCGACGCCGCATCGCGCAGCATCGCGCGGAGCGCGTCGGCCTGCTGACGGCACGACCCGCACGACTCGGCGTGCGCCGCGCGGCGCGGATCGAGCGTGTCCTCGGCCAGGTCGACGAATTCGGACTCAGAGAGATGTGTCGCCATCTAATCAGTTCCCGCTTCCCGCATCAGTTTCTTCAAATTATTCAGCGCGTGAAAGAAATTCGCCTTCACCGCGCCGACCGAGCTGCCGAGGATCGCGGCGATCTCCTCGTGCGGCAGCTCGTGATACACCCGGAGAATCAACGTCGTCCGCTGCTTCTTCGGCAGCCTGGCGATCGCGGCGCGGACCTGGCCGGCGCGCTCCCCGCGCAGCAGCGCGTCGCTCGCGCTTTCGGCCTGCGACGCAATCCGCTCGTCGCTGGCCGCCAGCAGCGGGTCGAGCGCCTCCGGTTTTGGCGTCTTCGCCCCGACCTTGTTCAGACAGACGTTCACGCCGATGCGATACAGCCAGGTGCCGAGCGACGCCTGCCCCCTGAATTTCCTGAGGCCGCGGTAGGCGCGAATGAACACATCCTGCGCCAGATCGCTCGCGTCCTCGTGGTTGCCCACGAAGCGGTAACAGAGCTGGTAGACGTGACGCTGGTGCCGCTCGATCAGCACGTCGAACGACTCCCGCCTGCCCGCGAGGCACGACTCCACCAGCTCGGCATCCGTCGGGTTCGTCACCGTCACCTTATAGCCGGGCTCCGCTGTCCAGGACCAGGCGCGTGTGGTAAGCATCGCTCACCCCGTTACGCGCCAAGCCTCGAAGAGATCGGCCGGCGTTTCGGACTCTCTTCGCTGGCCACGGTCCATAAGCACCTAACCAACCTTCAGGACAAAGGCTTCATCAAACGCGCCTGGAACCGAAGCCGGTCCGTCGAGATGGTCCCAACGCGGCTCGGGGGACGCGCGGTCGAGCTGCCCCTCCTCGGCTACGTCGCCGCCGGACGCCCGATCGAGGCGGTTGTCGGCAGCGAAACCATCGCCGTCCCCGAGGACCTCGTCGGGAAGCGCGACACCTACGTCCTCCGCGTCAAGGGGGACTCGATGATCGACGAGCAGATCCGCGACGGCGACTACGTCATCGTGGAGGATCGCCACACGGCGGACAACGGCGAAATGGTGATTGCGCTCCTCAACGGATCGGACGTCACGCTGAAGAAGCTCTATCGGGAGCAGGGGCACATCCGCCTGCAGCCGGCCAATCCCGCCATGCAGCCGATTATCGCGCAGCCGGACCAGGTGCAGATCCAGGGTGTCGTCATCGGCGTCATGCGCCGGTACTGATGGAACGACCCGCGTGATCCGCGTAATCCGCGGCATACTGGGCTCATGAACGAACGCAAGCAGATCAACTTCACCATCGTGCCGGACGACACGGGGGATTCGCCGCGCACGTACGCGAACTTCTGCGCCATCTCGCACACCCCGTTTGATTTCACGCTGTCGTTCTGCGAGGTCCAGCCCTTGTCGCAGAAAGACATCGAGGCGGCCGAATCCAACCATCTCGTCACGGCGCCGGTGCGAGCGAAGATCGTCCTCCCGCTGCAGGTCGTGCCGAACCTGATTCTTCGTCGCCGTTGAGCGCGGCCGCCGCCCGGACCTCGTCGGGCGCCCCGTAGTCATCGGCGGACGGCCCGGCAGCCGCGGGATGGTGGCCGCGGCGTCCCGCGAGGCGCGCCGATGCGGGATCCGCGCGGGCATGCCCCTCGCACAGGCGTCGGTCCGGTGTCCCGAGGGCGTCTTCCTGGACGGCGCGTTCGACGCCTACTTTGCGGCGGCCCTTCAAATCGACGAGCGCCTGCGGCGCGAGAGTCCCGACATCGAGTGGCAGTCGATCGACGAGGTGTTCGTCGGGCTCCCCGACCGGCGCCCGCGCACGTCTGTCGAAATCATCGAGCGCATGCAGCGAACCGTGCAGGACCTGGGATTCGACGTATCCGTCGGGCTTGCGCGTTCCAAGCTCGTCGCGAGAGTCGCCTCGGCGCTTGGCCGTCCGCGCGGCATGGTTCATGTGCTCGACGGCTACGAGGCGCGCTTTCTCTCTCCGCTCAAGATAGAGATGCTCCCCGACATCGACGCCGCGCTCGCGCGCCGTCTGCGCGCGGCCGGGGTTCGCCGCCTCGGGCAGATCGCCCGGCTCCCGGAGCCGGAGCTCTCGCGTCTTGCGGGACGCGCCGGCGCGGCGCTCGCCCGCCACGCCGCCGGCATCGACGCCAGCCGGATCCGCCGGACCGCCCTGCCGCCGGCCCGGATCGAGGAGCGTCTGCTGGCGGAGCCCAGCGCAGACGCCCCGACGATCCACGCGGTGCTCCTTGCCGAAGTCGAGCGCCTCGGCCGCGAGCTGCGATCGCGCGGAGTCTTCGCGCGGACGCTCACCCTCCGTCTACGCTTCCCCGACGGCCGCGTCGACTCGCGCACGCTGCCGTTGACCGAGGCCACCGCGCTGGACGAGGCGCTCCACGCCGGCGCCCTGGAGCTGCTGGCCCGCCTCTGGACCGGCGATCGTCTGATTCGCGCGGTCGGCGTCTCCTGCGCGGGGCTGCTGACCGGGTCCGGCGCCGCCGCCCTCTTCCCGCTGAGCCGGTCCTCCTAAACTCCAAGATCCGCGTGTTCCGCGCATTCCGCGGCAAGATCCGCGTGTTCCGAGTATTCCGCGGCAAGATCCGCATATTCCGCGTATTCCGCGGCAAGATCCGCGTGTTCCGCGTATTCCGCGGCAAGATCCGCGCGATCCGCGGCGTAGAATGCGCGGTGATACCAACACTTTCCTGCGGTTTCGCGTCTAGTGGAATGATGAACGGGCAGGCGATCGCGATGCCGTCGGCCGTGGACCGGCGGGATGAGGACGCCGCGGCACGTGTCGGCGCGCTGTTCGACGCCCATCACCGCCGTCTTCTGACGCTGGCGCGGCGGCTCTGCGCGGTCCCGGAAGACGCGCGCGACGTGGTCCAGGAGACGTTTCTCCGCGCGGCCCGGTCGCCCGATTCGATCCCGGCCGGCGCGCCGAACGAAGAGGCCTGGCTGGTGCGCGTCATGATCAACATCTGCCGCGATCGCTGGCGGCAATCCGCCGTGCGGGCGCGCGCGCGAGTCAGCGGCGGACGCCTGTGACGGTCCGGTGGCACTTGTCGATCGGCCGCCGCCAGATGGCGAACGCGCTCGGAAAGGTGACCCCATGAACCCGGTGCGTAAAGACTCGTCTGACTGGCGGCCGCTGCTGCGCGCCGCGCTGGATCACGACGCGGGGCCGGAGGCAGAGACGCTGACGCCGGAAGACGTGGTGGCGATGCGGCGAACGGTCGTCGCGGCCGCGCGCGACGCGTCACCCGGCCGGCTGCGGCGGCGGTCGCTCGCCATCGCGGCCACCGTGCTCCTGGCGATCGGTGTCGGCGCGGCCGTGGAACGCCGCCTCGGGGAGCGCGAGTCTGCGGCCGCCGGTCCGGCGGAGCAGGCACGCCCGGCCGGCGCCGAACACCTCCAGCTGCAGTTCGCGACGCCTGGTGGCACGCGGATTATCTGGGTCTTCAATTCGGAGCTCGATCTGAAAGCCGCGAAACGATGAAGATGACCCTTCTGTCCCTCGTCGTGATCGTGCTCAGCGTGATCGCGCCGGCGCCGGTTGGCGCGCAACAGGCGCAGTCAGGGACAGGGAAGGCGGCGGCCCGCCCAGGTGCCGGAGACGACCACCCCGCGCCGCAAGGCTTCAGCGTGGTGCTGGTGCTCGGCGACATGCAGGGGGGCACGGCCCAGGACAACCTGCCTGCGGCCGCGCGCAAGGCGCTCGCGGACGTGAAGGATTTCCTGCCGTATAAGGGCTACCGGCTGCTCGATACGCAGTGGACGATGTGCTGCGGCTCTTCTTCGATCATGACCCGGCTGCGTGGCCCCGACGATCAGGAATACGACCTGGAGCTCAATCCGCGTCCGCTCCTCAATGGCAAATGGTCGGTCCGGTTCACGCTGCGGGATCGGGCGTCCGAAGGGCCGGCCGGCGGCGGCGCGTTCAGTGGCGCGCTGCGCGAGAAGGAGATCTTCGTCCTGACGGCCCAGCGCAACGACCTCGAGCGGAGACTGGCGGATCTCCGTCAGAAATACAACGAGAGCCATCCGGAGGTGATCCAGGTAAAAACGCAAATCGGCGACATCGCGAAACGGATGGACGTCATCCGCATCGAGGACGCGACCCGCGGCGTGTCAGCCGCGGCCGGCATCCTCCGCGACACTCGCGGAGCCGTGATCGACACGAGCTTCAGCATGGACGTCGGCGAGACGGTCGTCGTCGGCACCTCCCGCCTCAAGGGAGACAAAGCGCTCATCGCGCTGCTGACGGCGATTCCCCCGCGCCGCTAGCGCTACAACGTTCCAGAGGAGAACCACGATGACGAGAGGCACTTTCGCTCTCATGCTGACGGCGGTGGTGATGCTGGTGACGGCGACGATGAGCGCCGGCGGCTGGGCCGTCGTGACGGTTGACGATCTCCCGGCGTGCGTCGAAGCGGGGAACCCGACGGCCCTGGCTTTCACCGTACGCCAGCACGGCAGGACGCCGCTCAGCGGCCTCAAGGCTTCGATTGACGCGACGTCCGGCAGCCTCAAGGTTGCGGCGCAAGCGGTGGCGGCGCAGAAGCCGGGCCAGTACACCGCAACGATCGTCGTGCCCAGCCCCGGCGAGTGGATCGTCACGATCGATAGCGGTTTCCTCGGCACTCGGTTGACCCTGTTACCGCTGATCGCGGTCGAGCCTGGTGCCCCGGCGCCGGTGCTCTCGCGAGAGGCCCAGGGACAGCAACTCTTCGTCGCCAAGGGCTGCATTACCTGCCATACGAACACCGTCGCCTCGTCGAACAGGTCGCTCCAGTACGCGCAACAGCTGATACCCCATAAATACCAGGACGAGTTCCTGTCGCGCATCCTGGCGAACCCCTCGGCGACGCTCCCGCCCCGCTTCGAGTTCCCGCAGATGCCCAATCTCGACCTCCAGCCAGGCGAGATCTCGGCGCTGGTGGCCTTCATCAATTCAGGGAATCGACCGCGGTAGAACCGCGTGATCCGCGTGATCCGCGTATTCCGCGGCCGTGTGCCGCGGCCGTGTGCCGTGGCCGTGTGCCGTGGCCGTGTGCCGCGGCCGTGTGCCGCGGCGTAAAATGGCCGTGTAACCCGTGGCCAAGATCCCCAAGCCTCCCAAGTCCGCGGCCGAGACGCGGGCGATCCTGAAGAAGCTCGAGCGCCAGCATCCCGGCGCCGACACCGAGCTGCACTACACGACGCCGTACGAGCTGCTCGTGGCGACGATCCTCTCGGCGCAGTGCACCGACGAGCGCGTAAACCAGGTCACGCCCGCCCTCTTCAAGCGCTACCCTGACGCGGCAGCGCTGGCCAACGCGACCACCGCCGAGCTCGAGCCGCAGATCCAGTCGACCGGCTTCTTCCGCGCGAAATCGAAGTCGCTCATCGGGATGGCCACTGCCGTCCGCGAGAAGCACGGCGGCCGCATTCCGGCGACCATGGAGGAGCTCACCGATCTTCCCGGCGTCGGCCGCAAAACGGCCAACGTCGTCCTGGGCCACGCGCTCGGCGTGCCAGGACTGCCGGTGGACCGCCACGTGCTGCGCGTCTCCAATCGCATCGGCATCGCGAAGAGCGACGACCCTGAGGTCGTGGAGCAGCAACTCTGCGCGGCGCTGCCGTTGGAAGGACGCCGCAAGGTACCGGCTGATGGCCGCAGTCCGGCCGCGCCGCGAGGCAAAAAAGATGACTCGGGAGCGCTTCGAAAAGCTTGTCGAGGACGCGCTGAAAGAGATCCCGAAGCGCTTTCGCCGCGAAATGCGCAACGTCGTCGTGGTCGTCGAAGACGAGCCGTCCCAGGAACTGCTCGACGAGATGGAGATCGAGCCGGGTGACACGCTGTTCGGGCTCTACCAGGGCACGCCGCTGCCGGAGCGGAGCTGGGCCTTCGGCAACAACCTGCCCGATCGGATCTCCATTTACCAGAAGCCCACCGAGGCGGCCTGCGAGTCCGACGACGAGATCCGCGATTGCGTCGCTGAAACCGTCATCCACGAGTTCGGGCACTACTTCGGGATGAGCGAGGGCGAGATCGAGGAGATCGAAGACAAGTTCTGGCGCGGCGAGTCGGTCGAGGAGGCGTGACCCGCCTTCGCCACAGCGTGGGTTCGGCAGGGCAAGCCCGCAGACGCTTCGGCCAGCATTTCCTCGCGCCCGCGTGGGCCGACAAGGTGCTCCACGCGATCGCGCCGTCGCCCGGGGATCGTTTCCTCGAGATCGGTCCGGGCCCCGGGGCGCTCACGCTCAGGCTCGCGGCGCGCGCCGGGCATGTCACGGCGATCGAAGTCGATCGCGACCTCGCCGCGGAGCTCCAGTCTCAGCTCCCGCCGAATGTCGACCTCGTCGTCGCCGACATCCTCGACGTCGACCTGGCGCCGTTCGCCGCAGGCGGTCCGTTGCGCGTGGCCGGCAACCTTCCGTACAACATCTCCTCCCCCATCCTGTTCAAGCTGCTCGCTGTCGCTCGAGCGTCGCCCGGGCTGATCGACGCCTCCGTCATGCTGCAGATCGAGGTCGCGGACCGGCTCGTCGCCTCGCCGGGCACGAAAGACCACGGCGTGCTGACGATCTTCATGGCGCTCCAGGCCGACGTGCAGCGGCTGCTGACGCTTCCCCCCGGCGCCTT
>WNFI01185100.1_pt1 | contig 11113 bp, 6 predicted proteins | sample 5400471 | NCBI WGS metagenome assembly WNFI01 (sample SAMN13153348, study PRJNA577476) | soil metagenome | isolation source: 100 cm saprolite on Douglas fir-dominated hillslope | place: USA:California | collected 2013-09-17 | reverse complement strand
CAGTACTGGACGGCGCTCGGCGCCGTGATGGTGTTCCACATCTGGAAGTACCTGCCGTTCTGGACGATCATCTTCCTCGCCGGACGGCGCGCCATCCCCAACGAGCTGTACGAGGCGGCGGCCATCGACGGCGCCTCGGGGGTGCAGAACTTCTGGCACGTGACGTTTCCGCTGCTGCGCAACCTCTACCTGATCTGCACGCTGCTCTCGATGGTGTTCACGCTCGGCGACTTCACGGTGCCCTGGCTGATGACGGGCGGCGCGCCCGGCGACTCCACGCACGTGCTGGCCACGCTCGCGTACCGCTACACATTCACCATGGGCCGGCTCGAGTGGGGCATGGCCACCTTCGCGGTGGCGCTGCCGGCGACGCTGGGCTTCATCGCCATGCTGCTGCGGTGGGTGAAGATATGAACCGCGCGCGCCATTCCCGGAGCTTACAGATTTGGCTCAGCGTGATCGCCGTGGTGATGCTGCTCTGGACCCTGTTCCCCGTCTACTACATGCTGCTGCTCTCGTTCACGCCGACCAACGATCTTTTCAAGCCGGGCCTCTACGTCGAGCACCCCACGGTCCGGAACTACGTGTACACGATGGGTCAGGACAACCCGTTCGTGCGCTACTTCTGGCACCAGATCGGCAACAGCCTCGTGATCGCCGTGTGGGCGATGGTCGTGGTGGCCGCCGTCGCCGCGCTCGGCTCGTTCGCGATGGCGCGGATCAACTTCCGCTTCCGCCGCTGGGTGTCGGGGCTCACCCTCTTCACCTACGTGATCCCGTCGTCGTTCCTGTCCATTCCGTTCTTCAGGATGATGGCCGATTACGACCTCATCGACACCAAGCTGGCGGTCGTGCTGGCCATGGTGACGTTCGCCTCGCCGTACGCGCTGTGGGTGCTCTCGGATTACGCGCGCTCGCTGCCGCCGGAGATCGAGGAGGCGGGCGCCATCGACGGGGCCGGCGTGCTCGCTACCTTCGTCCACCTGTACCTGCCGCTGATCCGGCCGCCGCTCATCGCGATCGGCACCTACGCCTTCCTCTACGCCTGGAACGAGTACCTCTATGCGCTGCTGCTCCTGACCGGCGAGCCGCGCATCACGCTGCCCGTGGCCATGGGCAACTTCCTCACCACCGACAACGCGCCCTGGAACCTGCTCATGGCCGTCTCCACCGTGTACTCGATCCCGCCCGTGGTCCTCTACTACGTCTTCAAACGCTATCTGGTGAGCGGGCTCGTCTCGGGCGCCGTCTCCGGCACCTGAGCGAAGCGCGCCGGCACGCCGTGATGCTCGCGGGGCCGACGCGCCGGTTCCTCAGGGCACGTTCGCGCCCGCCAGCTCGGCCACCGTCCCCAGCGTCATCTGCACCGCGTTGAACCCGAGACGGAAGTCCGCCTCGGAGAAGTACGTATAGAGGTCGGTCGGCTGATGCCAGGTCGGATTCGAGCCATTGCCGATCTCGGCGACGCGCTGGTTGTCGCGGACGCTCACCGTCGCCGTGTAGTTCTGGAACGGCACCGAATCGGTGTAGTTCATGTTCGAGCCGATCTGCGCGGGGTACTGAGTCGAATAGCTCTGGTTCCCCATGCGCAGCGCGGTGGCCAGCTGCAGCGATGCGGTCGCGTACGTCGACGACGCTTGGTACTCGACGTCGAGGTCGGCGGCGGGGATTTGATCCGGCTGCGGCGGCAAGCCGTGGTCGAACAGGATCTGGTCGTGCTGGATCATCCCGAGCCACTTGGGCTCTGGATAGACGCCCGAGCCCACCGGACTCTCCGCGCCCTGGAGGCTGGCACGCGTGTTCACGTAGGCGGTACTTCCATTGAGGCCGGTCTCCTCGTTGTTCCAGAAGATGAAGCGGACGGAGACGGCCGTCTGCAGATTCGCCAGGGCACGGGCCGCCTCGAGGACGAGCGCGCAGCCGGACGCATCGTCGTTGGCAGCCCCGCCGCCGCCGCGGCCATCCAGGTGGGCGGAGACGATGTACATCTGGTCGGGAAAGAGCGTCCCCACCTTGGTGACGTAGATGCTGGTACGCGGCTGGCTCAGGTACGTGTACGCGTGGTGCTCGACCGTGTAGCCGGCCGCCCGCAGCTGGCCCTCCAGCCAGGTGGCGGCGTTGTTGTAGCTGGCGCTGCCCTGGGTGCGATCTCCGTAGCTGGCGAGGATCCGGATGTTCTCCTTGAACCGGTCGAGATCCAGGCTGGCCACCGCCGCGCGCGCGCCCGAGCCCGCCTCGCTCAGCCTGACGTCGTCGATCATCAGCGTGGTGGACTCCGTCGCGTCCGTCTTCTTACTGTTGTAACCACCGACGACGAGGGTGTGCGACCCGGCGCCCAGCGTCCCGAGACTGACCGAGTAGAGGCGCCAGCCCGTGCTGATCGGGCCGCCCGTGTTGCCGTCACCGACGATCTGGGCGAGGAAGTCGTTGGGCGCGGCGCCGAAGAGGGCACCATCGACGCTGACCAACAGCTCACTCTTCTCGTCGGCCTCGTAATACGGGGACTGGGTCAGGATGCCGCGAAGATAGAGCGTCACCTTCGTCGGAGCGCTCAGCGTGAACGTCTTCTGCCATCCACCCGACATGCCGGTGACCACGGTGTTGTCGATCCCGCCCAGGTCCACACGCAGCGCGCCGCCGCGGAAGCCGCCGGTGGCGACCCACGCGCCGCTCGCGTAGCCGGCCTGGTTCGTGCCGCGAAACGCGTCGTCGACGTAGCTGAAGCCTTCGGACCCGACGTCGAAGTGCGCCTCGAGGATGAGGCCCGAAACGGAGAACGCGCGCGCGACCGCGGGCGCCAGCTGGAAGTCGGCGTTGCCCGCCTGGGACGCCGTGACCGTGCAGACGCCGGCGCCGCGCACGCTGACCACGGCCGCCTCGACGGAGCACGCGCCCGTCGCGGTGAAGGCGACCGGCAGCATCGACGACGCGGTCGCCGACACCGCGAAGGGGGGGTCGGCGAGCCGGCGGCTGGACAGTGCACCGAACGTGATGGTCTGCGCGGCTCTGCCGATGGCCACGGTCTGGGTCAAGTCGGACGCCGGGAGGTAATTGGCGTCCCCGGCCTGCGAGACCGTGACAGCGCAGCTGCCGGCGCCGGTGATCGTCAGCGCGTCGGCGGCGAGCACGCAGTTGCCCGTCGCGCGAAAGCTCACCGGAAGTCCCGAGGACGCCGTGGCCGTCACGGTGAACGGCGGATCGCCGAACGTACGGCCGGGCGGCGGCGTGAAGGTGATGGTCTGGCCGGCACGCGCCACGCCGAAGACGCGCCCGACATCGGCCGCCGGCTCGTAGTCCGCGTTGCCCGCCTGAGATGCGGTCACCGTGCATGAGCCGCCGCCGCCCAGTGTCAGCACGCCGCCGGCGATCGTGCAGTTGCCGCCGGCGGTGAGGCTGACGGCCAGCCCCGAGGACGCGGCCGCGCTCACGGCGAACGGCGGATCGCCGAACGTGCGGTCCGGCAGCGCCGCGAGGTCGATGGTCTGGCCGGCGCGCGCGACCGACAGCACGCGCGAGACGTTGGCAGCCGGCTCGTAGTCCGCGTTGCCGGCCTGGGAGGCCATCACCGTGCACGCGCCCGCGGCCGCGAACGTCACGAGGCTGCCGGCGACGGCGCAGGCCCCGGCGGCCGAGAGGTTCACGGGCAGCCCGGACGAGGCGGAGGCCGCGACGACGATGGGCGGGTTCCCGAAGATCTGGTCGCCGAGCAGGGCGAAGGTGATGGCCTGGGTGGCGCGACGAATGGTGAACGTCTGCGAGACGTCGTCGGCCGGCAGGTACGTCGCGTCACCGCTCTGTGACGCTGTGATGTCGCACGCGCCGGCGCGGAGGAGCGTCACCGAGCCATCGGCCACCGAGCACGCGCCGCTGGCGGCGAACATCACCGCAAGGCCCGAGGTCGCGGTCGCCGTCACGCCGACGGGCGCCGCACCAAGCGCCTGGTCGGCCAGCCCTGGGAACGCGATCGTCTGAGGTCCCCGGCGCGGCGTGGCCAGGACGACGTGGCTGGTCACCGTGTCACCGGCGCCGACCTGCAGCAGGAACGCGATCCGGCCGCCGTCGTTGATAGCGCGCTGCCCCACGCGCAGGTCCCGGACGTCGAGGCCGAACAGCACGTCGCCCGTCCGCGCGACCTTGTCGCGCACCGGATCGTTGCCGGTGAAGAGTCCCACGTCCGCCGATTCGCCTGCGGGCCCGGCGACGAACGCGGGCCGACCACGGCCGTTGACGCTATAGCTCGAGACCAGTCGGCCGAGCATCGGATCCTCGTTGCCTGCGACGAGCACGGTGGCGCTGCCGCCGCGAGCCCGGAACAGCAGCGGAGCACCGCAGTCGCTCAGGACGAAACCGGCGTTGTCGATGACGGGGGCAGCGCCGGATACCCCGTCGCATGGGGCGATCGCCCCTTCGTTGGTCGGGGCTCCGCCCGAACCCGTATAGACGCCGAGCGTGCCCGTCGGGGGAACCTGCGCCTTGAAGGCGGCCCCCCCCGAGTCGTTGAGCGTCGGCGCGCTGAACGCGAGCAGCGCGGCGGAGCTGCGCGCGATCTCGACGGCACCACTGTCGTCGAGCCGCACGATGGAGAACGTCGCATCCTGGTTGGTCACGAGAACCGCGACCTGCCCCGCCTGGTTCATGGAGATTTCCGGGGCGAACGCGAGATACGGCCCAGGCCCGAGGAAGACGGCTCGCGCGAGCGCGCTGAAGGAGCCGTCGGCGGCGATTCGCAGGATCACGGCCCCGGTGCCCGCGGCGTAGCTCACGGCGATGGCGCCGGCGTCGTTGATCACGACCGAAGACGGCGTGCCGGGGCCGACCGCATCGGTGAGGTTGAGCACGGCGGTGCGCTGGGCGCCGTCGCTCCGGCGTTCACGCTCGGCAGGGTGCGCGTGAACTGGGAGAGGCTTCCCCCGCTGGCGTCGACGGACACGAAGTCGTACTCGACGGCGTGGACGGTGCCGCCGAACGCGGTGAAGATCGCGAGAGTGGCGCCGGCGGCCACGGTGTCCAGTGCGCGCATGCTGGCCTCCCTGGAGTCACTCGACCCCCGGTCGCGGTGTGCGGAACAATTCTTCCGAGCATGGTAGAGGCAACGTCGTCCGTGGGCGGCACTCTTCGTCTCCCCCGTTCCCTTGACCCGTCCCGCAGCCCGGCGTAGCCTATCCGTCGTCAACCAACGCGGGAGCTCGGGAGAACCGGGCTGAGAGGGCGGCCGTTAACCGCCGACCGCATGAACCTGACCTGGGTAATACCAGCGAAGGGAGGCCATGATGTCCCGCTCACGTAAGATCTACCTCACAGGCTCGCGTCCCGACCTCCGTGTGCCCATGCGCGAAGTCGCGCTCTCCGGCGGCGAGCCGCCGCTCGTTCTCTACGACACGAGCGGTCCCTACACCGATGCCGACGCGCACCCCGACATCAAGCGCGGCCTGGCGCCGCTGCGAGGGCCGTGGGTAATGGGGCGCGGTGACGTCACGGAGCTGCCCGGGCCGACCTCGCACTATCGCCGGCAGCGCGACGATGACCCGGCCCTGGGCGGGGTGCGCTTCGCCAGCGTGCGCCGGCCCCTCCGCGCCCGTCCGGGCAAGGTCGTGACGCAGATGCATTACGCCCGCCGCGGCGAGCTCACGCCCGAGATGGAGTTCATCGCGCTGCGCGAGGGCGTGGAGCCGGCCTTCGTGCGCGACGAGGTCGCGCGCGGACGCGCCATCATCCCGGCCAACATCAATCATCCCGAGAGCGAGCCGATGATCATCGGCCGCAAGTTCCTCGTGAAGATCAACGCCAACATCGGCAACTCCGCCGTGGCCTCCTCCATCGAGGAGGAGGTGGAGAAGATGACGTGGGCGATCCGCTGGGGCGCCGACACGGTCATGGATCTCTCCACCGGCAAGAACATCCACGAGACACGCGAATGGATCCTGCGCAACAGCCCCGTGCCCATCGGCACCGTGCCGATCTACCAGGCGCTCGAGAAGGTCGGCGGCAAGGCGGAGGACCTCACCTGGGACCTCTACCGCGACACGCTGATCGAGCAGGCCGAGCAGGGCGTGGATTACTTCACCATCCACGCCGGCGTCCTGCTGCGCTACGTGCCGCTCACGGCCAAGCGCGTCACCGGCATCGTCTCGCGCGGCGGCTCGATCATGGCGAAATGGTGTCTGGCGCATCACCAGGAGAGCTTCCTCTACACGCACTTCCGCGAGATCTGCGAGATCATGGCCGCCTATGACATCTCGTTCTCGCTCGGCGACGGGCTGCGCCCGGGGTCGGGCGCCGACGCCAACGACGAGGCCCAGTTCGCCGAACTGGACACGCTGGGCGAGCTGACCAAGGTGGCGTGGGAGCACGACGTGCAGGTCATGATCGAGGGGCCGGGCCACGTGCCGATGCACCTGATCGAGGAGAACATGGACCGTCAGCTCGAGGTCTGCCACGAGGCGCCGTTCTACACGCTCGGCCCGCTGACGACCGACGTGGCGCCGGGCTACGACCACATCCCCTCCGCCATCGGCGCTGCGATGATCGGCTGGTTCGGCACCGCCATGCTCTGCTACGTCACGCCCAAGGAGCATCTGGGCCTGCCGAACAAGAAGGACGTGAAGGACGGCGTCATCGCGTACAAGATCGCCGCCCACGCCGCCGACATCGCCAAGGGTCACCCGCGGGCGCGGCGCCCACTTCTGCTCGATGTGCGGACCGAAGTTCTGCTCGATGAAGATCACGCAGGAGGTCCGCGAGTACGCCGCCCAGCAGGGCGTGGCGGCGGAGACGGTCGCGCTCGCGCAGGGGCTGCGCGAGAAGGCTCAGGAGTTCCGGAAAGGCGGCGGGGAGATCTATCGTCCGAGCTAGCGCAGCCTGGGGACTGCTGTGGGCGCCGTTGCTCGCGGGCTGTCTCAGCGTGGCCGAGTTCCGCCAGTCACCCCCCGCTCGCGTCAGCACGGGCGCCGGGGGCTATCTGCCGCTCGCCACCTGCAGCATGAGCCAGATCGAGCGTCTCCAGGGCGAGCAGAACGTGCGGTACCAGTTCCTGGACTCGCCGGCGACGGCGAGCGCCAGCATCCTCGGCGTCGTCCGGCTGCCGGCGGGCTTGTTCTACACGGTTTCGGCCCCCGTGCTGGAGGTCGCCTTCAAGGGCGGCAGTGAAGACACGGTCACGATCGAAGCGCGGACCGCCTTTGGCGGATCCAATCTCGAGCCCCGGGTGTGGCCCCTCGTCGAGCGCTGCGCCGGGAAGACCCTCATTCTGGCGCCGCCATTGACGTGGAATCGGCCTTGACAGTAGCGGCCGCCCCACCATAATCGCGCTACCGTGACGATGGCGCGGTCCCGTCGGCTCCTGACGCTCTGTCTCCTCGTGGCGGTGACGCTCTCGCTCGCGTCGCCGGTCTTTGGCGCTGGCAAGTCGTCGGGCGAGAAGGGCTTGAACCAGGGCCTTCAGGCGTTCAAGCGGGGCAACTTCGAGGCCGCCATAAGCAGCTGGGCCACCGCGGCCGAAGCCTACGAGCGGGAGGGCAGGCCCCGCGAGCGGCTCCTGGCCCTGACGCATCTCGCAGAAGCCTACTCGGCACTGGGCCGCTACCGGGAGGCAGGCAAGACGCTCGGCGTCGCGCTCGACCTGGCCGAGCGCTCGAGCGATCCCATGCAGATCGCCGCGGTGCTGTCTCGGCTGGGCACCGTTCACTCAGCACTCGGCGAGGCGGCGATCGCGGAGGGCTATCTGACCCGCGGCCTTCGACTGGCGCGCGACGGCGGTGATCGCGGCCTCACCGCTGCCCTGCTGAACGACCTCGGCAACGTGCTCGTGGTGGAGAAGCGGGACGCCGATGCGCTCGCCGCTTACCAGGAAAGCGCCACCCTCGCCGAACAGGCCGGCCGGCCGACGCTCGCGGCCCGCGCCCTGACCAACGCCGCGACGACGCTCCAGCGCACGGGCCGCCCCGCGGACGCCGAGGCGTCGCTCGACGTCGCCGTCCGCGCGCTTCGCTCGGCGGGCGCCTCCCACGAGGTCGGCCTGACGCTCGTGAGCGCCGCCCTCGCCTACCAGGCGCTTCGCGCGTCGCGGCCGGACGCCAGGGACTCGCTGTCGCTGAAGGCGGCGGCCGCCTTGCGCGAGGCTGCGGCGGCGTCTGCCGGCGACCGCCGGACGGCCTCCTACGCCTGGGGCTACCTCGGCGCGCTCTACGAGGAGGAGCATCGCTACAACGAAGCGCTCGACCTCACTCGGCGCGCCACGTTCGCCGCCCAGCAGGTCACCGCGCCCGAGTCGCTCTACCGGTGGCAGTGGCAGAGCGGCCGGGTGCTCAAGAAGCTCGGCTCCACCCAGGCGGCGCTCGCCGCGTACCGGCGTGCGGTGACGACCCTTCAGTCCATCCGACCGGAGCTCATTCGCGACGGAGCGGTCCAGGGCTCGTTCCGGGAGACACTCGGGCCCCTCTACCTGGAGCTGGTCGACCTCCTCCTGCAGCAGGCCGCCACCGGACAAACCGGCGCCGTGGTCGAGCCGTTGCTCACGGAAGCCCGCGATGTCGTCGAGCTCTTCAAGGTCGCCGAGCTCCGTGACTATTTCCGCGACGACTGCGTCGATCTCGCGCTGGCGAAGGTGACCAAGCTCGATGTGCTGGCGCAGAGCGCGGTCATCGTCTATCCGATCCTGCTGCCCGATCGCACCGAGCTGCTCGTGAGCCTGCGCTCCGGCCTCAAGCGCGTCACCGTCCCGGTGGGCGCCGACCGCGTGACGCAGGAGGTCCGCCAGCTTCGCCGGAAGCTCGAAAAGCGGACGACGCGCGAGTTCCTGCCGCACGCCCAGCAGCTGTACGACTGGCTGATCCGACCCCTGGCGCCGGACCTCGACGCCGCGCGGACGAAGACGCTGGTCTTCGTCCCCGACGGGGCGCTCCGGACCATCCCCATGGCCGCGCTGCACGACGGTCAGCGGTTCCTCATCGCGAAGTATGCGCTGGCCACGACGCCCGGACTCAATCTGACCGAGCCACGTCCACTCAATCGTGAGAACACCCGGGTGCTGGCCCTCGGGGTGACCAAGGCCATCCAGGGCTTTCCGCCGCTGCCCAACGTCGCCGCCGAGCTGCAGTCGCTGCAGGGCATGTTCCCGACGACTGCGCTCGTGGACGAGAGCTTCAACCTCGTCAACGTCGAACGGAAGCTCAAGGACGAGCCATTCACCATCGTGCACATCGCCTCGCACGGACAGTTCGGCGGCGACCCGCAATCGACGTTCCTGCTCGCCTTCGACGACAAGCTGACGATGGACCGGCTGGGCCAGTTCATCGGGCTGTTCAAGTTCCGTGACAATCCCCTCGAGCTCCTCACCCTGAGCGCGTGCGATACCGCCGAGGGCGACGATCGGGCGGCGCTCGGCCTGGCCGGCCTCGCCGTCAAGGCCGGCGCGCGTAGCGCCCTCGCGACGCTCTGGAACATCAACGACCCGGTCTCTGCCGAGCTGGTCGCCGAGTTCTATCGGCAGCTCGAGGACCGGTCGGTGTCCCGGGCCGTGGCCCTGCAGCGCGCCCAGGTGAAGTTGCTCGACAACCCGCGTTACGACCATCCCGGATTCTGGGCGCCCTTCCTCTTGATCAACAACTGGCTGTAACCGGCGCACATCCGTGCGTCGTCGCCGAGCTCTCTCTCCCCTCGCCGCGGCCCTCCTCATTTCCCTGCTCGTCGCCTTCGGCGTGGCCGGCCTGCGTGCCGGAGGGTTCCTCGAGGCGGCCGAGCTCGCGGCCTATGACTGGTACCTTCGATTGCGACCGCTGGCCCACTCCGCCGATCCGCGGATCCTGATCGTCACCATGACCGAGCGCGACATCCAGGAGCTGGGGACCTGGCCGCTACCGGACTACGTGCTCTACGCGGTGCTTCAGATCCTGCTCCGGCACGAAGCGCGCGCCATCGGCGTCGACATCTACCGGGACGTGCCGATCCCACCCGGAACCGACCGGCTGCGCCGGGTCCTCGAGGCGGATCCTCGCATCGTCGTCGTCATGAAGTTCGGCGAAGGGCCGACGGACGGCGTCCGGCCGCCGGCGGCGGTCACCGATCCGGATCGGATCGGCTTCAACGATGTCGTCGTCGATCGAGGCGGCATCGTCCGCCGGGGCCTCCTGTTTCTCGACGACGGAACGAACACGTTTTCCTCCTTCGCTCTTCGCCTCGCCCTCTTGTACCTGCGCGCCCAGGGTGTCGCTCCCGAACCCGATCCGCGAGATGCACACCTCCTGCGGCTCGGGCAGACGACGATCCGACCGCTGGAAACGAATGACGGCGCCTACGTGCGAGCGGACACCCGTGGATACCAGTTCCTGCTCGATTTCAACGCCGGCGACACGGCGTTCGCCTCCATCGACCTGGGCTCGCTGCTGACGGGAAAATTCGATCCTCGGGCCGTGCGGGACAAGGTCGTCCTGGTCGGTGTGACGGCCACGAGCATCAAGGACAATTTCTACACGCCCTACAGCCGGGGCCTGCACCCGGATCAGGACATGCCGGGCGTCGCCATCCATGGCCAGATCGTCAGCCAGTTGCTCCGGACCGCGCTTGACGGCGCGGCCCCGATGCGCAGCCTTCTCGAGTGGCAGGCGGCGACGTGGATCCTCGTCTGGAGCTTCGCGGGCGGGCTGCTCGGCCTGCGCGCCCGCTCGCCGTGGTGGTTCGGCCTCGCGACCGCCGGCGGCCTCGTCACCGTCGGCGTCGTCGCCTTCATCGCGTTCTTGCGCGGGTGGTGGATTCCCGTCGTGCCGCCGGCGGCGACGCTGGTCGCTGCGGCCGCGCTGGTGACTGCCCACCAGTCGTACCGCGAGGCGCTCCAGCGCTCGGATCTCATGAAGCTGTTCTCGCGCCATGTCTCCCGCGAAGTCGCCGAGACGATCTGGCGGGAACGCGAGGAGTTTCTCGAGGGCGGGCGGCTGCGATCGCAGGAACTGGTCGTCACCGCCCTGTTCACGGATCTCAGCGGCTTCACGCCGGTGGCCGAGAAGCTGTCGCCCGAGGCGCTCATGGAGTGGCTCAACGAGTACATGGACGCCATGGCCCGCCGGGTCAGCGAGCACGGCGGCGTGGTCCGGCAGTACGCGGGCGACTCGATCGTCGTCAT
>WNFI01073459.1_pt1 | contig 11113 bp, 7 predicted proteins | sample 5400471 | NCBI WGS metagenome assembly WNFI01 (sample SAMN13153348, study PRJNA577476) | soil metagenome | isolation source: 100 cm saprolite on Douglas fir-dominated hillslope | place: USA:California | collected 2013-09-17 | reverse complement strand
CACGCGGGCGGATCTGGGCTTCCTGGCCGCCTCCGAATCCCTTGCCGGCCTCGAGGGCGTGCCCGCCCCGAACTCCGGCGACGGGCGCTGGCGCCGGGCGGGGGCGGAGAGCGCGCTCCTCCTCTTCCTGCGCGGGCATCCCGAGGTCGTCCGTCTCGTCGTTCGCTCCCCGCGCGGGGAGCCGCTCGTGCAGACCGGCCGGCGGGGGGGAGTGCCCGTGCTCTGGGTCTCCGCGAGCCCCACCGGCGAGGAGGGGGCGGCCCTCGACCCGAGGCGGCCCCGGCTCACCACCCGGCTCTCGGGGCTCGAGGCCGAGATCGCAGCTTCCGCCCTTCTCCCCAGCGGCGAGGACCGGCCCATCGATGCCCCCGCCTGCCGCCTGCGTGATGGGGCGGGCACGCTGCTCGCCCGCTCCCCCGGCCCGGTCTCGCCCGCCGGGAGCGAAGAGGTCAACGCGGAAGGAGTGGTGGCGGCCGAGGGCTGGTCCGCGCCCTCGCCCTGGACTCTCGCCTGCGCGCAGCCCAAGGGCCTGGCCGCCTCGCTCGTGGAGCCCGTGGCCGCCCGCTACCGCACCACCCTGATCCTGAACCTGGTCGTGATGGGCCTCGCCTTCCTGCTCGGAGGCTTCGCGGTCCAGCAGGCCCGCCGCCGGGAGCGGCTGGAGGGGGCGGCCCGGGAGGAGGCGCGGGTGCGCGAGCTCGAGCGCCAGCTCTTCCACGCCGAGCGGCTCACGACGGTGGGCCGGCTGGCGGCGGGGATCGCCCACGAGATCAACAACCCCCTCGAAGGGATGGGCAACTATCTGAGCCTGGCCCGGGAGGAGCTCCGGCGGGGGGACGGAGAGGGCGCGGAGCGGCACCTCGCCCGGGTGCGGGAGGGGCTGGAGCGGATCGCCGCCGTCGTCCGCCAGGTCCTGGCCCACGCGGATCCCGCCACCGCTCCCCAAGTACCGGTGGACCTCAACCAGGTGCTCAAGGAGAGCGGGGAGTTCGTCCGATCGCGGCCGGAGTTCGGGCAGATCCGGTTCGGCCTCGAGCTCCTCCCGGGGCCGCTCCTGGTGCGGGCGAGCCCGGTCATGCTAGGCCAGGTGGCGGTCAACCTCGTCCTCAACGCCTGCGAGGCCCAGCCCCGCGGGGGCGAGGTGAGCCTGCGCTCCCGCCGCGACGGGGCCCAGGCGCTGGCCGAGATCGCGGACCGGGGGCCAGGGGTGCCCCCCGCCGACCGCGAGCGCATCTTCGAGCCTTTCTATTCCACCAAGGACTCGACCGGCCTCGGGCTCTCGATTTGCCATTCCATCGTCCGGCAGCACCAGGGTCAGCTCACGGTCCTGCCCCGGGAGGGGGGCGGGGCGGTCTTCCGTTTGGCCCTCCCCGCCCTCGAGGTCTGACATGAGCGCACGGAGAGCGTCGCGCGGGCGCGTGCTCGTCGTCGAGGACGAGGCCTACGTCCGGGACTCCCTGGTGGAGATCCTGCGCGCCCGGGGATACGACGTGGAGGGGACGGGGTCCGTGGCCGATGCCCTCGCCCGGCTGGCCCGGGCGCCGGTGGACGTGGTCCTGACGGACCTGCGGATGCCGGATGCCGACGGCCTGGAGCTGGTGCGTCGGGTCCAGGCCTCGACGGCCGAGGTGCCGGTGGTGGTGCTGACCGGCCACGGAACGGTGGCCTCGGCGGTGGAGTGCCTGAAGGCCGGAGCCAGCGAGTACATCCTGAAGCCGGCGGATCCGGAAGCCCTCGACGTGGCCCTGCAGAAGGCCCTGGCCGCGCGGGCCCTCCGCCGGGAGGTGCGCTACCTCCGCAGCGCGGTGGGGGAGACCATCCCCGCGGTGGGCGAGAGCCCGGTCTGGCGGCGGGTGGCGGCCATGGTCGAGGCGGCGGCCCTCTCCGATGCCACCGTCCTCCTCCTGGGCGAGTCGGGCACGGGCAAGGAGCTGCTGGCCCGGGTCCTGCACCGGCGGAGCCCGCGCTCCTCCGGGCCGTTCGTGCGCGTCAACTGCGCGGCGGTCCCGCTCGAGATGTGGGAGAGCGAGTTCTTTGGCCACCGGAAGGGCTCGTTCACGGGGGCCACCGCCGATCGTGACGGGCGCTTCCAGCTCGCCCACGGCGGCACCCTCCTCCTCGACGAGGTGGGGGCCATGCCCGCGGCCGGCCAGGCCAAGCTCCTGCGCGTGATCCAAGACGGCGAGTTCGACCGCCTGGGGGACGAGCAGCCCAGCCGGGTGGACGTCCGGGTGGTGGCCGCCACCAACAGCGACCTCCAGGAGGAGGTGGCGGAGGGGCGGTTCCGGGCCGACCTCTACCACCGGCTGGACGTGGTTCGGATCGTGGTGCCGCCCCTCCGGGAGCGTTCGGAGGACATCGATCTCCTGGCCCGGAGGTTTGCGGAGGAGATCGCGGCCCGCTTGGGCCGGCCCGCCCCCCCGCTGGGGCCCGAGACCCTCGCGCGCTTCCGGGCCTACTCCTGGCCGGGCAACGTGCGCGAGCTCCGGAACGTGATCGAGCGCGCCCTCATCCTGGACCCGGAGGGCGGGCTCGAGGCCCTGGACCTCGTCCCCGCGGGGGCCCTGGCCCCGCCCGCCCCCGGCCGCGAGGGCGATCTCAACCTGCGGGCCGCCCTCGGCCGGCTGGAGCGCGAGATGCTCCTGGAGGCGCTGCGCAGCTCGGGTGGCGTTCGAAAAGAGGCCGCGCGACGGCTGGGCGTGGATGCCCGCAACCTGGCCTACTACCTGCGCAAGCACGGCCTGGACGCGGGCCCCGCGGACCCCGAGTAGCGCCCACCGCCGACGCTCCCCCGAGCGCGCGCGGCTCATCGGAGTCGGCGTCCTCAAAGGGCCGTTCACGCTTCCCGCGGCGTCCGCCAAACGTCGGCGGGGGTCTCGACGCTCCACGTGCCTGACTTCCGGCCCTCCTGGCCGTAGCGCCCGTCAGGTGGGAGAGTCAGGGTGCCACGGTGCCACGAGCCGACGCCGAGTCAGGTCCGATAACCTGGGGCAGCCTCTGCTCGGTCGCAGCCGGCTGCTGGGGGTCGCGTTGGGTCAAGCGCTGCAAATGGGGCGGTAGTGGGTCATTGACCCACTGCCAAACCCTTGGTCATGGGCTGGGACGGAGCCGAGCGGTTATGCGTCGACTACTTGCACGAGAGCTGGGGAGAGCGTCTGAGATGTCCCCGACGCTCAAGGAGGTGTCAACCCCATTCGGTGAAGCAATCAGTTTGCGGGAGACGTCGCCAACAGAAGTTGCGCTTGCGCCAGTTTCTCGGGGCCAAGACGGGCGGCCACTTTAGCCGCGTCTAACTCCGCCCCTGCATCTCCCGCGGCGGCGGCCCGGGAGAACCATACGTAAGCCAGTAAATCGTCGACGGGCGTCCCGATGCCGTCACGATAGTATTCACCGACTTTGTACTCAGCCCCGGTCCCGGCTTTGCCCGAGCGTGCGGCTCGCAGCATCCAATCCAAAGCCAACGGGCCGTTCACCGGAAGCCCGTAGCCTTTTTGATAGAGATAGCCCAGGTTTGCCATGGCAGCCGGTTCATTTGCCTCGGCGGCGAGTCGAATCCACTTCAAGGCCAGCCGATAGTCCAGGGCGATGCCGTCTCCAATCATATAGAAACGGCCGAGGTCGCTCTGCGCTTCGGCGAGCCCACCCTCCGCAGCCAATTGGTACCACTTGACCGCGCCTTCGCGATCCATTGGTACACCGTCGCCGTACCATAGCAGCAGGCCCACGTTCCGCGCCGCCCCGAGGTGTCCTTTCGCTGCGGCCTGGCGCCAGAACCTTCCCGCTCGGTCAGGGTCCCTTGGGGCGCACCCGCCTTCCACATAAAGGTTGCCCAAGTTGTGGAGGGCATTTGTAAAGCCTTGTCCCGCGGCAAGCTCGTAGAAGTGGATCCCCCTCTCGCAGTCCCTGGGAATGTCGCCACTCGTATACATGATTCCGAGGTTGTACTCCGCGTCGGCCAACCCCTTCGCAGCTGCCTTTTCATACCAAAGCGTGGCTACACGCTTGTCCACGGGAACACCCCAACCCATGTCATACATGTATCCGACCTTGAGTAGGCCCAGAGCGTCACCGTCTTTGCCTGCCTTGAGGTACCACCTCATCGCTTCCTGGTAGTCGACCTCAACATCGGTGCCATTCTCGTATGTCCGCCCGAGAGTGATCTGCGCTAACGCATATCCGGCATCGGCGGCCTTGCGAAACAGAGCGATTGCCCTCTGTCCGTCGCGCGGTACTCCGTCGCCTGCACGGTACAGGAGGGCCAGGTTGTTCTGAGCGATCGCGTCCCCGTCCTGGGCAGCGACCAGATACCACCTCACGGCCGCCACGGGGTCATGTATCGACGGGTCCTGGAAGTCGTAGAGGCGGCCCATTCGGCGCGCGGCCTCAACGTTTCCTGCCTCCGCCGATTTGAGCAGCCAATAGCGGGCCTGAACGTAGTCCGTGGGAGCTGCGTTGCCCTCTGCGTAGCGCGCGCCGAGTGCACATTGCGACGAGACGTCACCGGCTGTCGCGAGGGTCGCTACGGCTTCAAGGGGGGTCTCGGCAGTGGCGTCCATGCAGGAAGAGCTCCAGGGAGAGCCCACTGGACCGGAAAGGACCGCGAACAATACGGCAGTCCCCATCTCCCCCCAATTATAGCTCTCGCAGCCGGCGCAGACCTCGAGAAGGACCGGGATTTTCCTTGAACACGCCGCGTCATCCGCTCGGGACAGGATCCCTCATGGTGGGTCTCCGTCGAAGTACCAGACAGCGAATCCCCCAGTTTAGGGATATCAAAGACCACGCGGTACTCAGCCGATAGTGATGGTGGTAGGCGAAGCCGATAGCGGCCAAGTTGACTCGCCAGACACAGGAAGCCAACAGGGCGGCGGCCAAGTTGTGCGAGCATCCAGCTCGGTCTAACAGCTGTCACGCCTTGTAGGAAGGTAATGGGTCAGCTTGCAAATTGACCCACTATCAATGGGGTGCCTCGCTTGACCCGGCTTTGCGCGCCGGCGTAGCCTCTCTTCCGGGTACCCCGATGCTTCCTGCCCATGCCTCTCTTCCCCTGCAGTGGATCCTGCTCCTCGGCCCCCTGGCCGTTCCCGTCCACCCATCGGAGCCTCCCCCCCCGAGCCCCCCCGCCGCCGCCCCCGCGCGCGCCCAGTCCTTGGCGCGGGAGGGCCTGAAGCTGCTCGAGGCGGACGAGCTCGCGCCCGCGCAGGCCAAGCTGGAGGAGGCCCTCGTCCTGGACCCAGAGCGGCCGGAGGCCCATTACGGGCTCGGCTTCATCCATGAGCGCAAGGGCGAGCTCGAGGCGGCGCGGGCCTCCTACGAGGCGGCCCTCCGCGGCGCTCCCCGGATGGCGGAGGCCCACGACCGGCGGGGGTTCGTGCTGGGGCAGCTCGGCCGGACAGAGGAGGCGATCGCGGAGTTCAAGAGCGCGGTGGCGCTCAAACCCGCGCTCTTCGATGCCCAGTACCACCTGGGGGCCACCCTCTGGTGGACGAAGAAGCCGGAGGCCCGGGGCCCCCTCGAGAGGGCGGTGGCCCTGCGGCCGGACCACGCCGAAGCCCGCTACTACCTGGCCCTGGTCCTGAAGCAGGGGGGGGACCTAGCTCAGGCCGTCGAGCACCTCCGCCGCGTGGTGAAGGCGAGCCCCCGGCTCGGGCCCGCCCACCTACAGCTCGGCCTCGCCCTCCAGGAGGAGGGAGATCCTCCGGGCGCGGTGGCCGAGCTCCGGAAGGCCCTGGGGCTCGACCCCTCGTCGGCGGAGGCGGCCAACAGCCTGGGCCTCGCCCTTGAGCGGAGGCGTTCTACAACCTGGGCATGGCGCTCAAGCAGAAGGACGACTTCCCGGGCGCGGAGGCCGAGCTGCGGAGGGCCATGGTCCTCGATCCCAAGCTGCCGGAGGCGCCCTACACGCTGGCCGTTGTGCTTTGGCAGACGGGGCGGCCGGCGGAGGCCCTGCCCCTCCTGCAAAAGGTGATCGAGCTCAAGCCCGACTACGGGGAGGCCCACTACCTCTTGGGCACGGTGCTCAAGCAGCAGGGCGACGCAGAAGGGGCCCTGCGGGAATTCCGCGAGACCATCAAGTACCAGCCGGGCTCGGCCGAGGCTCACCTCAGCCTGGGCCAGCTGCTCCGGCAGAGGAAAGATGCGGCCGGGGCCGCGGCCGCCCTCGCGGAAGCGGACCGGCTACGCCGCAAGAAGGCGGACGCACAGGCAGCCAGCTTGGCCTTAGGGGTGGGTCTCCAGAGGTTGAAGGACCACGACGCGGCGGGCGCCCTCGACCGGTTTCGCGAGGCCGTTCGCTTGGACCCCGAGAACGCCCAGGCCCATTTCCAGTTGGCGCTCGCGCTGGCCGCGAGGGGGGCGCGGGATGAGGCCCGCGCTCATTTTCAGCAGGCTCACCGGCTGGCTCCCTACCTCCACGCCCCGGAGCCGTCACGCAAGTGACCGCCCGTCTGCCGCGCCGCCTCGCGCTTGGCATGGGCCTTCTTGCCCTCTGGCTGGGCGGTCGCGGGCGGGCCTTCCCCCAGGCGGGCGAGCCTCTCGGCTTCGGCTTCAAGAACGTGGCCCGGGAGGCGGGGCTCGACGCCACGACCATCTTCGGGGGCCGCGAGACCAACAAGTATCTGCTGGAGACGACGGGCTGCGGCGTGGCCTTCCTAGACTACGACAACGACGGCTGGCTCGACGTCTTCCTCGTGAACGGCACCACCCTCGAGGGCTTCCCCAAGGGGAAGGAACCCACCAACCACCTCTACCACAACCGGGGCGACGGCACCTTCGAGGACGTGACGGCTAAGGCGGGGCTGGCGCAGAGCGGATGGGGCCAGGGCGTCTGCGTGGGTGACTACGACAACGACGGCTACGAGGACATCTTCGTGACCTACTGGGGCCAAAACCACCTGTACCACAACCGAGGCGACGGCACGTTCGAGGACGTCACGGAGAAAGCCGGGCTCCGAACGTCCCGCGCCCGCTGGGGCACGGGCTGCGCCTTCCTGGACTACGACCGGGACGGGCGCCTCGACCTCTTCGTGGCCAACTACATCGACATCGACCTCAAGACCACGGCCACCCCCGACACCGGCCTCTGCCGCTACAAGGGGGTGCCGGTGGCTTGCGGTCCTCCAGGCCTGCCCGGCGGCAAGAACGTGCTCTACCACAACCGCGGGGACGGGACCTTCGAGGATGTCTCCGAGAAGGCGGGGATCACGAAGGCGAGCGGCACCTACGGCCTCGGCGTCAGTACCCTCGACTTCGACGACGACGGCTGGACCGATCTCTATGTGGCCAATGACTCCAACCCCGCGGCCCTCTATCGCAACAACCACGACGGCACCTTCACCGACGTCGCGGTCACCGCCGGATGCGCCTACAGCCAGGACGGCAAGCCGCAGGCCGGGATGGGGGTGGCCATCGGAGACTACGACCACAACGGGACAAGGGACATCTTCAAGACCAATTTCGCGGGCGACACCTCCACCCTCTACGCCAACACCGGGGACGGGCTCTGCGAGGACCGGACGTTCGTGGCCGGGCTCGGCATCAACACCCGCTGGCTGGGCTGGGGTGCGGGCTTCGTGGACTTCGAGAACCGCGGCTGGCTGGACCTGTTCCTGGTCAACGGCCACGTCTACCCGGAGGTGGCGCAGCTCAAGACCGAGGCCGGGTACAAGCAGCGCAAGGTCGTCTACCGCAATCTCGGGAACGGGCGGTTCGAGGACATCACCGAGCGGCTGGGGCCCCCCGCCACCACCCCCAAGGCCGGCCGCGGCTGCGCCTTTGGTGACTTCGACAACGACGGCAGCACGGACGTGGTCATCAACAACGTCCACGACACCCCCGACCTCTTCCGCACCCTCCCCCAGACCCGCAACCACTGGATCACCCTGAAGCTGGTGGGCACGCGGTCCAACCGCAGCGCGATCGGGTCGCGCCTGCGCTGCCAGACCGGGGCCGTCGTCCAGACCCAGGAGGTGACCGGAGGGGGGAGCTATGCGTCCCAGAGCGACCTGCGCGCGCACTTCGGCCTGGCGGGGGCGGCCAAGGTGGACCGGTTGGAGGTGCGGTGGCCGAACGGCGGCGTGGAGGAGTGGACGGACCTTGCTGCGGACCGCTTCCTCACCCTCAAGGAAGGCACCGGCCGCGCTCCGGGGAGCCGATGACGGCCGCCGTGCTCCTCTCCGCCCTCCTGGCCGCCGGGCCCCCTCCGGGAGGGGAGACGCCCGACGCCACGTCGACAGCTCTGGCCGAAGCTCGCGCCCTCGTCAATCAGGGCCAGCCCGCGGCCGCGCTCCAGAGGCTCAAGGGCCTGGACCCCCAGGACCCCCGCGTCGCCCACCTCATGGGCGTGGCCCACTACCATGCCGATGAGCCGGTTCAGGCCATCGATCGGCTTCTCCCCGTCGTGGACAAGCTGCCCAAAGACTCCATAGAGCGCCGCGAGGCGGCCCAAGTCCTGGGCCTTTCCCTTTACGTGGCGGGTCGATTTCCCGAGTGCATTCCCTACCTGGAGCAGACTCGGCGCTGGGCCGCCGACAGCAGCGAGCTGCTCTATGTGCTCGGCAACGCCTACATCCAGACACGGCAGCCCGACCCGGCTCGGGAGGTGGTGGCTCGTCTGTTCCGCGTGCCCCCCGACTCCGCGGCCGCGCATCTGCTCGCCGCCCAGCTCATGGTCCACCTCGAGTTTGAAGAGCTCGCGGACGCTCAGCTCCGGAAGGCCCTCGAGAGGGACCCGCGGATCCCCCTGGCCCGCTACCTTCTCGCCCAGGCGGCCATCTTCCGGGGCCGGCTGGACGAGGCCGTGACCCTCCTCGAGAAGGAGCTGGAGGTGAACCCCGACAACGCCATGGCCTTCTACCGGCTGGGGGATGCCTACTCGCGGGAGGAACGATGGGACGAGGCCATCGTCTCCCTCCAGAAGTCGATCTGGCTGTCCCCCCACTTCAGCGGACCCTACATCCTCTTGGGCAAGGCCTACATGAAGAAGGACCAGTCCGCCACCGCGGAGGGCATGCTGCGGCGGGCCATCGGCTACGACCCCAACAACAAGTCTGCCCATTACCTGCTGGGCCAGCTCCTGCAGCGGACGGGCCGCGCGGCGGAAGCAAAGCAGGAGTTCGACATCGCGGAGCGTCTGCAGGGCGAGCCCGGGCGGCCCTGACCACCATGCGCGCACTCCCGGTCGTGGTCTGGGCGCTCGCCTCGGCCGCCCTGTTCCTCTCGCCCCCCGCCGCACCCGCTCCCTGGCCGGTTGCCCTCGTGGACGTGGCCGAGCGCGCGGGCCTGCGCCACGCTTCCGTTTACGGCGGCGTGGAGGAGAAGCGCTTCATTATCGAGACCAACGGGGCGGGGGTGGCCTTCCTCGATTACGACAACGACGGCTGGGTGGACGTGCTCGTGCTGAACGGCACCCGGCTCAAGGAAGGGGCGCGGGAGGACATGGTCTGGCCGGCGGGGCAGGCCCCGGTCAGCCACCTCTACCACAATAACCGGGACGGGACCTTCACCGACGTGAGCGCGCGGGCCGGCCTCGCCAAGACGGGCTGGGCTTCCTCCGTCTGCGTGGGCGACTACGACAACGACGGCTGGCTGGACATGTTCGTCACCTACTTCGGCCAGAACGTCCTCTACCACAACAAGGGCGATGGCACCTTCGAGGACGTGACGGCCAAGGCCGGCTTTCCCACCATGGGGACGCGCTGGGGCTCGGGCTGCACGTTCGTCGACTACGACCGGGATGGAAGGCTCGACCTCTTCGTGGCCAACTATCTGGCCTTCGATCTGCAGAAAGCCCTGCAGCCGGGCCAGGGAACCAACTGCCTCTGGAAAGGCATCCCCGTGAACTGCGGCCCCAAGGGCCTGCCCACGGACACGAACCTCCTCTACCACAACAACGGGGACGGCACGTTCGCCGACGTCTCGGAGGCGTCTGGGGTCGCCAAGGTCAAAGGGCGCTACTCGATGACGGCGGTGGCGGCGGACCTGGACGGGGACGGCTGGCCCGACGTCTACGTCGCCTGCGACTCCACCGCCGCCATCCTCTACCACAACAACCATGACGGCACCTTCACCGACACCGCGGTCGCGAGCGGCCTGGCCTACAGCGAGTACGGAAACCCGCAGGCCGGGATGGGGCTGGCGGTGGGGGACTACGACGGAGACGGCGAGCTCGACCTCTTTCGGACCCATTTCGCGGACGACATTCCCGCCCTCTTCCACAACCTGGGCCATGGCCTGTTCGAGGACGTAGCCACCTCCGCCGGCCTCGCCGTCCAGAACCGCTACGTGGAGTGGGGGGCGGGCATGCCGGACTTGGACAATGACGGCCAGCCCGACCTCTTCTACGCGACCGGCAACGTGTACCCAGAGATCGAGCGGCAGCTCAAGGAATATCCGCACCGCGGGCCCAAGATCATCTTCCGAAATCGTGATGGGTCGCACTTCGAAGACGTGAGCGCGCGCAGCGGGCCGGGAGCGATCGCGCCCCACTCCAGCCGGGGGGTGGCCTTCGGGGACTTCGACAACGACGGCAACCTGGACGTGCTGGTCATGAACATGAACGAGCCCCCCTCCCTGCTGCGCAACCAGTACGCGGGGGGGAACGGCTGGATCAAGGTCAAGCTGGAGGGGACGCGGTCCAACCGGGCCGGCCTGGGCGCGACGGTGGTCGTCAGCGTGGGGGGGCGGAAGCAGGCCCGGGCGGTGCTCAGCCAGTCGAGCTACTACTCCCACGACGACCTGCGGCTCCATTTCGGCCTGGGCGGGAGCGCAAAGGCGGACGTGATCGAGGTGCGGTGGCCGAGCGGGGGAGTGGACCGGCTGCGGGACGTGCCCGGCCGGCGGGTGGTCACGATTAAAGAGGGGACGGCGCCCGCCCCTTGAACGCTCAGCGCAGGGGCAGGACGAGATCCCGGCGAACGTAGGTCTCCGCCGGCCCCGCGAAGCTCACCCGCACGTCCCAGTCGTCCGGGCCGGCCTTGGTGGCGGTGACGCCGGGCGGCGCGCTGGCGATCGTACGGGGCGTGCGCACATGCAGCGGGTACTCGCGGCCCCCGCGGCCTTCGAGCCGCAGGTGAAGCCCCCCCGCCTCCGCCCGCGCGCGGAGGACGCGCAGCCC
>WNFI01313853.1_pt1 | contig 11114 bp, 17 predicted proteins | sample 5400471 | NCBI WGS metagenome assembly WNFI01 (sample SAMN13153348, study PRJNA577476) | soil metagenome | isolation source: 100 cm saprolite on Douglas fir-dominated hillslope | place: USA:California | collected 2013-09-17 | reverse complement strand
AACTTCCATGCGATAGAAAAGAGTTGGAAGGTTTGAGGGACGGCCCATTTAGCGGTTTCCGGTCGTCTTCGAACACAACCGCCGAGAAAGGGGCGGCCGAAAAGTCCCCATTGAAGGGCGAGCAGAGCAAGGAAGACGCACAATCGGAGGCCAATGCCAACGTATTAGAAGGGCAGAACTCTGGGGAAAAACCAGCCCCTGAGATCGAGGGTAAAAGTACAGACGAACCACCATTAACGGATCCAAACAGGGATGAAGACGGAGAGGCGGAGGACGAGTTCGACGACACAGGTTCCGAAGCCGAGCAGGACCTCGCAGCCGTGGCAGATGATGCTGCCCCAGAAGCGGGCAACGAGGCACAGCCGTCTCGATGGCAGTCTGACGTGCTCTGTGTGGCTGATCCGTTCATTGAAGCAAAGGTGAAGTTCGGGTCCAAGGGGATAGATGCACTCTCTGATGCGACGTTCCTGATCACAGAACCTGGCTGGACCCATCAGGCCGAACGTCGTCGTACGGTTTCGGGATGATTGCCAGCGTGTGGCGATGCGACTCCAAATGGGTGGAAATCTTGATTCACTGCTCTGGTTCGACCCGCGCACTAGGCCACCGTCACCGACAGCACAGCCACGCGCAAGGAGAGGGCAGCAGCAGGGGCAAGAGGGCGGGAGGGGAGGACGAGGACGCACTCGGGGTGTAGTAGGCCGGGTGTAGTAATTAATAGATCCGTAATCGGCCGATGACATCGATGACTCTTTCTTGACCCCTCGTCAACGGCGAGTGTCCCAGACGTTCCATCACCGTCAACATGTCGTGGAAATTAGGCACATCAAAGAGTGGGTCTCGCCTCCCGCGTCCGCGTTCAGGCAACCCTCTGATGCCCTTGGATACCACTATCAATAGAAAATAAGGAGACCAACCACAGGGACCTAGGTCCACCCTCTCGCTCCCTCACCCCCGTCCCAATTCCTTCTCGCTCAACGACGCCGATGCCTCCCCAAATCGCATACCAGCCGAGCTTTCGCTCGGGTACCCTCACAATCCGCATCTTCTCAGGTGATTATATCAAGCGTCGTATTCCCCTCGTCGCGTACCTTGATTGATGGCTGACGGGCTACTCATCCGACTTCGTATGCACTAGGGCGTGGTCTCGCGCTCGCTCCCGGCGTTCGCATCCCAGATGTCATCCAAAAGGCTCTAGACACTGGTCCTCCGCCGCGCTCATCTTCCTCAAATCGCGAGAGCATGCAACGCCGGCGTTACTGGTGGCTGCCTTACATAGTCCTAGAATTCGACAAGAACGAGATTCTGGTCGATGCCCTCGGTGGAGATCTCGCCAATCCGGTTTGGAACTATCGTGCTGATTTGTGAGTCGTCGTTACCGCTCGAGGCATCTTATAGGGTTGACGTGTCCCAAACTCACTCATAGCGATGTCTCGCGGACATCAAACCTTTCTCTTTCCACCTACCTTCGCACCTCACAGGGCTTGATGGGACAGGATAATATGGGGAACGACCTTCTCATGGGGCGTCTGGATCTGACCCCTGTATTGGATGCCCATGTGCGTCACTTCCTCATCGCGTCCGTGCGAGCAACGCAATGACCCCAACTGTAGCACGTCTCTGACCAATGGTATACTGCAACCTCGGGCTCTGGCTCTGGATCATTCCATCTTACCATCGCCTACAAGCCTGCTCGGCATGAGACCCTGACGATCGACGCGTTCGACCTGCTCAAAGTGATCGGGAAAGGTTCCTTCGGAAAGGTCATGCAAGTTCGGAAAAAGGACACCCAACGTGTCTATGCTCTCAAGACGATCCGCAAAGCCAACATAGCAAGTCGGCCTGGCGAGATTACTCATATCCTCGCCGAGAGAACAGTTTTGGCTCTGGTCAACAACCCGTTCATCGTTCCCCTCAAATTCTCGTTCCAAAACCCGGACAAGTTGTATTTGGTGATGTCATTTGGTGTGTGATACCAGGCCGTCGAAGTCATCAGCGTTTCATCTGACTTTCTTTTTAGTAAATGGAGGGGAGTTGTTCTATCATCTGCAGCGTGAGGGCAGATTCGATGAGAACAGAAGTCGATTCTACGCCGCCGAACTGCTGTGCGCCCTGGAGCACTTGCACATGTTTAACGTCGTCTACCGCGACCTGAAGCCAGAGAATATCCTTTTGGATTACACTGGCCATATTGCTCTCTGCGATTTCGGCCTCTGCAAACTAAATATGTCAGAAAGTGACCGAACCAATAGTACGTTAACCTTTGAGATACCGAAGCTTTCTCACCTGACGAACGTAATATAGCCTTTTGTGGGACGCCAGAATACATCGCGCCCGAATTGCTCGAATCGCAAGGTTATACAAAGACTGTTGATTGGTGGACTCTGGGCGTGTTGATATATGAAATGATGGTTGGTCACGATTCGACGACCCACGTCCATCTGTTGATGCCTTTGTCAGACCGGTCTTCCACCGTTTTATGATGAGAACGTAAACGTGATGTATCAGCGCATCTTGTCCGACCCACTACACTTCCCTGGGGACATGTCCGAAGAGGCGCGGAGCGTGATTTCCGCATTACTACATCGAGATCCGTCACGGCGTCTCGGTAACAACGGGGGGGAAGAAATCAAGCGGCACCCCTTCTTTACGCGTCATATTGACTGGAATAGGTGATATCTGGCAAAGGTTTACGCGTGACGCCGATTAACATGACCTTACAGGTTGATGGCAAAGAAGATCCAGCCACCTTTCAAACCATCAGTCGAATCGGCCCTTGATGTGGCCAACTTTGACCAAGAGTTCACGTCAGAGACCGCCCAGGACTCAGTCGTGCAGGACTCACAACTGTCGGAGACTGTGCAGGATCAATTCCGCGGGTTTACCTACAACCCTGCAGACGAACACCTCAGTGAGAGTGTCAGCGCCAGTTACGGTGCCGCACTCTAGACTCGTCAAAAATGCTTGTCGCTCAACCGGTATTGAGACGACGGATTTGAATATTAACCAGAACGCCTAGATCGGGTTTGGGTTTCTCTCGAACTCTTTTCGTATCGTGTGATTTGTCCTTCCCTACGTTCGTGAAGATGCACCAGGTGTGTATTCAATTGGTGCACCTTCCCCCATTTGGATTTCGTGTTTTGCTTCGAGGAAGACTGGTGTAGTTGGGCAGAATTTGATAAAGGAGTTTGTAGTCTACGTATAGGCGTTGGTGCTGTTGTAGCATATGCACTATGCACATTGTGCTCTTTGACTCTGTTCTGTGCTGCTGCTGGGCGTGATGACTGTTTTAAGCTTTCTAATACCCGTGCGGGGCATCCGTCCCCACTCAATTCGGCGCTATCACGTAGCAAACATGTCTGCTTCCAAGAACGAGCACAGAGGCCCATCCCTTTCAAGTTCCTCTTCTGTCAAGAGGAAACGGGACCACCCAGGGGACACCCGACCTGATGCCAAGGCACCTAAACGTGCGTCTGCACGTAGACAAATTCTCCAACATCGGACGCGTCGCTCCATCAGGGGGCGTCCATTTACTGACTTGCTCACTTCGTGTCCTCAGTCTTTCCAATCTTTGAAAAGCGCGGAGCTGGGGATGAAGCAGCCGACGAAAAGAAGCCCTTCAGGTGGCTCACACCTTCCCTCAGTCCGACACGCAGTTGTCTACACGGCGTGCACCTCGCCCCGAGCGCGTTTGCGCGCGTCGCGGCATTCGATCTCGATGGTACCGTCATCAAGTCGCCCTTTATCGAAGTGGGGTGGAGACGCGCTGGTGGCGGTAAACAACAGCGCGTAACGAAGAGACAGGCGAATGGACTCGAGTGGGAGTGGTGGAGGGCTGTCGTACCGCAGAAATTAAAGGAGGCCCATGACTCTGGGTACGCCCTCTCATATCCCTTTTGTTTTTCTCTTTTTCAAAGATTTCATTTGCTTAAATACCCCCTCACACTCCCCTCGGTTTTCGTTGTCTCGCTCTGATGTCGTGAGAGTACTGAATATCTATTGACCCGCCAGGTTCTCCGTTGTGCTGGTGTCGAACCAGTCCCTCAAATCCTCGGGGCTCGTAGAATGGAAGAAAAAGATTCCACTAATTGCTGCCGCCGTGCGTGACGTTGACATCGTCATTCACCATCTACTTTCTTCTGTGCTTGACATTTCCAGTGCTTTTAGGTACCTGAACTCCCGTTTCGAATACTCGCGGCCACGGCAAGAGACGGGCACCGGAAGCCCATGCCTGGGATGTGGTTCGAGCTGGAGCGGATTTTTGCTCAAGAAGGAATCACGATAGGTAGGCCATATTTCGTGTCCCCTGGTCTGTCAGAAGTAAATTTTTTGCTCATCCTCGTCCAAGATAAGAAAAATTCGTATTTCGTTGGCGACGCAGCAGGACGTGCCGACGATTTTGCTTCGACGGATAGAAAGTTTGCGCTCAATGTCGGAATACAGTTCTATACACCAGAAGTAAGGTATCATGCGTATGGATTGGAAGCTCATTCATCTTGAGAGTGATTTCAGGAATATTTCCTCGAAATCCCTCCGGCGCCATATACTCTCCCAGGATTCCACGCTTCGTCTCTAAAGGAGTGTAAGTGCTGATAGTCGCTACCGTGTCATCCCTTGGTTCTATACTGCGGTCCCAGATCCTCAAGGTTCCCGGGATACTGCTGCGATATTACCTCCTGATCCCCATACCGAAATTGTCGTCCTTGTTGGCCTACCGTGCCTAGGGAAGTCCACATTCTTCCGCTCGCACTTCGCCCCTGCAGGGTACGTGCACGTGAACCAAGATACACTTGGCTCGCGTCCAAAATGTGTCAGGGCCGCGGAAGAAGCGTTGGCAACTGGGAAGAGCTGTGTAATTGGTCCGCCTCCGTCTTTTCTTACATCACGTCCATCCATTTTTGTTTACCTGGAGTTGTATGTAAGATAACACAAATAGGGACGTGCAAACGCGCAAGTACTATCTTGACCTTGCAAAGCGGCTCCAAGTTCCAGCACGGTAACCGTTCCCGAATCCAGATGGGCCGCTCCGTGTACTAAAGAGGTTTCAGGTGTTTTGTTTTCCAGGGTTCCACGGAGCTGGCTTGGCATAACAACCTCTATCGCGCGTACGCCAAGCCAAGATCACTTGCAGCCCGAGAAGTGCGTAGATTGTCCAAATTATGTCCATCTCGCTTATGATAGTATTGCACTATAGCTTGCTCGCCCAGTACTACCGTATATGGCCTTCACGGGTTTTGAAAATGCTTACGAGGCCCCTTCAATGAATGAAGGGTTCAGTGAGGTGCGAGATGTACCGTGGAGATTTGAGGGCAGTGAGGAAGAGAGGCGTCATTGGAGCATGTGGTTGCAAATCGACGGGAAGTAGCTGCACTATCCTTTACGCATCCTTTATTCATATTCCGAAAGATTGTTGGGTAGTTTAGCATTAGTAACACCACGATAGAAGAGACTGGGAGTGATTTGAGTATGCTACAAATTTCACAGCAGCATAACGATACAAGAAGGAAGCAGGGTATCACTGGCAGGCAAGTAAGGTAAAAGGAATGTCTCTGAGGAAGAGCGAAGGTTAATTCCCCGTTGCATGACGTTGGTGTCGCTATGACGTCGGTCTGATACTATTAAGGCGAACAACGAGAGGAAGTAGAGACACGTTCTCACTAGACGCATAAAACTGTACGCAGTTGACGTGGATCTAAATGACAGTGATTTTAGCGTTCTCACAAGCGGAGGCAAAAAAAGGTTGTCGTACATTGAGCCAGTGGTTGAAATTCGTTTCAAATCTGACCAAAAAGTCCGACCGCTTCTTCGCTCCACCATCTCCTTCCCGGGTCTCCGCAGCAATGAGAGCCTTATTCGCATCTTTCGTAAAAGAGGTCGTGTACAAAGCGAACGTCGAGCAAGTCACGATAAGCTTGGAGAACGCCTATTTTGCGCGATTGGAAGGTCAGGGTGGATTTTTTCTTCACAACGGAGATGATCATAACGTACATTCAACAGTTTCGAACTGGTGAGCATACATTCCTTCATGCACGTGTCAAGAAAGTCGACGTGATCGCGCAGTAGTTGGTCAACCATGACCACTTTAGACAGTTTCGCCTCGAGAGCGCGCCAGTTCGGTTCCAGCACCTCCTGGGTGACGAATGCAAGTATTTGCTGTACCCACGCGAGCATCCGTGCGCGCAGCGCGAATAAACGGAGACGCCAAGTGGCAAAGTCGCGCGGTACGTCCGTGCGCCGCCACACTGGGCCTTGTTGCTCAAGCCACATCGCGGAGAGAGCCTGCTCGACGTGCTTGAGGTGAAGAAGGAAACGAAATAGAAGCTGGTAGCGTAGGATGGTCTTACGCGAAATCACGAGCGAGAGCGGAAACTTGACGTTGAAATCGAGTTGGAGAGCATCGATGGCTGTGGTAGCGATGAACCTTTATCAGACCCAAAGAGTGGGGTTGCGATGCGAGAGACTGAGACGGACCTAGCATGGGCTTTTTCTCGTCCTTATCCTTCCCTTTCTTATGATGGTCGTCGTGCACACCGTCCAAGTCACCGTCATCGCCAATGACACCGCTGACGTTGACAATCCGGAGGAGCCACTCATATAACCCTGTCGTGGCCAACGTCACCCGCACATCCTCACGAAAATGGACATCATCCCCATGCGCATCCGTGCCAAGCGCGAGGTCAAGTAAACTTTGAAGCTTTACGAGAGACGCAGCCTTGGCTGTCTTCCGCAGTTCCGTATGGGCAAGGTCGAGGAAGTGTGTGAGGTAGGACGAATGGGAGAGGAAAAAACAGCGCTTTAGGCAGTTGAGTCGTGGGACGAGACCTTGGTCCCGCAACAGGAGCTGAAGAAGCGTGCGGTTTGCATACGAGTAGTCGTCCTCAATAAACTTGTAGAAGCTGTTTCAACATAGATTGAGTATGTATTGTGCCAATAATACACAGACAGACACTGACCGTTCGTCATCCATGGCCAGGTCATCGTCGTGTAGGTTGGTGATTTTCTGTACCTCTCTTCCGCATTCACGAATCACGTTCAGATACTTGCCAGCGAGCAAGACCTTATGTTTCCAGTTTTCTAGTAGTGGGGGAATACACGCTCCACCAGGTAAGCGCCCACTCCCAGCTCTTGGCGGAGGTACGCCCGCTTGATGCCGTTTGTTCAGGGAGCCAAGTGTCGAGCCGTCACGTAGCTAGTGGGCAGCTCAAGGTCAAATTCAGCATAACATGATGTCAACGAGCAACTCACTGTATATCGTCGTTCCCAATACTCATCCGTGTAGTCCATTTCTAGTGTTCCACGGTTTATGAACCGACTTTCTTTGACACAGAACTCCTCATATGGATCCGTGAGAGTGCCTGTACGTGTCCAGTGCTGAAGCGTTTCTACGTATGGCCTACCGGCTGCACGCAAAAGTTTGCCATATAAGGCGCGTGCCGCAGGGTCACCAGCAGTATGCTGCATCCTTGTGTGGAGAATAGAAAGAACCTCCCCGCCCTTGACGATAATTTCGGTCGAACCTACTTCAATTTCAGATAGGACAGCCTTGAGTTTTGCGCCGCCGAGACCAAGTGCCTCATTCCTAGCGGCATCCTCGGCGTCTTCTCCAGATGATAATGAGCTGTCTCCATCGGGATTTTCTGTCACTACCAGCTCAGTGGTAAGTTGATAGAGAAGTGATAGTGTGTGGAGGGTAGGGTGGACGTAGAACCAGAGCTTCTGAAGAGAGAACTGCGGAGAGGTGTTGAAGGCATGTTCAAGTTGGGAAAGAAGAGTCTGGTAATCCTACACCCACACCCGCATTGCCTAGTGAGTTTATTGAGAGCTCCAGAGAAGCGTGCAGACACACCTTGAGCATTTCGCGCAAGGCAGCACATAGCGCATGGTTAACCCGCCCAAAGTCAAGATGGCTGCGAAACTCAATAAACGACGAGATTGCGGTGTAATATGTGGCAAGTGGAAGAACTCTCTCGACTAGATCACGGAGTGATGGATCTAGGGAAAGTTCAAGAGTCAAGGGATCTAGATCTCAGTGTAAGGCGTACCTAACCGTGTCGAGGCCGCGAAACGAACGCCCTGCAGCGCATCATCATCTTCTGGCGAGTAATCTTCGTGATATATGATGTACGTTCCTTCGATGCCCTATTCATCGGGTCCGGAGAGAGCGAAAGTTGTGAGGTGGTGGGACACATACCATAAGTACGTAGAGGAGATCCTCAAGAACCATCGCTTCTTGCACCTCCAAGGGGAAAGAATCCAGAGATTCTTCCTTGGCCTTTCCTTTTGATTTTGTGGTGGTTGTGCCAGAAACTATACGTGAATTGAGCGGTGCGCGAACGAATGATTCCTCCGAAATGAATGAAGGTTCTAGACAAAGCTCTGCAAAATCGACGGAGAAACAAGGATCATGTCGACACACCTCTCCATCGTAATCCAGCAGATGGCGAGACACGTCCGTTGGTTTGTTCTTCACCCCCTACTCGATGCCTGTTCCTCCGAGCAGAGGCGATAGTCCCAGTCACCTGACGGCGAACGGTTAGGCGAGAGTTGGTCTGATAGCTGCGTTGCATACTTTAGCATATTCTTTTGTCGACAGGGACAGGTTGTTCTTGCGACCGACTGTGCGTGGGCGAGGAGTGAAAGGATCCATTGAAGAGACGAGGTCGGGCAGGCACGCGTCTTGTCCCTTGCACTCAACGATGCGCGACCTCAACATCTACGACTTGAAGAGGGCCCTCCCTCGCATGGTACCATTCTCTCATTTCTCACCGCTACACCATCACTCACCAGCCTTCCCGTGTAGAGTTGGACGCGCGAGAACCTCTACAACCTCTGGCGACGCTCCCTCGGCGAACTTGCAAAAGAAACCAACTTCACCCACACACAAAAGTCGCTCTTCCAGCAGCGTTGGATTGCGAAGCGTCTCATTCGTGCTTATCATGGTGACTTTATCAACGAGAAATCGTTTAAGCGTTGGTACCTACCTACCACTCTCCCGGACGTGCGTCCACGACGCGGGCAAATGGAAGATTACACGACGCAGCTGAGCAAATGGGCGAAATTACCAACAGCAATAGAAAAGGATGCAAAAGTCCGGCGGAGGGAGATTGACGGGGAAGAACAGGAGGAACTACCACCAGTCGGCAGCTTGATGTTCTCGGAAGTTGAGCGTCGCGTAGATGTGGTCATTTTCCGCGCATGCCTGGCGCACAGCGTTTACGATGCACGGAGGATGGTCATACACGGACAGGTGTTACTCAATGGGAAGAAGGTACGTCGTCGTCGTCTTTCGCACTCCCTCACCTAACACACCAGTAGCATTCGAACGCGAACACCCGCCTCGCACCAGGGGACATGGTATCTGTCGACCCAAAATTCATTTCATTTCTCCGCCCGAGGGCCTCGAGTGCAGAGATGTCCTCAGAAGAGCTAGCCGCGGAAGAGCTCAAAAATGAGGGGTCCGTCCCCACTGAGGGGCCCGAACTCGGAGGATCTTCTCAAGTTCACTCGGGCTCGGAGGGTCTTACCCCATTCGATCTTCCCGCTTATGCATCGCCGTTCATCTTTATCCCTGCCTATCTTGAGGTCTCTTTCCCGACGTGTTCCGTGATTTACGTGCGACACCCCACTGCACGTCCCGGTTACTCGGAAATTCCTACACCATATGATGCTGATGGGGAGGTTGTGCGACTCGCTTGGGAATGGTACTCTAAAGTACGACCGAGGAACCGAAGCAAACGCCAGTTGGCTCGCGAACCAGAGAACAGACAATAACTATGCTTGTTAATCGCTAGATTACTTACTAATAGTCTCAAACACTTTCCTATCAATGACGTGCTCCCGATGGAACGTATCCCCCGCCTCGCATCATGGGTGAGAAGGAAACCTTAAAGTTGTCAGCAATCACAAATCCCGCACAACCCTGCATTACAGTATAATCTCATCACACGCAGGGGCGATGCCCGATCACCGACGGTGGTGAGTAATCAAGTCGTATAAAAGACTCTTGTCTATATTCTCTCCCCCATCTTAAGCATATACGAACCTCATGTCCGGTTTCGGAAACTTCATCATAGCTGGCACGGGCTCCGTGGGCAGCCATATAGCTCGAGAGCTTCTGCAGCTTAAAGGTTATGGGAAAATCGACAATGTGACCATCCTCACCCGTTCTGTAAGTTCTCCTGTGGTTTTATCATTCATACATTGACTCACCCTTGTCGTCAGGATTCCAGAAAACTGGACGAATACAAGAACGCTGGAGCCAAAATTACCACCGTAGACTATGGTTCACCGGAGTCGTTGAAGAACGCCATTACTGGAGCGGATGTTGTGATCTCCACGCTCAACAGTAACCCAGCTTCTCTCCAAGCACAGCACCTGCTCGCAGAGCAAGCAAAGGCCATAGGGAGTGTGAAACTGTTTGTGCCTTCCGAGTTTGGTGACGTTACAGATCGCGAGAGCCCCGAGGGTGTTTTCGCGATCAAGCAGTCCATTCATCACAAGCTGAAGGAGCTGGATCTACCATACGCTCTTTTCTTCACGGGTCCACACTCGGACTACGTGTTTGTCCCGTATGCGCCTAATCTGCTCTGTGGGTGTCGAGCCTCGCGTGTGCTAACTAGAGGGATTAGGTTTCTCGGCTTGGATCTCAAGAGTGGCAACCTTACTGTTGGCCTGGATGGCAATGCACTCAACTCGTTTACGACGCAACGGGACATTGGCCGGTTCGTTGCGTACGTGCTCACCAACTTACCACGGTCGAAGCTAGAATGGCGGATCTTCCGCATCGAGGCCGAGCGCAAGGTGAGAAATACTGGCCACATGTGACTGACTTTTTAGGAGATCGAGCACTGACGGTGGTCTGTTTGCAGTCCTTTAACCAAGTTTTCAAAGAGTACGAGGAAAAGACGGGCAAAAAGCTGAACGTGACGTATCGGCCTGAGTCTGAGCTCAGGGCTGCCATATCGAAGAACCGTGCGGACATTGCATCGGTCCTGCAGCTTGACTGGGGGTTGGGCAGAGGACTTGTTGGCCCTCTGGATCAGTTAAGCGTTTCGGATTATCATGGCTGGAATCCCAAGACCATTGCGGATGTACTGTACTCTTAGTCTCAGTTA
>WNFI01313742.1_pt1 | contig 11114 bp, 15 predicted proteins | sample 5400471 | NCBI WGS metagenome assembly WNFI01 (sample SAMN13153348, study PRJNA577476) | soil metagenome | isolation source: 100 cm saprolite on Douglas fir-dominated hillslope | place: USA:California | collected 2013-09-17 | reverse complement strand
ATAGATAGGGTATCAAAAATACGATAACCATTAAGATCCCAGTGGGATCGTTTAAGTGGTTAAACTTAAAAGAACAGATACTACACTTGATCTAAGCCAAAAGGCCCGAGTGGTAAGGAATCATCTTTGTACCAACTTGAGCTAATAAAGAATATGAAAAATGTCCGTGCGCGAGAAGGATGTGTGAAGTTTGAGGGATGAGATGTGAGTAAGGATGCTTGACTCGGAACTCTCTACTTATCAAGAATTAGGATCCAGAAGCATGACCGAACCCCAAATGGATCGTGGTGCGATGATACTATGTCAGGAAAGCGACCACGAACTCAATGGCCTGATTAAATCTGAGCACTTGTGGCTCAAGATAGAAATTCACTCTTTCTTGTTCACGCGACCGCCTTGTAGTTGCCATGTTTGAATTAAGCGAGCAAGGAGAAACGAAGACATGAAGGAACGTATAGATTGAAAGCTTGAGCGAGGGAATGGTATATAATTAAAGCGAGGTATCCTTGGCTAAGTGTGTGGGGTTCCGTGGATCATGATTTCTTAATAATTACTAGTGCTTGCTTAGCGCTTGAAGTTGAACCAGCTCGGAGCTGAGGATCCAATGGGGATGCAAAGTAAAGAAATTCGTTGAGATCACAACCTGCATTAATGTTATCAAAGACACTTACTATCCGCCCTTCAAACGCAACCTAGACGTGAAAGAATCATCAATAGTTTTTTCATCCAGTTGACGACATCACGTACAACTGATCATGCGTTCCTACTTCTGCTATTCTTCCCTCTTTGATGTAGAAACTATAAGAAAGATTAGAATGGTCATAGGCCCGGAACACTGCTGTATCCGTACATTTTATCCGCATCCTGAATTGTGGATAGCCGGTGCGCAATAGCGATCGTTGTACGTCCTCTCCTCGCAGTGTCTAACGCCTGTCATTGCAAGCTAATCAGTTTAAAGACCCAGAACAATCTCAGAAAGACAAACCTCTTGTACGACTTTCTCCGAGTTGGAATCCAAGGCTGATGTGGCCTGGTACCAAGTAATAACCGTCAGTTACACACTGATCAGGCCATGCGATAATGGCCAACGAACCTCGTCTAGGAGCAGCACTTTCGGATTTCGAAGGAGAGCACGAGCAATGGCAATCCGTTCTGCCGAGACGATGCATCAGTGAAATAGGGAAAACCTCTGGGGTAGAATTGCTCACGTTTCTGACCACCAGAGAGTTGAGACCCTTTGTCACCGACCTCAGTTTCGAATCCTTTGGGGAGGCTGTTGATGAAGGCCAGGATATTCGCTTCATGATACAGTAGAATGAGTGATATCCTCCATACGTCCAAGAAGCGACCGAAATTGGGCTTACCATCTCGACAAGCATGCTCTATTTCTTCCTGGGTCACTTCTTCCGCAGGTTTGGTGGCACCCAGGAGAACGTTGAACTTAATTGTGCCAGAGTATAGGGTCTGATATTGACATGTCGTCAGATCATATCTCAGCCTCCGACTGCGACACGACTCACGGGCTCCTGTGACACTAGGGCTAGATGTCTCCTATAATCTTGTACATTGATTTCAGAGATGTCTTGGCCTGCAGAAACATCGATCAGTAAAACACAGGGGCGTTACTCCTGGGGAACCGTCGCACGTACCGTCCAGCTACAATTGGATCACCGTTCGAGTGTTTAACATTCATTAAGTGTACCCACACAACATGGTACTTACGAGAATCTTCCCTATGAGAAAGAACTTAAGTCGCAACCCACACCAACAAGAAAGAAAGATGCCTACCACTTAGAGGATCGTAGAATCGCTCGAGAAGCTGGATACTTTGGTCCCGCCGATGGTTCAGTAAATATCACTAGGTAACCTCATTCGAACTTACATTGTACTCTTCCTGCGGGAAAGATGAGGAAAGAAGCTACTTAAATGAAATACCACCTACCCGGAGCCGCTAGCACCAACGATGGCAATATAGGACCCTGGTTCGATGGTGAAATCAAGCGACCTCAGCACTCGGACGCCAGGCCGAGTAGCTAACAAAGCAGAGATAAGACGATAGCACCTTCCTACAAGCAAGGACATACGGTATCTGAAGTGCACATCCTTGAACTCGATGCGTCCTATCCCAGATTCCAGTTTCTTTCCATCCGGAGACTCAGCATCGATATCCGGGATCACGTCAATTAACGTGGTCATATCAGTCGCAGCTTCTTTGGCTGAGGAAACATCTGGGACGAAGGTGAAAACCTAAGTTTGAGAATGAGTTCCGAAGCTTTTGAACGGCTACGTATGGCAATGATAACTCACATTCCCTGCCTGAATGGATCCGAAGCTTGACAAGAGATACTGATGAGCTCCTAAGCGACCAAAGCAGAGAAAATCATGCCAACATACGTGACAGACATCAAACCTATAACTTACTGTCAGCTAGATAAAATGATGAGAAGCGGTATTACGTACAAATGAAGAACGCCTTGGTCGAGTACGTAAGATCAGATACCAGCAACGAGCCATAGTAGAAGACCTATTAATGTAGCATATGAGGGGCTAGTTGGTGGAGACGCGGCAATTGGAATCACACACCAGAGAAATTGCAAAGAACATTGACGCCTGAGTGAAAGCGTACAGGGCATTGCCCCAAAGAGAAGTACGATTCGAATTACGCATAGGTATGTCAAGGCTCCTATGGTACTCCAAACAGCAATCCTCCTCCCTGGTCAGGGAGGCTACAGTTCTAATAGCCGCAGTGGCTTCGCAAGCAACCTGAGCTGATTCATCGTGAGCCTTCTTGTTGGTTTGATCCTTCATGACCACAATACGCTATAGGCGGTATCTCAGTTAAGGGAGGGAGAAGAGGAGGTTGACTGAGGCGTACCAAGCGCACGTAACCACTACTAATAACGAATGGAATTGTGGCGACTCCCACGAGGGCAAGCTTCCATCCATAAACCAAACCGACAATAACGCCAGCGATAACGGTGGAACCACTTTGTACTATCGCGCCAAGGGTTATGCCAGCAAGCCCATACACCTAAATTCAGCATTAGCAGCAAGCTCGAGGTGCACATCATCGAGCCTTCCTATCACCTTTTGTGGGGAATCCGACAAACCAGAGACAAGTGCTCCGGTCTGAGCAAAGGGGTGCTTCAGCATGATACAACCGGGGAGTTGGATGGATATTTACCGAATTCTGCGTTTCATCAAACCAACCAACTGGCCATCCACATCAGTCTTCCAATACAGAATAGAGCTATGAAACGTGAATGACGTACTGTCATGTCGTAGGATAGCCGTGAACGAGAGTGTTCGCAGCTTTCTAGTCAATTGGGCCGCTGCAGATGCAAAGAAGAAATTCTGGATTCCGATGGTAACTGGATGGAATCCAGCGGATGCATATCAATTAATGAGGAAGAGCAATGAATATATCGACACCCACGGGTTGCGACGATTGCAATTAAGAAGAACCACAACGCATTCCTATCGCCTAGAGGTTGCTAAGTCAAGCACGCTCCTCCATGAATAAGCTAATCTTACCCGCATGGCGGAAGGCGGCACGATCAGTGAGCTGGAAACTTTGAATCGCCACACCATAAACTATCCCAAACGCTGGGTACACAAGCCCAGTGACTTGCCAATGAATAGAAAATGGAATTGAGTCTTAGATCTCGCCTTACAGAGGTATACCACTCACGAACAGCCGCACAAGCACCGAGGACGTAACTGCCGATATCATCACGATTGATACGTCCCATCCGCTTGAACAGATACCACATTGAGTACTCCTTCTCTGTGACTTCATTAGTCCTGCGAGCCTTGATAATACCGCTCGAAAGAGACTGAGTAGTGTTAACGCGGCCAAGCGAAACTTCCTTCTCGTTGATTTCCTTTACTTCCTGCTCGGTGAGCTCCACGCCCGAAATATCTGCTGCTCCTGGAGCATTTTCTGACCCTAGAGTTTCCGAGTCATTGCTCCTCTCTTCCCTCAACTTTTGAGAGTTGACGAAACGAGCGTACGCTCCGTCTCTCTTCCGGAGCAGCTCGTCGTGCGTGCCGTACTCGATGACCCGACCATCGCCCATGACATAGATGCGATGCGCGTCTTTGATAGTGGAAAGACGATGAGCAATAGTGATGGTGGTTCGACCTTTTGACGCCTTGTTGAGAGCATCCTGAACGATTCCCTCGGACTGCGTGTCAAGTGCGCTGGTCTACAAATCCAGTGAGAAAAGGAGAACGAGTGAACTACGCAAGAGGGAGGTTCTCACAGCTTCATCGAGCAGAAGGATGGCAGGATCACTGACAATGGCTCTCGCGATGGCAATACGTTCTAGAGCCAATGAACATTATCCAGTGAGATCTCAGAATGGGGATGCAATTAGGTCGACTCACGTTTCTATTGCAGAGTAGAACAGTCAGCACTGAGACAGGAATCAAATGAGATATACCACACACCTGACCCCCAGAAAGCAAGAAACCACGCTCTCCGACCATAGTATCATAGCCTGATTAAACAATCGAATCAGCACATCCAGCTCAAGGAGCAAACCAAAAAATGAACCCCCCGTACCATTAGGCAATTTCGAGACAAACCCGTCAGCATTCGCCATAACACACGCATTGCGAACCATCTCATCGATCTCCGCCTCACTCAACTCATCAAACTTAGCACCTATCTTATTCCGCATACCAATCAGGCCATACTTGACGTTCTCCTTAATCGTCGTCCCAAACAAAACCGGTTCCTGGCTCACAAGTCCCATCTGGCTTCTCAGCCACTTGAGATTCAATTCTCTCAAGTCAACTCCATCCAGTCTAACTACACCTCCATCGCCTAACTTCCCACCGTTGGAATCTTCGCTATCATGGTGGATGCGCCAATCTTCCAGATCGGGGTCGTAGAACCGTTCCACAAGGGAAACGACAGTAGACTTGCCGGAGCCGGAGGCACCGACCAAGGCGGTAGTAGTGTTAGGCTCGAACGTCAATGAAAGGTTCTTGAGGATGGGGACCTCTGGACGGGAAGGGTAGTGGAAGGAGACATTCTCGATGGTGATACGCCCGGTAACACTGGTGGGCTTTAGACCATCGGAAGAGGCAGAGTCAATTGGGGGTCTGGTGATAGTCAGATCCATCAATCGGAAATATCAATTCCAGGATAAATGATACCTACACTCTGTCAATGGTAGCAAAAATCTTAGCGGCCGCCCCTCGAGCATAGACGATAGCTTGAGATTCAGGAGCCATCAGGGCCAGCGAGAATGACCCAATCAGAATAGCCATGAACCTATAAACCAATGCATATCAAACCACCCGTCAGAAAAGCGATTCTCACTTACACATTGACGATAGTTCCAACATTGGCACGTCCCTCCAAGACCAGCGTGGTCCCATAGTAGAACGCAAGCCCATACGAACTATACATACAGAAGAAAAAGGAGCCTAATCCAAATCCATGTGCGATCGCACCCCGCTGATCACTCTTGGCAGCAGTATCCACGTAGACATCATACCGCTTCCCAAGGATCTTCTGCGTGCCAAAGGCATGGGCAGTACGGACGGTAGAGATAACTTCTTCGGCGAATGATCCGCCAGAAGCAATAGCTTCTCGAGCGCCCCTATCAGAGTAGAGATAAAACAATACGAAAAAGTTGGAAGACATTTCTGAAAGATCGGTGTTCAGACGCACTGCATGTACTTGGCCATGAATCGTTGCATGATGAGTCCTGTGATGACAATGCAAGGGAAGATGGATGAGATGGCCAGCGCAAGCCGCCATGAACGGGCGAAAGCAACTGATGGGAGAAACCCAAGACAAGACTTGAATAAAAATCTGTATGTCAAACAGGAGTTCTCAATTACTTACGAATGAAACCGGCGAAGAACGAGCCCAAGAAGTTGGCAACAAGCGCTACCTTCTCCGATATACCTTGCTGTATCAAATCTATTGATGTAGAGTATGTTGAAGACCCTTGATCCGAATAGCTTCAACCAACGTACGAGTGTCTGTCTGGATACGAGTTGCGACCTCGCCAGCTCCAATATTGTCAAAGAATGCAATGTCCTGACGAAGGACAGCCCGTAAATATTTTTCCCGTATCCTTCTGGAATTAACCTCCCCGGTGTATACCTGATTTCGTCAGAAATGAGGGTACAACAATGCATCCGTCGAAGCGGTCACCTACCCAAATAGTCATGTAGATGTACGTCGCAACAAACATGCCAATTCCAACAAGAGTAAGATAGAGAGCGTCAAGAGAGGCATTGTGCTTGAAATCGGCTCTGGCCTGTTGGAACTGTTGGATCTGGTCCGGGGTGGCATTAGGACCAAGAGTTGAGAGAGTCTTGCCGAAGATGACGAAGGCATTTGTCAGTCTTCCAAACAAAAGTGCCATCATCGGCTGAGGGTGCAAAATCCAAGAATGACTGGGGTAGTGAGCCCAAGAAATACATGGAGTATTGATGGCTGTTAACTGACCTGAGCAGATCCAGCGGAGACAGCGCAAATGATTCCAATAATATCTAGGAATATTTCTGTGCGTGTTGAAAATCGAAAGAGCGCCGAGAACGAGACCGGTTCCAACCCTTTGAAGACGTCTCCCCCTGACAGATCGACGGCCACCTTGGCCTCAGGCTGGATTGAGGATGTGATGTTGGTAGTGCCAGCCAGAGTGCCTGGATGTCTCTGGCTACCATTGGAGGCCTTTTCCAGAGAGACCCTCCTTGATTCAGGCGCTGAGGTGGACATGTTGGAAAGGGCGAATGAGTGGAGCGAACAGATTTAATAAAGCTCCATATATGTATTCACTCGGTGCCGCGACTGCATCGCGGGCCCCGAATATCAGGGACGCGCCGTATAAGCGGTATAAGCGATTGTATACGGCTTGCACCGCACTGTTGCGACGCGCGTTTCCAGGCAATTCGCCATCAGGGAGACTAAACCACACAACTGGGCGAGGAGGTATCAAAGCGCGAATTACTGTAGCCATTACGGGCTCCGTCAGCGTTGGTTGCATCCGGATTATTGAAGAAGATGTAAACCAATATTCAGTGTGGTACGGTTTTTCCATCAATTGGTTCAGTTATGCGGTCACATTTGTCACAATAATAGTTACAACATGTAAGCGTGGCGCATTGACATGGAAACTTCTAGCATGTGAGGCATAAATCCGAGTCTTCTCTGATGCACCATCTGTACGCAATAGGAGACGAGTCACAAATCGTGAGACTTCTCGATTCTCGAAGCCTCGGCACGAGGATTCGGCTCCGGCCGAAATTGGTATCTTTGCCTCGTAGCGCCTTATTTGCATTCATGAAGATCCACGAAGAACCATAAACACAGGGTACACATACATATGACCCACAGAGATGATCGCGATACGCAGAACATGTTGCGTAAAAGGCCATCCGGTAAAGCAAACGTACCCCTTCGGAAGTCACCCGTATGATGTCTTGGTTAGGAGGTAGTGAGGAGGTCATGATATAATGGTAGTATGGGATGCAAACGGGGGTACAAAGTGGCCCATGTATGAACCCCAAATTAATTAAAGAACTTAACACTGTCGTGTTGTGAGCGGGACCCGAAGACGTTCCCTGTCGGCTGCGGGCTTGACAGAGCTAGAGGCTAATAGCATGGTTCGCATGGTGTGAAAGTTGTTGTTGTTACGGCGAGACAGGAAACGGGAAGAATGGACCGTTGGGACAGTAGAGCTGGCAATGACGAGCCAGAGTTAGGTGAAGCGTAGAAAAGGCAATGAAGTGGATTTCGCTCCGGAGTGACTTCCCTCTCATCATCCATCATATCATACATTGATCCATGCTAGTCGATCACAATCACAAGCTTCAAAGAGTTACGTGTTCGATGCGCTACTTGTCCACTGTCATGCTCCTAGAGTGCCCTCAGTATCTTTCTTCCCGACACACCGCCACGGGCACTGCTGGCCACCTGACTGGCGCTCATGCATATCAATGATTCATGATATGGACGGCTGCCGCAGGATAGGCGTTGTGAAGCTCCGTCCCCTTGTTTGTGTGAACATGTCCATGGACTTGTAGTGCCCTGTACGTAATGACACTTACACCACTTCATAATGAATGCGCTCCTAGCCATCGCACTAATATCGCCGGCATGTTTCACCTTCCGGTTTCATTGGTAGAGGCCGACCAAGATTTGAAGAGTGGGAAGAACGTTCCTCCAATAACGCCAAATACTTGTACTGTGGTTGCACTAAGGTCCAAACACGTATCCAAGTAACATTTCTAAATATAAAGAGCTTCGCACCTGGTGATTGTTTGCGAAACGGGCCCCGTTTCACCAACGTTCCATGCATGGGCCTTCCTCACACATAGTGCACTTGGTTTACACAAGATACACATTAAGATCATAATTGAATCTGCTGTGCACGAGGTGAGAACAAGAGGTACAACGAGAACGTGGTGAGGTACATAGAGGGGTATTCGGAATGAGCCAAACTCGAAAATGTGGGATATCACTATTTGAAAAACTGTCGTAAGTCCTCCAATTCTTGCACTACCGGCGCCAACAAATTATGCAGTTTCATTCGTCTTTCGCTTCCCTCTCATCATCCGAATATTTCATATATGCACCCATAAGTTTTGCTGCGAAGCCGTCTCCAAAGACATCCAACATCACTTTGGCCGGTACGTGCCATACGTACGGGATAACCTCACGATGACCGCATCCAACCACCCTGATGATGGCCCGTGCCATAGTTTCCGGCGTTGGGCAGAAGAGGTTAGGCTTCGTCGTGAAACTTCCCGGTGCAATCACCTCTCCAACGTTCATATAATGGAAGGTTGTATCCGCAGAAGGGTCATGGAAAGCTTCATCAATGCTAAGTCCATGGATCCAACGGAGAAGAAAGGATTTCGATGCGGAATAAACGGAGAGAAAGGGTGCTGGGTAACGTCCAGTTATGGAGCCAACTCCAACAACCAAAATTGGTACCTTGGCAGCACGCATCTGAGGGAGAACGGCCCGAAGGAGATCAATAGGGAAGAGAGCGTTAAGGCGGATAACACCATCGGCATATTCGGATGACAGCTGGTCATAGCTGACGTACTACTGGATCAAAAACCATGTTCGGATAATGCGAGTACCATGGTGACTTACGGAACTGTTTGAACGGTCGCACCGCCTGCCACAAGGAACACAGCAGTGATTTTCAGACTTTTCAAGGAAGAGAAGTCATAGGTGGAAGTATCTGTAGCGTCAACCCTAAGGGTATGTACAATCTTTTTGAGGTCACCACGCCCGAGGAGTTCCACCTTCACCTTATCCAGCTTCTCTTGACTGCGACCATGAACGACAAGGTTAAACTACAACGGGAGATGCTCTTTATTATGACCATGTTTCAGACAATGAAAAGGCTTACGCCTCTATCATACAGGTCTTCCGCTATCGCCTTGCCCATACCCCCTGTCGCACCAGTGACGACTGCAAAGGTATTGCCATCCAGTGCATACCGCTGAACTGCACTTCTATGAAGAAAGTACACGTGTACAAACGATGCGAAGCGCCGTAGAAGGATCGCAGTGGTGATAATGCCGATGAAACCCACCAGCGAGTGGAGGGCTGACATTCCGTTAATATACACGTTATGGTCACGAGTGAACGATTGATTCAAATAAAAATAACAAACAATAAGAACATTGACTGAATTTTTTTTTTGGTGGAAATTCTACGCTGTCGTGGATCTCATTACTGTAACCAATGGTTGTGCAACTTTCCATCGACCTTGAGCACCTTGCCTGTTTAGTTTTTTCGTGCAGAGCAATGTTTTCTCCACATAACCCCGATTCCAGCTACTATTGCCGAACCAACCAAAGTGGTGACTACGTAGATGGCTATACGCTCGGCTTCTGTGAGTGCAGCATCCTTCAACTTTACGGGCTACAGTAATGGAGGGGGGCGTCGCGATTAATTATCCGTGAGCAACAGGAGGATTGACCCCCCAAAAATTCTTATCAATGCTCACCGACGGGGAAGGCTAGGTGGCATGGTAGTGAAGATTAGTATTCTGAATGGTCCTTGGAACGAGTGTCTCACCGTGCTGGTCGAAGTTGTGATTGGCTGAATGAGTGATAGGCGGTGTCATTAGGGCTTGCAGCTCGATGTCATTGGAACCCAGGGAAAGAGTGACTCACCATGCTGCTCGGAGTTGTGGTTGACTGAATGAGGGATAGACGGTGTCATTAGGACTCGCAGCTCGATGTCCTTGGAACCCAGGGAAAGAGTGACTCACCGTGCTGGTCGGAGTTGTGGTTCGCTAAGTGAGTGATAGACGGTATTATTAGCACTCCCTGCTCGACATCCTTGGAACCCCGGGAAGGAGTGACTCACCGTGCTGGTCGGAGTTGTGGTTCGCTAAATGAGTGATTGACGGTATTATTAGCACTCCCTACTCGACATCCTTGGAACCCAGGGAAAGAGTGACTCACCGTACTGGTCGGAGTTGTGGTTGGCTGAATGAGTGATAGACGGTGTCATTAGCACTCGCTGCTCAATGTACGAAGGGGAGGTGGTATGTGCGCACGGGTGCATCTTGGACCGCATAGGATTCACTCGTTAACCATTTACCTGTTGCATCATACCAATACAAGTAGACGTTCCCATTGTTATTGTTTGCCAGTACGCTGAAAAAATATAAATACTATTTTTAACTAGAATAATTACCACGTACAAACTGTGGGACAAGTCGGGGCCTGTCCAAGTGGTCACTATAGATCTATCGGCCGTCCTCAAAACCTGGATGGTGTATGGAGACTGTGCACAGGGAAATCCGCTCAACAATGGTTTCGTCTTCCCAGCTAGGGATGACAGGGGGCAGGTAAGGAAGCCAATCACATACCGTGCAACCAGAAGTCCAATACGTCAGAAATGGGACATCCACGGTGATATCAGACGGAAAGTACACGTGGCACTGGGCGGATGCTTGCATAGGCAGTGAGATTAGGCCTACAGCTAGGGCTCCGAACAAGACGGCAAATCGTGTCATCGTCGTTTCTTCGCTGCCTCCCTTTGCTGGGAGACGAGGTCGGAAAATGGAATGTGGGATAGACGCAGAAGAAGGGATCACCAAAGCTCGCTATATTAT
>WNFI01214687.1_pt1 | contig 11114 bp, 10 predicted proteins | sample 5400471 | NCBI WGS metagenome assembly WNFI01 (sample SAMN13153348, study PRJNA577476) | soil metagenome | isolation source: 100 cm saprolite on Douglas fir-dominated hillslope | place: USA:California | collected 2013-09-17 | reverse complement strand
GCTGGAGGACCAGCCGCCCGATGTCGCTGCCGCCGATGTGCAGCAGCTCGACCCTGCCGTTGGTGAACTCGCGGACCTCGTCGGCCTTGGCGAAGTCCTTCTGCTCTGCGCTTGCCATGTCCTGCTCTCCTCCTTGACGGTTCCGTATGTGCTTGAGTGCTGGTGAGCGGGCGTGCCGCGGGACCGGCTACTCGTCCCAGGCCTGCACGCCGGACAGGCGGGTGATCAGGCCGTCCTTCAGGTCCAGCACGGCCGCGCACATCACGCGGGCGCCGCTCGGGTACCGGCAGGCCTGCACGAAGGCGGCGCCGTTGTCGCCGACCACGAGGCGCTCGATCTTGTGCGTCATGTCCCGGCCGCACACGTCGGCGTAGTACACGCCGATCGCCGCGCGGCCGCGGATGATCTTCGGGTGGCTGGGCTGGTCGTTGCTGTCCACGACGTGCAGCTCGGCGTCTTCCGCGTACAGGCTGAGCAGCATCGCCGCGTCGCGCTCCTCGATGCTCCGGCGTAGCGCCTCGGCGTCGAAGGACTGGCTGGTGCTGGTCATCTGGCTGGTGCTCATTCTGGGTGCCTCCCTCGTCGGCGTTGAATGTCTGAACTCCGAGGACCACGATTCCTCCGCACCGTCAAGCGACCGTCAAAGCGCTGGTCAGGGCCGCGCGGGCGGCCCGCGAGAGGCGCGCGAGCCTAGAATGGCCGCAGCCATGCTTGAGATCGCAGTGATCGGCGAACTGCAGGTCCAGGTCGCCGGGAAGACGGCGGAGCTGCCGGCCAGCAGACGGGCCCGCTCGCTCCTGGGCTGGCTCGCGGTCCACCCGGGCCGGCATCCTCGATCCCGGCTCGCGGGCCTGTTCTGGCCCGACGTCCTCGACGCCAGCGCGCGGGCCAGCCTGCGCAGCGCGATCTGGGTGCTCCGCTCGGTGCTCGGCCCGGATTTCGGCAGCTACCTGGCCGCCGGCCGCGACACCGTGATGCTGGCGGGCGATGATCTTCGCGTGGACCTGCGGGAGGTGCACCGGCTGATCGGGCAGGGCGAGCCCGAGGCGGCGCTCGCCTTGTGCCGCGGGGACCTGCTGCAGGAACTGGACGACGACTGGGTCGTCGAGGCTCGCGCGGAACTGGACCGCGACATCGCCGGGGCGCTCAGGGAACTGACGGAACGGGCTCGTGCGGCCGGTGATCCGGCCACCGCGCTCGCCTGGGCGCGGCGCCGGGCCACGCTCTGTCCGCTGGATGAGTCCGCCGGAGCCGGTCTCATCCGCGCGCTCGTCGACGCAGGCGAGGCGCCGGCGGCGCTGGAGGCGTTTGCCCGGCTACAGCAGCGGATCGGCACCGAGCTCGGGGTCCCGGTCTCGGCGGCGACGGCGGCCCTGGTCGACCCGGTTCGCCGCGTCGCGGCCTCGGAAACGCCGGCCGCGACGGCCGACTCGGCGACGTCGGCGGCGACAGCACGCGGCCGGGGGGCTCAAGGGGGCCGGCCGGAGGCCGTGTCAGTCGCCAGGGCCGGCCTGCCGGCCCGAGCGGATGGCACGGGGGGGCCTGGGGACTCACCCCCCCGGTCTGGGGGCCCGGGGCTTATCCCCCGGGTCACCACCGTAGGCCGAGAACGCCAGTTCGCCGAGCTCACCAGGGCATGGCACGCCGCACGCGATCGCGCCGGGGCCGCGGTCCTGCTGGAAGGCGAAGGCGGCATCGGCAAAACCCGTCTCGTCGAGGAACTTCAGGCCGCCGCGCGCCGGACGAGCCCGGGCAGCACGACGATCGCCGCCACCGCCGCGGCAGGCCCCGGCTCGCCGGCCCCGTTCACCATCTGGACCGACGCTCTCAGCGACCTCGCATCGATCACCGGCCAGCCGCCCGGTGACCAGGCCTGGGCCGCCGACCTGGCCAGGATCGCCCCGGCGCTTGGCTACCGCGACCAAATCCAGCCCAGGACCCGTCTGGCCGCCGATCCCCGGCTGGAGCGAGTCCAGCTCTGCGAGGCCGTCGTCCAGTTCCTCGCGTGGGCGTCGCGCCGGTCTCCCCTGCTGCTCGCGCTCGAGGACCTGCACGTCGCCGACGCCGCCAGCCTCGAGCTCATCGCCTACGTCGGACGCCGGATCGGCCGGCTGCCCGTGCTGCTGGTCCTGACCAGGCGCCACCTGCCGGTTCGCCAGGACCTCGACGCCGTCCTCGGCGCCCTGCGCTCGCGCGGAGCGCTGGCGACCGAAATCCGCGTCGAACGGCTCACCGACGAGGCCACCCGCAGGCTCGTCATGTCCACGGCCGACCTCCCCGAGGCCACGGTCAGCCAGATCGTTCAGCTCGCCGCGGGCAGCCCGCTGCTGGCCGCCGAGACCGCCCGGGCCGCGAGCGCCCGGGCGGGCGAGCTCGCCGCCGACGACCTCACCTCCGACCTGACCACCGGCCTGATCGGCGCCGTCAGGCTCGCTACCAGCAGGCTGTCCGGCCAGTCGCGCGTGTTCGTCGAGTTCGCCGCGGCCGCCGGCCGCGATCTGGACCGCCACGAAGTGGCCGCTCTCCCGCTGCCCAATCCCGCCCGCGCCGCCGCCGAGGCTCTCGGATCAGGGCTGATCAAGACCGACGACGGCCGGACCGGGTTCCGCCACGCGCTGCTGAGGGACGCGGTCTACCAGGAGATCCCCGACCCGATCCGGGCACGCCTGCATGGCGAGCTCGCGCAGTTGCTCCGCAAGCGCGCCCCGAACGCCAGAATGGCCCGTCCCGGCCCGAGGTCCGCCGAAATCGCCCGTCACCTCAGGCTCGCCGGGCAGGACGACCAGGCCGTCAGCTACCTGGTCCGGGCCGCGCAGGACGCGCGCAGCGTGGCGGCGATGGCCGAGGCGGCCAACTTCCTGACCGAGGCGCTCCAGATCGGGCCGGACGATCCCGAGCTCGGAGTCGAGCTGGCCGAGGTCGAGGCGTTCCGCGGTCTGCTCGCCGACTCCGACCGTGCCTTCGACCGGGCCCTGGAGCAGATAGCGCCGCAGGATTCCGGGGCCCTGATCAGCGCGTGGCTCAGACGCGGCCGCTGGCTGCGCGGCGGCGTGTGCCATCCTCGCGAGTCTCGCCGCTCCTACCAGAACGCGCTGGACGTGCTGGATCGCGATCCCGCGTACGACCTCCCCGCGCGCGCAGAAGCGCTCGCGGGCATGGCATGGGCCGAAGCCGTCGCCGGCGACCCGGCCGCCGTCGATGCCCTGCTGGCCGAGACCGACCGGATCCTCGGCGGCGACAGCCCCGGCGACCTTCTCGCGCACGACATCGGAGTGGCGCGCGGGCACGCGCTGATCCGGGCAGGCCGGTTCACCGACAGCTTCGGGCCCCTGATCGCGGCGAGCGCGGCCGCGGGCCGTGCCGGGCGGCCGGACATGGCCTACAGCTGCCTCAGCAACGCGGCCAGCACGGCCGCCGCCGCGGGCGAGTTCGGCCGGGCGCTGGACTTCGCCGACCGTTGCCTGGCCCTCGTCGTCCCGAACGGCCTGCTCCGCCTCAGCGTCTATGCTCAGACGGCCCGATCGGCCATCCTGCGCCGGACCGGCCGACTGCCCGAGGCGCGCCAGGCCTGTGAGGCGGCCGCCGGGTACGCCGACCGGGTCGGGCTGCCCGAGCTCGGCGGGCTGGTGAGCGCCGAACGCGGCCTGCTCGCGCTCGCGGCCCCCGAGCCCGCGGCCGCCGCCGCGGAACTGACCAGGGCCCTGGAGCTCGGCGCCCCGGTCAGCCGGGCCGCCACGCGCCTGCGCCTCGCCGAAGCTCTCGTCCTCGCCGGCCAGCCCGACCAGGCCGAAGCCGCGCTGCGCGGCGTTGCGCTCGAGCCGGTCGGCCCGAGCGATTTCCCGGCCGCGCTGGTCGCTCACATGAGCCGGGTCCAGGGCCTGGTCGCGTCCGCGCGCGGCGACGCCGCGCTGGCCGAGCGCCGCCTGGCCGAATCGCTCGCCGCCTGGCAGCGGATCGCCCGGGCGCAGGACAGCCAGCAGACCGGCGCCGGGTACGTAGCCTCGCTCATCGATCTGGGCCGGCCACCCGTCTGCTCACTGGTCGAGCCCGCCCGCGAGCTCGCCACGGTCGAGGCCGAGCTGTCCGCGCTCCGCGATCGCCCAGCCGTAGCACATCAGGAGTAGCCGATGCCGACTTTCGACCATGCCGTCGTCAGCAGCGCGGCCCCGGAAGAGGTGTGGAAGCTGCTGTACGACCCGGCCCGGTTTCCCGAATGGTGGGCCGGCATCGGGTCCGTGGCGACGGGCGGCACCGGCGACTACACGATGTTCCCCGACGGGTACCCGGACTTCCCGATGCCGCAGACCCTCGAGATCAGCCAGGAAAACGGCTCTGTGAAGATCTCCTGCCTTGTCTCCGACCTGTGCTTTGACTGGCGTCTGCGTCCGTCTGGCACCGGAACTGAGATCTCGGTCCACGTCGAGATCCCCGACTCTGAAGCCCACCGCCTCGACACCCAGCGCGACATCATCCGCCAGTCGCTCATCCGCCTCGCCGACCTGGCCGGCGCGACCGCATAGCCCCCCGGCTGACGATGATCGTCATCGCCGGCCTGGCGATAGTGGTCCCCGCCACAATCAGCCAAACGCCGAAAGCTACCACGCTGCCGATAAGGAGCATGGGGACCAGGTCCCAGGCCCAGGCGTGCGAGCCGTGCAACCCATACGCTAGGTCGGCGCCGGGATACCTTGCCGGTATGCGCGAACCCGGACCGGTGCTTATCGGCAGGATGCCCTCGTAGGCCACGTCGGGAACCACCTCACCGCGCGCCTCGAACGTGCCGACCCACGTGCAAACGCCCCGGCGATGGCAAAAGGAGGAACCGACGACAAACGTGCCGGTTACCCCTTGACCGCGGGCGGCTTCTATCGCAGGTACGAAACCCAGCATCGCTCCGATCGCGGCCGTGGCTACGAGCCCGCTCAGCACGGTGATCGCGAGGTGCCTGAATTCCAGGTGTCTGCGGCGCGAGGCCAGTTCCCAGGTGCGCGAAATGGCCAGCAGCCTGCGCTGGTCGTGGTGTGACAGGCCCCCGGCGGCAAGCTCCTCGCGCGCCAGCCGGGCAGCCCGGCGGCTGACCTTGTCGCGCCGGGCCGCCGACCCGGACCGCCTGCCATTCGAGGGCATCGATGGTTCCTATCTCTGTCGCCAGGCTAATCATGCCGTTCTCGCCCGCGGGATGTGTGAGAGTTCAACTATTCGGGGCTTAACGGTTATGCTGTATCACGTGATCACAAGCACTGTCCGGCCAGCCGGTTCCGGGCGGCGGGTAGTCCGCCGCAGGGCTCGGTCAGCCCTCGACGAGGCGGTCGACGCAGCCCTTCTCGAGTTGCCCGTCGAGCTTCGGCCCCTCGTGGTCCGCTATGCCGAGAACATGCGGCAGGGGCAGCAGATCCGCTCCGAGCTAAGTTCTGAGATGACCAGGTGCGGTCTGAGGTGGCGGGACGTCGACCGGTTCGCGCATGAGCTGGTCTACTAGCCTTCCGGCCGCTCGGCCACGAAACTTCCGCGCTGGGGCAGGGTATAGATCAGCCCTTCGTCCCGGAGCGCCGCAATCGCCCGGCGCACCGTAGCCCGCGATACCCCGTGCTCCTGCTCAAGGTAGGACTCGCTGGGGATCGGGTCATGCGGGCCGAGCTTCCCTGTCGTGATCTCGTCACGCAATACCGCCGCTAGCTGGACATACAGCGGCGTCGGGTCACGATGGTTGACCGGCACGTGATGATCATTACCCACGTCAGCTTCGTGCCTCACAGTAGCTACGAGACGTACGAGACATACGTACGTAACGTCACGTATGCTGCGCTCATGGAAGGCGACCCCCGGATCACATTCGTCTCTGTCGGCTGGACCAGCGCAAGCGGCGAGGACATGACCATCAGCCTTGACCGGTTGCAGAAGCACTGCCGCCCGGAACGTGTCGAAGACCTGATCGAAGACCTGACCGTGCTATGCGAGGGCCCCATCGGGCCAGCTATCGATCGTTACCGGGAGCAACTACGGTTCGTCGCACGCCCCCGGCGAACGGACCGGGCCAACTATCGATCACCGGTCACACCCTCCTTCTGCCGAAGCGCGACAGATGCCACAGAGGCAGCCTTGGTGTCCAACGCTTGGTGCGCGGGTGGTGGTGAGCGCCGTTCTACGTCATCGGAGGCTAGGGCTATGCAGGCGACCACAAGCGGTGACAACAAGCTTGCGAACTCGGCGCTGGTGACAACAAGGCCGCCTCGTTGGTGACAACCGTCCTGCTTTGCCCGGCGAGCGGCCCCAGGCCAGCGAGCGGTAGTGGTGACAACTACCGCGAGTCGACGCACTCCTCCTCGCTCTCCGGGCCGTGGCGGCCGGGTCCCGGCGCGCTGGCTGACGCCCCTTCCGTTTAGCCAGCTTCGCCGGGCTGGACGGCGGGCGCTTCGGTCGGCTGCCAGTTCACCGTCAGGTGGTCGCGTCTGCCGATCTTTTCGAGGCGCGCGGCGGCAAGGTCCTGGATCCGCCGCAGGTTTTCCTCGCTGTCGGCCTCGGCACGCATGATCAGCGTGCCGGGGGTGGCGCGCATGGTCCACTGGCCCCAGTTCAGGGTGATTTTCCCGTGGGTGTCTGACCATTCGGCGTGCCGCATCTCGGGCGGCAGGGCACCGTCGGCGTGACTGCGCGGCCGGTGGCGCAGGTGGCCGCTCATCTTGCTGGCGTGCTTGCAGAGCTGGACGAGGTACCGGCTCGAGTGCTCGGTCTCGACGGTGGCTTCGGTGGCCAGCATGGTGTTCCCTTCAGGCAGGCCCCCGCTTCGCTGGTGCACGCCGGGCACCGGGTGCAGCGCGGGCTAGGCGTCGCGGCGGGGGATGAGGATGAGTCCGGCGGTGAGGGCGGCTGCGGCGTACAGGCAGAACACACCGAACCCGGGCCAGGGCTGCAGGGTGTGCGCCTGGTGGTGCACGGTGATGATCGTTTCGCCGGTGTTCATCGGGAGGTAGGGGCCGATGCTGTCCTGCCAGGATTGCGGCAGGAGCGTAACGATGAGGGTGGGCACGAAGAGCACCCCGAGCAGCGTGGCGATCGCGCCCGCGCTGGAGCGGATGATCGCGCCGATGCCGAGGCCGAGGAGCCCGAGCACGGTCAGGTACAGGCCGGCGCCGGCGACCGCGCGGAGCACGCCGGGATCGGTCAGCGAGGTCCGCATCGCGTCGCCTGGGGGAAGGAAGGCCTGGAAGGCGAGGTAGGCGGCGAAGCAGGAGGCGACCCCTACGACCAGGGCGGTCACGGCGAACACGTTGGTCTTCGCCGCCAGGACCAGGCGGCGCTGCGGCACGGCGGCCAGCGTGGCGCGGATCATCCCTGTGCCGTACTCGCTGGTGATGACGAGCACGCCGAGGACGCCGAATGCGACCTGGGACAGGTGCAGGCCGCCGAGGCTGACCCGGGTTGAGTCGATGGTCGCCTTGTCGTGGGCGCTCAGGTGGCCGGGCAGGAAGATGGCCAGCAGCGCCGCCAGGACGATGTTGGACAGTGCCGCTGTCAGCAGTGCCCAGTAGGTGGAGCGGACGGTGGCAAGCTTGCAGAACTCCGACCTGAGGACGTCGGCATGGCGGTGCAGCGGGCCGCGGGAGGGCTGCGGTCCGCGGGCGGACCGCGGGGTTGCGGTGACGGCTGGCATGGCGGGCCTCACTTCCGGGCCGGGGCGAGCGGATCGGCGCTGCGGTAGTCGGCGGAGTCCTTGGTGAGTTCCATGTACCTGTCTTCCAGCGAGGGGCGCCGCGGGCGCGCAGCAGCGCCGCGAGCGGGCCGGCCTGGGGCGAGCGGGCGCGGACCGATCCGCCGGTGCCGCCGTCCAGGAAGTCGGCCATGGCGGTCTGCGCGATCAGGCGGCCGCGGCCGATGATGATCAGCCGGTCGGCGGTCAGCGCCATCTCGCTCATCAGGTGACTGGACAGCAAGACCGTGCGGCCCTCGGCAGCCAGCGACTTGAGCAGGGTGCGGATCCACACGACGCCCTCAGGGTCGAGCCCGTTGACCGGCTCGTCAAGCATCAGCACCGGCGGGTCGCCGAGCAGCGCGGCGGCGATGCCCAGCCGCTGGCCCATGCCAAGGGAGAAGCCGCCCGCGCGCTTGCGGGCAGCGCTGCGCAGCCCGACCAGGTCGAGCACCTCGCCGACCCGGTCCCGGCCGATCCCGTTGCTGAGTGCCAGGCACAGCAGGTGGTTGCGGCCGCTGCGGCCGCCATGGAACGCCTTGTTCTCGAGCATTGCCCCGGCCTCGAACAGCGGCCGGCGGTAGGCGGCATAGGGCCGCCCGCCGACTGTCACCGCCCCTGAGGTCGGCGCGTCGAGACCCAGGATCAGCCGCATCGTCGTGGATTTCCCGGCCCCGTTCGGGCCGAGAAACCCCGTCACCTGGCCGGGCGGCACGGTGAACGATAGGTCGTCCACCGCCAGGGTGGCGCCGTAGCGTTTGCTGAGGCCGGATGCCTCGATCATCTGCGGACTCCAGTTCCCGGCTGCGGGTTGCCTAGCCGTTGGTGTTCGCGCCGACGACGCCGGTGACGTGCAAGACGATCACCAGCAGCACCGCGGCGACCACGATGGTGATCAGCAGCGCGGCCTTCCAGCGCAGTCCCGCCGTGGCCGGCGCCGCGTCAGCCCGCGAGCCGGTGTCGTCGCTGATGTCGGGGTGGCGGGGCTGGTCGGCCATGTGAGTGTCCTCTTCTTCCGCCCGGGTTCTCCCGGAGTCGATGACGCCACAGTTTTATCGATACACTGTGTCACTGTCAAGTCATACCGTCGGTACTTTGACGTAATGTATGCTGCAGTGGTGCCGAAACTGTGGACCGAGACGATCGAGGAGCACCGCCGCGCGGTGCACGACGCAGCCCTGGACTCCGCCGCGGCGCTGGTCGCCGAGCACGGGCTCGCGTCGGTGACGATGTCGCGGATCGCCGCCGAGACCGGCATCGGCCGCGCCACGCTGTACAAGTACTTCCCCGACGTCGAGGCGATCCTGACCGCCTGGCACGACCGCCACGTCACCCGCCACCTCGAACATCTCGCCACGGTCCGGGAGCAGGCCGGCGGCAGCGCCGCCCAGCGGCTGGAAGCCGTGCTCAGCGCCTACGCGCTGATGACCTACGAGCGGCCCCGCGGCACCGAGCTGGCGGCACTGGTGCACCGCGGCGAGCACATCGCCCGGGCGGAGGAACAGCTGCTCGGCTTCATCGCCGACCTCATCGCCGACGGCGCGCAGTCCGGCGAGCTGCGCGACGACGCCCCGCCCGGCGAGCTGGCCAGCTACTGCCTGCACGCCCTCACCGCCGCCGGCAGCCTGCCATCAGCGGCCGCGGCCCGCCGCCTCGTCACGATCACCATGACCGGACTGCGCCGTCCCGGCCAACCGCCCGTAAGCGGGGAGCGGAGCCCTAAATGCAGGGACTGAATCAGCTCCTCGGCCAAGGCGCCATCTACCCCCGTGCGCTCGCGCTGACTGCCAGGGCAAGGTAGCGATGCAGGGAGGTTTTCGGGATTCCGGTCTTGGCCGCAGTCAGTACCTGGGCTCGCCGTGACCGCTGCCGCTTTGATCGTCATGCCGGGGCTGGCTGTCGCCAAACGCCGGACCGGCCAGGCCCTAGGCAACCGCACCCTGATCGCTGATTCCGCTGAGACCGCGTTCTGTGCCTTCACCTCGGCCGCCGCCCTGCTCGGCCTCGGCCTGAACTCCTGGCTCGGCTGGTGGTGGGCCGACCCGGCCGCGGCGCTCGTCATCGCCGCCCTGGCCGTCAGGGAAGGCTTGGAGGCACGGGAAGGCGACTGACCTGCGCATGCCTTTGACCTAAGTAACCACCCCGCGCAACGGCCACCACCGACCACCTGAACACAGCGACCAAGCCGCCCGCCAATGCGGCCCTTTAAGCCGAGGCGCCTTAGCTGGCACCGGGAGGCCGGCGTGACCTGGCCGCCTGGGTTCGTTGGGACAAGCTTGTTGGCACGAACGGGTCACGGGACTTGCCACCGGGCGATGAGTTGTACCGTCGCTGATCAGCTGGCACAGCGCGGCAAGCCCGGCCCGGCCGAACGCCACTCAGGCATTGCTCACCTCGAGGAGCACGTCCGCATGACATGGGACCCTGAGAGCGCACCAGCAGGCCAGGTCCCGGCCCGCCAGCTCCGCGCGGGCCGCCTTCGGCAGGTGTGGCCTGTCCGCCAGCCACAGCCGACAGGCGGCGACGGCCACGCTCGCGGTGCCAGGCGTGATCGGGTCATAGGCGGCTTGCTGGAGGTCGGCCGCAGGCGGCGGCAGCCCGGCCGGCCAGCTCCGCGGCGGCCCTGGTCAGCTGGCGGGCAGGGTGACCTGGGCGGTGCGGAGCGTGCCGCCGGCCTGGAATTGCACGAACAGGCGGTAGCGGCCGGATTGTGCACCGGCCCGGAGGGGTGCAGGTGGGCGAAGCCGAGATCGCCCTGGTGGAAGGCGGTGAGGTGGGCGTAGGCGCCGAGGTAGGGCTGCAGGCTGGTAACCGGGTGGCCGTGGCGGGTCACGGTGATGGCCAGGGCGCTGTCGCGGCCGGCCCGGGGGTGGCCGGTGATGGTCAGGGTGTAGCCGGCCACCTGGGTGGTGGCAGCGGGGGCGGGCAGCGGCACCGGCGGCGCGGCCGGGCCGGTGACGGTCAGGGGGCGGCTGAGGACCAGGCTGACCGGCTTGCCTGCTGGCAGGCCGGTGAACTGGGTGAACACCCGGTAGGAGCCGGCCTCGGCGGGGCGGACGCGGACAGTCCAGGCGCCACCGGCCGCCAGCGCCGGGTGCAGGTGCTCAAAACCGGTGAGGTCGTCGCGCACGAGATAGAAGTGCAGCAGCCTGGTCTGCCCGGTCTGGTAGCGGGTCAGCGGGGACCCGCCGGCCTGGATGATCTGGAACCTGTAGGCACTGGCCTGCCCGGCGGGCACTGAGCCGGTCAACGGCCGCAGCGTCAGGCCCGCCGCGGCGGCCAGCAGGCCCTGGCCGGGAATGTCCCCGGCCATCCCCGGCATCGGCTGGCTGGCCATGCCCGCGCCGGTGGCAGGCGCCCCCGGCGCGTGCCCGGCGGCAGCGGTGCTCCCGCATGCGGCCACCAGCACGGCCGTCGCGGCCAGCCC
>WNFI01132934.1_pt1 | contig 11114 bp, 14 predicted proteins | sample 5400471 | NCBI WGS metagenome assembly WNFI01 (sample SAMN13153348, study PRJNA577476) | soil metagenome | isolation source: 100 cm saprolite on Douglas fir-dominated hillslope | place: USA:California | collected 2013-09-17 | reverse complement strand
GTAGCCCAGGACCGTGCGTGTCGTCCTGAAGCAGGAGGTCCGCGGCCTCGGCCGCCCCGGTGACGTGAAAGAGGTCGCCGACGGCTACGCCCAGAACTTCCTCCTTCCGAAGGGCCTGGCCATCGAGGCGAGCGCCGGGGAGCTGAAGCGTGTCGCCGAGCAGCGTGCGAGCGTCCAGGCGAAGCAAGACCGATCGCATGCCGACGCCGAGGCGCTCGCGACGAAGCTCGACGCCGTGACGCTGCTGTTCAAGCTGAAGGCCGGCGAGCAGGGCAAGACGTTCGGCTCGGTCACCACAAAGGAGATCGCCGACGCGCTGAAGCGCGAGCACAAGCTCACCGTTGATCCGCGGAAGATCGAGAGCGAGCCGCTTCGCGCGCTCGGCGTGCACCAGGTCGAGATCCGCCTGCTGACCGACGTGCGCGCGCACGTCACGGTCGCGATCGAGCCGGCCTAAGCCACCTCGCGCGTCTCGCCGAGATCGCGGAAGCGCGTGAGCTCGGCCTCGAAGTGCAGGTCGATGTCCGCGGTCGGGCCGTTGCGATGTTTCGCGAGCTTGAGGCGCACATAACCATTCTTGCGATCATCGCCCTTCTGCCAGAGGAACATGACCAGGTCTGCGTCAGCCTCCAGCGCGCCACTCTCGCGCAGATCCGAGAGCATTGGCTCGTTGCCACGCGTCTCGATCTGTCGCGATAGCTGCGACATGGCGATCACGGGGACTTCGAGTTCACGAGCAATTGACTTCAGCGCCCGAGAGATTTTCGCGACCTCCTGAACCCTGTTGTCATCGCTACCCAGGCTTTCAATGAGTTGCAGGTAGTCGATAACGATCAGATCAAGGTGGCCGTGTTCGGCCTGTAGGCGCCGCGACTTGGCGAGGATGTCGGTGACGGTCAGCCTGCTCGACTCCTCGACAAAGATCTGCGCCTGCGTCAGGCGTCCCGAGGCGTCGCTAATAGCTTGAAGTTCCGGGAGCTCTAGCCGACCCCGTCTAATTCGACGTCCATCAATCTCAGCGTTCATCGAAATGAGGCGTTGGACTAGCTGTAGCTCACTCATCTCGAGCGAGAAGATTGCGCAGGTCTTTCCAGCGTGTAGAGCAGCGTGCTCAACGATGCAGAGCGCGAGGCTCGTTTTTCCCAGTCCAGGCCGGCCCGCGATGAGGATCAGGTCCGAAGGCTGTAAGCCACCCGTCTTCAGATCCAACGTTTTGAGGCCCGTCGGAACGCCGGCCTTCTCATCGCCCCGATCCTCGATCTGCTGGATGTATCGCCGCAGTGCGACTTTCAAAGTGACGATGTCGCGATGCAGCGACGCTTCGCTTACGGCGAAGAGCAGGTTCTGAGCGTCCTCAACGGCGCCACGCGCGTCTTCGCGGACCAGTGCGAGCCGCGCGATTTCGTTTGCGGCGCCGATAAGCCGCCGCAGTTGCGCGGTACGCGAGACGATCGTCGCGTATGTCTCAGCATGTGCGACCGTTGGGATGTTTTGGATCAGGCCGACGAGGAACTGGGCTCCACCCACCGCCGACAATTCATCGGCCGCTGCGAGAGCCCGTTGCACCGACTCAAACGAAACCAAATCACCTTCGGCGGCCACGCGCTCGATCGCCGACAACACGATGCGGTGCTGCTCTCGGGACAGGTCGGCAGGGCCGATTTGTCCTCGGACAAAGGCACCGTACAGCCCAGGATCGACCAGCAATGCGCCAAGAAGCGACGCTTCTGCCTCAGGATTCTCCGGCGGAGTCTTCGGTTCGTTTCGCCCAACAGTCAGGGTCACATCGGTATCCCTTCCTCAGTGCCGCGGCTGAAGAAGCGTGCCTGCTCCGCTTCGAAATAGAGCTCGAACAGGCCGACAGGCCCGTTACGGTTCTTGGCGACACTCCCCTTGATCAGTTTCGGCGCCCCGGGCGTGCCTTCCTCCTTGTCGCGCCACAGCATTACAACGATGTCCGCATCGGCTTCGATAGAGCCAGATTCACGGAGCGTCGAAAGCTTTGGTTCGTTGCCCGCGTCACCCGCGGCACGCGACAACTGCGAGAGCGCGATGATCGTCACGTCGAGTTCTCGCGCCAATGACTTCAGATTGCGCGTGATAGTGGCGAGTTCCTGCACGCGGTTTTCCTCGTGCTCGCCTGTCCGGATCAACTGCAAGTAGTCGACGACGATTATTCCAAGCCCGCCCTGCGCCTGAGCCAGGGCTCGTCGCGCTTTCGTACGTAATTCCATGATCGAAATACCGGGCGTGTCGTCGATCATGATCGGAAGGTTCTCCATCGACGTCGCGGCATCTAGGTCGCGCAGACTTCCGGTCCGAAGTGCGAGGAGATCCTGCCGCGAGTTGAGGCCAAGGAAACGCGCGACGATCTGCTTCGAATCCATTTCGAGCGAAAAGATGAGAGCGCCCGTTCCGTGTTGCGCGACGTTGTGGGCGACTGCCAAACCCAGGCTCGTCTTTCCAACCGCTGGACGGGCGGCAAAAATCACGAGATCGCCGCGCGTGAAGCCTTCCGTATATGCGTCGATTTCTCGGAAGCCTGAAGGGATACCGCTGACTTCAAAGGGATGCTCCATGCGTTCGGTAATTCGCTCGTAGTTGTGCATGAGGGCGCCCTGGATATGGCGGAGCTGTTGATTGAGCGTGTCGTCACGTAAGGCGAAGATCCGTTGCTCAGCTCGATCAAGCGCGAGCGTCACATCCGCGGGCTCGCCGTACGCGTCGCTGGAGATGTCCTTGGCTGCGGCCAACAGACGACGAAGCAAGGATTGGTTTCGTACGACTCGCGCGTGCCGCTCCACATCGACGGCGGTCGGTGTTGCTTCAATGATCTCCCGGAGATACGAAGCGCCGCCGACTTGTTCGAGGACGTTCTCTCGATCCAGCTCAACCTGCATCGTGAGCGGGTCGATCTTCTCGCGGCGCTCCAGCAACCTCTGTGCAGCTCGATAGATGCGTTGGTGCTTACCTTGGTAGAAATCCTCGGTTCGCAGACTGTCTGCCACCTTGAAAATGGCGTCTCGATCGATGAGCAACGCACCTAGAACGTGTTGCTCTGCGCCGAGATCCGTCGGGCCGAGCCGGTCAGGCTCCTGCTCTGTGCTCACGATTCTGTTTAGAACACCCGTTCGGTCGTGTCAAGAGGCTTCACAGATGCCGAACGCTACGGTCAGAAGGTTCCGTGGACGACCCAGTTCTGCACGAAGCCAGCTCGCGACCTTCCCCAACTTTGGCGAACTTGTCTATTCCGTCCACGCTCCAGTCCACAGAGTTGTCCACACTGAAAGTGGTGGATAACCGGATGCGGGTCCTCGTCACCGGCGGCGCGGGGTTCTTCGGCTCGCACATCGTCGATGCCCTGCGCGCGCGCGGCGACGACGTCGTCGCGCTCGATGATCTCTCGACCGGTGACCGCGCGAACCTCGACCCCGCGGTGCCGCTCGTCGTCGTCGACATCAGCGATCGGGAGAAGGTACGGGATCGGCTCGCGGGCGAGCATTTCGACGCGGTCGTGCACGCGGCCGCGAAGACGAAGGTCATTGAATCGATCGAGCAGCCGGCGCTCTATCACCGCGTCATCGTCGACGGCACGTCGAACGCGCTCGACATCGCCCAGCAATCCGGCGCCGCGGCATTCGTGAACGTCTCGACCGGTGGTGCGCTCTATGGCGAGACGCCGACCTGCGCGACCGAGGACACGCCGGTCGACGCGCCCTCTCCGTATGGGCGGTACAAGGCCGAGGCCGAGCGTCTCGTCGCGACGACGCCGGGCCTGCGCACCGTCACGTTCCGCTTCGCCAACATCTATGGGCCGCGGCAGCGCACCGACCTCGAGGGCGGGGTCATCGCGATCTTCGTCGGCCGCTGGGAGCGTGGCGAACCGCTCACGATCTACGGCGACGGCTCGGCCGAGCGCGACTACCTCTACGTCGCCGACGGCGTGACCGCCATCCTCGCGGCGCTCGACCGGGAGGTGGCCGGCTCGTACAACGTGGGGACCGGCGTCGCGACCTCGGTGAACGCGCTCATCGAGCACCTGACCGGGCTCCTCGGCCCGCCGGTGGCCATCGATCGGGCGCCGGAGCGGACCGGCGAGGTCCAGCGCAGCTGCCTGGACGCCTCGAAGGCCGCGCGCGAGGGCCTCTGGCGTTCGGCCGTGCCGCTCGCCGACGGCCTGAAGCGGACCGTCGCCGGCTAGGAGCCGGGCGGCTGCCCTCTTGCCTGGCGGAGTACCTTTCTCGCCGGGAGCACGGGAACAGATGTCCTTCGCGGACCGATCGCTGAGCTGCCGCGAATGCGGGAACGCATTCGTCTGGACCGCGGGCGAGCAGGAGTTCTATCAGCAGAAGGGCCTCCTGCACGAGCCGCAGCGGTGTCCCGAGTGCCGGCAGAAGGCCAAGGCCGTGCGCGCCGCGCAGCGCGCGGAGAACATGCACGACATCGTCTGCAGCGACTGCGGGCAGCCCGGGCAGGTGCCGTTCGCGCCGCGCACCGATCGACCGGTGTACTGCAGCACGTGCTTCGAGACCCGCCGCACCTCGGCTCCAGCGCAGCTCTCCACCTAGACTTCGAGGCGCCCCGTGCGCCGATTCCTCGCTGGCTTCCTCGCCGGTATCGCCGCCACGTGCGTCTGCCTCGCGCTCATCGGACACGTGCTCGACGTGGAGGATGCGCTCCGGCCGGCTGACGTGATCGTCGCGCTGTCCGGCGACACCGGTGCCCGGACCGAGACCGCGGCTGGGCTCTGGATGCGCGGCTACGCGCCGCTGATCATCTTCGCCGGCGCGTCCGAGGACCCGAATTCCGTCGCCAGCGCCGAGCTCATGAAGCGCGAGGCCATCGCCCTCGGCGTCTCCGAGGGCGCGATCCTCGTCGAGCCGTCGTCCAACACGACCCAGGAGAACGCCCACGAGGTCGCGGTCCTGATGAAAGCCCGTGGCCTGGAGTCCGCGATCCTCGTGACCAGCCCCTATCACCAGCGCCGCGCGTCCAACCTCTTCGGCCGCGAGTTCGCGCCGGCCGGCCTGCGGTTCACGAACTTCCCGGCCCGCGACCCGCAGTGGGACCCGAATACCTGGTGGCTGCACGAGCCGGCGCGCACGCTCACGGTCGTCGAGCTGGCGAAGCTCTCGGTCGAGGTCGCGAGCTCCGTCTTCCACTAGCATCCGAATACGTGCCGGTGACCGCCATCGTCGGGGCCCAGTGGGGCGACGAAGGCAAGGGCAAGATCACGGACCTCCTCGCGCAGGAGGCGGATCTCGTCATCCGCTACCAGGGCGGCAACAACGCCGGGCACACCGTCGTGAACGACAGCGGCACCTTCAAGCTCCACCTCGTCCCGTCCGGCATCTTCAACCCGAACGCGACCTGCGTGCTCGGCCCGGGCATGGTCATCGACCTCGCGGTCCTTCGCGACGAGGTCCTCGGGCTCGAGAAGCGCGGCATCGGCACCGCGAACCTTCGCATCTCCGACCGCGCGCACCTCCTCATGCCCTGGCATGTCGCTCTCGACCGGCTCGACGAGCGCGAGCGTGGCCGGCAGAAGCTCGGCACGACCGGACAGGGCGTCGGCCCCGCCTATGCGGACAAGGTCGCACGCCATGGGATCCAGGTGTACGAGGTGCGCGACGAGCGGGCGTTCCGCGCGCGCGTCGCGCACGAGCTCGAGACGAAGAACGTCATCCTCACCAAGTTCGGCGATGCGCCGCTCGATGCGAAGGTGGTCGCGGACGGCGTGCTCGCCGCCGCCGCGATGCTGGCTTCGCGTCGATCGGCGCCGGGATCCCGCCGCGCTTCATCACCCGGGTCATCGGCGTGGTGAAGGCGTACAGCACCGCGGTGGGGGAGGGACCGTTCCCGACCGAGCTCAGCGGCGAGGCCGCGAACGCGCTCCGCGAGCGGGCCGAGGAGTACGGGGCGACCACCGGACGGCCACGCCGGATCGGCTGGTTCGACGCGGTGGCCGCGCGCCACGCGCAGCGGCTCAACGCGTTCACCGAGCTCGCCGTGACGAAGCTCGACATGCTCGGGACCTACGACGAGATCCCGTTCTGCACGGCCTACGAGCTCGACGGCGCGCCAACGACCGACATGCCGCCCACCCGCCTGCTCGACCGGGTGACGCCCCGCTACGAAAAGCTCCGTGGGTGGTGCCAGGACATCGGTGCCATCCGCGAACAAGCGCTGCTGCCACCCGCGGCCCGCGCTTACCTGAAGCGGATCGAGGAGACGGTCGGCGCGCCGGTGGGGATGGTCGGGGTCGGACCCGAGCGGAGCGCGACCCTCCTCAGCTAGGGGGATGGTCCGGCGCCGGGAGATGCGCCATCATCTCGGCCGTGAGCCTGGGCGACATCGCATTCCCGTACAAGGCGAAGCGTTCCTTCGGGATCGTGTCGTTCTGCTTCGTCTTCCTCATGCTCGTGCTCGAGGCCGAGGCCGTGGTGTTCGTGGGGCTGGGCATCATCGCCCACCGCATCGATCTCTTCATCGACCTGCAGGTGGACATCCTCCCGGCCGCCGTGCTCGTCAGCCTGATCGCGGCCGGCGTGTTCGCGTGGCGTGCCCGCGCGTGGAGCAAGGCCCGCATCGAGGGCCTCCGCGAGTGGGGCGGCGCGGCGACGACCTCGTACGCCGAGAAGATCGCGGCCCGCCGCACCGTCAACTAGCACCCCAACGGCGTAGTACCTGCGGGGGAGCGATTCCACCCGCCGGACCCTTCCTCCCACCCTTCCCACCGGCCATCGTTCCCGCCATGAGTCGGTTCCCGCGCGCCCGCGCAGCTGAACAGGACGAGCCCGTTCGCGCCCTGACCTTCGGGGACGCGCGCGGCTGGCTCTTCCTGGCCATGGGCCTCGCCGGGATCCTCACCGTGGCGCTCATCGTCACCGCGGATCGGTCATACGCCGGTATCGACGGGATGCGCGCGGTCCGCGCGCAGGTCCCCGAGAACGAGCAGGACCCACCGCGCCAGGCATCGGCGACGATCCCCCTCCTGGGGGGCATCGTCGCGGTCATCCATGACATCGCGCCGCTCCTCTTCGCGGCTGCGCCCGCGGCGGATCCACTGACGGCGGCTTCGCAGCCGTCAGCGCGCCCCGCGAGCGCGACCGCTCCGGCGGCCTCCGAGGCGCCCGGACGGGCCCCAGCCGCCGCCCCGACCGCGACTCCCTCTCCGGCCCGGACCGGGACCGCCACGCCGACACCGGCGCCGAGCGCGACCCCGGCGCCCACGGCGAGCCCGGCCCCTACGGCGACGCCTGCACCGACCGCAACGGCGACGCCTGCACCGACCGCAACGCCGACGCCCACCGCGACACCGACCCCCACTCCGACGCCGCCGCTCACGATCAGCACGGACCGCGGGGCGACGGCGATCGTCAACGTCACCGGCCTCGTCCCCGGCGACAGCATGAGCCGGACGGTCACGGTCCAGAACTCGGGCGGGCTCTCCTTCAAGTACACGGTCTCCGCCACCCAGACCGCGTCGACGCTCCTCTGGACCGACCTGACCGACGGCCTGCAGCTCACGGTGAAGACGACCGGCGGGGTGGTCCTGTACAGCGGGCCGCTCTCGGGCCTCGGCTCGGTGGCCGGCCCTTCGGTCCTCGCACCGGGCGCGACCGAGACGCTCCGCTACGTCTTCGACTTCCCCGCGAGCGCGCCGAACGGGCTCCAGGGCCTCCCGCAGGACCTCACCCTCGTGTTCGACGCGGTCCAGTTCCCCTAGCGAAGGACGCGGCTCTCACCCGCCAGGGTGATGGGTAGTACTACGCGGCCCCGAGTGAGTAGTACCAGCGAAGGAGCGGACCTCCCCCTCCGGTCCGATGGAGCAGGAGAGCCCAGACGAGATAGTTCCCCCTGTCACAGCCGCCGCGGGAAGACCGCAGAACGCGAGGCGGAGAGAAAGGGAACCAAGCAGATGCGCAAGCCAGTGGCCCTTCTCGCGGGAATGGCCCTTTCAGCCCTCGTGCTGATCGGTCTCACCGTGAGCGCGGACAAGTCCAGCGCGAGCTTCACCGCGACGACCACGAACCCGGGCAACCAGTTCGTGTCGGCGACGCTGACCGCGAGCAACGACAAGAGCGCGGCGGCCTCGCTCATCTCGATCTCGAACCTGGTCCCCGGCGACACGGCCAACCGGTCGGTCACCATCACGAACAGCGGCAACGTCGGGTTCACCTACACCGGCGCGGCCTCGGCCACCGCGAGCACCGCGCTCTGGACGGACACGACGAACGGCCTTCAGGTCACGGTCAAGCGTGGCGTGACGACGCTCTACAGCGGTGCGCTCAAGGACCTGGCGATCCCGGCCTCCGGCACGATCGCCACCTCCGCCACGGACACCCTGACCTTCGACTTCTCGCTGCCGACCACCGCCGACAACACGTTCAAGTCGCTCACCCAGGACTTCACGATCACCTACACGGCGACGCAGCTCGCCGGTACCGCCCGCTAACTCTCCATCCGGGGCGGCCCGCAAGGGCCGCCCCACCCCCCAATAAAAGAAAGGAGCACGACGAAGATGACCGGACTGATCAAGACCACCATCGCGGCCCTCATCGCCGTGCTCTTCGCCATGTCCCTGCTGTTCGTCGGGATCCGGGCCCTCGGCCTCGCGACCTTCGTCGTGACCGGTGGCTCCATGGAGCCGACGATCCACAAGGGCTCGCTCGTCATCGACGAGCCGGTCACCGCGGACAAGCTCCGTCTCGGCGACATCATCACCTTCGACCACTACGACCAGACCACGACCCACCGGATCGTCGGCGTCGAAGGCTCGGCGAACGGCACGATGTTCTCGACCAAGGGCGACGCGAACGAGATCACGGACCCGGAGCCGCTGACCTTCCCCGGCCGCGTCGGCCTGATGAAGCTCGCGATCCCGGGCATGGGCTACGCGGTCGCCTGGATGCAGTACATCTGGCGGATGGGCGCGACGCTCATCGCCGCGATCATCTTCTTCAGCTGCGCCGCGATGGTCTTCCTCCGCAAGGAGCCGAAGGCCGGCGCGGTCAAGCCGGCGACGGTCGCACCGACGAAGCGCGCCAAGCTCACCCTCGCCCCGGTCCGCGCGATGGCCGCCAACGCGGAAGCGCAGCGGATCTGGGCCGAGCACGAGCGCTGGCTCGCGCAGGCCGCCCCGAAGGCGAGGGCCGCCTGATGCGTACCGACCGCCTGATCGCGCTGGCCTTCGTCGTGCTCGTGAGCACGGCGATCGTCGGCTTCTCGGCCGGCAGCACGAGCGCGAGCTTCACCGCCTCGACCACGAATCCGAGCCAGAGCACTGCGACCTCGAACGTCGCCGCTCCGGCCTCCGCGTCGGCCACCTCGGCCGCCGCCGGTGTCGTGAACCTCTCGTGGCCGGCGACGACCACGCCGGCGAACGGCCACACCGTGACCTACCTCATCCTCCGCAATGGCACGCAGATCGCGTCGACCGCGGCCCTCACGTACTCGGACACCCCGGCCGCGGACGGGACCTACAGCTACACCGTCCAGACGAAGATCGCGCAGGGCGCCGGCTTCTTCACGAGCGGCAGCAGCCCGGCCGCGAGCGGTGTCTCGGACGCCACCGCGCCGACCGCGGCGACCGGCATCACGACGGCGAAGGGTACGAGCGCCGGCCAGATCAACCTCACCTGGACGGCGGGCACCGATGCGCTGTCCGGCGTCGCCGGCTACACGATCCACCGCTCCGGCGTCGTCGCGTCGTGCGCGGCCACGAACACGACGAACTACCCGAACGCGACCGCGGTCGGGGCCGTCACGAGCGCGACGATCTCCGGCCTCGTCTCGGCGTCGAAGTACTGCTTCTACCTCACCACGAACGACAACGCCGGCAACGCCAGCGCGAACAGCGCGGCCGCTGGACCTCAGGCCGCGAAGTAGGGACCGCACCCGCTCGGTACACTTGAGCGGGTGAGGGCGGCGGCGTGACCCCGGAGGACAAGTTCGGCACCGAAGGCCTCGCCTTCGACGACGTCCTCCTCATCCCGGCCCGCAGCGACATCCGCCCCAGCCAGGTCTCCACCCGCAGCTTCCTCACCCGCGAGCTCGCTCTCGACATCCCGATCGTCTCCGCCGCCATGGACACCGTCACCGAAGCGCGGATGGCGATCGCCCTCGGCCGGCTCGGCGGGATGGGCGTGCTCCATCGGAATCTCTCCGTCGACGACCAGGCCACCACGGTCAAGGAGTGCAAGGCCGCGGGCGTCCGCGTCGGCGCCGCGGTCGGGGTCTCGGGGGACGCGGACGAGCGCGTCAGCGCGCTGGTCGCGGCCGGCGTCGACGTCGTCTTCGTCGACACCGCGCACGGCCACTCGCCGGCGGTGATCCGGATGGTCGAGAAGGTGAAGGTCCGCCACAAGGTCCAGGTCATCGGCGGGAACGTCGCCACGGCGGACGGCGCCGAGGAGCTCATCGCCGCGGGCGCGGACGGCGTGAAGGTGGGCATGGGGCCCGGAGCGATCTGCACGACGCGCGTCGTCGCGGGTGCGGGCATGCCGCAGATCACCGCGATCTACGAGTGCGCGAACGCCGCGGCGAAGGCGGGGATCCCGATCTGCGCCGACGGCGGCATCCAGGAATCCGGCGACATCGCCAAGGCGATCGGCGCCGGCGCGCATACGGTCATGCTCGGCGGCCTGCTCGCGGGCGTCGACGAGTCCCCGGGTGACGTGATCGAGACGGACGAGGGCACGTTCAAGTCGTATCGCGGCATGGGATCGCTCGGTGCGATGCAGGTCCGCCAGGGCTCGCGCGATCGCTACGGCCAGCAGGACGTCGCGGAGTTCAGCAAGCTCGTGCCCGAGGGGATCGAGGGTCGCGTGCCCGCGCGCGGCGCGCTCGCGGCGCTCGTCTACCAGCTCGTCGGCGGGCTTCGCCTCGGGATGGGCTACGTCGGTGTGGCGACGATCGAGGAGCTGCGCACGACCGCTCGCTTCGTGCGCATCTCCGGCGCGGGGCTGCGCGAGTCGCACCCGCACGACGTCCGCATCACCGTGGAAGCACCGAACTACCGGGTCCGCAGCTCCTGATGCTCGGTTCCGTCGAACGGGACCTCGCCCGCCGCGCGCTCGACACCGCCCGCTCCCGTGGCGCGACATATTCGG
>WNFI01567641.1_pt2 | contig 11115 bp, 9 predicted proteins | sample 5400471 | NCBI WGS metagenome assembly WNFI01 (sample SAMN13153348, study PRJNA577476) | soil metagenome | isolation source: 100 cm saprolite on Douglas fir-dominated hillslope | place: USA:California | collected 2013-09-17 | reverse complement strand
CACTACGTCTGACCTACTATGCGCATTTGACGGTTGCGATGGTGGTTGGGAACTCGGTACCAGTCGCAGAGGCACCCAGATTTTTATTGAAATGCTATGGGGAAGAGTAAGCTCTACTCATTGATCACCGTTTTGGAGCGCTACTTCACTGTTAGCGTGGATTTATGGCCTCATTAGACAATAACGATGAAGGTAGACTGCAGCGAGACGATCTACTCTCTGAAATGCGAATTAGTAGAAATAGTGGAATCGTTACATACTCCGTCGGACGTGGACCTAACCTTCGCCGGGAAGCGGCTCGAAGACGGTCGCACACTATCTGACTATAATATTCAAAAAAACAGTACACTTCACGCCGTTGGGGAGCCTGATTGGAGGGGCGTGAGCGGCGGCGGCTGCCTCCCCGGTGGTCCCATCAGATTCACTGGGATTCACGGACATCCAATAACCATCCTATTCAGTGACACGGTAGGTCGAACACCCTCACGCTTGTCGCATTTTTTGATACTCCCTTAGGCCCCGATTTGGAGGGTCGTCTGTGCTGGCCTCAACTTAAGTGGAACTTGCAAAAATCGAACATGCCAGGCATATAATGAGTAAGATTGGATGGTGGTACAGTCATGATTTTCTTGTACCTACTCAGATCGAATCTTAGTGTGGTGTACGTACCGATGGGACTGGGGGTCTTCCTTCTTCACCACGTAGAAAGTATTGATGCCCACCATGAACGTCGCATCGTCAAGGAGTGTCCACAATGCGAACAACAGGTAATTATGACAGGGATGGGTTTTACGGAATGCATTTGGGATGCTTGGGGAAATGTTGTGGGTCTTTGCACTAGACGTCACATTGTGACCTCCTTATGTCTTGTTTGCGATAGCTTGCAGAAGGCGGTTATGTTGACACGTTCCGCAAGCAACGGCGCGAAGTCAAACCAGAGGACAAGTTTCAGGTGGGGAATTAAGTGCTGACTATGTCACTGAGTAGCTTTACTACGTTCATCACCTAGCAATTCTTCCCCCCAAAGCATGGGGAAGTACAGTACAGCACTCTCACCATCCGAGCCACGGAACTAAAATCCCCAGCTTACTGTGCTATCTGTGGTGGGGAGGCTAGCGACACAATATTCCTCCTATGTGGACACGGACCCGTGTGTGAAGATTGCGAAGATGCGAATCAGTGGGGTGAGAAGAGTTGTACTATATGTCAATCCCCACCTCCCTATACTCTCCTGCATTCGATGGTGGGCTCTTTCTGGAGCGATGAAGTTCTTGAGGAAGTGTGTGATTGGATATTCGAGCAAGTTGGGAGACCGGAGAGCATTAGTCCTTCGGGTCCACTGTTCCCGACCGGCGGTAGGCTAAAATTTAGTGCCCGACGCAAGCCTTGGAGCTTTATCATAGGGAGAATCCTGAAGAGAGACACAATGAAGAAGCTTTCATCGCGAGTGGCTTAAGGAGATAATTGATTGTTTCCCTGCGGTCATGTTTGGATTCGCATTACTACCAGCTTTCTGTTTTATTTAGTCCTGAAACCCTGTCGTTCTGTTGCTATGTGAAGCAGTTACCATGGACGAGACATAAGTACGACGGATCTTATGTGTTCTATATCTGAGATCGATCGTCTATCGGGTAAGCCATTTCTCGCCCAGGGCTCATTGGAAGCCTTGAGCGCTTGCATTCCGAGGGCAAGGTGCCCTTCAGGGGGGTGCTACTGTCACTGCTACAATCAAATATATGTAGGGCTAAGGGCCCCCATACTGGCAACAAAATGTCACGCACCGCCACGCCATTTTAGAAACAAATCAACATTCTGATTCTTTGCACCACCAAAAGAGATAATGGACGGTGGCGCCAAGTTACATTACACTACCCAAGATCCAGTTAATGGCAGCCAGTCCGGCATGTGTCACCATCATGAGGCATGTATTCCCACGATGTGCATGCTGGCTGGTCAGGTCGACTTGCCAATCGCGATATCCAATTTGTCAACGTGATGGGCAGGAGACAATAAAATTATATCTGGAGTCATATAATAGTGTGATTAAGGATGTGATGCTTCTGGTGATTTCAGGGGAACAGGGACCTGTAGATAACGTTCAAGGCTGCCTCATACAGTACAGAGGTGGCAGACACACTTGCATGGAGATGGCCTGACTCCGAGTAGAGAATTCGGTGCGAATTTCTAGTTCCTCTCGAGTGGGTGAGGCTAACAAAATTTATGGGAAGCGCGTCTAGGCGGCCACACCACGGATTAGGGTACCTGGTTTTCGGCATCTGCCGATTCATTCAACCTTGAAAGAGAGAGCGACGGCGAGCCGTCCCATCGTGCAATCTTTCGGATTCTTTGCCATTAGCTGCGTAAGCCACCCAAAATGCCCTTGAGCGGCGCGTCTAACTCTGCGGCCGGTACTGAGAAACCAAACTGGGGAAGAGGTGATTGAACGTTGTTGCACCCCCAACGGAGCGCTCCGGATAGTTCTGACATAATTCTGACCTCCATTAACTATAGTCCTGATTTGTGGTGGCACTGACTGGTAAGCGGGCTGTGTTATGGAACCATTATATTCGTATCGAAGATGCTGTAATTTGCTAGGGCAAATCTCGGCAGGTCAAAGAAAGCCGGAGGAGCTGCTGCAAAAGCAGAGTCAGAGTTGTACGTGACCAATAAACTCCAACTATCTTCCGAAATTGACATATGCTTCAAATCCTATCATTTTGTAGGCCTGACATCCTTCAGCCTTGCATACTTCGTTCTTTAGCCAATATCAAAGCTGTCTCTGTCCATACCTCACATAGCGCATGTCATGCAGTAGTTCTGGATGTCTACGGCACTGCATTTCTTATCGGACGGAACGCTTCATCTTGCCTTGGAGCACCTTCCTCAACAACCCCTACGATTTCCGACCAAGAGCCTCGAAGATTGCGTCCGTTTCATTGCGGTGCTTCCAATAATTCAGTGAAATTCGTTAATGCCGCATGTGGAAGAGCTCACACGCTTCTGATCGATGACGCGGGAGATCTATGGACAGCCGGGCTTAATTCATTAGGACAAGTAATGCCAATACTATGATTGACACTCGCCTCATGATGGAGTACTGACGTTGCGAACTCCAGTGCGGCCATCCTCCTCGGCCGGAAGTGACAAGCTTCAAGAGAGTTACGGGACCCTGGCTTAAAGCAACTCCTCCCGATAAAGTCGTTGCGGCATCTGCAGGTATCACGTTTTCGATAGTACTTACCGAATCCGGAAAAGGTGCGCATCGAACCCGAAAGCCATGGATCCCTTGCCGTTCGTTAAATGAATGATTCTCCTGATGTCTGTTCCCATCAATCTCTAGTGTATAGTTTTGGTTCCGCAGAAGTGGGTCAGCTCGGAAACGGTCGCACCGGAGAGCACATTTCCACGGGAAACAAATCTGCCTTTGATGTAGAATATGAACCCAGTGCGTATTTCAGCGCCACATACATCTGGAGACTTACCATCAGCAATATTTGTGGCTTGACACATCTTCATTAACGTGATCCGCCGTAGTTCGGGTTAAAGCCTTTGAAGGAAGGAAAATAGTCCAGGTTGCATCAGGGCAGCAGCACAGTATTGCTCTGACTGAAGATGGGTGAGTCCCTCCGGATGCTGTGTTTTCAGTTGACAGCAGTGTGCCAATAAATCAATTTCTACCTTCCTTAACAACTTATTGGTCATGGAACAGAAATGTTTACGTGTGGGGGACCGGAGGCTATTGCAGAACGGGACTGGGCACCCCGAAAGACCAACTGACACCTGTTCCAGTCCCCAAGGTCACTGATCTTTTTTAGTTAAATGAGCATGAGATTTATTTCGAATTGGGATTAGTTCGGCCAAGTACCTGCATTGAGGGGTGAACAAGTTATGGCTGGTCCAACAAGTTCCGTCGTAGTGGACCGGCAAGGCATGTATTGGTTGGCTGGAAAGTGGAAGTTATCCGGGGACGGTAGGCGCCACCCATAGCAAGTTCTTGAAGCTATAACGTTGAAGAATTTCGTATTGCCAGGGTCTGGAGGGCAACCCTATTCCAACTTTAGATTTGTGCAAGACATTATGTAAGTGACTATTCAGAATTGTTCGATCTCTTCGCGTTAAATTGACCACAGGGGATGTCGCATATTGGGTGGAGCCTGTGGCGGAGTCACGCACTTTTGCTTTACTCCAACTGACGAAGGCAGCGTCATGACCATAGGTATGTGTCGATCGTATGCACGTTGTTGTCCGGCCCCAGCCTCAACTCATGGTTCAATCTTCTAGGCTGGGGTCAAGGTGCGAACAACTGCGAGCTGGGGCTAGGCGATGGTCAGCCTAAGAGTGCCACCAAGCCCGTTGAAATCACCACCCTGAAAGGGATTGACATTTTCAAGTGAGCTGCTCCTCGGAATGGACCCAAGTTCTTGCTCACTGTTCTCCATCAAGGATCGCCGCGGGGGCGCACACGACATTCTTCCTTGCACGATCCAACCAGTCTCTTAGTGATCTAGATAGATACCCTGAGGTCGAGTCTGCCGAAGACTGCCATATATGCCTCAAGAATGAGGGAGACGGAGCGGATCTTCTGGAGTGCGAAAAAGTTAGTGGCTATGTCTACCTACTTTAATTCAAAGCCCTTACCCACCAGGATGGTAATTGACAGTGCGAAAAACCGTATCATTTCCATTGTCTTACCCCACCACTCAACGCTGTGCCCGACAGCGAATGGTTCTGCGCTGAGTGTGAGGCAGACTGTGATACGAGTGGCGACAAGCCCCCGGAACGCGAGAAGCAATCTTCCGGGCCGGCCAAAAAGAGAGGCCGACCTCCAAAGAACAACAAGCTCAGTGAGCCCGAGGAGGACGAGGAAGATGACGATGATGATGATGAGGACGAACCTACCGTCAAGAAGCATAGAAAGCAAGCCAAAGGCAGGTGAGGCATAGCCATTCTTGGGACCCTTATGCTCATTCAATACTTCACAGGTGTAACCAAGAAGCGGCGATGATGGATATCTTGTATCTCTGTTTTGTATTTGGGGCCGTGTTGATATTTTGGCTTTTCATCGACATTCAACTCCGGGATGACACTTTTTCTGCTTTACCCGCATGAAGCTGGGTCTCCTTTTATGCATTCATCTCAGATCCAGTAATTCGACCTCTGGACAGTGTCATTCGCTAAAATTTATGGATGGAATGACAGATAATCCATTAAAAGTGTAAGATAATCTTGTGCCAGCACTCAGGTGGAGTATTTCATCACCAACACAGCGATACCTGCCGAAACCCCAAATACAACCGTCATAGCAAGTGCCATATATGCATAGAACTCCAGCGGGACACTCTGTTCCCCAGCCGCTCCTTGAGGCGCCGCAGGCGGTGCCTCACCCCTCTCAACCGCCTTGGCCGCGAGGAGCTTCTTATGCCGTTCGACAACTCGCATGCGGGCGTCAGTTATCGCACGCTCGGAGACATTAGATTGGCCATCCTGGATTGTGCGGAGGGCTACGAAGGACGGGTAGTGACTCTCACACCATTGTTCAACCTACGACAAGCGACGAACGGTCCTTAAGCGCTAAGCATAGAATCGACACCTAGAGTCTCACCTTCCCACATGCAATGCTAATCTTCACAAAGTACGGGTCAGCGGGCACAAGTTTCGCGTGGAGTTCGCGTACGTAGTCACGGAACATGTAAGCAACGTCTCGAGGATTCGTTGACTTCATGATTAACTATGGAGAGAACCAATCAACATGTCGATCGCAAATTAGCGAGTATGCATACTTTAGCAGCCTGTGCCTTCCGTATCTTGATATTCCTGTCAAAGATATCCGGGTTCATGAAGCAAAGCGCGAGGGTAGCAATGGCCATGGAAGCAGGAATAGCGCAGAAGTTAAATACGCTCTGGTTCTTCAGGAGAGCGAGGTAATCAAGTGCATCCACGGAATGTCGAAGAACATCGAGTGTCATAGCGCTCAGTACCCAAATGGCATCTTGGCGCTTGTCGAAATCGCGGAGTTCAGCTGGATGCTTGAACCCATGCTTCTCCCAGATGGATCTTGGCCAGAAATATCTCCCTTCATCAATGTCCTCCCGGATGTCACGTAGAATATTCACTTTTTGGAGCAGGAGACCCATCGAATTGGAGAGAACGAGTTCGTTTGCTATTAAGGGCTTCTCCTTGCCTGTTGCAGCAAACAGCCGTGACAACCCTTCACCAACTAGACCGGCGACATAGTGACAATAGAGATCAAACTCTTCAATGTCATCAATGTACACCCCAGTGGAGGACATGACGGCCTTGTGGGCAAAATCGGCCATGCCGATTTCCATTTTGCGGGTAATGTCCATGATGACCTCACGGACCTGGGGCTGCACGAGCTGCAGCTCTGCGACAACCACATTGAACTCGACGAGTAATTGTCGGTCATTTTCATTCGGGCCACACTCTCCAAAGCACCAGCCAGGAGTTTGGAGCTTCTCGTGAAACGAGCGGAGAAGAGGTTGTTTGACTTCGTCTGAGATTGTCATGTCATCCTCAATGGTATCCAGACCTCTAAGCGTCAAGTAAAATAGGGAAGTCTGAAACAGAAGAATGAATACACAACGTAAAGGCCTAAACTGATGAGATGCTAGCAACTCACCGCACGAGCCAAATCACCATCCAACTCCTTGATCACAGACGCGAAGCTACGGCTGGTCATATCCAAGAACTCCCAACATCTCTTCATTTCTCTCCTGTCATATCCTGACGACTCCCACTCGGAAGGCCTCGAAATATCGCGCTTTGGCTCATGCCACATCTTGAACTGGACCAGCGTCCGAACATCCTCAGGATGTCTAACGAGCAAGTAGATCCAATGCAAAATGCCCATGGTGATGGATAAACACCGCTTATCAAGGAGATTCAAACGAGCGATAGGCTCAAGCGCTGCTGGAAATACGCGAGATTCACGAGGCGGATGTCTGTGGCGGCAATGAGGAAGTAAGGAAGTGGTACTATTTTCCAACGCGTGATTTCCCTATGGCGACACAGCCATCGAGGGATTTCGGAATTAAATATCCCACGGTCGTGTGAGACCGGCAACTGGTGCAGCAAAGATCGTGGTTTGGGTCTCTGTTCCAGTTTCTAATCCATTCGTTCTCATATCTCCCTTCCAAGTTCCGACTACTTATTCGATTCCTCGGCATCCTTCATACGGAACGCGAACAAAGCAAGGAATGCTCCCGCTTTCGCTAGTGAGTTGGCGAGGCTATTTTCCTTTAATATCTCGTATCGACCCACTTCACCTCAATACCGCAGAGAGAGCGTTTGTTGCTTCCCTGCGGCTCTGCCGTACTGCTCAGTATGCGTCTTTAGATCATTGCACCTCGGTCCTCAACCCCAGTTCAAGATGCGACAAACGATCTAAGCGTGTTCCACAATCTAGGCCCTGGAGGAAAGAAATGTACTCCATCTCGTTCTCATTCATCCTTCTGCATATGGAGACCAGCAGGACCGCAGGCGAGGCTGAAAGTATCTCCCGAATCTCTCTGTAAACCGATCCGCTCACTCACGTGACGGGGGGGACGGCATCCCGCCCTCAAATTAAGGGTGAAGAGCCTAGAACCTCCCGGAACAGAAGGGCAAGGACCATGTAAGGACGTCCTCTCATACGAGCGCGAGTTTGCGCCAAGCCACGCACCAGGTACTTCCAAGTTCTACGGGACAAGGCGATGCTAGGGCAATATCCTATCCCATATTTGCCTTGATTGTGCCCCTCTCATTGCACCTACTGATGGTGGATACCCCTGCCCGCAGGGCTCCTCGATTAATATCACCCTACATTGTTATTGTATAAAAATTGTAATTTTTTGACAGATCACGATCGGTGCAGAAAGATAAGCGTCTACAAGCAGTTTTGGCTACGCAACCTTTCCTAGGACCTCTTCCTTATGCGATTAATTCTCCATTAAAGCTAACAGCTACCTCGCATTGACCGGTTGGTCTGAGTGTTCCGTTACATGCCAACCAAGCGAGCCCAATATTCCTGCTCGAGGGTGCCTAGTATGTACGCCTCGGAGTTCCCTTCAGCAGCGGAATGAGGACTTGAGAAGCGGCACGAAGATCGTCGTCGTCAGCAGATTGTGAAATTGACACAAGCAGTGCCTCGTATGGCAGGGCCTTGAAAGCTCCGCCTTCTCCAAATTAATACGTCGTGACGCGAGAGGAGACCAGTACATACGAGCCTCTCTCCGACACTGAGCCGTGTCTCCGATCCATTCGAGCCGTTGATTTTTATCATGGAGGGGTGTGAAAACCTGCTTCTTCAGACTAGTGTATTTGAGTTGTGGAAGACAGATATGGATCATAGATTTGGATTTTGAAAGGAAGAGTGGACTGAGATCGACTCCGCCCTCTTACATGCCCTTCATATTCCGTGCGAAGCATTGACATTCGCGATCGATCTTAATCAATGGATTCACATCGGGCTTAGGTCGAGCTGCTCAATGATGATGCAAGCTAAGGTTGATGGGGAGAGGCAAATATTTGAAAGGGGATATCCTGTCTTCGAATGACCAAACGGAATCTACTCTTCCTGAAATTAAATCCGAAAACATCCTCGATGATAAACGTATCGGCTGAAGGAATACTGAAGAACCGAGGGCGGCACAAGCACTTATTCTGCGTGGCTAGAGATACACAAGGCAGCACTGAAGACGGGGATACAAGAAATCTCGCGGGAGCATGGGGCGAATGGGAAGCTATGCTACAGAAGATGAAGAGGTAGATGCACATCTAGTTCCACACAAAAAAACCATCCTTATTCCTTCACCACATCAACAACTTCGGCTGGAAGTAATTGGGAACACAGTTTTCGTCATGGCTCAGTTTGACGACTTCTGGAAAGGTTTCCTTCAGTACACGGTATTCTGGGTCCGCATCCTCAGTCTCCCATGAAGCGTCGTTCAGCTGAATAAGCAACTCGTCCTCCTTAGCCTGCTCGTACCCGCCATAGGCGTTGATAAAACTAGTTATGGCTGTTACCATGGCCGATAGGCATTCCTTCGGTCGGTCCATCCCGTCGGGGTAATAAACATTTTCCGCGCCAGCTTCCATGACATAGAAGTACTTCAGCTTTGGGAACTGCTCCTTCCACGATGAAAGCGAGACTGGTCCACATAGCATATGGAAAACTCCTGGGGTAGACCAATCCAATTTTGAACCTAGAGCTTCAACGGTTGGATGTGCAATGAGGAAATCAACGATGGCCATAGGGGAGAACGAGCGATGCGACAGCCAAGCGGTCAGTAAATCTGGGAAACGAGGCTCCTTTCCCTCCAAATCAACGGCTATGATTGGATCTGCCCATACGCTTCCTCCTGCAACAACAACGCTTTCTCCCGAAATGACAATGAGACTCCTGAGAGCTGGGAAGGACATGTTGTTATACAATGGCGCATTCGGAGCACCGTTCCGTGTAAGGTTGAGCCTGAGGACTTCAACTGAGGTTGATGAAAGTGACGTTAAACTCTCCGCAGCTGAGTTTCCTTCCCCTAGTTCATTTACCCAGTTGAAGGTTTTAAGGTTCGGGCACCGAGCAGTCAATTCAACAACATCCCCGTGCGGCGTTCCCGCATAATCGCGAATGCGCAGATGCTTCAACTTGGAGGTGATCTTCTCATCGTATTGAATCTGCACCGGAGAATCTAGCGCGTTCAAGTCTAGTGCCGTGACTTCCGCCCCTACACTGTCTTCTAGGAGATTGACTGGCGTTGGCGTCTCCGGAGAGGACGAATCGGAGGGGGTTGTATCCCGCCCTTCCCATGCAATCTGCCACAGTTCCGGCATCTTGATTTTGAGGGGGAAAATTTTCTGCGCAGTCTCGTGGCTGCTCGTGAACAAGCAAAATATGTTGCACCGCGCGAGGTGCGGCTCTAACGAGTCGAACCACCGTTTGTAATGCTGAGCACTCCATAGCTTCTCCACATTCTCCGCATGAAGTTGGAAAAACAGGGGGGCATTCTTGGATCGTTCGAGATATGCACGTACACGGGGCGTAAGGGCACCGGCGTCCATGACGATATCGCTCCAAAGGGTAGGTGTATTAAGTGCGACGGTGCGCCAATGATGGCATACCGCACAGATACGTTTCACGAAGGTGGCCTGAGGTGCTATGTATTTGAACGAACTCCCGCATTTGCTGAAGATCATAGAAAGGACTGTATCAGGTATGCGACACGTGGGTGCCTTCGCGTTCCGAACTCTGTTGAGGCCCGCTTGAGCATACGCTAGCTCTTTCTTGATAGCGTCCAGCGTTTTCTCCACTGCAGCTATTTCTGTGTTAAGGCCATATATTCTAGACTCCCATGTTCCAGGACTAGTCTCACTGAAAGAATGGGATAAGCTCTGAAGCGCTTTTGGATGGTGGTGACCGATATGTCAAAGGAGCTTACGCGGCATTCTCAACCTCCGTTTTCCGTTCCTCATTCACGGCCTCGCTTTTGTTGAGGCGGTCTTTGAGAGCTTCTAATAACATGATGGAAGTTTACGAAGGAGTCCCTGTAAATTCAACGGCGAAAGCCGAAAGTACGCGCCTGGCGTCAAATAATTCGTGAGACTAATATAACAGACTTCGGCCCATTAAGCACATGAAAATATTAAGCATATACAAGAGTTACAACGACAACATTCTCACTCTAGGCCCATTTGCAACGCTTTGGCTGCTTTGGCTGCATTAGTCTTAAGGGTTTCCACCTGGAGTTCTAAGTTACGAATTTGTGCCTTGGCTTCACGCAGTTCAGATTTAAGTTGAACGTTCTCAGACACCGTGGCCTCCTAGAAATGTATGTATGTGAGGGTCCCCTCAAGGTTGTTCTCAAGGACTCACGTCTCCAGCACTCGTCTGCGCATGTGATAGGTCTTCACGCGGGGTAGGAACTGGCGTCTGCAGTGCAGAGTTCATGGCAGGTGTTGAAATGCTGATGGGGTTCGGAGCAGACTCGGCGGCCTTCCTGTGTGACACAGGTGTGGCTTCAAACGTGGGTGCCGCCACAGGCGCTGGCGCAGTGTACGTCCTCGTTGCAGTCGTGGAGGCACTATAAGTAACAATCGGGGGAGGTGGGGTAGAAACAGCAG
>WNFI01121435.1_pt1 | contig 11115 bp, 13 predicted proteins | sample 5400471 | NCBI WGS metagenome assembly WNFI01 (sample SAMN13153348, study PRJNA577476) | soil metagenome | isolation source: 100 cm saprolite on Douglas fir-dominated hillslope | place: USA:California | collected 2013-09-17 | reverse complement strand
TATCGAACAACACCGCCACCGTCACCAACAATCCCGGCTTCACGAATGGCAGCGGTAGTTTCAGCTTGATCTCGGACTTCAAACCCACCGCGAACTACTTCGGGGGCACCAGCGTGCCGGTGTGGTACGACGCGCTCGGCCTGTTGTGGTCATTCACTTGGGATCTGGGAGCGGTGCACCCTTGAGCAAGAAATAATCAAGGCGTCCCTTCGGTGTTGGGGCGGCGGTCGCTTGGCCGCCGCCCCTTTTTATTTGAAGGCCTGCGAAGGAAGGCGACGTCGCTTCCACTGAAGCTCGCGGGATCGAGAATCAATTGCGCCATGGTGTAGAGTTCGTCAAACTGATAGCTACGGCCGATTCTCGCCGAGTAGCAAATTCCCAATTCCTGACGACATAGAGCAAGAAAGCGCCGAGGCGCACGTATAATACCGATGGTTAATCCCGACTTGCCTCACACGGCGGAACTTGAAGCAACGACAGGGAGGCTCGAAATTGGTCCGGCTCCCACGGACGCTCCCTCTGGCACTCGTTTGTCTCTGGTTATTCCGACTTACAACGAGTCCAAGAATATTCGGGAAGTCATTCGGCAACTGTCGGCCTTACTGGATCGAACCTGCGGCGGCGCGTACGAGATCATTGTTGTCGACGACGATAGCCCGGATGGCACGTGGGCCCTCGCGCTGGAACTGAGCAAAGAGCACCCGACTTTGAGCGTCATGCGGCGTCGGACGGAGCGTGGTCTGGCCACCGCCGTCATCCGGGGTTGGCAGGCGGCGCGCGGCGATGTGCTGGCCGTAATCGACGGCGATCTTCAACACCCGCCGGAAGCCATTTCAGCTCTTTGGTCGGAGGTCGAGAAAGGCGCCGATATTGCGGTCGCCAGCCGCCATGTGGAGGGCGGGGGTGTCAGTGATTGGAGTCTGACTCGTCGCATCGTTTCTCGGGCCGCCCAAGTGTTGGGCCTGCTCATCCTGCCAAACGTCGTCGGCCGCGTCTCCGATCCCATGAGCGGCTATTTCATGATCCGACGCAGCGCCATCCAGGGCATCACGATGAATCCGCTTGGGTACAAGATACTGATTGAGATCCTCGGACGCGGGAAAATTCGATGGATTGCCGAGGTCCCCTATCTGTTTCGCGAGCGCACCGGAGGCGAAAGCAAACTCACGCGGGCGGTGTACATTGACTACCTTCGACATTTGCTGCGGCTGCGTATTTCGCTTTTGCCGCTCGACCGATTTCTACGCTTTGCCGTAGTGGGCTTTAGCGGGGTATTCGTCGATATGGGGATGTTGTTCGTTCTGAGCGACCCCACCATGCTTGGCTGGGGTCTTACCCGCAGCAAACTCATTGGCGCCGAAGTTGCAATCGTCAATAATTTCTTTTGGAACGACCGGTGGACCTTCGGCGATGTCAGCTCGAGGCAGAACAGACTCACACAGCGAGTGAGGCGATTTGCCAAATTCCAGATCGTATGCCTATCCGGGTTGGCGCTGAATACGATTCTTCTCAATCTTCAGTTCAATCTTCTGGGAATTAACCGCTACATCGCAAATGCGGTGGCGATCGCGATTGTCACCGGATGGAATTTCTGGCTAAACCTGAAATTGAGCTGGCGAATCTCCGGAAACTAAGGTTTGACCTCTAGTTGGTAACTGTCGTTCGGTCTGGGCGACGGCGCTGCAGGAGGTAGTGCAGTGGAACGCCCAGCAGGATGATGGCGGTGCCGATCAGCGAGTTGCGCGGCTGGTCGGCAAAAGAGAAAACCAATAGCACAGCTGCCGCGATGATGAAGAGTGCGGGGACTACGGGATAGCCCCAGACGCTGTAGGGGCGGTTTGCTTTTTCGGCTGCGGTCTCGCGTCTGCGGAAGACGAAGACCGAGGCGGTGACTGCAGCATAGAAGAGCCACTCGGAGAAGATGGCGAGCGAGAAGAGGCCCTGGAAAGTGTTGATGAGCAGCAGCAGGATGGAGGAGAGAGTGGCCTGCAGGATCAGGGCGCGGGAGGGGGTCTTGAAGCGGGGGTGGACATAGGCCAGACCGCGGAAGAACAGGCCGTCGCGGGCTGCGGCGAAGGGGATGCGCGCTCCGGTGAGCGATGAGCCGATGAAGGTGGAGCCGTAGGAGATGGCCAGGCCGATGGAGAAGAGCCATGCGGCCGCGGGGCCTGCGCTCTGCAGGATGGCGGCGACTGCGGGCCGGTCGGCGTTGGCGATGGCGGTCGCGGGCAGCACGAACTGAATCGCGGCGTTGGTCATCATGTACAGCACGCCGACGATGCAGACACCGCCGATGAGCGCCAGGGGCAGGCTGCGCTGGGGATTCTGGATCTCTCCGGCGGTGTGGGTGACGTCGGACCAGCCGTCGTAGGCCCACAGGGCAGCGATCAGGGCGACCATAAAACCGGGGAAGCCGCCTCTTGCTCCGGGGTGGTGGGTGGAGAAGTTTGCTGTCGTGCCGTGGCCGCCAAAGATGCAGATCCCGACGACGGTGAGGACCATCGCGACCTTGAGGCCCATGAGGACACGCTGGGTGTTGCTGGCCCTGCGGGTACCGAGGATGTTGAGTCCGGTGATGAGCCAGACGAAGGCGATGGCCACAAGCTGGCCGTAGACGACGTGCGGAAGGAAGGTGCCCGAGAGGAAGGAGAAGGCAGAAAAGTTGCCCAGGACGCGGACGACGCCCGAGGCGATCGAAGCGATGGACGAGGGCTTGGCGATGGTGACCTGTGTCCACATGAAGACGAAGGCGGTGAGGTGCCATCATCTCGCGGGGCACCAGGAAGATGCCGCTGCCGATGATGATGCCGACGACGATAGAGGTCGCGTGCGAGGCGTTCAGGACGCGCGGTAGTTCATGCTCTTCGTGCGGCTGGGCCATGAGGGTTTGAGGCAGATTAGCACACGGTCGCGCTGCCATGAGGTCCCCTGAAGCCAAAATCCGCGAGCGATACCCGAAGAGCCTAGCGAACCTCGTTTCTTGGATTCGCGTCGTCTAAACGACGGCAACTCGTTTCAAATTCTCTTTCGTCGGTCAACCGCCACGGTTGAAGGGAGTTGTCTCTGCCATTCCATTTCCGCACTGACCATCATCGCGATGACGTCCTTCATCTGCGCTTTCGCCTGCCAACCGAGCAGCCGCGCCGCCTTGCCTGCATTGCCCTTGCCGTCGGTGATGTCCGTCGGGCGAAACAAGGAGTCGGAAACCAAGGTGTGATCGCGCCAATCGAGATCGACCCGGGAGAAAGCCTCGTGCACGAAATCCTCGAGGCTGTTGCTGACTCCGGTCGCAATGATGAAGTCATCCGCGGTTTCACGCTGCAGCATCCTCCACATGGCTTCGACGTATTCGGGAGCCCAACCCCAATCGCGATGTATGCCGAGATTACCGAGCGTCAGCTTTTCGTCGCTGCCCCTCGCGATGCGGCAGGCCGTGGCAATTATCTTTCGGGTGACGAAGCGTTGCGGTCTGAGCGGCGATTCATGGTTGAACAGAATACCGGTGCTCGCGTGCAATCCGTAGGCCTCGCGATAATTGGCGACCAGCCAGAAAGTGGTTGCCTTGGCGACCGCGTAAGGACTACGGGGCCGGAAGGGCGCATCTTCCACGGCGCCGCCGGCATCCGTATCACCGAAGCATTCGCCCGAGCCCGCACTGTAGTAGCGGGTGGGCCTACCCAGGAAGCGAATGCTCTCCAGGAGATTGACTGTCCCCGTGATGATACTGTCAAGAGTTTCGACGGGCTGGCCGAAGGACAGGCCCACGGAACTCTGGCCTGCGAGGTTGTAGATTTCGTCCGGCTCCACTTTGCGCAGCAGGTGGAGCACGCTGCGAAAGTCGTACGTGGCCATGGATTCCAATTGGACTTGGCCGCTGATGCCCAAGCGCGCAAGACCTAAAAAGTTCGTGGTTTGCGCGTCGCGGGAGGTTCCGATTACGGTATATCCCCGACCCAGCAGCAGTTCGGCCAAGTAGGCACCATCCTGCCCCGAGATTCCGCAAATGAGTGCGCGCATACCTGTACAAACTCCCCGCAATATCGACCACATCTCTTGAAGGGTAACAAGTAAAGAAGCGAAGTACGACTGGATTATAAATCTATTCGTTACCAAGATGCCGGCGGAAGTCCCGTTCAAGCATGTGCTCGATCATCCGGCCCGTTACAGCGTACGTGCGAGGACGATGAGCGCGAGCCCGGTCAGGAAACTCGCGAACATCGCCGCCAGCAAGGCCGAGGTGCCGGGCGGCGCCGTGCGGAATTCCTTCCAAATGAACACGCCCCAAAACGCCGCGATCATCGTAGCGCCCTGGCCGAGCCCATAGGAAATCGCGAAGCCGGCGCGCCCTGAGGCAATCAGGTTGAAGGACATGCCCACTCCCCAGATCACGCCACCCACCACGCCGGTCAGGTGCGTCCCAGGGCTGCCCGCGAAGTAGTCGCGGAAGCCGACGGGAGCACCCACGAACGGTTTTTTCATCGCGAACGTATTCCAGACGAAGTTGCTGAGCAGGATGCCGGCGGCGAGCACGAAAACCGCCGCGTAGGGTCCCATCTTGCCGCTCACCGCGTCGGCCGGATCTGCGTACATCGCCGCCGCTACGAAGCGATAGAACATCCCCATGAACACACCGCAGGCCAGTGAAATCAGCAAGCCCTTGGCGCTACCCTTCCTTCCCAACTCAGGCGCCGCAGCCGGCAATCGGCGATATGCCAGAGCGTCCAGCGCAATCGCCAGGATCACCAGCACAACGCCCGCCGCAAGCAGGGCAACGTTGCCAACCGGGGCGGCGCGGTAATTGACGATCACGCCGATGATCAGGGCGAGTCCGATCCCGACCGGATAGGCTATCGCCATGCCGGCGATCTCGATCGCGGCGACCAGCAGAATGTTCGCGAGATTGAAGATCGCACCGCCAATCAATGCCGATATGATGGAGGCGCTCGAGGCTTGCGCGAGGTCGGCGAGGAACGGACGCCCTACGCTGCCGCTGCTGCCGAGCGTCAGGCCTAGGATCAACGTCAAGAGCAGGACTCCCACCGTGTAGTCCCAGTAGAACAGCTCGAACCGCCAGTCAGGGCGTGCCAGCTTCTTTGCATTAGCCCACGAGCCCCAACCAAGCATCGTGACCACACAGAATACGACTGCCAACGGATAGCTATGCACGACAAACATGGCATCTGTCCCTGTGAAGTTGTTGTGACATGGACGAAGCTATGCGAGCGGCACTGCTACCGCGCTTGCCCGATGCTGCGCCGGGCCCATTCTGTCTCGAAGGCGGCGCGCCGCGGGAACGACTTTTGGGTTCCAATCCGGGTGGTCGACAAGGCGGCGTAGAGATTCGCGCGCGCCAAGGCGCCCTGCTCCGGCACGCCTTCGGCCAGAAATGCTGCGAGACTGCCGACGAACGCATCCCCCGCACCCGTCGTGTCGATGGCCGTGACCGGGAAGGGCGGCACGTGCGCGTGCCCGGTGGCATCGGCCAGCAACGAACCGCGCGCGCCCAAGGTAATGACGACCCGCCGAAACCCCTTGCCGAGCAGCGCAGCCGCGCATGTTCCCGCCTCCGCCTCCGAGCGCACCGGCAGTCCGGTGATCTGCTCGGCTTCGGTCTCGTTTGGGATGAAGTAGTCCGCGCCTGCCAGTCCGGCGCGGCCGCGTCGACGTCGGCTGGCGTCAGCCTGTCGTTGGCACCCTTGACGACGATGATGCGGTTCTGACCGTTGGGCTCGACGAAGATCGGTGCAACGCCGGTCGGCGCGCCTTCGACGAAGTGCACATGCGTGGTGTCGATGCCGAAGGAGGCGAAATTATTGATCGTCGCCTGCCCGAACAGGTCGTCGCCGACCTTGGCCACCATCATCACTTCTGCGCCGCAAAGCCGCGACGCGACCGCCTGATTCGCGCCCTTCCCGCCGAAGCCCAGATCGAAGCCCTTGCCGAACAAAGTTTCACCCGGGCGCGGGAACACATCCGTGAAAGTCGTGAGGTCCGTGACGGCGCTACCGACCACGGCAATGCGGGGTGAGCCAGGCATGCCTTTCCTCCATTTATCCGTTCTCTAGTCGGGCCCGCGGCGGCGAGGTGGCGATTCAACTCGTCGCCGCTGCGGCCAGTAATTCCTTGAACAATGCGGACGCGCCGATCCGGAAATTACCGGGTGAGGCGCTTCCCGAGCCAAACCTCCGTTCGTAGAGCGTGAGATACACCATGGCGTCGTCGATCGTGCGAATGCCGCCGGAGGCCTTGAAGCCGATCGCCCGGCCGTGACGGCCGGCCGCCGCGATGACGTCCAATAGGACGGCCGCCGCCTCGGGCGTTGCAGCGGGTTGAGTCTTGCCGGTGGAAGTCTTGAGGAAGTGCGCACCACCGTCGATGGCAATTTCAGCGGCGAGTCGGATCTTGTCGGTGCTGACCAACTGACCGGTTTCCAATATCACCTTCAGCAGCGCACGCTCTGCACACGCCTCGCGGCAGCCGCGGACCAAGCCTAGGCCCGCGCGGGTATCGCCGGCAAGCAGCGCCCGGTAGGGGAAAACAACATCCACCTCGGACGCCCCCGCCGCGACGGCCGCGGCGGTCTCTGCCACCGCGCTGTCCGTTGCCGCCGCACCGCCCGGGAAATTCGCAACCGCGCACACCGGAATGCCGGTGCCTCGGAGCGTGTCCAACGCCACGGGAATCCACCGCGCCCAGATGCAAACGGCTGCAGGTTTGACGGGAGACCCGCAGGCGAGAAGCGACAACGCGCGCACCGAGGCGGCATCGTCCGAGTCATTCAGGCTCGTCAAGTCGGTCAGTGAGATCACCCGCTGCGCCAGAATCGCCCGCGATGCGCCTGCCAAAGGAAGTCTGGTACTCATGCGCCTATGCTAGCAGCTGAAGGGCCTCTAATGATCCTGGGTGCTGGCCAGCGCAGTCATTGACGGGGGCATGTGTTTGCCATCAACGAATTCCCGCACGGCGCCCGTTTTGCTATCAATCGCGTAGCGAACGACACCTAAGACTTGACTGCGTTGGACGTGAGATGAGTCGGGGGCTACATTCGCGTCCCCCCTCGTCTCGAAGCTTCCGTCCAAGCGAATCCTGAAAATTCGATGGCAGATGAATACTCCCGTCCCGCGCACATGGAACAAGTGACTGAGCGGCGAATCCTTGTGATAGACGATGATGTCGCCTTTACGCAGTTTAGTCGCACCCACCTCGATGAAAATCACCAGATCTCGACCGGTGAGCTGCGGCTCCATCGAGCCGGTGTCGGCGACGCGCGCAATGCGCCCTCCAATTAACGACGCAACGTGTCGTGCCGTGGTCAGTTGCACAGCTTGCGCCGAAATGGCGAGATTGGATCCGGCCACGTTGGCCGAAGGCCGATCAGTGCCATCTATGGCGTGCACTAACAAACTAACCGCGAACAGTCCGCTGAGAAGCAGCGCCCGCGCCATGCCTTATGGTACTCTTTTTGAAACCCTGGAAGAGTGGAACGGTTGCCGACGCGACCGGCGATGCCGCCGGATTCAAGCTCGCGCAAGCGGCGGCCGAAAAGGCCGTGGCGCTCGCTCCGGAGCAGGCCGACGGCTACGCCGCGCGCTCGAGATCAATCCCGACTCTGGGTACGCGTTGAATGACCTCGGCACGCTGCAATTGCTCGAGGGCAACGCGGCGGAGGCCGCAGCGACATATCGCAAAATCGAGGTCGGAAGCTTTCGTCGTACCGGCCTGGCGATGGCGCAGCATGCGCTTGGACATGCCAAAGAATCACAGCAGTCCCTCGATGAGGTGATCGCCAAGAATGCTCAGGACGCGGCTTACCAGATCGGCGAGGCCTATGCCTGGCGGGTCGAGAAGGATAAGGCGTTCGAATGGCTGGAGCGAGCCTATCGGCAACAGGATGGTGGCCCACCATCGGCCAAGACCTTCACTTTAGCTATTTCGGCGTGATCACTACGGAGCCAAAGGTTGAAAGAGTACGATCGATGCTGAGGAGTCGGAAACCGGCATGCCGCGCTTGCGCATAAAGAAGTCGATCGAACGGATCGCCGTGGCTCTGACGCAATTCGCACGAGACGAGCAATGGCTCCATCTGAATCGGCAACGGACGCAGACCGTTGGCGAATGCCTGGTCGGCAAGGCGCCGAGGCTGAACTGCGATCTTGCCCTTACGCCATTTGAGGCCCAGCTCCCAAATTGAAGCTTCAGAAAACCACACACCCTCGGCATTTGCAATGGCCGAGCGAGAAGACGCATCTAGTTGCGGGGCATCAGTAAGCACCCAAATTAGGCAATGGGTATCGAGAAGCAACTTCACGGATTCAGAAGATCATCGTCCGTGAGCGGCGCATGGAAGTCCGCGGCCAGCTTCAGCTTGGTAGGGTTGATGCCTCCAAAGCGAACGCCGCTGCGCGAGTCGGCAGTCGCCACAATCGGGGTAAGCCGAGCAATCGGCTTGCCCGCGCGTGCAATCACAATCTCTTCGCCTGCTTGGGCCTTTTCCAGCAGGGCCGAGAGTTGGCTCTTGGCCTGATATATGTTTACAAGCATGCTATCGTTCCGGTACTGAGTTGGTCAAATTTTATCAGTGTTGACCAACTATGCCAATCTATTTTCTGGCATCAACTGCGCTCTCGTTACGGGTCCCGGCGTGCTCCCGCGCGAGCAAGCGCTCGGCCGGAAGCCGGGCGAGAAACGCGCGTACTGCGCTCCCTGTATCTGTATCCAACGAAAATGACCCCGTGGCGGACGACCCTTGCGGGCGTGGGTCCGGAATTGCTGATGAACAGCAGGCGCGAGCGCGGCTGGGCGAAATGGTACCCTTGACAGGCAATGCCGGCCAATCTCTCTCCGGAGTACAAGAAGGCCGAGCAGGCCTTCCGTTCGGCACGAGAGCCGCGCGAGCGCCTCCAGTGCCTCAGGGAGATGCTGCGCACGATTCCCCGGCACAAGGGGACGGAGCACATTCAGGCCGACATCAAGTCGCGAATCCGGCAGCTCACGGAGGAGGTGAGTGCGCCGCACAAGGGTCCTGCGCGCAGTGCTTCTGCGCATACGATCCGTCGCGAAGGCGCGGCGCAGGTCTGCCTGATCGGTCCACCCAATGCCGGAAAGTCGAGCCTGCACGCGGTGCTCACGGGATCGACGGCCGAGGTCGGTCCGTTTCCCTACACAACCAGAGAGCCGTTGCCGGGCATGCTGGCTTTCGAGGACGTTGCCTTTCAGCTCATCGATCTTCCGCCAATCTCTCCAGAGCGGATGGAGCCGTGGATTGCGGATCTGCTCAAGGCTACGGATGCGGTGTGGCTGGTGATAGACCTTTCGGACCCCTCGTGCGCCGATCACGTACAGATCATCTGCACGGAGCTCGCGCGTCGGAAGATCACGCTGAGTGACCAGTGGCCGGAAAGCAAAAGTCACCCCGGCGCAACAGCGGCATCCGGCGAGAGCGATGACATACCGGATCCGTTCAGTGTTCGGCTTCCAACACTGCTGGTGGCGAACAAGAGCGACCTGGACCCCGAGCCGGACGAGGTTCGCATACTCGAAGAGCTAACGGGCGTCCACTTTCCGGGCATGGCGATTTCGGCAGCTTCGGGAGCCGGTGTCGTGCAGCTCGCGCCGTTTCTGTTCAACGCGTTGGCCGTTGTGCGCGTGTACACAAAGACGCCTGGCAAGCCATCCGAAAGGACTCGCCCCTTCACGGTAAGGCGCGGCGACACAGTGCTTGACGTCGCGCGCCTCGTGCATCAAGAGCTTGCGGGTACGCTCAAGTTCGCCCGGCTTTGGGGCAGCAGCGCTTTCGACGGCCAGCAGGTTGGACCCGAGCATCGTGTTGCGGACAGAGACATCATCGAGCTGCACGCGGGATGAATGCGCGTGGCGACGCAGGGCGGCCAGGACGCAACTGCGTCGCAAGGGCCATTGACCGGCGCGCTTGTGGCGTCGCGGCGCGCGGGTTTGTTTGTCGATGCCATGGGCGTACGCTCGATGATCAGCTGCGACGAACCGAAGGGGGATCATCATGGAAAACCACGTCTATAAAACGATTCAGATAACTGGCACGTCGAACTCGAGTGCCGATGAGGCCGTCCGGACCGCTGTGGACAGGGCCGGCAAGACGATTCACAATCTTCGTTGGTTTCGCGTGACCGACACACGCGGTCACATCGATAATCAGCAAATCGCCCATTGGCAGGTGACGATCGAGCTCGGCTTCGTGCTCGACTGATTTCCCGCCGCCGCATCGCGTCGCGCCACATTCCGCGAAGTGCACGCACTCCGGCGCGCACTACCGCGATTGACCGGGAGCAAGACAATGACCGACATTGAGGAACGGAGAGGCGAAAACGGCGCAGTGGTCGCGGCCTTGAACCAGATCTTGGAACTTGAGCTGGCGGGCGTCATTCGCTACGTTCATTACAGTTTTATGATCTTTGGCCATAGCAGGATTCCCATCGTCGGCTGGCTGCGGGCGCAGGCCGACGAATCCCTTGCGCACGCCATCTTGGCCGGAGAGCACGTAACCGCGATGGGCGGGCATCCTTCCCTTGTGATCGGTGAACTCTTGGATACGCGAAGGCAGAAGGTCGATGAGATCCTCAATGAGGCGCTCGCGCACGAGCGTCTGGGTCTTGAGGCGTACGTGGCACTCTTAAAGCTCGTCGCCGGTAAGAACATCATGCTGGAGGAATATGCGCGCATGCAGATAGCGGCCGAAGACCAACACCAGGCTGAAATTCGCAAGATGCTGCGCCGCGGCTGACAGCGTCGATGGCCGGGATGTTCGCGAGCAATAGGCGCGGCGATTGTAGCGACCCGCACTGCAGCTTGCCGCGCACGCCATCGCCGCCGCTGCGGCGGTTCCGGGCACCGTCGCGCATCGCGTAGAAGTTAATGGTCGGGCGGGCACGCAACAAAAGCTCAACTTCTGGATGCAATGAAGGGGCATGTGATCGCAGAGGCGCAGCTCGTCGGCACCTATCAGAAAGGACGTTGAGCGCCGACATGCACCGACTGCGCCGGCGGTCAGTAGGCCGGGGGAGTTTCGCCCCCAGCCTCTCGCAGAACCGTACGTGACAGTCTCCCGTCATACGGCTCCCATCGCCCTTCCGCAGGCTCTGC
>WNFI01047523.1_pt1 | contig 11115 bp, 10 predicted proteins | sample 5400471 | NCBI WGS metagenome assembly WNFI01 (sample SAMN13153348, study PRJNA577476) | soil metagenome | isolation source: 100 cm saprolite on Douglas fir-dominated hillslope | place: USA:California | collected 2013-09-17 | reverse complement strand
AGCGACGACCGGACCGTCCGCGTGTGGCGATCGTCAGACGGCGCGCTCGGTCGCACACTCACCGGCGGCACCGATCACGTCTACACTGTCGCGTTCAGCCCCGACGGGCAATGGCTCGCAAGCGGCGGCCGCGAGAAAGGCGCGATCGGCACGCTGTGGAAACAGATCGCCGGCCATCGCGTCATCAGCCGGAGTCCCACGATCCGGCTCTGGCGAGTCGCCGACGGCGCGCTCGTGCAAGCGCTCGCCGATCATGCCGACGATGTGTGGTCGGTGGCGTTCAGTGGTGACGGCCGGTGGCTGGCGAGCGCGAGCGACGATCGAACAGTGAAGCTGTGGGAGCTGACGCGGCGTTGACGCCTCCGAATCCCTTGACCCGGGGGACGGCGAGGCGTATTTTCCCTCCAGCCCAGGAGGCTGCATGCCAAACATTGCGCGTGGTTGGTTGTTGGGATGTGCGTTCATCGCCGCGTTCCCCGGACTCACCTTCGCGCAGTCGAGCGCGATCGCCGGCGTTGTCAGAGATACGACCGGCGCGGTGATGCCCGGCGTCACCGTCGAAGCCAGCAGCCCGGCGCTCATCGAACGCGTTCGTTCGGTGACGAGCGACGATCGCGGGCAATACAAGATCGTCGACTTGCGGCCAGGCACGTATACCGTCACCTTTACGCTTCCGGGATTCGCGACGATCAAACGCGAGGCGGTCGATCTTCCCGCCACTTTCACGGCGACAGTCAACGCCGAGCTCAAAGTCGGCGCGCTCGAAGAGACGGTGACCGTGGCGGGGTCGAGCCCGATCGTCGATACGCAGAACGTGCTGAAACGTGAGGTGGTCTCGAAGGACAAGATCGACGCCATGCCGACGTCGAAGAACTGGTCGACGATCGGCATCATGACCGTCGGCGTCAGCAGCAATCAGAACGACGTCGGCGGATCCGCCGGCGAGCACCAGAATCAGCTCAAGGCGCATGGCGGGTCGTTCAACGATCGGCTCGTCCAGCTCGACGGCCTGATGAACGCCAACATGGCGTGCAACTACGCGTGCACCGGTCTCTCCACCAACGACGCGTCGACGCAGGAGCTCAGTTACGAATTCGGCGCGATTTCCGCGGAAGTCGCCGGCGGCGGTGTGCGCGTGAACATCATCCCGAAGGATGGCGGCAACCGCTTCAGCGGTTCCGGGTTCGGCAACTTCGCCAACGACAAGCTGCAGGGGAGCAACGTCGATCAGGCACTGAAGGATCAGGGCATCCAGACCGCCGACAGCATCCTCAAGATTTACGACGCCAGCGGCGCGCTCGGCGGCCCGCTCAAGAAGGACAAGCTGTGGTTCTGGACGGCGCACCGCTACTGGGGGTACGAGCAGATCCGCACCAACACCTTCTACGAAAAAGATCAGTCGACGTTCGTCTTCACGCCGGACCCGACGCGTCCGGGGACCGAAACGCAGCGGAACGAAAGCAGTGACATCCGCCTCACCTGGCAGATGAGCCCCAGCAACAAGGTGTCGGGTTACGCCAACATCGGCCCTCGTAAGACCGAGCACTGGACTCTTGTCAGCACGCTGCAGCCCGATGCGTCGAACCTGCAGAACCTGCCGAAGAACAACTTCGAGACGTTTACCTTCCGCTCCACGATCTCGTCGAGACTGCTGTTCGAGGCGGCGATGGGCAACATGACCGAGACGTGGACCCGCGAACCGGTCGAGGATTCGTCGACGTCGCACGGCTATCCGGTGACCGAGTTGAACACCAGCATCCCCTTCCGGGCGTACAACGGAACCTTCTCGAACAACTACACGTCGCTGCGCTCGTATCGCAGTTCGCTGACGTACGTCACGGGCTCGCACGCCTTCAAGGTCGGTATGACACTGCAGGAAGGGCCGGCCGACACGTCCATCTACACCAACAACGACACGGCGTTGACGGTCCGCAACGGTCAGCCGTTCAGTGTCACAGTGCGAACGACTCCGTACACGACGCACGAACGCCTCGTCGCGGACCTCGGCATCTACGGGCAGGACACCTGGACGGTCAAGCGCATGACAGTGAATGCCGGACTGCGCTGGGACTATCTGAACAATAAGGTCGGCGCGCAGGACGCGCCGGGCGGCACGTGGATCGGCCCGCGCCATTTCGACGAGCTCACCAACGTTCCCAACTACAAGGATCTATCGCCGCGCCTCGGGATCGCGTACGACCTGTTCGGCAACGGCAGGACGGCACTGAAAGCGACGTTGAGCCGGTACGTTCAGACGTCGACCGTCGGTTTCGCGCGACTGCTGAATCCGTTGAACACATCGGTGAACACCGCGACGCGCGCGTGGACCGACATCAATCGCGACGGCATCCCGCAGGTGTCGGAGCTCGGACCGCTGAGCAACAACGCGTTCGGTCAGGTGAACATCGCCACGCGGTACGATCCAGAGACGATCACCGGCTTCGATCATCGGCGCAACAACTGGGAAGTCTCGACGACCTTGTCTCACGAAATCGTGCCGCGCGTGTCCGCCGAGGTGTCGTACTTCCGCCGCGCGCAGGGACACTTCACGACGACCGACAACCTGGACGTCGCGCCGAGCGACTTCCAGTCCTACTGCGTCACGGCGCCGACCGACCCGCGTCTGCCCAACGGCGGCGGCAATCAGGTCTGCGGGCTCTACGACATCTCCGCCGCGAAATTCGGCGTCGCGACCAACAACCTCGTCACCTTCGTGGACAACACCGGAAAGCAAACCGAGGTGTTCAACGGCGTCGACTTCTCGATGAACGCGCGGATGCGATCCGATCTGTTCGTCTCAGGCGGCCTCGCGAGCGGCAATACGCACTTCAACGTGTGTGACGCCTTCGTCGACAACCCGAAGACCGGCTTCGGTCTGTCCGCCGCGGCAGCCGTCGCAGGAACGGCCCCGGTGCCCGGTACCGGATCGGTGTTCTCGTACTGCGACTTCGACACGAGCTGGCTGACGCAACTCAAACTGACGGGGAGCTACACGCTGCCGTGGCAGCAGATTCAAATCGGTGGCGTCGTGCAGAACCTGCCGGGCCAGCAGATTACGGCGCAATGGAACATCACGCAGGCCGACGCGGCGGCCGGAACGCTGGGTCGCGCCCTCTCAGGCGGCGCGAACACGTCGCGCGTGGTGCCGCTGATCAAGCCCGGCACGATGTTCACGGCGCGCCGGACGCAGGTCGATCTGCGGTTCTCGAAAAACATCCGCCTCGCAGGATCGACGAAGCTGCAGGTCATGGCGGATCTGTTCAACGCGTTCAATTCGAACGCGGCAGTCGGCGCGACGTCGAACGCCGGCGAGCCGCCGGCGGCGATCATCACGACGTACTCGCCGACGGCCTCGACATGGCTGAGACCGCTCAACATCCTGCAGGCGCGCTACATGAAATTCGGCGCGCAGATTCTGTTCTAGTACGGTACGCGGCTGACAATCCTGTAACGCATGACGTCACGGGGTTGTCAGCGCGAAATTACCTCTGAGGTCATTGCGATCGTTCATATGATGATCGTAATATGAATCCCATCATTTCGAGGAACGCCTGGAGGGGCCATCATGATGGGATCGAAAGCACTGTGGATTCGGGGAGCGGTGGCGGCGCTGGCGTTTGCCGTTCCGGCGATTGCGCTTGCGCAGCTGCCGAATACGTACCAGACGCCGGGCGCGACGCTGAAGGTCGATGCCAAGCGCGTGTGCGCCGCCGATTTCGAGGCGTCGCTCAAACCGGTCGCCAACTGGCAGAGAGATCAGGCGCTCGAACGCTACGGCGAGCGTCCGGAGAGCTTCAAAGGCGACGTCGATCACCTCGTGCCCGTACTGCTGGGCGGCAGCAACGATCCCGACAACCTTTGGCCGATGCACGGCACCGGTGATATGACGCCGGAAGCCAAGGCGCACCTCGCCGAGCGGCTGCATCAACTCGTGTGCGACGGAAAGGTCTCGCTCAAGGACGCGCAGAACGCGTTCAAGAAGGATTGGACGAAGTCGTACAAGCAGTACATGGGTGCGCTCAACGCGCCGGGCGGCAATTAACGCCAAGCGGGGTTAGCATTCGCCGTATGGCCGGAGCGAGAACGCGGCGGACGCCGCGGCGGACGTCGCGGAAGCAGGAAACGCACCAGCGGATTCTTGCTTCCGCCGCGAGTCTGGTCCGCAGGCACGGACTGTCGGCGGCATCCGTCAGCCGCGTGATGCACGGCGCCGGGCTCACGATCGGCGGGTTTTACGCGCACTTCCCGTCAAAGCGCGCGATGGACGTCGAAGTGCTCGAATCGGCGCTCGGCACCGCGCCGCGTTTCTCCGATGCGCTGACCGAGCGCAAGGGGCTCGACTGGCTCCAGCAGGTTGTCGAGCGTTACCTTTCCCAGAAACATCGCGACGACCTCGATGGCAGCTGCGCGTTTCCCGCCGTCGTGCCCGAGGTCGTGCGGGCCAACGACGCGACGCGCGCCGCATTCGATCGCCTGTTCGAGACGCGCGTTCGCCGGATGGCTGGCCACGCGCCGCGCCGCGCGCGCGTGTCGCCCCGCGAACGCGCCCTCGCTACTTTTGCTCTCCTGATCGGCGGCCTGACCCTGTCGCGCGCTCTTCGAGGTCAGCCGGCCAGCGACGAGGTGCTCGCCGCCTGCCGCAAATGGGCGCTTCCGGAACGGACCAGACGCCGCTAAAATAGGGGACTCAAAGGAGCCTCCGCATGAAAGCTTTGTTCCGCGTCGGGATCGCGTTGGGCGTCGCCGGACTCGCGGCTACCTTCGGTCTGACGGCCCTTTCGGCCGCACCGGCCGATGTGCCCGCAGACGTGACGTTCACGAAGCACATCGCTCCCATCCTTCAGCGGAGCTGCGAGAACTGCCACCGCCCGGACGGCGTCGCGCCGATGTCGCTCGTCACCTACGAGGACGTGCGGCCATGGGCGCGCGCCATCAAGCAGCGCACCGGCATCGGGCCGCGCGCCGGCGTGATGCCGCCGTGGTATGTCGAGAAAAACATCGGCATCCAGCAGTTTCACAACGACCCGTCGCTGAGCGACGACGAGATCGCGATGATCGCGAAGTGGGCCGACAGCGGCGCGCCGCGCGGCACCCCCGCCGACATGCCGCCGCCGAAGGTGTACGCCGAGCGCCGCACCTGGGCGATTGGCACGCCGGATCTCATCGTCAAGACCCAGGAGCTCACCGTCAAAAGCGACGCGCCGGATTGGTGGGGCGAGATTCCCAGCGTCCCGACTGGGCTCACCGAGGACCGCTACGTTGCCGCGCTCGAGATCAAGGAAGTCAACGACGTCGAGTCCAAGTCCGGGCAGAACCGCGCGACGGTCGGCGGCCGCTTCGTGTTTCACCACATGATCTGGCGCACCCAGGTGCTCGATCCGAACAAGGACAATTCGGCGCCCGATCCGCTCGCCTTCGTCCTCGACGAGGAGACCGTGAACTGGCCCGTCCACGAAGTGGGTCGCAATGCCGATTTCTTCGATCCGAAGTCGGCGCGCCTCCTCAAGGCCGGCTCCAGCATCGTCTCGGACTCGATCCACCTTCATTCGAACGGCCGCGACACCAAAGCGCACCTCGAGATCGGCTTCAAGCTGATGCCGAAAGATTACAAGCCGACGTACAAGCGCGCGGTGTTCGGTCTCGGCAACGGCGTCGACATCGACATCAAGGCGATGGAAGCCAACCAGCAGCTGAACGCCTACACCGTACTGCAGCAGCACACGAAGATCATCTCGTTCGAGCCGCACCTCCACGCGCCAGGACAGCGCATGTGCCTCGAGGCGATCTGGGGCTATAACATCCAGACGCTGAACTGCGTCGGCTACGACCACAACTGGGTGCGCGGCTACGACTACAGCGACGATTCCGCGCCGCTCCTTCCCAAAGGCACCATCCTGCACATCGTCGGCTACATGGACAACTCGCCGACGAACAAAAACGTGCCCGATCCGCGCAACTGGCAGGGCTCCGGCAATCGCTCGGTCGCGAACATGTTCATCGATCTCGGCATGCGCGTCGCGCTCACCGACGAGCAGTTCCAGGAAGAAATGGCCAAGCGCCGCGAGCACTTGCATCTCACGAAGAACGACGTCGTGATCGGCTGCCCGCTCTGCCTCGTCACGCCGCCGGCGGCAATGAAAACCGCCGCTCCGGGTCCGCAGCAGTGATCGCAGGGCTGTTTTTCTCCGTGTTCTCCCTTCTCTCGGTGTCCTCGCACGCCCAGAACCTCACTTACACCAAGGGGCAGAACGTGGCGCCGGCCTACGAAGGCTGGGAACAGGCGTCCGACGGCACGAAGTACTTCCTCTTCGGCTACATGAACCGGAATTGGGAAGGCGAGAAGGACGAGCTGATCTGGACGCTCACCTCGCACGGTAAAACCGAGAAAGCGTACGCGTCGCTTCGTCCCGACTACGTCGTCGACGATGTCGTGAAGGCGTCGGAGACCGGCGCGCTCGGCGCCGGCACCAGCAGTCCTGAAGTTCGCGGCAACAAGCCGCCGACGGTTCACATCGAAGAAGTCAAAGCGCGCAGCGTCAAGATCGGCGAGACGATCACCGTCGTCAGCGACGTGAAAGATGACGGCATTCCGAAGCGCCGTCCGCCGTCGGCCGCATCGCTGCAGCGCGCGCAGGCGGCAGCCGCCGCCGACCCCGCGCTCGCCGCGACACTGAGGAACCCGGCGATGAGCCCGCCGACGCGCATCACCGTCGGCAAGAATCTCGGCCTGCACACGTCGTGGTTCGTGTACCGCCAGCCGGTTGGCGCGAAAGTCACGTTCGACCCGCCGCAGGTCAAAGCGTGGGAGGATACGCGCGCCGGTGCGAACTCGCCGTGGGCTCCGCAGTGGACCGCGATGCCGATTCCCGCCGACGGCAAGCAGCCGGTGCAGGTCAGCTTCAGCGCGCCGGGAACGTACGTCCTCCACTGCCGCGCCGACGACGGCGCGCTCGTCGCTGACGACGAAGTCACGATCGCCGTCGTTCGCTGACGGCCGCCTTCGCGAGCGCTTCGAAGCCCAGGCAGTGTAAAATTCCCCGACGTGACCGATCGCCCGACGATGACCCATCGCGTTCTCACTCTGCTCGTGTGCGCGTTCGTCTTGACGGCCGGTCTCGCCGCGCAGAATCCCGGCGGAAACGCCGATGCGAAAAAACTGAAGAATCCCCTTGCCGCGTCCGCCCAGTCGATCACGGCGGGGCAGGCGCTCTTTCAAAAAAACTGCCGCTTCTGCCACGGCGCGGACGCGAAAGGTAATGGCCCGATGGCGCCCGAAGGCACGCACCCATCGAACCTGACCGACGCGAAGTGGGATCGCGGCGACTCCGACGGCGAGATCTTCGCCGTGATCCGCGACGGCGCCGGCCCGAAGTTCGAGATGAAGGGCTACAAGAGCAAGATGACCGAGACCGACATCTGGAATCTCGTGAACTACCTTCGCAGCCTCCAGGCCAAATGAGCAAGAGATTTGCATTTTGCATTTTGCAATTTGCAATTCTCGCCGCGTCCTGCGGCGCGCCGCCGCCTTCCGATCCTGCGCTGACGTTCACGCAGGCGCACCGGACGACCGGCGAAGCGCTCGGTCACTTTTTCAACACGCATCCAAAGGCGGTGCAGCCGATCGCCTTTCCGCACAAGACGCATCTCGCGAAAGGCGCGACCTGCACCGACTGTCACGAGACCGTGGAGCGCGGACCGATTGCCGGCATTCCGAGCGTGAAGATCTGCATGACGTGCCACAGCCAGATTGCGACGACCAAGCCGCTCATCAAGGAAGTGACGGCGTACTCGGACAAGGGCGTCGAAATTCCGTGGCAGCGCGTGTACGGTTTTCCGCACGAATCGCACGTGAAGTTCAATCACGCGCCGCACATCCGCGCGAATGTCGACTGTAAGTCATGCCACGGCGATCTCACTGCCATGACGGTCGCCGAGCGCGTGGTCGATCACAACATGGGGTTTTGCGTGAGTTGTCATCGGGAAAAGAAGGCGTCGAACGATTGCCTGACATGTCATTTCTAGGTCGGGAAGGTCGGGTGGGTGATGGATCGTAGGGATTTCATCAAGCTCACCGCCGTCACCGGAACGACTGCGACCCTTGCGGGCTGCGGCAACCCCGAGCACACGCTGATCCGGTTCGTGCCCGACGACGACACGATTCCCGGCATTGCGGAGTACAAGCCGAGCGTGTGCCCGCTGTGCAGCGCCGGTTGTGGCGTGACCGCGCGGGTGATGGAAGCCGACGTCGAGACGATCCGCAACGGGCAGTCGGGCGTCGTCAAGATGGCGGTCGCGAAAAAACTCGAGGGGACGGCGGACCATCCGATCAGCCGCGGCGGCACGTGCGTTCGCGGACAGGCGGCGATTCAGGTCACCTACCATCCCGACCGCTTGCGCCATCCGCTGAAGCGCAGCGGCGCGCGCGGCAGCGGCGAGTTCAAGGAAATCTCCTGGGACGACGCGATCGCTGAGTTGACCGGCAGGCTCGACGCGCTCGCGGCGGCCGGCGATCAGAAGGCGCTCGCGCTGGTGACCTGTCCGCGCCGGAGCCGGCGTCAGGCGCTGCTCGCCGAGTTCACGCGCGCGTTCGGCGCGCCGGCGCCGATCGCGTTCGAGGCGCTCGGCAACGACGTGCTGCGCCGCGCCAACGGCGTCAGCTTCGGCCGCGAGCAGCTGCCGACGTTCGACTTCGGCCGATCGCGCTACATCTTTTCGTTCGGCGCCGATTTCCTCGGCACGTGGAATTCGCCCGTCGCGCAGAACGCGGCGTACGGCGAATTCCGGCAGGGGAGACCTGGGGTCCGCGGGAAGTTCGTGCAGGTGGAATCGCGGATGTCGCTCACCGGCGCGAGCGCGGACGAGTGGGTGCCGGTGAAGCCCGGCACGGAGGGCGCACTCGCGCTCGGTCTCGCGCACGTCATCAGCGATGGCAAAAACGCTGCGTTCGCGGACTACGCGCCTGCCGCGGTCGAGAAGATCACCGGCGTGAACGCCAAGCGGATCGAACGGCTCGCGAAGGAGCTAGCCGCGCAGAAGCCTGCCGTGGCGATCGTCGCGGGCCCGGCGCTCGCGCACACGAACGGTTTCTCGACCGCGCTCGCGGTCAACGCGCTGAACGCGTTGCTCGGCAGCGTCGGCGAACCGGGCGGGCTGTTCTTCACGCCTGCAGGTCCCAGGCGCGAAGTCTCGAATCTGAAAGCGGCGGACTTCGGTGCGGCGAAGGTCGTGCTTCTGGACGATGCGAATCCGATCTACGGATCGCCGAAAGCCGCGAAGATCCGCGAAGCGATCGAGAAGGTATCTTTCATCGCGAGCTTCGGCGGCTTCATCGACGACACGAGCGTCCTTGCCGATTTGATTCTGCCGGATCATTCGTTTCTCGAATCGTGGGTCGACTCGACGCCGGAGTCCGGATCGATCGATGCGGTCACGACGGTGGCCGGGCCGGCGATGAAACCGATCCACAGCACGCGCGCCACCGCCGACGTGCTGATCGCGGTCGCGGCGAAGCTCAAGACGCCGATTCCGCTGCCGTGGCAAGACGCAGAGGAGTTGGCGAACTCGAAGCCCAATCCGCAATCCCCGATTCAATCCGCAGCGCGCAATCCGCAATCCGCAATCGCGTACGCGGAGCCGCGCTTCGATGGTGACGCGGCGACGTATCCGTTCCACTTCCTGCCGTATGAATCGCAGGCGTTCGGCGACGGGTCGACCGCACATCTGCCGTGGCTGCAGGAAACGTCACCTCGTCGCAGGGCACGCTGCGGGCGGCCGCGATGATTTCGCCGGGCATCGCGCCGGACGTGATCGGGATGCCGATGGGGCAGGGGCACGAGACGTTCACGCGCTTCGCAACCAAACGCGGCGCGAACCCGATGGCGATTCTTGCGCCGGTCACCGAGCAGGAGACCGGCGCACTCGCGTGGGCGGCAACGCGCGTGAAAATCGCGCGCGCCGGCGACGCCGACGGTTCGCTGATTATGTTCGCCGGCGAAATGCGCGAGCATCCGCATGATCATGAAACGCGATGATGGACATTCGCCACAGAGGACCGTTACTCCTTTCCGCCGTGCCCTTCGTGGTGGAGCGTTGAGGGTGACCGATGCCGCATAAGTGGGGACTCGCGGTCGATCTGGATCGCTGCACGGGATGTGAAGCGTGCGTGGCCGCGTGTCACGCGGAGAACAACATCCCGACGGTCGGTCCCGAGCAGGCGGCGCGCGGACGCGCGATGCACTGGATCCGCGTCGAGCGGTACTGGGAAGGCGACTTTCCCGACGTGCGGTTGAAGTTCCGTCCGGTGATGTGCCAGCAGTGCGATGCGGCGCCGTGCGAGCCGGTATGTCCTACCTACGCGAGCCATCACACCGACGAGGGGCTGAACGCGCAGGTCTACAACCGCTGCATCGGCACGCGGTACTGCGCGAACGCCTGCCCGTACAACGTGCGCTTCTTCGAGTTCTTCAACCCGCAATGGGACAAGCCGCTGCACCTGCAGCTGAATCCCGACGTGTCGGTACGCGAAGTCGGCGTGATGGAGAAGTGCACGTTCTGCGTGCAGCGCATCAACGCCGCCGAAATCGACGCGAAGGCGAACAAGAAAGAGCTGAAGGACGGCGATCTGAAGACCGCGTGCGCGCAGGCGTGTCCCGCGAAGGCGATGGTCTTCGGCGATCTCAACGATCCTGAAAGCGAGGTGTCGCGGCTGTTCAAGTCGCCGCGCGGCAGCAAGCTGCTCGAAGACCTCGGCACCTTGCCCAACGTCGTCTATCTCGAGCGGCAGACGCAGGTATGAATACCGCGCGCATGACCGAAGATCTCCTGCGTCCGCTCGAGCGGACGTCGTGGCGCTTCTATGTGCTGGTCGTCTTCCTTGGCGCCATCGTCGCGATGGGGCTGGGTGCCTGGGCGTACCAGATGTACTCCGGCTTCGGCATGACCGGCATCAACAACCCGGTCTACTGGGCGTTTTACATCACGAACTTCGTGTTCTGGATCGGCATCAGCCACGCGGGCACGCTGATATCCGCGATCCTTCGTCTCGTCAACGCCGGATGGCGCCGCCCGGTGACGCGATGCGCCGAAGTGATCACGGCATTCGCGCTGATGATCGGC
>WNFI01633163.1_pt1 | contig 11116 bp, 9 predicted proteins | sample 5400471 | NCBI WGS metagenome assembly WNFI01 (sample SAMN13153348, study PRJNA577476) | soil metagenome | isolation source: 100 cm saprolite on Douglas fir-dominated hillslope | place: USA:California | collected 2013-09-17 | reverse complement strand
CGCACGCTGCGCTCCAGCACGGCGCGCGTCCGCGCAGCCAGGCGCTGGCGCCGCCGCTCGGCGAGCCTGCCGCCCGCTTGAAGATAGGCGTAGTGGCGATCGAGAGCAGCCGCGAGCTCGTCCACTCCTTCGCCCGTCGACGCGACGGTGCCGAGCACCGGGGGCTCCCAGCCGTCGGAGGGTGCGGCGGGGGGACGCTCCGCCCTCCGATGGTGTGGGGCGACATGACGGAACGCATTCCCCCGCCGGATGCCGAGCATGACCTCGACCTCCTGTCGAAACTTGTCCGCGCCCGGCCGGTCGCTCTTGTTCACCACGTAAATGTCCGCGATCTCCATGACCCCGGCTTTCAGGGCCTGAATCCCGTCGCCCGATTCGGGCACCAGCACGAGCACGGTCGTCTCGGCGCTGCGCGCGATGTCGAGCTCCGTCTGCCCCACGCCCACCGTCTCTATCAGTACGCGCTCGAAGCCGAATGCCTCGAGCAGATCGGCGACTTCCTCCGTGGTGGTGGCGAGCCCGCCCTGCGCCCCCCGGGTCGCCATCGAGCGGATGAACACGCCCGGGTCGAGGCTGACCGATTCCATCCGGATCCGGTCGCCGAGCAGCGCACCCCCCGTGAACGGGCTGGTCGGATCCACCGCCACGACGCCGACCGACAGGCGCTGAGCGCGGAACCGCTGGATCAGCGCTTCGGTGAGCGTGCTTTTGCCCGCGCCGGGGGGACCGGTGATGCCCACCCGCCGCGTACCGCCGCGCCCGAGCAACCCGTGCGCGTGGGACAGCACCTGCTCGAACCCGTCGCGCTGGTTTTCGACCAGGGTAATGGCGCGCGCCAAGGCGGCAGGCTCACGCCGGGCCAGCCCCTCGAGAATCCGCTCGGTCGTCACGCAAGACCCATGCTTCAGATTCGCTCTTCGGCCCGCTCGAGCGGCACGGTGCGCACCGGCCCCGGCCGTACGGCGACGCGCTCCACGCGGGTGGCGGTCGCGGCGAGAATATCGAACTCGAGCCCGTGCAGCGCGAAGCGCTCCCCCGCGCGGGGAATGCGTCCCAAGGCCTGCACCAGCAACCCGGCCACGGTCTGGACCCCGCGGGTTTCCAGCGTGACGCCGAGGCCTTCCTCCAGGCGGCTGGCCGGGGCGCTTCCCTCGAGCTCGACGATCCGCACGGGCGGCTCGTCGGTAGGGGGCGGGGTGCCGGGCTCGAAGATCTCCGACACCAGGTCGCGGAGCAGATCCTCGAACGTGACCAGGCCTGCCGTCCCGCCGAACTCGTCCAGCACGACGGCGAGGTGGCTCTGGCCGCGTTGCATTTGCAGCATGAGGTCGGCCGCCCGCGTGGTGCCCGGCACGACGAGTGCCGGCAGGACCGGGACCGGCGCATCGGGCGGCAGACGGAGCAGATCGAAGGCATGCACGCCCGACACGACCGCCATCTCGTCCGCGGAGGCGAGCGCCTCGGTGTCGGCGTTCGTGAGCACCGCCGCGAGCGTGCTGCGGGTCGAGGGATCGCGCCAGGGGACGAAAGGCGCGAACACGCGGCCCAGCTTGTCGAGCCGCGGCGCCGCGTGCGCCACGATTGGCTCCGCCCAGCGCCGGCCCACCACGCGGGGGACGAGGTACGCGGCGCTCACGAGCAGCGGGATACCGAACACAATGGTAAAGACGCCGAGCACGGTGGGGGTCGTGCGGGTGAGCAGTGCGGGAATCGCGGCGGCGGCGCAGATGATGCCGACGGTGGTCAGGGCGTTGGCCGTCGCGAGCACCCGCCCCGGGTTCTCGAGCACCCCGGCGGCGCCCCCGGCACCCCGCAGCTTGTACGACACCCAGCGGGTGAGCTCGAGCTGGCTCACGGCCGCTGCGGCGACGCCGACGGCGGCGGACGCGGCCGCGAGGATCAACCCCGACACGAGCAGCAAGGCGGGGAGGGTCACCGTTGCCTCTGGAGCAGCACGCTGCTCACCCGGCGTCGGTCCACCCGTTCCACGACGACCTGATAGCCGTCCAGGGTCAGCTCGTCCCCGGCGCGGGGCACGCGCCCCAGAACCGAGTATACCAGCCCGCCCAGGGTCGAGACCTCCGGGTGCTCGAACGGGCGCCCCAGCGCTTGCGAGAGATCGTCGAGCGTGACTCGTCCGTCAACCCAGTAGCGGTCTCCCTCCTGCCGGATCGACGGCTTTTCGCCCACGTCGTGCTCGTCGTGGATCTCGCCCACGATCTCCTCGAGGATGTCTTCGAGCGTGATGAGCCCCGACGTACCGCCGAACTCGTCGACCACGATCGCCAGGTGCGCCGGGCCCCGCTGGAAGTCGCGCAGCTGGCTGTCGAGGGTTTTCGTCTCCGGCACGAAGGCCGCCGGCCGCACGAGATCCTGCCAGCGCGCGGCGGCGGCCGTGCCCTCCCCACCGATACCCATGGCGAACGGCACGAGGTCCTTTGCGAACACGACGCCGGAGATGTTGTCGGGCGTGCCGTCGTACACGGGGAGGCGCGAGTGCTCACTCTGCCGGAACGCCTCGACCACCTCGTCGCTCGCCGCGGCGAGATCCACGGCGACCATATCGAGGCGAGGCGTCATGACCTCATCCACACGTGTGTCGGCCAGCGTGAACACGCCGAGCAGCATGTCGCGCTGCGCGGCGCCGAGGTCCGGCTGGAGGGGACGCGGTGTCGCGACGAGGCCATGGAGGCCCTTGTCCACCCAGGCGAGGAGCCACATGAGGGGACCGAACGGGGCGAGGGTGCGGCGCGCGAGCGGCAGCGCGCTCGTCGCGAGCTCGGGCGCGACCCGGGCCAGGCTGCGCGGCAGCGCGTCCCCCACGATGAACAGGAACGTCGCCGCCACGGCCCAGCTACCCAGCGCCTGCGCCCAGGGGCGGTCCCACCAGCCGAGCGCGTGACCCGCGGCCACCGCCCCGAGGACCAGCAGCGCGAGTCGGCCGACATGGAGCGCGCGGTGCAGCGGCACGCGAGCGCCGACGGTCGTGGGCGGCGCGTCGCCCAGCGTATGGAGCGCCTCGCCCACGGCGGCTTCCTCACCCAGCGCCAGGAGCCCGGCCCAGAGCGCCGCGCCCGCGCCCACCAGGGCGCCCCCGAGGGTCAACGCCGCGGCGGTGAGCGTCACCGGTCCGCCCCGCCCGCGAGCAGCCGGTGCACGTAGCGCTCCTGGCGGCCCCACATCGCGGACCGAGTGCGGCCCGGCCCGTCGGGGTGATCGTAGCCTAGGACGTGCAACGTGCCGTGCACCGCCAGCCGGACCAGCTCCTCGTGCACCCTTCCCTCTTTCGCCTTTTCCCCTCCCCCGTTCTTCACCCAGCGCTCGGCGGCGGCGGGACAAATGTACACGTCCCCGAGGAGGGAACCGTCGGGTTGTGGGAGCGCGAAGGCGAGGACGTCGGTCAGACGACGCCGGCCAGTGGCGCGGCGATTGAAACGGCGCATCGCGTCGGCGTCGAGCAGTGTGAGCTCCACGCGGGCGCGGGCGCGTTCCCAGGCCAGGACTTGCCTGACCGCGCGCTCAAGCCAATGCCTTAGGCTGCCACGTCGCCGTGATGCCGCCACTGGACTCCGGATAATCGATGCGGTTGTGGTACATGCCGCTGATGATGCGCACGAATTCCTGTTTCACCTGGTCGATTTGCCGCAGCGTCATGGGCGCTTCGTCGAGCTGACCGGCGTTCAGCTTGGTGCGCACGATGTGGTTGATCACCTCTTCGATCTTCTGCGGTGTCAGGTCGTCGAGCACGCGCAGCGCCGCCTCGACCGAATCCGCCAGCATCGTGATGGCGGTTTCGGCGGAGTGCGGCTTGGGACCGGGGTAGGCGTAGTCTCCCGGGCGCGGGGACCCCCCGTCACCGCTCTTCTTCGCGCGGTCCAGGAAGTAGGTGATTTCGGTCGTGCCGTGGTGCTCCGGAATGAACGCCGCGACGGCTTCGGGAAGCCCCGCCTCCTCGGCCAGGGCGAGCCCGTCCGTGACGTGCGCCTTGATGATCTGCGCCGACTGATGCGCCTTGAGCCGGTCGTGCGGATTGTTGCCGCGCGTCTGGTTCTCGACGAAGTACTGCGGGTTCTTGATCTTGCCGATGTCGTGGTAGTAGCAGCCCACGCGACCCAGCAGGCCGTCGGCGCCGATCCGGTTGCAGGCCGCTTCCACGAGGTTCGCCATCGCGACCGAGTGGGCGTACGTGCCCGGCGCTTCGAGCGACAGTCGCCGCAAGAGCGGCCGGCTGGGGTCGGACAGCTCGAGCAGGGTGAGGTCGGTGGTGATCCCGGTGACCGATTCGGCGACCGGTAGCAGGAAGAACGTGAGCCCGGCCGACACGAGGCCGTTGGCCGCGCCCCACACGCCGCGCAGCAGGATCTCCCCCGCGCCCCAGCTGCCCATGAGCCCGAGCGCCAGCGCGCCCGCGAGGTACCCGAGCGCGATGATCAATACCGGCACATAGAAGTTGCTGCGGCGCCGCAGCACGCGCACCGTGAGCGCCGCCGTCACGCCGCCGACGACGCACAGAAACAGCGCGGGAAGATCGTGGAACACGGGCTGCAGGCCGATCACGATCGCGAGGATCATGGCGGCGATCATCGAGACGCGACCGTTGAACAGCACCGTCAAGAGCATCGCCATGAACGGCAGGATGATGATCTCGGTGTGGCGCGGGGCGAAGCGCGCCACGGCGGCCGCCTGCAGCAGCACGAGCGCGAACAGCCCGCCGATCAACGCCACCTGCCGCCGCTCGCGATAGGTCTCGCGGCGGTAGAACCACAGGAGCACCCAGAAGATCGCCAGGATGAGGGAGTCCCGGAGTACGGCACCGAACACCCCGCCGGCCGAGCGGCTGGTCGCCCCGCCCCGGCGCACCAGGTCGGAGTGCAGGGCCACGAGCTTCTCATGGGCCTCGTTCGTCACCACTTCGTGCGCGCCCACGATGCGGTCCCCGGCGCGCACGATGTACTTGCTCGGATCCACGCTGCGGCGCAGCTCGTCTCGCCGCCGCTCGGTCTCGAGCGTGTTGGGGCTGAGGGTCGGCCGGAAGAAGTGGCCCGCGAGCCGGACATAGAGCTGGTCGCCGACGCTGGAGCCTCGGTCGGGATGAATGGCCCGGGCGCGCGACAGGTATTGCGCGTACGTGAGCACTTGGTCGCGCGACACCGACTGCTCGCCCGAGCGGCGGCGCACGATCAGCTCCGGCGCCTGCTCGACCTGCAGCACCCCGGGCCCGGTCACGCCGAGCGCCAGCGTGCGGTCGAACAGCTCGCTCAGCGCCCGCTCCGCGGCGTGGCGCTTGCCGCCCTTGTTCAGATACGCGGCCTCCGGCGTGCTGAGCGCGAACCCATGTGCCTTCGCCACCTGCAGGATCGCCGTCGCTCCGCCCTGGTCCGCCGCGGTCTCCACGCTCGAGAAAAACGCGTGCATCGCGATCTTCGCGCTGTCGAGAGCCCGCTCCTGATACTGATAGATCGGCTTCACGGTGCCCGCGAGCTCCTCGGCCTCGCGCGCAAGCTCCTGATCCGACTTGTTCACCGGGAAGGTCAGCGGGGCGATCACGTCGCGGTCGGCCACCGCGCCGGGCGAGAGCAGCGGCGCGACGTTCGTTGCGCTCGAGGGGAACACGATGTACGCGAGCAGCGCCAGGCCGACCACCCACGCCCAGCGACTGCCGTGATAGCGCAGCTGCTCTCTCGTTGGCAGCCTCATGTCAGCCCTGTGCGTCCTCGGCGTACGCCCGGATGATGTCGCGCACCAGGCGGTGGCGCACCACGTCTCCGTCCCCCAGGTAGCAGAAGCCGATCCCTTCGATCCCGGGCAGGATGCGCTCGACCTGGAGCAGTCCGGAATCCTCCCGGTTGGCCAGGTCGATCTGCGTCTTGTCCCCCGTGATCACGGCGCGCGAGTTCACTCCCAACCGCGTGAGGAACATCTTCATCTGCATGCCGGTCGCATTCTGGGCCTCGTCGAGAATCACGAACGCGTCCGACAGCGTGCGACCCCGCATGTAGGCGAGTGGCGCGACCTCGATGGTGCGACTGTCAATCGCCTTCTGCACCCGGTCGCGGGGCATCATGTCCTCCAGCGCGTCGTACAACGGCCGCAGGTACGGGTCGACCTTCTCGTGCAGATCGCCGGGGAGGAATCCCAGGTTCTCCCCCGCTTCCACCGCCGGGCGGGCGAGCACGATGCGCCGCACCCGCTTGCGCGCCAGCGCATCCACCGCCGTGGCCACGGCGAGGTACGTCTTGCCAGTACCGGCCGGGCCGATGCCGATCACGATGTCGTGCCGCGCGATGGCCTGGAGGTACTCTCGCTGCCCGGCGGTCTTCGCCTGGATCACGCGCCGCAATCCCGGCAGGATGATCTTGTACTCGCCGTCGGACGGGTGGCTGATCGGGCCCTGCTGCTCCTGGCTCATCACCCGGTCGAGGTCCGTCAAGTCGAGCGGCTCGCCTCCTCCCATGCGGACGAGGTCGACGAGCGCCTGGGCCACCGGCACCGCGCGCTCGACGGCGGCGAGCGGGCCGTGCAGCATCAGGGTGTCCCCGCGCAACGACACGCGCACGCCGAGCCGCTGCGCCAGTGCGACCAGGTTGCCGTCGTTGACACCCGCGAGCGCCAGCGGATCGACGCCCTCGGTCGAAAGCCGATGGGTGATCTCGTCGCTCATGGCTTGACCTCGATGTGCAATGCCGCCAGATCCGCCGGGTTGGCGGGCGCCGGGGCACCCTCGAACAGGGCGCGCGCGGTGGTCGTCTTCGGGAACGCGATCACGTCGCGCAGGCTCCCCGCGCCGGCGAGCAGCATCGTCACGCGGTCGAACCCGATGGCGAACCCGCCGTGCGGCGGCGCGCCGGCCTGCAGCCCGCTCAGCAGGAACCCGAACCGGGCCTCGGCGTCTTGGGGCGAAATGCCCAAGTGACCGAACACGCGACGCTGCACCGCGGCGTCGGTGATCCGGATCGATCCTGAGCCCAGCTCGTTGCCGTTGTAGACCGCGTCGTAATGCAGCGCGCGGCAGCTGAACGGATCGGTGTCGAGCCGCGCCACGTCGTCCGGGTGCGGCGCGGTGAACGGGTGATGCGCGAACACGGGTTTCCCCGTCTCCCGGTCGGGCTCGAACAGCGGGAAGTCCACCACCCAGCAGAACGCGTGCGCCACCTTGGGCTTGAAACCGAGCCGGCGGATCGCCTCCTGGCGCACCCGGTCCAGCACGGGCGACGTCACCCGGTCGGGGCCCACGGCCATCAGGGCCGCGTCGCCGTCGGCGACGCCCAGCTGCCCCAGCGTCTCCGCGGTGAAGTGCTTGCCCACCGACCCCGAGATTTGCTCGCCCTGCCGCTTCACCCACGCGAGGCCCGAGCCGCCCAGCTGCTTCGCGGCCTCGGCGAGCTGGTCCACGTCCTTGCGCGACAGCCCGCCGCCGCCTTTCAGCGCGAGCCCGCGTACGCGCGCGCCGTCTTTCAGCGCCGATTGAAAGAACGGCACGGCCAGCGGCGTCACCTGCGCTGTCCAGTCGGCGATCGCGACCTCGTAGCGCAGGTCGGGCTTGTCGGTGCCGTAGCGCTCCATCGCCTCGCGCCAGGTGATGCGCGGGAACGGCCGAGCGATCTTGTGGCCCGCTTCGTCCCACAGGGCGACCAGCACGGCCTCCACGTAGCCGAGCACGTCTTCCATTCCCACGAACGACGCTTCGAGGTCGATCTGCGTGAACTCCGGTTGGCGGTCGTTGCGCAGATCCTCGTCCCGGAAGCAGCGCGCCAGCTGGAAGTAGCGGTCGAACCCGGACACCATGAGCAGTTGCTTGTAGATCTGGGGCGACTGCGGCAAGGCATAAAATTCCCCCGGATGCACGCGCGACGGTACGAGGTAGTCGCGCGCGCCCTCCGGGGTCGGCTTGGTGAGCACCGGCGTCTCGATTTCGAGGAACTCCAGATCGGACAGCGTGCGGCGCGCCCGCTGCAGCAGGCGATGGCGCAGGATGAGGTTGCCCTGCATCTCGGGACGCCGCAGGTCCAAATGCCGGTGCTTGAGCCTGAGCTCCTCGCCAGGCAGCTCTTCGCCCTTCGCTCGCGCCACCGGGATGGCGGGCGTCACGGCCGGGCCCAGCGCGGCAAGCTTCGTCGCCTGGACCTCGACGTCGCCGGTTGCGAGCTCGGGGTTCTTCATGTTCGCGGGGCGGGCCGTCACCTGACCTTCGACCTCGACAACGGTCTCGGCCGTGAGTGCACCCGCCACCTGTCGCGCGGCCTCCGGGGCCCCCGGGCCCACGGCGACTTGGACGATCCCCACTCGATCGCGCAGGTCGATGAACACGATGCCGCCGAGGTCTCGGCGGCGGTGCACCCAGCCGCCCAGCCGGACCCGCTGCCCCACATGCTGCAAGCGTAGCTCGCCGCAGCGGTGCGTACGTCTGGATGTGGAACTGACGCTGTCTATGGTACCTCCGCCTCGCACAGCACGCGGTAGAATTCGTCGGGCGTGCGGGCGCTCAGCAGCCGGTCCCGCACCGGTTCGCGCCGCACGAGCCGCGAGATCCGGCTCAACGCCTTCACGTGGGCCCCGGCGCACGATTCCGGGCCGGCCAGGAGAAAGAACAGGCGCACCGGCGCGCCATCGATCGTTTCGTAGGGCACCGGCGCGGGGGTCGTCCCGGCAACGACGACCAGGGCGGAGAGCACCGGCGTCTTGCCGTGTGGCACGGCAACTCCGTAGCCGATACCTGTGGGGAACTGCCTCTCCCGCTCGAGAATGGCTCCGAGAACCTCCTCGGAGGGCCCTCCGTTGCCAACGGCGGCCACGTCCACCAGTTCCCGGAGCACCCCCTCTTTGTCGGTCGCGTGAAGGGGGATCAGGATGCGAGCGGGGGTCAGGAGCTCGGACAGGCGCACGGTGATCCAAGTGTCCTAAACGATTGAAGATAGTTAAGTTATGTGCTACATGCAACGCATTTCCCGAGCGGGACTTACATGGTCGATATCCTGAGCCTCGTCCCCAACGCGTCTGGGGTGGCGCTCGCTCAATGGCTCGAGGAGCGTGGCGAGCCGGCGTATCGCGCCCGGCAAATTCTCCCCCGCCTGTGGCAGCGGCCGGTCGGATCGTGGGACGACGCGACGGAGTTGCCGGCTGCGCTGCGACGGGCCCTCGCCGGGGCGCTGCCGTTGCGTCGCTTGTCGTTGTCGACGCGTCAAGTCTCGCAGGATGGCACGGAGAAGTTTCTCTGGGATCTGGGGGACGGGGAAGCCGTCGAGTCGGTGCTCATCCCCGAAGGGAAGCGACGTACGCTGTGCATCTCGTCGCAGGTGGGGTGCGCGCTCGGCTGCGTGTTCTGCGCTACGGGGCGCATGGGCTTTCGCCGCAATCTGTCGGTAGCGGAGATCGTCTGTCAGGTGCGCGAGGTGATGCTCCTCGACGTGGCGCTGAAGCCGACCAATGTCGTTTTCATGGGCATGGGCGAGCCGCTGCTCAACTGGGAGGCCGTGGACGGCGCGCTCACGATTCTCAACCACGCCGACGGCGTCGCGATCGGGGCGCGGCACATTACGGTCTCGACGGTCGGCATCTTGCCGAGTCTCGCGAAGCTGGCGCAACGGCCGGAGCAGTTTCGGCTCGCTCTCTCGCTCCACGCGCCGACACCGGAGCTGCGGCACGCCCTGATGCCGATCGAGAAGAAGTACGCGTTGCCCGCGGTCATGGAGGCATTGGCGCGATTCCGTCGCCGCGTGACGCTCGAGTACGTGCTCATCGAGGGAAAGAACGATGCGCTGGAGCAGGCGGATCAGCTGGCGCAACTAGCGCGGCCGCTGGGCGCGTTGGTGAACCTGCTGCCGCTTCACCCCGGTGGGGCGCCGGACCTCTCACCCAGCCCCCGGGCGCGGATGATCGCGTTCGAGCGGCGGCTCCGGCGGCATGGGGTGGAGGCGGTGTTGCGTCGCAGCCGCGGGCTCGATATCAGCGCCGCGTGCGGGCAGCTACGGGTGGAACTCGAGGCGCGGCGCAAAGTCCGCCACCGTCTCAGGCGCGTTGCCATAGGTGAGGACATCGATCCCGGCCCGCCGCAGTACCCGGGTCCCGACCCTCGCGAGCCCCGCCGTGCCGCTGGCGTTCAGGACTTCGACCGTCACGCGCGGCCCGGCGCTCCCGGCCCCGGGCACGGGGAGCGCGGCGCTGCCCCCGCGGTCTCCGCGGCAGGCGGCGAGCGCCGTGGCGCAGGCGATCAGTATCCGATGAGCGCGTTCCAGAAATCCACCGTCTCCCGGGGGAGCGGCCAGCGGCCCTCGATCACGCGCGCGATGCGACGGGCGGCGACCTGCTTCAGGATCGCTTCGCGCTCCTGGGGCACACGTGCCGCGAGCGAGCGCCGGAGCTCCTGATCGAACGCTCGCCCCGGCTCGAGATAGTCGGCCAGATATAGCATCCGGCCCACGTCATCCCACTGTGCGAACCCGAGCGAGTGGTAGCGCACCGCGTCGAGTACGCCCTGGTCGGTCACGCCGTCATGCGCGGCGCGTTCGGCGGCGAGCGGCCCGTGGGCGAGCTCGTCGGCCGCGGGTGCGTCGCGCAGTGCGTCGTGCAGCCACGCCGCCGAGAGCCAGCGGGCGCGCTCGCGCTCGGGCACTTTCATTGCCGTGGCCCACGTGGCGATCAGCGCCGCCACGCGCTCCACGTGGGCGCGGCGCTCCGGAGTGACGACGGCCCACGGGGGGAGAGTCACACCGACTGCGCGATGCAACTCGCGGCTCGGTCGCGGCTCGAGCCGCGGACTCCGTCACGCCCGCACCGAGATGTCATCCCCCACTCCTTCCCCGAGTACCACATTGTCGATAAGGCGCGTCGTCCCGACCTGCGCCGCGATCAGCACGACCGTACGAGCGTCGGCGCGGGCGACCGGTCGAATCTGTTCGTCCACGAGCTCCAAGTACCGCGGGGTGACGCCCGGGGCCATGAGCGTCTGCATGCCACGCCGCTGGAGCGCCTTCGCGTCTGCTTCCCCTGAGCGCCACGCCTGCTCCACGGCGCGGAGCGTGCGCGACAGGGCGAGCGCGGCGCGGCGGTCGTCGCCCTTCAGGTAAGTGTTGCGCGAGGAGAGGGCCAGGCCGTCGAGCTCGCGCACGGTGGGCGCGAC
>WNFI01629055.1_pt2 | contig 11116 bp, 10 predicted proteins | sample 5400471 | NCBI WGS metagenome assembly WNFI01 (sample SAMN13153348, study PRJNA577476) | soil metagenome | isolation source: 100 cm saprolite on Douglas fir-dominated hillslope | place: USA:California | collected 2013-09-17 | reverse complement strand
AGTCGCCGCAATTGGCAAAAAGGAGAAATGCAATGGCAATGAATGTTAGACGCATCGTGACCGGTCACAACGCCAGCGGAAAAGCAGTTATTAAGACCGATGAACAGATCGCAGCAGTTTCGCGGATAGGAGCGGGCATCTCGGGCGCGGAGATCTGGTCGACTGATCAAATGCCGATCGACAACTCGGCGGCGGCTGACGCCATCGGCCGTTGGGGAACACGGCCCCATTTAAACATAACTAGTAGAAAGTAACCGCTATGTCCCTATCCTCATTCGTCCCAACCGTCGAGTTCGACGAGTACAGCAAACGATTCGCAGAGCACTATCAGATGAGTCGCCGAGAAGACGGCGTTATCCTGGTCGAGGCGCATACTAAGGGCGGCCCGGTTCAGCTGAGTGTCGAAAACCATCGCTCACTCGGTCAGATGTTAAAAGACCGTCGGGGCGGATCCCTCTAACGAGCTCATGATTCTCACCGGTACCGGTGATGAATTCATGATGGATTCCGACCCGGAGGGGTTCGCCCTTGAGGAAAAGGATATGGCCTACTGGGCCTACGAGTACGCTTACAAAGACGGGCGTATTAACGTCAGTTCCTTGGTCAACGATCTAGAGATTCCCACGATTGGCCTCCTGAATGGCCCCGGATTTCATACCGAGATTTGTCTGATGTGCGACATCACTCTGTGCAGCGAGGATGCGATCATATTCGATCTACACTATGGCATCGGGTCAGTGCCGGGTGACGGCATCCATAGCTGCTTTATTGAACTCCTCGGAGTCAAGCGAGCCGCTTATGCCATGTTCACCGGGCAAGCCATCAATGCGAAGACCGCTCTGGAATATGGTTTGGTAAACGAGGTCGTACCGCGCGACCGGTTGATCCCGCGAGCCTACGAGATTGCCGACTACATCATGTCCCGGCCTCGTCCGGTTCGGCGGCTGACGACCCAGATTGTACGACGCCCGTGGCGGCAACGTATCGCCAATGATCTAGACGGCGGATTCGGTATTCAGATGTTCGGCCATCTAGCCAAGAAGACGGCGGGTCCATCGCCGCGATCACATAGGGAAGGTACTCGAGTATGTTCGCGAAGGGCGCCGGAATGATTTTGACCAGGACTGATCTGGGACCCTCCTAACCTAGTGTGATACCGTGGCCTGAATCGGCCCTTGGTCCATCAGCAGGGCTAAGTTCCGTATCGATGCGACCGGGTTAAACGTTATTGACAGTCACACGGCCCGCTCCCTCGGCGGGGTATGTTTTCGGTGACGAGCGACCGTCTCCCAATGTTAAACATGCAGCTGGGATTGATGTCTCGCCCGCCGTTCGTGATTATCTGGGACTCGACCTTTTGGTTTGATCGACTGGAGATTTGTTGAGGAAGCGGACGTAATGCCTGGTCCGTGGTCGCGGTATGAGGATTCCGAGGAATGGAAACTACCTAACCAACAAGGGAAGGGTTCTAGCCACCCAACTCATGTCCAGCCTGCTCCTCGACAATTATGACTAACGCGGAATGTTCGCCGCACCCAGAGGCGGGTTGGGCGACGTGAATCCGGCGCGAAGCCTCCGGGAAATTCAGATTTTCGGCCACTGCCCGTGAAGTAACGCAGGTGACGCAGTTCCATCTCGGAGAAGCACCTTATCGCAAGCAACTATCAGTGAAAGAGTAAAATACGATTTCCACGATAACCTCGCGAATGCGATAGCAATTCCAATGAGCGGCAATAATCGAACCCGATCACCCGAAACGACAGTGAAGAATGTCGAGGCGAAAGCGAACTAAGAAGAAAGAAGGACAGGTCTATTGAACAGACCAAGGCACAAGAGGAGAAAAAAGTATGACTATGAAAGTAAGACGTATTGTGACTGGTCACAACGCCAGTAGAAAAGCCATCGTCAAGACAGATGAACAGGTTACTGCAGTTCCGCGGGTAGACGCGGGGATCTCGGGCTGCGAGATCTGGTCGACTGATCAAATGCCGATCGACAACTCGTCGGCCGCTGACGCCGCTCAACGGGCGGGTTTCGTCAAGCACAACAATTATGTGGGCAACGGTGGGGGCTCGACATTCCGGATCAACGAGTGGGCTCCCGGCCATGCGAGATTCACGCACCGAACCGAAACCATGGACTACGCGATCGTACTGTCAGGTGAAATTGACCTCGAACTCGATAGTGGCGAGGTCGTCCATCTGAAGTCCGGCGACGTCGTCGTCCAGCGTGGCACCATGCACACCTGGGTCAACAGGGGCTCGGTCCCGGCGGTCACCGCATTCATCCTGATCGACGCCAAGCTCGTCGAGGTCAACGGCGGGGAACTCCGCACCGTTTTTCCTATCCAGCGAAAAGAGGACAAAACAAAAAGGGAGAATTCAGCGGCGCGCGAAAAGCCCCACTGAGCAAGATGTTGAACGAATTACTGCTAACCATATCGGCGCGACAGAGCCCAGTTAACAAGCATCAACCAATCAACTTTTATCTAGTGTAAAAAACTCCTATGCTCCCAAAGTCGTTCTCTCAACCGGAGAGACCTCCGGAAAACTACGCTGATTAGCACGGTGTTTTAGGTTGTTACCATCGGTCTAACCATCGCACTGGTGACCGGATGAAGTTTTTCCAGGCAATAAATCGATCTCCCAACGTTAACTCCACTGATTAGTATGCCTGAATACCGCACTGAAACCGACAGCCTTGGCGAGGTCCAGGTTCCGGCTGACAAACTGTGGGGCGCTCAGACCCAACGTTCCCTTGAGCATTTCAGCATCGGCCAGGATCTCATTCCGCGCGAGATGATTACCGCTTACGCCATTTTGAAGAAAGCCGCCGCTAACGCCAACTACGCTGGCCAGCGGCTCGAGGGGCAGCGCCACCAGCTGATCGTTGAGGTGTGTGATGAGATTCTAGCCGGACAGCATCATAACATGTTCCCATTACATGTGTGGATGACTGGCAGCGGCACGCAGCTTAACATGAACGTCAACGAGGTGATCTCGAACCGTTGTTGCCAGCTCGCCGGCACGCCGCTGGCGAGCAAGGCACCAGTTCATCCTAACGACCACGTCAACATGGCCCAGTCGTCCAACGACTCGTTTCCCTCGGCTATGTATATCGCGGCGGCGGTCAATGTGAAGCAGCGGCTAATTCCAGCGGTGAAGGCATTGGATGAGGGAATTGCGGCAAAAGCTGACGAGTGGAAAAACGTTATCAAAATTGGCCGCACCCATATGCAGGACGCGACGCCGCTCACCCTCGGCCAGGAATGGTCGGGTTATGCGGGGATGCTTGAGGACAACCTCGGCCGAATCGAAGACGTGTTACAGGGAGTCTATCGACTGGCCCTCGGCGGCACTGCGGTCGGAACTGGCATCAACTCAGCGCCCGGCTTTGCAGAAGCAGCCGCAGCCGAGATCGCCAAACTCACGGGTTTACCATTTATCAGTGCGCCCAATAAGTTCACAGTGCAAGGCGCCCACGATGCTCTGGTTCAGCTCTCCGGCACGTTGCGGACGCTGGCCGTTTCACTCTACAAGATCGCCAACGATATCCGGCTGATGTCTTGCGGCCCTCGGGCTGGCTTCGCCGAGCTGGTGATCCCTGAGAACGAGCCGGGTTCCTCGATCATGCCGGGCAAGGTGAACCCGACGCAAGCGGAGGCGCTAACGATGATCGCTGTGCAAGTGATTGCGAACGACGTGGCAGTGGGTTTCGGCGGAGCCGGTGGTTATCTCGAGATGAACGATTACAAGCCGCTGATCATCTTCAACATCGCCCACTCCATCACGATCCTGACCGACGGATGTACGAACTTCAACAAGTTCCTGATTGAGGGTACGAAACCTAATCTTAAAAAGATCCAGGAGTACGTGGATCGTTCCCTCATGCTCGTGACGGCGCTCGCACCGGTCATCGGTTACGACAAGTCGTCGAGGATCGCGCACTACGCGATGGACAACGATCTCACGCTAAAGGCCGCGGCACTGAAGCTCGGCTTCGTCACGCCAGACGAATTCGATCGAGTCGTCGATCCCGCGAAGATGGTTAAGCCCTACGTCGCAACCGCTAAATAACTGACTTGTAAAAATACTATGACAACACCCAATTCATCCTCAAATCCTGATGCCGTTCTTGTCGGTGCGGGCATCATGAGCGCGACGCTGGCCGTGATCTTAAAAGAACTTGATCCCAGCCTGAAAATTGAAATCCACGAAGTCCTGGACAGCGCGGCCCAGGAAAGTTCGAACGCGTGGAATAACGCCGGTACTGGCCACGCAGCCTTGTGTGAGTTGAACTATACTCCGCAGAAAAGTAATGGCAGCATCGATATTTCAAAGGCACTCGAGGTCAATACCGAGTTCGATCTTTCTCGTCAGCTCTGGGCCTATTTGGTCAAAGAGGGAGCAATCAAAGACCCACAGTCCTTCATTCACTCCGTGCCCCACATGAGTTTTGTGCGCGGAACGGATAATGTCGCGTTTCTCAAAAGGCGCTTCGAGGCGCTATCGGCCCATCCTTGTTATCACGGAATGGAATATTCTGATGATAAGAAGCAAATCGAGCAGTGGATTCCACTCGTCATGGAAGGCCGTGAACCAAGCGATATAGTCGCGGCGACGCGGATGGTGACCGGTACGGACGTGGATTATGGCGCCCTCACCCAAATCCTCTTCGATTTTCTAAGAGGAAAGGAAGGATTCTCCATCCATTTTTCCAGTCGAGTAGAGGATCCGCGCCGCAATGGAGAGTTGTGGAGCTTGCGGATCAGGGATGAAAAGACGGGCCAACATCGGCATGTCCAAACCAAATTTGTTTTCCTAGGTGCTGGTGGCGGATCGCTGCACCTATTGCAAAAATCCGGGATTCCCGAGGGGCGGGGCTATGCCGGCTTTCCGGTCAGTGGAATCTGGCTTCGCTGCGACGATACCAAAATTGCCGCTCGCCACGATGCCAAAGTCTACGGCAAAGCTTCAGTGGGATCTCCTCCGATGTCGGTGCCCCACCTCGATACCCGGCACATCGAAGGAAAAGTCTCCCTGCTGTTCGGCCCTTATGCAGGCTTTTCGACAAAGTTTCTTAAGCATGGATCCTATCTCGATCTTTTTGGCTCTATCGATCCGGAAAACCTGCTGCCGCTACTAGCTGTCGGCAGGGACAACATGGCTCTCACCGAATATCTAATCGGCCAGGTGCTCGAGTCTCCGAAAGCGCGATTCGCTGCGCTCTGCGAGTACTTTCCGAAAGCAAAGCAGGAAGATTGGAGAGTGGAAGTGGCAGGTCAGCGTGTACAGATTATCAAAAAGGACCCGAAGCATGGCGGTATCCTGCAATTCGGCACGGAGCTGGTCAGCGCATCCGACAAGTCCATGGTTGCCATGCTGGGCGCTTCGCCTGGTGCCTCTACTGCAGTGTGGATCATGCTTGAAGTCATCAAGCGCTGCTTTCCGGAAAAATTGAAGGCCGGAGGATGGGCCGCCAAACTGAAGGAAATGATCCCCTCGTTCGGCCAAAATCTTTCCGAGAATGCGGCCCTTTGCCAGCAGGTCCGGGCCGAAACGGCTGCTGTATTGAACATCAACAACATCAACTAACAACATCAATAACAAGATTAACTAACAACACACCATGATCCGGGCTTATCATCTCTATACCGGCGCCGATGGGAATTCACATGTGCAACATGGCAGTATCGCCGAAGGTGCACTGGTCGGAGCGGAATCCATTCATTTCAAGGAAACCCCGCCACATTCGTCGTATGACTGGCACAACGATCCTACCCCGCAATATGTCATTACGCTGGCAGGCGTATTGGAATTTACCACCGTCGGCGGCGAGACCTTTACAATTCATCCGGGAGATATTCTGCTGGCGGTGGATCATACCGGTTCCGGCCATAAGTGGCGTTTGATTAATGATGAGCCGTGGAAGCGGGCTTACGTGATCTTCAAAACAGGCGCGGATACGCACTTCGTACCGGATCCAATATAAAGCAACCCTTGGGGTAATGCCGATGTGAGTTGACCGTTCGAATCGAGGACGGCGTCAGCTCGAAGAATTCGGATGGCCTAGGATTTCTCGTGAGATTCAGAGCAGATGGATAAGCACAAAATGGAGGTATCTTGAACGACCTGTTTTTTGCCCGTTCGCAAATGGGGATGTCGCTGGCATTCCACATCATCTTTGCAGTTATTGGAATGGCGATGCCGCTGTTAATGGTGGTTTCCGAAGGCTGCTATTTATGGACCAGGAATCCCATCTATATAGAATTGAGCAAGCGATGGGCGGCGGGAACGACCATTCTATTCGCGGTTGGAGCCGTGTCCGGTACGGTCCTTTCGTTCGAGTTGGGTCTGCTCTGGCCGAAGTTTATGGAGTATGCCGGAGGGATTATCGGTATGCCGTTTTCTCTGGAAGGATTCGCCTTCTTTACTGAGGCGATCTTCCTGGGGATCTATCTCTATGGCTGGAACCGGGTGCCACCCGTACTGCATTGGCTGGCTGGCATTGTGGTCGCCGTGAGTGGTGTCCTCTCTGCGATCTTCGTGGTGTTAGCAAACGCTTGGATGAATGCGCCGGCTGGGTTTGACGTTGTTAATGAGCAACCGGTTAACATCAATCCGATCGCCGCGATGTTCAATCCAGCTTCGCTTCACGAAACCATCCATATGGTCCTCGCTGCCTACGTCGCTACCGCTTTTTTAGTCGCCGGAATTCACGCCTTCTTTCTTCTTCGCGATCCGCAAAGCGTCTTTCACCGCGCTTCCTGTGGCATTGCCCTGGTCGTTGCTTGTGTTTCGATTCCGCTTCAGATGTTCAGCGGAGATTTTGCCGCGCGAGAAGTCGCCAAGCTAGAGCCGCCAAAGTTGGCCGCGATGGAAGCGCATTATAAAACGGGTACGGGCGTACCCCTGGTGGTTGGCGGAATTCCGAATGATGACACTGGGAAGGTAAGTTATGCGGTCCAGATTCCCTACGGCTTAAGCATGCTTGTCGGATACAACCCACAGACTAAGGTGGTCGGTCTCGAGGATTTCCCTCGCGATCAGTGGCCGAACGTCCGCCTGGTGCACTGCTCCTTTGACATCATGGTTGGGACCGGATCCGCCATGCTGGCCGTTGCCGTCTGGGTCGTTTGGATCTGGTGGCGGACTCGGCGATTGCCGGATAACAAATGGCTGCTGCGTGCACTCGTTTGTTCTGCGCCGCTTGGATTCATCGCAGTAGAGACCGGTTGGTTCGTGACTGAACTCGGCCGACAACCTTGGATCATCTATGGGGTTATGCGCACGCGCGATGCCGTAACTCCGATGCCCGGTCTGTTCGTACCATTTACCACATTCACCATCGTCTATCTGCTGCTCGGTGTCATCGTCATCTTTCTGCTCCGGCGGCAATTCCTGGAAACGCGTCCACGGTGGATCAAGAAAGATCTCTTCAGAAAGGAACCTGTTAGCAATGCTTGAAATTCTGATAGCGGTGGTCATCCTGATTTCCCTGACCCTTTATGCGGTAATGGGCGGCGCTGATTATGGTGGTGGCATGTGGGATTTATTTGCCTCTGGCCCGAGGGCAGATCGACAGCGGCACGCGATTGTTGAGGCGCTCGCTCCCGTCTGGGAGGCAAATCATGTCTGGTTAATTTTGGTTATCGTTCTGCTCTTCTCGGGATTTCCGCGGGCATTTTCTACCATAATGATTGCGCTTCATATTCCGATTACGGTCATGCTGATCGGCATCGTTCTTCGGGGCTCGGCGTTTGTATTCCGCAAATATGATTCTACCGATGACGCTGTTCAGCGGCGGTGGAGCACCGTTTTTGGGATTGCGAGTTTTTTCACGCCTTTCTTTCAGGGACTAACGTTGGGCGCGTTGACGACCGGCGACATTCATTTGGTCGGCGATCGTGTGACCACGGGTTTCTTCGCGGGTTGGCTCACACCGTTCGCTTTGACCTGTGGCTTATTCGCGCTGGCGCTGTTTGCATTCGTGGCGGCAACCTACATGGCCGTTGAGACGCAGTCCGAACCAGATCTACAGAACGACTTTCGCCTCCGGGCGATCTGGGCCGAAGCCGCGTTGATCCCGTTGGCGATCCTTGTTTTTATTGCCTCAAAAAATGGCGCTCCCTTCATGCATCGTGGTCTCACGAACTGGTGGGCGCCGCTCCTGCTCTTATGGACAACTCTGAGCGCGCTGACCGCCACTGTGGCGTTGTGGTCTCGTAGATTTTATGTGGCGCGAATCGCCGCCGTAGCCCAGGTAACCTTTATCCTAGTTGGCTGGGGCCTGGCCCAATTCCCGCACCTGGTCACACCCGATCTCACGCTTCAGAACGCCGCCGCACCAGATTCGACCCTAAAGCTTTTGCTCCTGGCGCTCGGAGCAGGTGCGGTCGTCCTGCTGCCCTCACTCCTTTATCTCTTCCGAATTTTCAAACGTGAGGGCGAGCAATTTAGATCCGCACAGGAATGACAGACCTTAGTTCGGCTCATTGCGCGGTAGAAGCGCCAGACGTTAGATGTATGAAGATGATAAACAACAATGCCCAGCCGCGAGATCTCCAACTTAACTGCACGTTGTCGGCGGGCCTTTGGGGGCCTTTGCAAGACCATTCGCAGAAAACCAACGAGCCCGTTTCCCACATTGTTAGTCGAGCCCTGGCCGAATACTTTCAGGTTCCGCACAGCACTCTGTATCAGGTCTCGACCGCTACCGCGTTGGTCGAGGGTATCTACCAGGGTGCAGTACGAGTTGGGACGTTGCGGGAACACGGGGACCTCGGACTCGGCACATTCGAGAATCTCGACGGCGAAATGGTCATCGTTGACGGGCATTTCTTCCAAGCACGCAGCGACGGTTCAGTAACAGAAGTGGACGATGACGTTCTTGCTCCATTCGCCGTGATCACTCGCTTCGCACCGGATTCGGAGATCCTCCTGCAACAGTGCCCTGACCTTAGCCATTTACTCGCCCAGTTCGATCAACTTCGGCATTCTGATAACTTCTTTTTTGCACTCCGGGTGGAAGGACATTTCGCCTATGTGCGAACGCGCGCGATGTGTAGAACCAAGGAAGGAGTGCCGTTAGTTCAGGCGGCTGCAGTGCAGCCCGAGTTCGAGTTTAATAATGTCTTGGGAACATTGGTCGGGTTTTGGACCCCGGAATACATGAAGAGCCTCAACGTGCCGGGCTATCACCTGCACTTTCTTTCCGCAGATCATCAGAGCGGGGGTCATCTGCTTGAATGCAGCGGAGCAGATCTGCGGTTGCAAATTCAACGCGAGGGGGACTATCGCATCGCCCTGCCGGAAACAGAGGATTTCGTGAAGGCGGACTTGCGCCGGGATCCGAGCGCGGATCTAGCGAAAGCAGAAGGAGCCAAGAAATGATGACAGTTTCGAAAAAGGGAGAAACTTCAAGTGACGACAAGAAATGATGAAAAGAAGCCAAAGAGTGGCGCTGATATAGTTGTTCAGACACTTGAGCAACGTGGTGTGGAATATGTCTTCGGGGTTCCGGGGGCAAAGATCGATAAAATCTTTGATTCGCTGGTCGATTCCAAGATTAAGACCGTTGTGTGCCGGCATGAGCAGAACGCCGCTTTTATTGCCGGAGGCATCGGGCGGATGACGGGAAAAGCAGGAGTGGCGATCGCTACTTCCGGCCCTGGTGTTTCCAATCTAGTCACTGGACTCGCCACGGCCAATACGGAGGGCGATCCCGTAGTTGCGCTGGGCGGCGCTGTCCAGGTCTCGGATCGATTAAAGAAGATTCATCAGACGATGGATTCTGTAAGTCTCTGCAAACCTGTCACCAAGTATAGCGCTGAAGTTGATTCGTCAGAGTCAGTCTCAGAGGTGTTAACAAATGCGTTTCGCAGCGCGGAGTCCGATCGTCCGGGGGCAGCCTTTGTGAGTCTACCCATGGACATCATGGTGGCGCGCGCCGAGTGTGACGTTCTCGTTCCACCGGCGTACTCTGGCGCTGGACCCGCAGATATTGCAGCTATCAAGGAAACTGCACGTCTTATCAATCAGGCGGAGAGGCCAGTGGTTTTGCTCGGGCTACTGGCAAGCAAACCGCAGAATGCGGTCGCGGTTCAAGAACTGATCGAAAGTGGAAAGCTGCCGGTTGTCGGTACATTTCAAGCCGCCGGGGCGGTTTCAACGAATCTCTTCAGCAACTTTGGAGGACGGGTGGGGCAGATTAACAATCAGCCTGCGGATGAGATTCTTGCTGGGAGTGACTTGGTTATCACAGTCGGATACGATCCAGTGGAGTACTGGCCTTCTATCTGGAATAAGGGCAAAAAGCGGCCGATTGTGCATCTGGACGTGTTACCGGCAGACATCGACAATTCCTACAACCCTTCGGTCGAGCTGGTTGGAGATATTGCTTCGACCCTTGTGCTCCTGACACCTCTCGTTTCTCGATCAGCTCTCGAGCCATCGGTGAAGCGATTGCTCGAAAGGATCGCTAACGACCGTGAGGAATTGGCTCGCTCATCCGCGGGGCTAAGTGGCACTCCAGTTCATCCCTTGAGGATCGCTGCCGAATTGCAGAGGATACTAACACCTGACACAACGCTTTGTTTGGACATGGGATCCTTCCATCTTTGGATGGCGCGACATCTCTATAGTTTTCGGGCGCGACAGATTCTTATTAGTAACGGTCAGCAGACTCTGGGAGTCGCTCTTCCCTGGGCCATTGCCGCGACGCTCGTCCGCCCTAGAGAAAAGGTCCTCTCAATTTCGGGCGATGGTGGTTTTCTCTTCTCCGCCATGGAACTCGAAACTGCAGTACGGCTCAAGTCGAATCTCGTTCATATGATCTTGATCGACGGCTCCTATGACATGGTAGCGGAACAAGAAATACTAAAGTATAACCGTCCTTCGGGTACCGACTTCGGTCCAGTCGATCCTGTCAAATACGCAGAAGCATTCGGCGCCACGGGACTCATGGTCCGGTCACCAGAGCAGATTTCGTCTGTGTTGAAACAAGCATTCGACACTTCGGGTCCCGTTCTTGTCGGAGTTCACGTCGACGATCGAGACAATCGCAAGATGTTTGAACGAGTTGATGAGCGAAGCATTCACTAAAGTGAGGTGCTAAT
>WNFI01441356.1_pt1 | contig 11116 bp, 9 predicted proteins | sample 5400471 | NCBI WGS metagenome assembly WNFI01 (sample SAMN13153348, study PRJNA577476) | soil metagenome | isolation source: 100 cm saprolite on Douglas fir-dominated hillslope | place: USA:California | collected 2013-09-17 | reverse complement strand
GCTCCGGGCATGGCCCAGAGCTGGAGCGGCACCTGCACGATCATGCCCTGGCGGTAGCGCCCGACCGAGGGCGAAAACAGCGGCCGGTTCTCCAGAAGCGCATGCTGCTTCATCTCCGGCACATGCTTGTGCTCGAGCCCAAGCGCATAGACCCGCACCGCCGCCTTGATCGCGTCCCTGCTCGATGGATCCTCGAATTGCCGGATCATGCGCTTGCCGCCGCCGGAATAGCCGGAGACGGCATTGACGGTGGCCGGATAGCCTGCCGGCACCAGCCCGGCCGCGACCAGCGGCCGCAACAGCGCCACCGCACCGGTCGGATAGCAGCCGGGGTTGGAGACCCGGTGGGCGCGCCGGACCGCGTCCTCCTGGCGGGCATCCATCTCCGGGAAGCCATAGGCCCAATCGGCGTGGGTGCGATGCGCGCTGCTCGCATCCAGCACTTTGACCGCATTGTCGCGAATGAGCCCCACCGCCTCGCGCGCCGCCTCGTCGGGCAGGCAGAGGATGGCGAGGTCGACCCCGTTCAGCATGTCGGCGCGGGCCTCAGGGTCCTTGCGGCGCGCATCCGACAGGCTCACCAGCTCGATGTCCCGGCGCCCGGTCAGGCGCTGGTGAATCTGCAGGCCGGTGGTTCCCGCTTCGCCGTCGATGAAGACCTTGGGCATGATCGCTATCCCGTGTTTGGCCCGGCAAAATACGCCGTTGTCCGCGGCTTAACTATACCTTGATGCCGCATGGCACAAGCGCCGGCGCTGCATGGCCGGCCCGCTACTTGCCGCCTAAGGCCTTGACCAGAAACGGCAAGCTCACATCCATGCGGTAGTCGACGGAGCTGTGGTTGTCGGGGAACTCCTCATAGGCATGGGCGATGCCGAGCCGGTCCAGGATCTGGTGCAGCCGCCGCGCGCCGTAATGCAGGTGGAACTGATCCTCGTTGCCGCAATCGATGTAGAGGCCTTTGAGCCGGCGCAGATTGGCGGCGTGCGGTTCCGCCAACAGCACGGGATCGTGCTTCAGCCAGGTGGCCCAGCGCTCGGGGATGAGCGCGCAGGTCTCGAGATCGACCGGCAGGCGAATGCCGAGGAACTCGCTCGGCGCCGGATCGTAGGTGGCGGCCATCGCCAGCATCATCAGGCAATGGGTTTCCTTCTCGGTCGGCTTCTTCGCGGAATGGCAGGCCGCCGCGGACCAGAAATCGGCGTGGCGCATGGCATGGATGATGGCGCCATAGCCGCCCGACGACTTGCCGAAGCAGGCGCGGTTGCCCGGGCCGCCGCAACCGAGCTCGCGCTCCACCAGCGGCACCACCTCGTCGAGGAGGTAGTCCTCATAGCGGCCCATGGCGGCGGAGTTGATGTACTGGTTGCCGCCGAGCCGGGTGAAGCAATCGGGAAAGGCGACGACCGCCGGCGGCATCTGCCCGGTGCCGATGAGGCGGTCGAGCCGTTCCGGCATGTTCTCGGTGAAGGGGCGCCAATTGGTGTGGGCGAGGCCGGAGCCGGTGAAGCCGACGAGATCGACCAGGAGCGGCAGATGCGCGCCGGCGCGGAAGCCCGCCGGCACATAGACATCGAGCGGCCGGGTCGCGGGGTCGCCCAAGAGATTGCCGCCGAGCACCCGGCTCGCCAAGGTCAGTCGACGCACCTCCCCGAGCGCATGGGTCTTGTCGCGCCTCACTTGGGCGCGCTCGCGGCAAACGCCACCACGGCGTCGATCAGCCGGGTCGTGTCAGCTTGCAGCTTGGCGAAGCCGCCATTCTTGGTGATCCGCTCCTCGTGCATGTAGAGCTTGCGGTTGATCTCGATCTGCAGCGAGTGGCGCCCGGAAGCGGGCTTGCTGTGGCGGACCACCAGCTCGGCGCCCTTGTAGGGCTGGTTGACGGTGACGCGATAGCCCATGCCGGTGAGTGCGGCGAACACCGCGCGGGTGAAGGCGTCCTCGCAGCTGGTGCCGTCGCGGTCGCTCAGCACGAAGTCCGGCCGGCGCGCGCCGGAATCGACGGTCATGGCGTTGCCGACGGATTTCATCGAGTGGCAGTTGATGTGCCAGACCCGGCCGAAGCGGCCATGCAGCCGGTCGAAGGCGGACGCGATCTCGCGGTGATAGGGCTCGTAGTAGCGCCGGATGCGCTCCTGCACCTCGGCCACCGTGAGCTTGCGGTCATAGACCGGCACGCCGGGCACGGCCAGCTTGCGGATGAGGCCGAGGCCGAGCTCGGTCTTCTGGGTCGGCACCAGCGGCCCCGGCCAGGGCCCGTCCAGGAGCGAGGCGTCGATGTCGCGGTCGTTGCGATTGGCGTCGATGAAGCTCCTGGGAAAGAGCGCATGGATGAGGATGGCGCCGCGCGAAGGTGCCGCGCCGAACAGCTCGTCGACGAACGCATCCTCGCCGATGCGCAGCACCTCCATCGGCGCCGCCGGCCGGAACTCCTCGGGATAGTCGGTGCCGCTGTGCGGAGAATCGAACAGCACCGGCACCGGCGTCACCGTCGGCTCGATCCGCTTCAAGACGCGGGGCAGCTCGTGCACGGTCATGGGGGGCCGCCGTGAGGATGACAGGACGGGGCATCCTAGCAGCGAAAGCGCGGGGAGAGCCAAACACAGACGACCCCTCACCCTCCCGCGCAAGAGCGCGGGCCCCTCGTCGAGCCGCTCTTCGCGGCTCCGACCCCGCAATGCGGTAGAGGGGCACAGGACGGCGTTGCTCTTTCTCCCTCTCCCGCACCGCGGGAGAGGGCCGCCGCTCGCTACGCCTTGAACAGCCCCAGCGGCTGCGGCGGGGCAAAACCCGGCAGGATGGTGCCGGTGTCCTTGACGCCGAGGCGACGAGTCAGCAGCTCGGCGAGCACGGCGCGGTAGTCGGTGGTGACGGCGAGGTCGACGCCGCGGTCGAGCTCGGGCGTCGAGAGGCCGGGCCATTTGCCGTAGAGGCGGCCGCCTTGGACGTGGCCGCCGAGGACGAGCGTGTGGCCGCCATGGCCATGGTCGGTGCCTTGGCTGCGGTTGGCGCGCAGCCGGCGCCCGAACTCGCTGAGGACGACGATAGTCATCCGGTCGTGGCTCTTGGCCATGTCGTTGTAGAAAGCGGCGAGGTTGCGCGCGAGCTGGCCGACCATATTGTTGAAGCGGCCGGGCTCGCCCTCGTGATGGTCCCAGCTCGCGCAATCGACCACCGCCGTGGTGAGGCCGAGCTCGGCCTTGGCCAGCCGCGCCACCGATTGCAGCCCGCGCACGAAGTCGCCGCCGGCATCGTAGGAGGCACCATTCTCGGGCTGATAAGGGGTGACCTTGCCGTCCGGCGCGCGCGGCAGCACCGCCTCCACCGCGGCGATGTTGGCCAGAGCCTGGCGGCCGGCCCGGGTCACGACGTCGTCGCCGGCGCGGTAGAGCCGCATCAAGGCGGCCCGCACCGGCTCGCCGCCGGGAATACCGATGCCGCCCTGCAGATCGGGGACGGCGAGAGCGGCGGCATCGCCGAGCAACGCCGCCGACACGCCGGGATTGGCCGAGACCGCCGGCACCACCGCCTTCGACGCGCCAAGCGCGATGTAGCGCGCAAGCCAGCCGGTATCGCGCTCCAGCCGCTTCTGCTCGTCGGCGATGCCGCGCTCGATCAGATCCTGGGCGACGAAGTGGCTGCGAGTGGCATTGCTCAACCCGGTGGCCGCCACGATCGCGAGATGGCCCGCGCGATAGAGCTCGGCGAGCGGCCGCGCCTCGGGATGCAGGCGGAAATCGAGGCCGGCGACGAGGTCGCTGTCGAGGCGATGGCCCTGGCGGTCGCCGGCATCCAGCACGCGCAGCTCCGGCGGCCGCGCGTCGAGGTAGCTGCGGTCGTTGACCGGCGCCATCAGGTTCAAGGCATCGCAGCCGCCGCGGAGGAAGACCACCACCAGCAAGTCGCGCTCGGCCGCGGTCTCGGCGAAGGCGAGTCCGCTGAGGCCGGGGATCGTGGCCAAGGTTCCGGCGGCAACACCTTGCAAGAGGTGACGTCGGGTCAGCATCGCCATCATCTCGTCTGGAAGCCGGGCGAGAGTGCGGTCAGCGCTACCAGGCGGCGAGCCTGGTCGGTCGCGAGCACGCTGTCGGCCTCAAGGTTCATTGCGGCCAACAGCTCGCCGCCGCCCTCGCCTCGGCCGGTCAGCGCCGGCAGCCAATAGTCGAGCACGCTGGCCGCCGCCACCTCGCCGCCGCCGATGGGATGGGCGGGATCGAAGATGCCGGTGCTCCACCAATTCTCGGCGAGGCCGAGGGTGAGCGACCAGCGCCGGCGCATGGCGCTGGTGCTGGTCCAATAATCGGCCGCATCGGGATGCCCGGTCGGCGGTCCCCAGCCGAAGAGACGCTGGCCCGAGCCGTCGAGCTCACCCAACATGGCCAGGGTCGGCTGGAAATCGAGACCGCTCGCGCGAACGAACGAAGCCGCCAGCTCCAAGGGGCGCTTGACCTTGGTGTGCGCCGAGCGGGCGAAATCCGGCGACGTCGCGATCAGCCGCACCGTTTGCGCGATCTGGTCCGGACGGTCGCGGAGCTTCTGGAAGCGATCGGCGGCGGCCTGGTGGCGAGCACGCGCTTTTGATAGTTGTCGTGCCACGCCTCGACATAGACGAAGCGTCCGGTCACGGGCAGGCGCAGCTCGCCGCCCAAGCCGGCGCCGTCCTCGATGCTCCAGCCGGTGAAGGCGCGGGCCGCCTCATAGACATCGCCGTCGATATAGCCCGAGGCATGGCCATCGCCGGCGCCAGGAACCTCGCGCCAGCGGCTATAGAGATCATTGAGATAGGCGCCCCGGCCGAGCCCGTGCAGCTCGAACAGCTCGCGCGCGAAATTCTCATTGGCATTGCCGGCGCGGGACGAGCGGTTGTTGAGATAGATCAGCATCGCCGGCGCCTTCGCCACCGCGCCCAGGAGCTGGCGGTAATTGCCCAAGGCGTTGGGACGGATCGCATCGCGATCGTAGCTCGGCAAGGCGGCCGCCACCGCTTGGTCGCCGGCGGCGTTGACGTTGAAGTGGTTGTGCCAGAAATCGACCATCATCTCGCGCAGTTGCCAGCGGCTGTAGACGGCGCGGATCAAAGTCGCCGCCATCACCTCCAGGCGCGGGCGCTGCCGTTCGGCGCCGGCAAGGGGGCGCTTGCCGTCGGCGAGCGGCCAGACCTGTTCGATTGGCTGGCCGAGAGTGGCGAGCGGCCGCATTTCGTCGACCGCCGGAAATTGGTCTCCGGCCGGATAGCGGATGCGCAGCGAGGCGGCAGCCAAGCGCTTGCGGCAGTCGGCGTCGGCGGCTTCGTCGGGCTTCAGCTGTTGGTCGAGCCAGGCGGCGAGGCCCTGGCGGTGCGCCTGCTCGGCCTCGCCCGGACGCACGCCGAAGCCAAGCCGATTGAGTGCGGCCCATTCGGCTGCGGGTGGGGCCGTCACCGCCATCGGTACTGCAGCCCGCCTTGCCCGTACGCTCTCATGGTCAGCGCCCATGGTTCACCGAGGATTACACGGCAGTTCTTAGCCGAGCCCTGCGCCGCTTGGCTGTGACAACGCTCACACCGACGGTCCGGCATCCAAGATCAGATGGAACAGGCGGCCGAGCTGGTGGGAATTCACCTCGGTGCCTTTGACGTCGGTGTCGACCCGGTGGACGATCAAAAGCTCCCGGCTCGGCAGCACCAAGAGGACGTGGCCGCCGGCGCCGCGGGCGGAATAGCTGCCTTCGGGCAGGATCACGCCTGGGTAGTGAATGCCCGCGCGGGTCACCCACCACAGGTAGCCGTAGGCACCGTGGTCGCCGGCATCCGAATAGGGCAGCACACTTGCCTTGACCCAGGAAGCGGGCACGATCTGCCGCCCGCCCCAGTTGCCGTGACGCAGATAGAGTAGACCGAAGCGCGCCAGGTCACGCGCCGTCAGCCGAAACGGATAGGCGGGATGCGCCGTCGCCTCGAGGGCGACATACTCGCCATCCTTGCGCTCATCGTCGTAGCGGAAATCCTGCATGCCGATGGGCACCGCGATCTCGTCGCGGAAGGCATCGAACAAGCCGAGGCCGGTCACATTCTCGAAGATCGTGCCGAGCACGTTGAAGTCCCAATTGTTGTAGCACCAGAAGGTGCCCGGTCCGTGGCTGCCGCGGGCCTCGCGGGTGGCGACCATGTGCGGGCTCTCGTAGCCGCTCGGGTGATAGACGCCGGATCGTGCCAGCAGCAGATCGTAGACGTTCGCCAGCTTCTCCCGCTCGCTCAAGCCGAGCTTGTCGTCGATGCCGAGATCGGCCAACGTCTTGGTCAAGTCGATGCGGCCGCGCTCGACGAAGATGCCGTAGAGCGCCGAGAGCAGGCTCTTGCGGATGGAATGGCCCATATAGCGATGGTCGGTCGGCCCCCATTCGTCGACCACCAGGCCGTTCTGCACGATCATCACCGCCGCCGTGGGAATGCCGGCGGCGTAGCGCTTCGCCGCCGCCAATCCGTCGACCGACCAGCCGAGACGCTCAGGGTCCTCGATCCTGGACCAACCAGTCTCCGGCAGATAGGGACGATGGGCTTGGTATCGGGTCGCCGGCAGGGTCACGGTGTCGGGCAAGGCAGCCTCCGGGATGGGTGCCGGCGAAGATACCAGGCCCCCGGGCAGGTTATTAGCTTTCGCTTGCAAGGGGGTATAGCCGCGCGCGAACATGGCGAAAGCAGGGAAGGCCGGCGGCACCAACGCCGCTAGACGGAAAAGCCTCAGTTGCAGCGGTGGGATTGAGCGGGATGGGGCATCCCGCACCGGACAACCGCATGTACAAGGATGCCGCCGACCGGCCTTGAGCCCCGGGTTCGCCCGGACGGCCGCCCAAGGCGGCTGGCAACAGGGGAGACCATTCATGCTGAAGCGCTTCGCCGCCGTCACCGCCCTTTCGACCCTCGTCGCCCTTCCGGCCGCGGCCGAGACGCCGAAGGACACCTTCGTCATGGCCTGGAACCTGGACGCGCTCATCACCATGGACCCGGCGCAGATCGCCGAGGTGAACGGCGCCGAGATCATGGAGAACGTCTGCGACTCGCTCGTCGCCTACGACTACGCCGACGTTTCGAAGATCGTGCCGAAGCTTGCAGAGAGCTGGTCGATGACCGAGGACGGGCTCGCCATCAGCTTCAAGATCAAGCCGGGCCTGAAGCACCACTCCGGCAATCCGGCTACCGCCGGCGATGCCGCTTGGTCGATGCAGCGAGTGCTGGCGCTCAACTTCGGCAATGCGGCAACCTTGAGCGAATGGGGCCTCAGCAAGGAAAAGGCAGCCGAACAGATTACTGCGCCTGACGACCACACGCTGGTGATCAAGCTCGACAAGGCCTATCCGCCGCAGCTCATCCTGGCCGCGATGTTCGTCGGCCGGTCGGCTTCGATCCTCGATCGCAAGGAGATCGAAAAGCACGTGGTAAACGGCGACTGGGGCAATGCATGGCTCAAGACCAACGCGGCCTGCGTCGGTCCCTACCAGCTCAAGACCTGGAATGCCAATGACGTCGTCATCCTCGAGCGGGACAACAATTATTCGGGCAAGAAGCCGGCGATGCGGCGGATCATCGTGCGCCACGTGCCGGAGTCCGGTGCCGAGCGGCTGCTCCTGGAAAAGGATGACATCGATGCAGCGCGCCTGCTCACGGCCGAAGACTTGAGCGCGGTCGAGGCCGATCCCAAGCTGAGGCTGCTGCTGACCCCGACCCATGGTTTTTCCTATTACACCTTCAACCTCACCGATCCGGTCCTCGGCAATCCCAAGGTGCGCCTCGCCTTCCGTTATCTCATCGACTACAAGGGCTTGGAAAAGACGGTGATGCACAATCAGGGCATCGCCCGCAACAGCGTGGTGCCCATCGGCGCCTTCGGTGCGCTCTCCCCGGAAGAAGGCCTGCCGTTCAAGCTCGACGTCGACAAGGCAAAGCAGCTCTTGGCCGAGGCCGGCTACCCGCAGGGCTTCAAGAAGAAGCTCACAGCATGCTCTCCCGCCACGCCTACAATCCGAACAACAGCCTCGAAGCCAAGCTTGCGCAATACCCGTCCTGGCGAGCGGCCTATCAGGATCTTTCGATCAACGCCGACATCGACAAGGCCTTGTTCGAGAAGGACCCGGTCAAGCGCGTCGCCATGTATCACGACATCCAGCACCGGCTGATGGAGACGGGGCCGATGGCCTACATGTTCCAGCCTCTGCGCCACGTCGCGTTGCGCAAGGAAGTGAAGGACTTCAAGGTGAATTCCTTCCGCGTCGGCTACGAGACGATTGTCAAGTAGTCAGCTCGTCGTGGCCGTCTCCAGCGTCTCCAAGCCGGCCCGCGCGGCAGAAGCGGCCTCGCTCCTGCCCGGCTGGGTCAGGCCCGCGTGGCGCATCGTCTCCTCGGTCGCCGTCACCTTGATCGGCCTCCTCGCGCTGACCTTCTTCATCGGGCGCATGCTGCCGATCGATCCGGTCATCTCCATCGTCGGCGATCAGGCGGATTCATCCACCTACGACATGGTCTACCATCAGCTCGGCCTCGATCGGCCGATCCATGTGCAGTTCTGGCTGTTCGTCCAGGACATGCTGACGGGGAATTTCGGCCAAGCCTTGTTCACCGGCCACCGCGTCGCCGACGACATCCGCCGGGTGTTCCCGGCCACCATCGAGCTCGCCACCGTCGGCCTGCTCTTTGGCGTGTTGATCGGCGTGCCGCTCGGCGTCTTGGCCGCGGTCTATCGCTCGAGCCCGATCGACCATCTGGCGCGCTTCATCGGGCTCCTGGGCTACTCCTCGCCCACCTTCTGGCTCGGCCTCATGGGGCTGGTGGTCTTCTACGCAGCCCTCGGTTGGGTCGGCGGGCCGGGACGGCTCGATGTGTTCTTTCTCGACGTCGTCGATCCGATCACCGGCTCGATCCTGATCGACTCCGCGCTCGAAGGCGAGTGGGAGGTGTTCGGGAACGCCGTCAGCCACATCGTGCTGCCCGCCTCCATCCTCGGCTATGCGCAGATGGCCTATATCAGCCGCATGACCCGCAGCTTCATGCTGGAGCAGCTGGGCCAGGAATACATCGTGGCGGCGCGGGTGAAGGGCCTCTCCAAATGGCGCGTGGTCTGGCGCCACGCCTTCCGAAACATCGCCGTCCAGCTCATCACCGTGATCGCGCTCGCCTACGCCTTCCTGCTCGAAGGCGCGGTCCTGACCGAGACGGTATTCGCCTGGCCCGGCTTCGGCCGCTATCTCACCTCCGGACTCCTCATCGGCGACATGAATGCGGTGCTCGCCTGCGTGCTTCTCGTCGGCCTGACCTTCGTCGCCCTCACCCTCCTCTCCGACCTCCTCTATCGGATCCTGGATCCGCGCACGCGATGACCGCCGACATCGAGACCGCCCGGCCGCCCTCGCTGCGCTCCTGGCTCACCGCCGAGGTCACCAATTCGGCGCGCCAGGCCAATCTGCAGCGGCTCTATTTCGGCTGGCTCAGGCTGAAGCAGAATCCGCTGACCATGCTCGGCCTCGGCGTCATCCTCGCCCTCGTGCTGGTGGCGCTGCTGGCGCCCTTGCTGGCGCACTACGGCAGCAACGCGCAAGACCTCGCCCGGCGGCTCAACCCGCCCAGCCGCGCGCATTGGTTCGGCACCGACGAGCTCGGGCGCGACATCTACAGCCGAGTGGTCTGGGGCTCGCGCATCACCCTCTACATCGCCGGCCTCGTTGCCGTGATCGCGGCTCCCATCGGCCTGGTCATGGGAACCGTCGCCGGTTATTTCGGCGGCTGGACCGACACGGTCCTGATGCGGGTGACCGACGTCTTCCTCTCCTTCCCCGGCCTCATCCTGGCGCTCGCCTTCGTGGCGGCGCTCGGCCCCGGACTCGACCACGCGATCATTGCCATCGCGCTCACGGTCTGGCCGCCGATCGCCAGGCTTGCACGGGCCGAGACCTTGACGGTGCGCTCCAGCGACTACATCAACGCCACCCGCATCCAGGGCGCCTCGTCCTTGCGCATCATCGTCCGCCACATCATGCCGATGTGCATCCCTTCGATGGTGGTGCGCATCACCTTGAACATGGCCGGCATCATCCTGACCGCGGCTGGGCTGGGCTTCCTCGGCTTGGGCGCGCAACCGCCCTTGCCGGAATGGGGAGCACTCCTCTCCACCGGCCGGCAATACATGCTAGGGAGCTGGTGGCTGGCGGCGATGCCGGGCATCGCCATCCTGATGATCAGCCTCGCCTTCAACCTCTTCGGCGACGGCCTGCGCGACGTGCTCGACCCGAGGAGCGAGTGAGAAGGTGACCACGAGCGCAAGTCCTCGTATACCCCCCACCCTAACCCTCCCCCGCAAGGGGGGAGGGGATACGAATACGCACCGACGCATTCCTGTTCCCTCCCCCGGGGACGGTTAGGGTGGGGGGTATCGTGACCGCTGCTCCTCTCCTCACCGTCGAGGATCTCTGGATCAAGTTCCAGACGCCGCACCGGGTGGTCGAGGCGGTGCGCGGCGTCAGCTTCGCCGTCGGTCGCGAGAAGGTCGGCATCGTCGGCGAGTCGGGCTCGGGCAAGTCGATGACCGGCCGCTCCATCCTCAAGCTCACGCCCGGCAATGCCGAAGTCAGCGCCCGGCGGATCGAATTCGACGGCATCGACCTCATGGCCGCCAGCGAGCGCGACATGCTGCAGATCCGCGGCCGCCGCATCGCCATGATCATGCAGGATCCGAAATTCTCCTTGGACCCGGTGATGCGCGTCGGCGATCAGATCGCGGAAGCTCTGACTGCGCGCGTCAAGCTCAGCCGCGCCGAAACGCGCGAGCGCGTGCTGGCGATGCTGGAGGCGGTTCGGATCCGCAACCCGCGCCGGGTCTATGGCCTCTATCCGCACGAAGTCTCCGGCGGCATGGGCCAGCGGGTGATGATCGCGATGATGCTGATGGCCGAGCCGGCGCTGCTCATCGCCGACGAGCCGACCTCCGCCCTCGACGTCACCGTGCGCTTGCAGGTGCTGGCCATTCTCGACGATCTGGTGGCGCGACGCGGCTTGGGCCTGATGTTCATCAGCCACGACCTCAACCTCGTCGCCTCGTTCTGCGACCGGGTGCTGATCATGTACGCCGGACGCATCGTCGAGAGCTGCAAG
>WNFI01073714.1_pt1 | contig 11116 bp, 8 predicted proteins | sample 5400471 | NCBI WGS metagenome assembly WNFI01 (sample SAMN13153348, study PRJNA577476) | soil metagenome | isolation source: 100 cm saprolite on Douglas fir-dominated hillslope | place: USA:California | collected 2013-09-17 | reverse complement strand
CGGGGCTGAGCAGTCGTCTGACGCGGTAAAGAAATCCACTTCTGAAATGAAGCAGGGCTTTGCCGACACGGGCAACGCCTCCAAAGAAGCCGCCGACAAAATGAATTATTCCATGACCGAGGCCCGGCACTCGATCATGGAGCTTGGCGCGGAGACCGGGGTACACATGCCCCGTGCTGTGGCCAGTTTCGTTGCGTCCATCCGACCTGTGGGCTCCGTGCTTGCAGCGGCATTCCCCCTTATCGCTGTGGTCGCTCTCATTGATGTGTTCGAAAAAGCAGCGGACAAGCTCAAAGAGCTTAGTGAAGCCGCTGAAAGAGAAGCCGCTGCATGGGTAAAAGTCGAGAGGGCTTTTCTTGACGGCAGTGAACACATTCAGAAGGGTATAGACGAACAACAAAAGCGAATCATTGAATACACGCAAGGCCCAATCGCGGCTTTAGAGTTCGCGATGAAGCATCTCTCGACCGTTGCAACTCAAGTATTCAAAGAAATAACTGCCTCGCTGGATGCATCGGTAAAAGGCTTCGAGGAGAACGCGCATTTCTGGAATGATTACGGGCTTCGCGCTGAGGACCTGAAGAAGTTCAAAGATGAATTAGAAGCTGTCAGAAACGAAGCTCAGAAAAAATATCCCGATGACCCAAATAAGGTTCTCGACGCGGTCAATGACGCCACCCTTAAAAAGATTAAGGCAATAAACGAGGAAAAGAAAAAGACTCATCTTGCCATGCCGGAGGACCGGCATTCAGTGTCGGTGCCGGATTGGGACCCCTCTGTACTTGATAAAGAAATTGAAGGCGTCACAAAACTCAACGAGTTGGTCAAGCAGGGCAAAGAGCTTGCCAAAAAGCATGATGATGCCGACCAAGCCGCAATCAACGCTAAGAATTTGGAAGAGAAGCGGCACTACAACGAGCAGTCAATCAACGATGATAAAGCTCTCGCTGTTAAACGTGCCGAATTTAAGAAGCAGTCCGCTGAAGATCTTTTTCAACGTGGACAGATCACGAATGAGCAGTTGCTCTCAGCCGAAAAGACATTCAACGATGCCAAATACAAAGCAGACAAAGATGCGATAGAGGCTGAGAAGTCCCTTGTTAACAATCAACAGGGACTCGACCCAGAGGTTAAGAAAACCAAGCTTAAGGCTCTGGATGATCAATTGCTCCTGTTGGATGTTCAGTACCAGGCTGACAAACAGAAGATTGAGCAACAGGGGTTCAATCGTAGCGTTCAGGAAATCGTCAAAACCGAGCAGGAGCAGGCCGCCGCAACCAAGGGAGGAACTCAGGCTCGCGTTCAGGTTATCGAAGCCGCTCAAGCCCAACTTCGGGCAATAGGTGCCCAGGGTACACAAGCATATAAGACCCTCGAAAAAGAAAAGACAGCAACCCTCGTTGAGGAAGAAACAAAGCGAAGGAAGTTTCAGGACGAGACCGCTAATGAAGTGGCCAAGGATGAAATCGTCCTCGCTAAGTCCACGCATGACCACGACACCGCTCTACTGAATCAGGATAAAGCGGACCTGGAGTCGAAGTTCAATCAGGGGCTCATATCTGCCCGGTCGTATTACAACCAGCTCAATTTGCTCGCCCAGCGTAAGAAGGACATCGACGACGCTCTCGTCACGGCTGAGTACAACGCGCAGAAGGCCGCTCTCGACAAAGAGGAAAAAGACGCTCAGGGGGATGTGGACAAGCTCGCTCTGATTCTGGCGAAGAAGAAAACGCTTTATGACCAGTACATCGGAAAGCTGAAAGTTGACGACGACACTCTCGCTCAGACAATTGAGAACAACCGTAAGAAAGAGCTTGAAAGCTGGAAAAAGCATCTCGACCAGATGAATCAGGAGTTCGAGACCACGATCAACGGCATGATCGACGGCTCGAAGACCTTCGGTCAGTCCATGGACGACATGTTCACGAAGATGGTCCAGAACTTCGCGGACAAGCTGCTCAAGATGTTCCTCAACTGGGCTGAGAACCTCATCATGATGTCGGTCCTAAAAGAAACGACCGACAAAACAGATCACGCTAAGTCCATCGTCATCGACGCAAAGGATGCAGCCGCCAAAGCGTTTGCAGCCGGAATGAAGGCTCCATGGCCACTCAACATGGTGCTTGCTCCGGTTCTTGCAGCAGCAGCGTTCACCGGGACCATGGCGTTCGCTGAGAAGGGTGCCCTCGTCCCGGATGACATGTTGATGAACGTCCACAAGGACGAAATGGTCCTTCCGGCAAAGATTGCGACTCCCTTGCAGAGCGCTCTCGCAGGTGGTGCCTTCGGCGGCAACGGCGGAACTCACTTCCACGGCTCACCAATAACCATTCAGTCGATTGACGGACCTTCCGTTCAACGGATGTTGGACGAACACGGTCCCCGGTTCGCGGATCACAGCGTCAGGAGCCTGGAACGCGCATACAAGAACGGACGGTTTAGATAAATGGGCAATTCGATATTTCCAGCGACATCATTGAAGGGGCTTGATTGGGATGTCATAAAGTCTCCCATTTTTAACGTCCAGACTCAGACGAGCGTAGACCTCAAATCCGAGGTCCGCACCCTATTGTCCAGCAATGTGCAATACAAATTCCTTTGCAATTTTGAGTTCCTCAGGCAGGATGCCGCCCGCTCGCTTACTGAGAAAGACACATTGGAGGGTTTCTTCAAGGGACGTTTCGGGAGCTTTGACTCATTCCTGTTGAAGCTCGCTGACTTGACTCAGGACCCGGTTGACTCCGCAATCACAGGCGGACCAGCCGGGACAGCGGACGGTGCAACAACCACGTTCCAGCTTCAGAAGTCAGTCGGGGGATTCACCGAAAACGTTGATGGGGTCTCAGCCTCGGGCTTCAACCTTTATGCCAACGGCATCCTCCGCAATCCGGCTCAGTACACATTGAACGCAAACAGTGGAACGGTCACCTTCAACGCTGTTGCAGCGACAATCACCAACGTCAGTCTGACCAGCAACGTTGTCACTGTCACCTGCACGAACACCTTTTCAGTGGCGCAACAAGTCACCTTTGCAGGGCTTACCACGGCAACATTCTTGAACGGGCAGACCGTCACCATTGCGTCCGCGCCCGGCACCCAGTTCACAGCGGCTTTCACACACGCTGACGCAGCTTCTCATTCCGACACCGGAACCGCTACGGGTGTTGCTGCCCCGGCAAACGGTGTTGTCGTCACCTTCGACGCTACAACGTTCTATTACCGCGTCCGGTTCGAGCTGAACACCTATGACTTTGACCTGTTTCAGTACCGGCTTTGGAGCCTTCAATCCCTGACGATGCTGAGCGTCAACAGTTAATGAATTTACCGACTTTCAAACCCGGTATTAGGCAAACATGAAGACCGCAACCAACACGTTGATTAACAACCTGAAAAACAACTCTCAGTTCTACCGGGCAGATTGTTACACGATCACCCTGACGGACGGGACCGTAATCACGTTCACCACGTATGACAAGCCCATCACGACACCCGATGCACGGACCTTCAACCCGACAAAGTTCGGACTAAAGCGGACCCGCATGACGGAGAAAGTCGGGACAGAGATAACGAATCTTCAATTCACAATCTCGGCCCGAGACCAAGACACGATTGAAGGAATTCCGGTCATGGAGTTCCTGGCAGGCGGAGGCTTCACCGGGGCGCTCATCAAGATGGAAACGGCTGTCATGCTCACGAATACCGATGCCTCAGCCGGAGTTGTTGTTGAGGGCATTTGGGAAATCTCCGGGGCCGACCAGATTGGGCGATCCTCAGCAAAGTTCACAGCTAATGCCCTGACCAACCGGCTAAAGCAGCTCATCCCCAAGCCCATCATGGGGCCGTCCTGCCAGTGGGTGTTGTTCAGTCCGGGATGCGGTCTCAATCAAAGCTCTTTTGCAGTGAACGGAACAGCGCAGTCCGGGACCACGTCAAACAAGCTTGTCTCCGGGCTCGGGAACCCGGACGCCTATTTCAGTCAAGGCAAGCTTCAATTCACATCCGGGGTTGGTGCCGGGAGATGGTTCGCTATTCGTATTCATGCTTCCGGAAACATTTATCCGGTCAAAAACTTTGGGTTCACTCCTCTCCCCGGAGACACATTCACGGCATATCCCGGATGTGACAAGACGGTTTCGACATGCAAGAACAAATTTAACAATCTCATCAACATTTACGCCTTCCCGAACGTTCCGGTACCGGAGTCCGCAACGTAATGCAAATATCGGACCTAATCGCGGAGCAGCGTACAGAGGTCATTACTGAAGCCCATACATGGATTGGCACCCCTTATGCCCACATGGGAACGCTCAAGGGCATCGTTGTTGACTGCGCAATGATCCTGCGGGAGGTGTACGGAAAAGTCCTTCCGTGGATGAAGGACATTCACATCGACTATTACCCGCCTGATTGGCACATGCACCGGGCTGACGAGCGCTATCTCGACATGGTCCGGCAATACGCTGACGAGGTCGAATCTCCCAAGCCGGGAGACATCGTCGTGGTCAAGTTTGGCAGAGCCTATGCACACGGGGCAATCGTTGTGGATTACCCGACCGTCATTCATGCGTACCTGAATGCGGGCCGAGTGGTGTTGGAAGATTTTGTAGCAAACAAAGAAATTGATGCCCGGAAGAAGCTGTTTTTTTCTCCGTGGAAGCGTTTCTATGGAGAAGAGTAACAGTGGGGATTTTCAATAAGGGTGGTGGAAAGAACGTCACCCAATCTCAGCAACAGCAGATTTTGGGTGCGATCAGGGTACAGAAGGCCGCATGGGGTGGGGTTATGCCTGTGGGCTGGGGGCAGGGCCGGCTGCCCGGAATTCTCATTGATTATGTGGATTTCAAACCCATCGCCCACACATCCACGACAAGTACCGGAGGCAAGGGAGGTGGGCACCAAACCCAAACTTCCACCACGTACACATATTCGGCAGCGGTCGTCACCGGGCTCTGTTGGGGTCCCATCCAAGGCATCAAGCAGATTTGGCCAAGTAGCGGCAATCTTCCCGTTGGGCAAAACACTGAGGCGTTCTCGGTGCCGGGTGGAGGTGGAAGCTTCACAATCACTCCACCCATTCACAAGAGTGGTAGGCACCCCGGCTGCTGGTCAGTACAGCTTATCCGGCCACACATACACGTTCGCCGCCGCTGACGTTGGCAAAGTGCTGACGATCAACTATTCGTATAGCGTCCCAACCACGGGCAGCACCACGGGGAACCCTCTCAGCATTCAGGGGCTGACGATCCTCACCGGGGCCAAGGGGCAGGGCGTTTGGTCTTACATGACCAGTGCCCATCCCGGCACCACTCATGCGATTGGATACACGCTCACAGCCGGAGTCGCAACCCCGAACATGGATTTAGGGACGAATGCTTCTCCGCCCAATGACACCTATGAAGTCCAGTTCGGAACCCAGTTCGGCGCGGGCATCGTGGATGCCAACCCGAAAGACATCGTCAATGATGCGATAACAAATTCGTTTTGGGCCACCACGTTCCCGTCACAGTATCTTGGGGACCTGACTGCCTACAGCAATTATTGTGTTGCCAATGGGATTTTTCTCTCTCCGATCATTGACACTCAGACCGCATGCAGCGATTTCATTTCCCGAATCGCGAACCTCACCAATACGAGTGTTGTGTGGTCCGAGGGCAAGCTCAAGTTCATTCCTTACGGCGACCAATCGGCAGTTGGCAACGGGGCGACCTTCATTGCGAACACCGAACCCATCTATGACATCACGCAAAAAGACTTCCTGAACAGTCAGGCAGACCCGGTCATTATTTCCATCACTCCGGTTGACGAGCAATACAACGTCACGAGTCTTGAGATATTGGACCGGAGCAACGGATATAACCCGACCGTCATTCAGGACATGGATGATTCCGCTGTCCAGGTCAACGGACAGATTCCCGCAAGTGTGCTCTCGGCCCATGAGATTTGCTCTCCATCGACAGGTAAGACCGTTGCGATGTTCTTGAACAGGCGTACTTGCTCCATCGTCCGGCAATTCACATTCACGCTTGGTCTCAAGTATCTGCTGCTTGAGCCGATGGACCTCGTCACGCTGACCGTTGACGGCAGAAACGACCTTCAAAGACTTCCAGTCAGGATCATCCAAAAGGATGAGGACGAGAGCGGGAACCTGATATTCATAGCGGAAGAATTTCCATTCGGGTCCGCAACGTCAACGCTGTACCCGACTCAGACGGTTTCCAGCTTTACCCACAACACGACAGCGGACCCCGGCTTTGTAAATACCCCAATCATCTTTGAGGCTAATGACCGCTTTGCTCAGTTTGCCGGGAACACTTTGGTTATCGGTGTTAGCGGCTCGAACAGCAATTATGGTGGATGCCAGGGATGGGTCAGCCAGGATGGCAGCAGCTTCAAACAAATCCCCAATGGCAGGCTGTACGGTTCGTCCAGGCAGGGAACATTGTCAGCATCGTTAGCAAGCTCCCCTGACCCGGACACAACTCACACGTTGTCCGTTGACCTCTCTCAGAGCCTCGGAACACTCACGGCCGCGTCAGCAGCGGATGCCGATAATTTTGTCACCCTTTGTTATGTGGACGGAGAGCTAATCTCGTACCAGGCTGCAACAGCAACCGGGTCTTTCCAATACAACTTAGGTACGCGGCTCCGGAGAGGGGTCTTCAACACCGTCATTGGGACTCATGCCCTCGGGTCTAACTTCCTCCGTCTCGATAATGCCGTCCTGCAATTTCAATATGACCCCACATGGGCAGGGCAAACCATTTACTTCAAGTTCACCGCATTTAACCAGTACGGGAACATGGAGCAGAGCACGTCGGAGGTGACCGCGTATGCGTTCACGATCCCCGGCACAGCCAAAGGTGCGGTTGATGCGTCCTCGGGTGTGTTTATCGCTTCCCAGTTTAGTGCTGGAATCACGGTTGATAATTCCAGTTTTGAAGCATCGGTCGTAATTCCTCCTCCAGGCTGGACGAGCGTAGGGTCCACCCTCAGTTACGACACCTCGACTCCTCAGTCCGGGACAAGAAGTCTCGTCGTCTCTAACAATGGGGGAGGCAATGGGGCTGTCAGCGCACGGACATACAAAGTCGTTCCGGGCGAACAATACAAGATTGACGGTTACGCAAAGCGAGTGTCCGGCACAGGCACGGCTAACATCGCAATTGCGATCTTCGACAGCTCTAATATGTTATTGACTTCGATAAGCGGAGGAACCACAAGCTCAAGCTGGACCCGGATAACAGCAGCCGGGGCAATTCCCGCGAATGCCGTGTCAGCACAAATTCAACTCACCATCACGGGCTCAGGTGCGAATGTCTCCGAGTTCGACAATATTCTCGCCTTGCGCGTTTCGTCGGCAGACGACGAGGTCTCTGACGGAACAACAAAATACGTCCCTCGTTCCGGAATAATCACCGGGACCGAAGCGGGTATTTTCAACCCAAGCTTTGAGACCTTCCCGGACACCGCATCCGTAGCGGAAGGATGGACCCCGAACTTTGAGACGACGGGCTCAGGCACCAGCTTTTCGCGAGGAACCGGGTTCGTCGGAAATTACTCTCAGAAGATCACGAACAACGGGGGCAGCGGGGGAACGAGCATTGCTTCAAGGCCGTTCACGGTCAAGCCAAACGCTCGTTACACGTTTGGAGTACGGGCAAATTCCACTGTTGCCAACCCCGGCACAATGTATTTACGGGCTCTTTGGTATGCGAATGATTCGGACTTCTCCCGAGGGGCAGCTCTGTCATCCGATGACATCGTCTCCGCTGGTGGTCCGACCGCCTCAAATACTTGGCAGCTATTCGGCAATGCTCCTCAGCAAGTTGATTTGTCCGGCTCGTTCAACACTATCGGGATGTATTCGGATGGACACAGCTATACGACCGGGCACGGCATCATTCCATCAAACGATTTTTCTTACTCCGCAACGTTGCTCGGCACACAATTTCTGTTCAACAAAGTCTTGTTCCAGCTTGGCTCCCCTGATGTAAATAATGCCATCAAGGGAACAGGCCAGACGATCACGCTGCCAGGTGGGCAATTCACAACGCTAAGAATGTTGGCAACCGCCGCAGGCGGGGCTCAAGCATCGCAGAGCTTCCAAGTGAATTACACCGATGCGACCCATGACACTTTCGTGCAATCTCTGTCCGATTGGGTCAGTCCCGTCAATGCTACGGGAGAAACTGTTTGTTTCTCTATGCCTTATCTCAACAACATCTCGTCAGCGCACTCAAGTTTCAACGCAACGGTTTACGAATACGAATTTGCTCTCACAGCAACCAAGACGGTCAGCGGCATCGTCCTTCCGAACAATGGAAATGTTGTCGTGCTGGCCATGACGATGGTATCGAGCGGGGGTGAAATCGTTGCTCCTGCAAAGGCGAGATTCGGCAGGCTTGCTCTCTACAACTCGTCTGGTACCTCATGCAGCATTTCATTCGATACGGTGACATCTCAATTGGCCACTCTCAACCCGGCTGACGGGGTTGTGACCGCATACGGCACTTTAGCCCCTTCGGTCTTAGCAGGGAGCTTCTCATTCGTTCACGATACGTCTTCGTATACATGGAGTTGGACGGGGCTGGTGATTGCTCGCTCGGACGGCACGGCAAGAAGCATCCCGAACGGAAGCCAGGCTAATACGACTCTCACCTCCGGCACGACATACCTCGGTTACCCATACTGGGACGACAACGCAAACACCCTCGGGTGGGTCAGCGGGGGGCATGGGGACCAGGGGTTCTCGTTCCTCACGTCGGAGCGTTCCAACGTTCTGTTGCAGCTACAGAATCTCTTTCAGAGAGTTGCGTTGAGTATTGGGCCCCTGACAGCATCAACAACAACCTCGGGAAGCGGAAGCGGCGGCGGCGGCTTTGGAGGCTCCGGCACTTGCGTCCGGCACACCATGTTAGTTGAGGAACGCAAGAAGGGAATCATTCCAGCTTGGGGCTTAGAGATTGGAGATTGGATTCGCACCAACGAGGGGGACGGCTGGACCAAGGTCACATACGTAAAGCTGATGCCTCAGGATGTTTTCATCCGCGTCACGGTCAACGGCAGGAGCGTAGAAGTGACACCGACCCACCCGTTTACAGCAATGGACGAGAACTGTGAACCAATTGACATGGTCTTCGCTGCTGACCTCTCCTGCTCGACTCAGCTTTATGTCAGAGGCGGGGCGGATTTTGTGGAAGGGATTCAGGTCGTCAAGGTCCCTGACGGGCAGAAAATGAAGATCATGTGCGAGGGCGTTCATACGTTCTTCTCCGGGGAAGAGGAGCCCTACATCCTCACCCACAACGTCCTCAATCTGACATAAGGAACATCATGGTAAAGACATTCCACACAATCGACTTCGGGGAGTGGCAATCGCTCATCAAATACTTCCACCCTATCCACGGAAGCCATTGGATGGCGCTCCCCGATGCAAAGCTGAGCCCCGAAGAGTGGCACGGCATCTTTTTCAAGAACGGGACGGATGGGCAGTACCATGTCCCGTCAAGCGACAGCCGGGTTCTAATATCTGCGCATTTCATGGACGAGAGTTCCGAAGAAGCATTCCATGAGTTGGCAACGACCAAGCGGTCATTGCCCCACCCGGTTTTCCAAGGCGCGGACCTGATTGCCCCGGCGCACGTTGAGGAGTTGCACCACATATTTTGTGGGTCTAATCATTTGCATGACGAATTCCCAACAGTACAGGCAAAAAAGGACGCTGCAAGCAAATCCAACATCCGGGACCTGGTCCGCCGAATATCCAAGCATCGCCCCTTCTTCCGGCTGAGCGTCTTCTAAGCCAGATCGAAGGGCCTTTCCCGTATCTATAAGTGTGCTTTTTATCTCCATACGGGAAAGTTCTGTCAAATGATTCTGCTCCAGTCTTCAGGCTTCATAAACTTCATACCGCCCGGTCTTATTCCTTGGCTCCTGACCCTTACCGGAACATCTTTAACCGGGCTCTCCGTGTGGGTCATCAAGCAGTACATATCGGCGGGGTCCAAAAAATGGGACTCGTTGTGTGCAGGCATTGATGCCCTGAACGTCAAAGTGGAACTTCAGAATACCAATCATCTTGAGCACATTGAAAAGGCCACAGGCAAGACCGTCGAGATTTTGGAAGACATGCGTAAAGACCAGGCTGAGTTAGTTGGCTATCTCAAGGGCATGAACGACGCGAGTAAGTAACGGGGGAAATCGATGGACGCAGAACACGTTGAAATAATCAAAGACTGGGCTGCCCAGGCGAAGGACGCGGGGCATCCGTTCCCGGAAGCCGCTGCCTGTGAAGCCGCCCTCGAATCGGCATACGGGAAGAGCTATTTAGCCGTTCACGGCTTGAATCTTTTCGGAATGAAGCAGCACAAAGAACCAATCTTTGAAACGCTGACGCTGCCAACCCATGAAGCCACCGGGAAGAAAGACCTCTTGGGCAATCCGGTCTTCGAGGCCATTCAGGCTCCATTTGTGAAATATCCGAGTCTCAAAGATTGCTTTGCAGATCGTTTGGCAACGCTTGAGCGGTTGGCCCCCCAAGCGGGCTTTACCCGCTACAAGATCGCCCTGAACGCAACCACACCTGAGGACTTCGTAACCAACGTCAGTCTGAAGTGGTCCACTGACCCGAACCGGGGAGCCAAGGTGTTGGCAATTCTCAAACAGTTTCAGGAAGGGCAGCAATAAAGCTTCTATGTTTGGCTGGATAAAAAAGTCGTCGTCGTTCATCCATGAAACTTTCAATAAGTGCATGGAGACGCCGGACTATAACTCCCGCCTCGTCTTCCTGGGCACAGCCATCTTCACGCAAGCCATTATTGTGTGGCACACCGCAGTGTACTTGCACAGCACAACGAAGGACAGCAATTACACCAGCATTTTGCTTGTGCTTTTGGGCGGACATGGCGTCAACGCATTCGGTCGTTTCATGACGAAAAGGGTCGGCGAAAAAGCGGACGCCGCTGCCGATGCTTCTACAGATGCTGCTGCTGCGGATGATGCCCCGGCCGACGATAAAGAGGACAAGGGCTAAGCAGCGGCATAATCGATTCTCCCAATCCTCCGGGGAGACCGGGTAGGGCGCGGCAAACCTGTTGCTGCCCTGCCCTTTGTTTTT
>WNFI01050239.1_pt1 | contig 11116 bp, 11 predicted proteins | sample 5400471 | NCBI WGS metagenome assembly WNFI01 (sample SAMN13153348, study PRJNA577476) | soil metagenome | isolation source: 100 cm saprolite on Douglas fir-dominated hillslope | place: USA:California | collected 2013-09-17 | reverse complement strand
GTCGCTGTGGACTCGCTCGCCGTCCACCTCCCCGGTGACGCCTGGGTGCTCGAGCGTCCGGCCGAGGTGCGCGTGACCGACTCCGTCGCCACGGTGAGCCACCTGGCGCTGCGCAGCGTGTACGGTGTGGGGAGCTTCACGCTCGAGGGCGATCTGCCGACGCGCGAGCGGGCCGACGCCCACGTCCAGGTCGAGAGCTTCCCGCTCATCGGGGTGTACGCCCTACTCGAGCGCGATACCACGGGTGTCGCCGGGACCGTCAGCGCGACCGCCGTGTTGGCCGGGACCCGCACGAGCCCGGTCTCGAGCGGCGCCTTCTCGCTCTCGAACGGCTCGTTCGGTGAGTTTCACACGCCGTTCGTGGATGGCAGCTTCGAGTACCGGGACCAGCGCCTGCGGACGGGGCTGCACCTGTGGCGCTCCGGCCAGCAAATCCTCGACGTGCAGGCCTACCTGCCGCTCGACCTCGCGCTCGTGCCGGTCGAGCGGCGCCAGCTCCCCGACACGCTCTCGGTGCGGGCCACCGCGGACAGTGTGAACCTCTCGCTGCTCGAAGCACTCACGCCCGCGATCCAGCGGGTCACGGGAGTGTTTTCAGCGGACTTGGGCGTCGCGGGCACGTGGGACGCGCCGCGCCTCGAGGGGTCGCTCACCATCGCCGACGCGGCGGCCACGATCCCGGCGCTCAGCGTGCGCTACCAGGACGTGAACGGCCACTTCGCCCTCTCGGGCGATACGATCGCGATCCGACCCCTGTCGGTCACGAGCGACCGGGGGCGCGCCGATGTCACCGGCGTGGTGCGGCTCGAACGGCTCACGCGTCCGGTGCTCGATCTGCGCATCGCGGCGGAGCAGTTCAAGGCCCTGGAATTGCGGAATCGGGTCGCGATCACCGCGAGCGGGCGGCTCCTGCTGCAAGGGCCCGTGTTCGGCGCCACCCTCACCGGGCACGCGAGCGTCACCGACGGGGATCTGTATTTCGCGGACTTGGTGCAGAAGCGCATCGTCAACCTGGACGAGCTCGCGGACACCTTGTTGGCCTCCCTCATCGAGCACCAGCGCCTCGGCCCCGAGTTCCAGAACGTGTTCCTGGACAGCCTGCGAATCGACGACCTCGAGCTCGAGATGGGCAGCGACGTGTGGCTGCGCTCGAACGAGGCGAATATTCAGCTGGGCGGCAGTGTGCGGCTGAGCAAACGGCGCAATCAGTACCTCGTGAGCGGCACGCTGCAGGCGGTGCGCGGCACGTATCGTTTGAAACTCGGGCCGGTGACGCGCGAGTTCATCGTGTCGCAAGGGACGGTGCGCTACTTCGGGACTCCCGATCAGGACGCCGCCTTGGACATCGAGGCCAAGCACGTGGTGCATCCCGTCCCCACGTCCGCCCAGGGCACCCCCCCAGATATCACCGTCGTGGCCCACATCACGGGCACGCTGCTCGTGCCGAAGGTGACCCTGGAAGCGGAGAAGCGCGAGCTGTCGCAGACCGAGGTCATCTCCTATCTGCTGTTCGGCAAGAGCAGCGTGGAACTGGCGGGGGATCAGGGCGGGATCGCGGACCAGCGGGCCGTCGTGCAGAGCGCGCTGGCGCTGCTCTCGGGCGAGCGTGGCAGGTGGCCGTCGGCGGGCAGCTCGGCCCCAAGACGTTCCTGGTGGTGAACGCCGGGTTCTGCGAGGGGCGGCAGGTGGGCTTTCGCAATACGCTCGGCTTGTCGCTGCAATTCCGCATCAGTCCGGAGTGGCGCACCGAGGCGAGCTTCGAGCCGACACAGACGTGCGATCCGTCGCAGGAGGCGCAAGGCACCACCATCCCGCGCCAGGTGGGGCTGGACCTGTTTTGGGAGCGGCGCTACTAGCCCATGACCCGAGCCCTGCTGATCGCCAACCCGGCGGCGGCGCGCACCGACGCCCGCGTGGTGCAGACGGTGCGCGACACGCTGCGCGGCGGCGGCTGGACGGTCGAGGTACGAGCGACGGCCCGCCCGGGGGATGCGCGCCGCTTCGCCCGGGAGGCGCGCGACCAGGGGTTCGACGTGTTCGTGTGCTACGGCGGCGACGGCACCGCCATGGAGATCGCTGCGGGGGCGGTGGCGAGCGGGATCCCGCTCGGGCTCGTCCCCGGGGGCACCGGTAACCTGCTCGCCGGCAACCTGCGACTGCCGCGCGGGGCGGCGGCGGCGGCCCGCGTGATCCTCGCCGGCAAGACGGCGACGCTCGACTTGGGCGCCGTGGATCGCGCCGATGGCCTGCATTATTTCGCGGTGTGCGGCGGCACGGGGTTCGACGCCGGGCTGATGGCCCGGACGGGGGCGGACGAGAAGCGGCGCTGGAAGATGGCGGCCTACGTGATGCGGGCGCTAGTCGCGCTTCCCGAGGTGTCGAGCCCGCTCCACCGCGTGACGGTGGATGGGGTGTCGCACGAGCTGCCGGCGGCGATGGTGCTGGTCGCGAACTGCGGCGAGCTCGTGCCGCCGTTCCTGCGGCTCGGCGCGAACGTCGCCCCGGATGACGGGTGGCTCGATGTGTTGGTCCTGCGCGCCGAGGGCACGCTCGCCAGCCTGAGCGCGTTCGTGGAGCTGATGCGCGGACGGCGCAACGGCGCCCGCCGGCTCTGGTTCGGGCGCGGCCGCGTCGTCCGCGTGGAGGTGCTCGAAGGGCCGCCGCGGCCGATGCAGCTCGACGGCGAGCCGTGGGGGGATGCGCCGTTCGAGGCGCGCCTCGTTCCCGCGGCGCTGCCGGTGATCGTCGATCCGGAGACGGCGCCGCTCGGGGGGCGCCATGGCTGACAGCGTGCTGCTGATCGACGACGACGCGGACGTACTGGGCGTGCTGGGCGAGTACTTCGACACGCTCGGGTACGAGGTGAGCCGGGCGACCACGGCCGAGGAGGGGCTCGAGGCCTTCGGGCGGCTGCGCCCCGACGTCGTGATCCTCGACCTCCACCTGCCCGACCTCGACGGGCTCGAGGTGCTCGAGCGGGTCCGCGCCCAGGGCGGCTCGGTCATCTTGCTCACGGGGCAGGGCGATATCGAGACCGCGGTGCGGGCGATGCAGCTCGGTGCCGAGCACTTTCTCACGAAGCCCGTGGACCTCAACCATCTCGCCGCCGCCACGGCGCGGGTGGGTGAGCGGATCCGCCTGGCGCGCCAGAACGCGCTGCTGCGGGCGCGCGAGCACGAGCACGAGGGGCTCGAGTCGCTCGGCGTCTCGCCCGCCATCCGCGAGCTCGGGCGCCAGATCGAACTCCTCGCCGCGAGCGAGCGCTCGACGGTGCTCTTGACCGGTGAGAGCGGGACGGGTAAAGGCTGGGTGGCGCGCGTGCTCCACCATCTGTCGCCGCGCGCCGGCGGCCCGTTCGTGGAGGTGAACTGCGGCGGACTGTCGGCCACGTTCCTCGAGTCGGAACTGTTCGGGCATGAGCAGGGGGCCTTCACCGACGCACGGGAACGGCGCCAGGGGTTGTTCGAGCTCGCCGACCACGGCACCATCTTCCTCGACGAGATCGGGGATCTCGCACCCGAGTTGCAGCCCAAACTCCTCAAGGTGCTCGAGACGAAGAGCTTCCGCCGGCTGGGCGGCAGCCGCGAGATGACGGTGGACGCACGGCTCATCGCCGCCACGAACCGGGACCTGGTGGGCGAGGTCCGCGCCGGCCGGTTCCGGGAGGATCTCTACTACCGTCTCAGCGTGATGCCGCTCAAGCTCCCCGCCGTGCGCGAGCGATCCCGCGACGACCGGCTGGCGCTGGTGACCCGCATGCTCGCGGACCTCGGGCCGCAGATGCCCGGCTGTCCGAGCGCGTGCAGCGCCGAGGCGCTGGACCGGCTGCTCTCGGCGCCGTGGCCGGGGAACGTGCGCGAGATGCGCAACGTGATGGAGCGGGCCATGATCTTGGCGCGCGGGGCGGGCCAGATCGGGGTCGAGCACCTCCCGGCCGACCTCCGCAAGGGCGGGGGCGGCGAGAAGCGCCACCAGCCCCAGGCGCTCGCCGATGTGGAGCGCGTGCACATCGAAAAGACCCTCAAGTTCCACGACGGCAACCGCACCCGGGCGGCACACGAGCTCGGGATTTCGCGGGCGACTCTGATCAATAAGATTAAGGTGTACCGGCTCGACATCTGAGGTGGCGCATGGAGAAGCCGAAACTGCACGAGCACGATGCGATGGTGTGCCGCTATTGCGGCAACGAGGAGCGCGCCTCGGAAGGCTACCCGTGCGCGGACTGCGGGACCTTCCTGTGTCTGATCTGCTCGTTCCGCGGCGTCACCCGCTGCAAGGCGTGTGAGGGCAAGGCCAAAGCCGCACGGCAGGCCTAGCCGGTGACAGCACGCCGCTTGCCGATCTCCCGCCGCACATCGTCGGCCGAGGTGCCGAGCTCCTTGGCGAGCTTGGCGACGGCATCGGGTGCGCCCGGCCAGTCGCCGGCGGCCGCGAGGGCCGCGAGCGCGATGTCCTCCACCACCGTCCTGCGTTCCTCCAGGTCGCGCGTGCGCACGGCCACTTCCCGCGCCAACCACTGCTCGAGCTCGCGGCGCTCGACCTCGAGCTGGCGCTGCCGCAGCGCCCCTTGCAGCGACATCTCGAGCTCGTCCAAGTCCACCGGTTTGATGAGATAGTCGTACGCGCCGAGCTTCAGGCAATCGATCGCGGTGCGGGGCTCGTCGATCGCGGTGAGCATGATGATGGCGAGATCGGAGTCCGCGGCGAGGGCCTTGGGGACGAGCTCGACACCGCTCATGTTCGGCATGCGGATGTCGGACAACATGGCCTGCGGCTGTTCCGCCGCCTGGCGGTCGAGCGCCTCGGCGCCGCTCGACGCCTGGAGCACGCGGTACCCGAGCCGCGTGAGAAAGCGGTCGAGCGCCTGTCGGATGCCGTCTTCGTCGTCGACCACCAGGACGGTGGTCGGTGGGCTCTGCGGTTGGGGAGTGGGCATGGCGCTAACGTATGTGGCCTCCACAAGGCGAGCAAGCGCGGCTCGCTTCGCGCGCCCATGACGGCGCCTGCCGCCACGAGCATCACGGCCGTCCCGGGGATCACGGTCGGCCACTGGACCGACCTCGCGCGGGCGACCGGGTGTACCGTGGTGCTCGCGCCCACGGGCGGGATGCGCGCGGCCGGCGCGGTGCGCGGTCGCGCCACCGGCACGCGCGAGATCGACGCGCTCGATCCGCGGCATCTCGTGAGCCATATCGACGCGATCCTGCTCACCGGCGGCTCGGCCTACGGGCTCGGGGCCGCCGACGGCGTCATGCGCTGGCTGCGCGAGCGCGGGCGCGGCCTGCCCGTGGGGCCCGCCGGGATCGTGCCCATCGTCCCCACCGCGGTGATCTTCGACTTCGATCTGGCGCCGGGCGGCAAGGCGGACCGCTGGCCCAGCGCGGACGACGCGTACCGGGCGTGCGTGGCGGCGTCCGCCGAGGTGGGCGAGGGCACGGTCGGCGCCGGCACCGGCGCGACCGTGGGCAAGGCGCTCGGGCCGCGCCGCGCCACCAAAGGCGGCGTCGGCACGTGGGCCGTCCGAGGCGGCGACGTGGTGGTGGGCGCCCTCGTGGTGGTGAATGCGGTGGGCAATGTGCTGGATCAGACGGGCGCGATCCTCGCCGGGGCGCGCGGCCCGGACGGCCGGTACGCCGATGCGCTCGCGCGGCTCGCGCAGGGCGCCGCCCCGTTCGGCGCGCTGTCGCGTCCCGACGAGGGTGGAGGTCGGAACACCACCCTCGCCGTGGTCGCGACCAACGCGGCGCTCGAGCGCACGGCACTCGCGAGCCTCGCCCACGCGGCCGGGGATGCCCTGGCCCGGCGCATCGTGCCCTTTGGCACGCTGTACGACGGCGACGTGGTGTTCGCCGTAAGCACGGCTACGACCCCCGCCGCGCCGCTCCAGACCGAGGCCCTCGCTGCGCTGGCCGTGCCGGTCGCGGTCGAGCGCGCCGTCCGGCTCGCGCGGGGCCTGGGCGACGTGCCGGGCCTCGCCGACGGCACCGCGCGGTGACGGCGCACCTCGAGCGCGACGTCTCGGACGTCGCGCACAAGTGGGTCCCCGATCCGCGTCTCGGGGTGCTGGAGGTCTCGGTCGAGGCGGCCGCCCTGGCCGGATGTACCACGAGCCGCGACGCCCTGGTCGCGCTACGCCGCCTCGCGGCCGCGGCCGGTCGCACGGCGGACGTGCGGCTGCTGCCCGATGCCTCGGTGCACGACGAGCCGCGGGCGGTGGTGACGGCGGCCGTGGCGCCGCTCCTGCGGGAGCCGCGGATCGCGGCCGACCGCTTGAGCGAAGCGCTGCACGGTGAGACCCTCACGCTGCTCGAGCGGCGCGAGGCCTGGCTGCGGGTGCGGGCACCGGACGGCTATCACGCGTGGATCCACGCGGGCTACGTGGCCACGGGATCCGATGACTGGGCGAGCGACTGGGAGGCGCGGGCCACCGCCCGCTCGCTCGGCGCCGAGCTCCGGTTCGAGGACCAACGCTTTCGGCTCCCGGTCGGCGCGCCGCTGGCGCCGCGCCGGAACGGGGGCGCGGAAACGGCGGACGGGCGGGCCTGGAGCGTGGCGGCGGGCGTGGTGCGACTCGACGCGGAGTACCGAGCGGAAGCCCGGCTCCTGGCCGCGCCGGAATGGGCGCTGCGCTGGTTCTCGGGCGCGCCCTACCTGTGGGGCGGGCGCACCGAGTGGGGGGTCGATTGCTCCGGCCTGGTCCAGGCGACCTATGCGGCACGCGGCGTCGCGCTGCCACGCGACAGCGATCTGCAGAGCGCCGCGGGGCAGGAAGTGCAGATCGATCCGGCCGGGGCCGGGTACGAAGCCGGGGACGTCCTGTGCTTCGCGGATGGCCGCCGCGTCTCGCACGTCGCGCTGTGGGCTGGCGCGGGCCGCATCGTCCACGCCGCGCTCGCCCGCGGAGGCGTGGGCGCGGACGACCTGCTCGCCGACACGCCGGCGGCGAAGCGCTGGCGCGGGATGCTCGTGGCGGTGCGGCGCGCGCACGGCGCGCGCCCCGCGGCGGATCGAGCGGGGGAGCGGTGAGCACGGGCTGCTCCGCCCGAGCGCTCGATCGCCTTAAGTTTCGCTCATGAAACTCATCCTGTTCGACATCGACGGCACCTTGCTCGGGACCGATGGCGCGGGTCGGCGGGCGATCCATCGCGCCTTGTTGGACGAGACCGGCACGGCCGGGCCGATCGAGCAGTACCGCTTCGACGGCAAGACCGATCCCCAGATCATCGGCGAGCTGCTCGCGCTCGCCGGCAAGGCCGGAGCCGCCGACCGAGCGTGCATCGACGCCGTATGCCGCCGCTACGTCCAGCATCTGCGGGCGGAGTTGGACAAACCCTCGCAGACGACCACGCTGATGCCGGGCACGCGCGAGCTGCTCGGCGCGCTCGAGGCGCACGAGCGAGCGGGGCGCGCGCTGGTGGGTCTCCTGACCGGCAACCTGGCGCCGGGCGCGGTGCTCAAGCTGCGCTCGGCGGGACTCGACCCGGGGCGCTTCCGGGTCGGGGCGTACGGCTCGGATTCGGCGCGCCGCGCGGACCTGCCGGCCGTCGCCGCCGAGCGGGCGGCCGCGCTCACGGGTCGCGCGGTGCCAGGGGCCGACGTGATCGTGGTGGGCGACACTCCCGACGACGTGGCCTGCGGCCGGCCGATCGGGGCGCGCTCGGTGGCGGTCGCGACCGGGTTCTACGACGTCGCGGCGCTGCGCGCCGCCGGCGCCGCGTACGTGTTCGAGACGCTCGCCGACACCGCTCGCGTGCTCGACGCCATCTTCGCATGAGCACGACGGCGGCCGCTCGCGCGGACGAGCTCGAGGTCAAGGCGCGAGTCGAGGACCCCGACGGGGTGCGCGCGGCGCTCGTGCGCGCCGGCGCGGCGCTCGCGTTCCGGGGCGACATGCTCGACCGTCGCTTCGTGACGATCCTGGAGCGGCTGGGCTTCGCGGTCTCGGTCCGCATCGATCGGCGCGTGGAGGTCTACCGGCTGCGCCACGCTATCCTGCGTCTCGAGTGGTACCCGGCGATGGACGTGCTGCTCGAGGTGGAGGGCGAGCCGGACGACATCGAACGGGCCATCGTCGCCACCGCACTGCCGCGCGACTGCTTTCTCGCGGAGTCGCTCCCCTATTTCGTAGCGGCCTACGAGCGGCGCACCGGCCAGGCCGCGGTGCTCGCGCGATGAGCACGCCCCTCAAGATTCCGATGCCGCTGCGCGTGCCCGAGATCGCGCCGTCCCTCGGGCGGCTGCTCGTGCCGCGCCGGCTGGAGGAGCCGTGGGTGCCGCTCGACGACATCCGCGAGGAGCTCGCGACGCGCGTCCTGGAGCTGGCCGGCGCGGCGCGCGCGGCAGCCGCGCGGGAGGAGCGCGTGCCCGTGCTGGCCGCCGTGAACCGACGCGCCTGGCTCGGGGTGTGGGAAGCCGCGGCGCGGCGGGCAGCGGAGCGTGTCACCACGGCGCTCGATGAGGCGCTGGATCGCGCCGCGCGCCGCGTGCGGATGTCCGCGCGCCGGCGCCGGCGCCGCCTGCTGACGGGGGCGGAGAAGCGCGCCATCAGCGCTCGGTTGGCGGCCGGCGGAGCGTCGCTCGTCGCCGCCGTGGACGCGCTCGAGGCCGCCGCGGAGCGGGCGCGCGACGCGAGCGTGCTCGACAAGGAGGCGCACACCGCCTGGCAGGACGCGCTGCGCGCGGCGGCGCGGCGGCTCGAGGCGGCGTGGCTCGCGCTCGAAACGGCAGTGGCCGAGGAACGGCGCCGCTGGACCCCCGAGCTCGAGGCGATCGACCGGTGGCGCCCGGCGCTCTGGCCCGTGATCGCGGCCTGGGTGCCGCTCGCGGCCGCCCTCATCTGGCTGGGCTTGGTGCTCGGCGGCTACGTGCCGGCCCCCGCGTGGCTCGCCGCACGCCTCGGCTTCTGAGCCCGAGCCCCGGGCTTGCCCCGTGAGCGCGATCGGGGTGGGCGTCGATCTCGTGGAAGTGTCGCGCGTGGCGGCGATCATCGCCGACAAGGGCGCGCGCGTGTTCGCCCGCCTGCTCACGCCGGCCGAGCGCGCCTACTGCGAGAGCCGCCCTGACCCGGCGACGCACGTGGCGGTGCGACTGGCGGCGAAGGAGGCGGTGTACAAGGCGCTTCAGGGGAGCGAGGCGGCGCGCGGCATCGGGTGGCGCGACATCGAGATCACCCGCGCGCCCGACGGCCGCCCTGACGTGCGGCTCGCGGGCTTCGCCGCCGCGCGGGCGCGCGAGCTCGGCGTGGAGCGCGTCCTCCTGTCGCTCTCCCATACCCACCAGGCCGCGATCGCGGTCGTGGTCCTGGAGCGCGGCTGAGCCGGTCTGCTTGAATTCCCGAGTGACTCACTCTAGTATAGAGCACCCCCTCATCGAGAAGCCTGCCCATCTCCCGTAAGCCCCTGATCGGCTTGCTGTTGAGTACCTGCGTCGCGGCCGGGGCCGCCGCCCAGGCGACCGACTCGCTGGCCGTGGCGCGGCGGGTCGTCGCGGCGGCGTCGCTCGCCGCGAAGGAGTATGCGAACGGCGTGGCGCCGCGCGGCGGCCGCGTGACGGTGCCCGAGGAGGTGGCCGAGGCGAAGCAGTTCCTCGACCAGGCGCGCTTGGACGTGGGCGCGCTGCCCCGCGCCGCACGGGCGCGCGCTGACTCGGATCTCGTCGCCCTCCGGGCGATGCTCGAGCGGGTCGCGCCTCCCGACTCGGTGGCGGCGCGCGCCGCGACCCTGGTTGGGCGCATCGCCGCCACGGTCGGCGGGGCCATCGAGGCCTTCCCGTCGCACCCGCCGTCCTTGGTGCGCGGGGCCGCCGTCTATCAGGAGCAGTGTGCCGCGTGTCACGGCCCGCAGGGCCGGGGCGACGGGCCCAAGGCCGCCCAACTGGAGGGGCCGCACCCCGCGAGCCTCGCCGATCGGGAGGCGATGAGCACCGTCTCGCCGGTGGACGTGTACCGCAAGCTCACGATTGGCGTGGCTGGCACCGCGATGCCGCAGTTCGAGGAGACGCTCTCTCCCGAAGACCGGTGGGCGGTGGCGACCTACGTGGCGACGCTGCGCGCGGACGAGGGGACGGTGCGGGAAGGCGAGGGCCAGTACTTCGCGGCGTGCGCGTCCTGCCACGGCGCCACGGGCGGCGGCGACGGCACGCTCGCGGCCGCGCTCTCGGTGCGGCCACCCGCGCTCCACGACCTCGCGGTGCAGGGCCGCTTCAGCGACCGCGAGCTCGCCGAGCTCGTGCTCCGGGGCCGCCCGGGGACCGCGATGCCCGGGTTCGCCCGCACGCTCGACCCGCGGGACGTGGCGAAGGTCGTGGCGTTCGTGCGCGTGCTCGCGAGCGCCGAGCGGCAGCAGTATGCGGCGGCACCCGCGGCCGCGACGTTCGCGGCCGTGCGGCGCCAGCTCGACTCCGCGGTAGCGCAGCGCTCCGACAAGATCGCGTTCGACGCCTACCTCACGTTCGAGCAGATCGAGACGGCCGTGCGCGCGCGCAACGCGGCCCTGGCGGGCGAGCTCGAGGACGCCTTCGCCACGCTGCGCGCGCGCGCGGCCGCGCACGCCGGCCCCGACGAGCTCGACGCACTCCACGCCCGCCTGCTCGCCGACTTGGAGCGCGCCGAGCGCCTGGTCGCCGACACCGGCTCGGGCGCCAACCTGTTCGCGCAGTCGTTCGTGTTGCTGGTGCGCGAGGGCTTCGAGGCGATCCTCATCGTTGCCGCCCTCATGGCGTTCCTCGCCAAGGCCGGCGCGCTCGAGCGCCGGCGCCACGTGGCGCGCGGCGCCTGGATGGCCGTCGCCGCCAGCATCGTCACCGCGATCGTGGTCGAGCTGCTGTTCGAGATCACCCCCGGCCAGCGCGAAGCGCTCGAGGGGGCGACCATGCTGCTCGCCACGGCGGTGCTGTTCTACGTGAGCTACTGGCTGCTCTCGAAGATCGAGGTGGCCAAGTGGAACGCCTTCGTGCGGGGACGGATGGAAGAGGCGCTGTCGGCCGGCTCGGGGTGGGCCCTGACGTCGGTGGCGTTCCTCGCGGTGTATCGCGAGGGGTTCGAAACGATCCTGTTCTACAAGGCGCTCTTGACGTCGGCTCAGTCCGCGGGGGCCGGGACGGGGGCGGCGAGCGGCGG